>Ga0153915_10000398_pt1 | contig 39727 bp, 26 predicted proteins | sample Opewatmetagenome_2_FD_107003 | JGI IMG/M metagenome (GOLD analysis project Ga0153915, IMG submission 107003) | Freshwater wetland microbial communities from Ohio, USA - Open water 3 Core 3 Depth 3 metaG | ecosystem: Environmental > Aquatic > Freshwater > Wetlands | place: USA: Ohio, Lake Erie...
CCATCTCCGATCTTCTCATGCCTGTGATGGACGGCTACACGCTCCTGCGGCACTGGAAAATCGACGAGCGCCTGAAATGTATTCCCTTCATCGTCTATACTGCCACGTACACGGAGCCACGAGATGAGCGTCTTGCCCTCGATCTGGGGGCGGATGCCTTCATCCTCAAGCCGGCCGAGCCAGATGTCTTCATGGCCCGGATCCACGACTTCCTTGGGCGCTCGCAGCAGGCCGAGCGACCGTCGGTCCGCATGCCCCGCGGCGACCCCGAGGTGATGCTGAAGGATTACGGGGACGTTCTGATTCGGAAGCTTGAGGAGAAGGCTCTTCAGTTGGCCCAAGCCAACAGCGCCCTTCAGGAAGATCTCAGCTTGAGGCGGCGAGCCGAATCCGAGGCGAACCGACTGAGGAATGAGTCGGAAAGCGCGCGGGTGGCGCTGCTGAGCATCCTCGAGGACCAGAAACGCGCCGAGACCGCCCTGCGTGAGAGCGAGGCGAGGTTCCGCGCATTATTCGAGTATAGTCTCGACGGGGTGCTATTGACCGTCCCCGATGGTCAGATTCTAGCGGCGAATCCGGCCGCCTGCCGCATCCTGGGACGCTCCGAGAAAGAGATCTGCTCCGTTAGCCGGGGGGGGATTGTCGATGCGGACGACCCGCGCCTGGCGGCGTTGCTGGATGAGCGTGCGCGCACGGGACGGGCACGGGGTGAACTGACGATGATCCGCGGTGATGGCACCCATTTCGAGGCGGAAGCCTCGTCGGCAGTGTTCCTGTCTGCGGAGGGTCCCAGGACAGGCATGGTCATCCGTGATATCACCGAAAGGAAGCGGACCGAGCTTGCCCTGCAGGAGAGCGAAGCCCGCTACCGCCTGATCGCTGACAACACGAGCGACATCATCATTCTCTATGATGTCGAAGTTAGCCGCTTTCTCTACGTAAGTCCGTCGGTCATACGGATGATCGGCTACCGTCCCGAGGAAATGCTCGGGCAGCCGATCGACCGTTTCCTGCTCCCCGGCATGGCGGACAGGATCGTTCACTATTGGCGGAGAATACGGGATTGCCTGAATACAGGTGAAATCTCTTCGCAGCATAGCTCCGAGGAACTCGTGTTGGTCGCAAAAACCGGGGCCGAGGTGCCCACGGAGATTGTTACCTCCTGGCTTCCCGACGCCAATGGCCAGCGAAACCTGACGCTAAGCGTGGTGCGCGACATTACCGAACGCCGCCGGACGCGCGACGCCCTTGAGAAGTTCAATCTCGAACTTGAGCAACGGGTTGCCGCCCGCACCGCGGAACTGGCATCCCGCAATCGCGAGGTGCAAGCGCTATTGCAGTCGATCCCCGATATGGTGATGCGGCTTCGCTCTGGCGGCACGGTCCTTTATTGCCAGAAGGCCCATGGCGAAGACGGCCTGGCGGCACTCGGCTGCCGGCCGGAATGTGATAAACAGAGCTGCCTAAACACTGAGCTGCGCGCGCCGGTACTTGCGGTCGGTCGCCGGGCGTTGGAAAAGGGGGCGGCTGTGATGGCGGAAACCGAACTCAGAGTTGCCGGAAGCCCGACCACGATTGAGCTTCGCGCGGCGCCTGTAGGTTCCGGTTCCGATGAATTCGTCGTCTTTGTCAGGGACATCACGGCCCGGCGGCGCGCGGAGACCGAGGTAGCCAAGGCTCTTGAAAAAGAGCGCGAAGTCTCGCAGATGAAGGGCCGGTTCATCTCGGTCACATCGCACGAGTTTCGCACCCCGATGGCGGCAGCCGTAGGCTCGACCGAATTGCTTGCCAAGCACATCGACAAACTTGCCCCGGCCAAGCGCCAGGAATTGCTGGCTCGCATTCAGTCTTCACTCGGGCGGATGACAGAGATGCTCGACGATGTGCTTACACTGAACCGAGCGGAGTCGGGCCGAGTCAGGATTCAGGTCATGGAAATGGATCTGGGCGAATTCGTGAGAGATATTCTCGATGAGATTCGCGTCGGCGACCATGAGGCCCATCGCTTTGAATGCAGTATCGACGGAGACGCCGGTCGGGTCGCCACAGACTCGAGCGTTCTGCGCCACGTGCTCTCCAACTTGCTCAGCAATGCAGTGCGCTACTCACCAGTGAACAGCACGATCTCGGTGGGGATCTCCGTGAGCCCGGCCGAATTCCGCCTTGCCGTTGCCGATGAAGGCATCGGTGTGCCGGAAGCTGACCGGGCGCGCATTTTCGAGCCGTTCGAGCGCGGTTCGAATGTAGGCGAGATCCGGGGCACCGGGCTTGGCCTCAATATCGTGCGGCGGATGGCCGAGATGCTCGGCGGCAGTATCACGCTCTCCCCGGAATCGGGCCGCGGCGCCTGCTTCATCGCGGCATTTCCACTTCCACCACCTTCATCCCCCCCCACATGACTCCCTCCTCCGGGCCTCGTATTCTGATTGTCGAGGATGACATCTCCGTCCGGCAAACGCTGGTGGATATGGTCGAATTCAACGGCTATACTCCCATTGCCGCCTCCAATGGGGTGGATGGCTTGGCCATCGCCCGCCGCGATTTGCCTGCGCTTGTGTTAACCGACATCGCCATGCCGGGGATGACCGGCAGCCAGATGCTCGAAGCGATGCGCAAGGATGAAGCTCTGCGGACGATCCCGGTCATTGTCCTTTCCGCCAAGGTCGCGCGCGCCGACACCCGCCATAGCATGGCCCTCGGAGCCGAGGACTACATCACCAAACCTTTCACCGAGGACGAGGTCATCCGTTCGATTCAGGCCCGCCTTGAGAAGAAAGCGCTCTACGACGAACTCGATGCGTTCGCCCACACCGTTGCTCACGACTTGAAAAATCCCCTCACTTTGCTGCTCGGCAGAGCAGAACTGCTGGAGATGACGTGGGGAAGTTGCGACGACGCCACAAAATTACTCCACATACAGGAGATCATCGTGGCGGGCCGGCGACTGAGCCGGATTATCGATGAATTGCTGGTGCTTGCCGGGGTGCGCCGCCAAACAGTGAAACCCTGCCCAGTTGACATGGCTCCCGTGGTGACCGAGGCGCTGGGACGGGTGGAGCATCACATCGCGCAAACACACGCTGCGATCGTCCAGCCGAAGAGCTGGCCCGTGGCCATGGGCTATGCGCCGTGGATTGCCGAGATCTGGGTGAACTATGTCAGTAATGCGTTGAAATACGGGGGCTCTCCAGCGCAGGTGACCTTGGGGGCAGATCCTGCTGCTGACGGCAAGGTCGTGCGTTTCTGGGTGGAGGACCACGGCCCGGGGATCGACCCATCGCTCCAGGGACGTCTTTTCGTGCCGTTCAGCCGCATCTCCGGCACTCGGGCCCAAGGTTCTGGGCTCGGTCTTTCCATCGTGCGCCGGATCGCGGAGAGGCTGGATGGGCGCGTCGGCGTCGACAGCCAGCCCGGGGCCGGCACCCGATTCTGGTTCGAGCTCCCCGCAGTCCAGGAGTCCGCATTGCCTTCTCCTCCGTCCCAATGAGAATCCTGATCATTGAGGACGCGCCTGATGTTCGGCAGACCCTGAAGGATATGCTGGAGATCAACGGACACGAGGTATGGACCGCCGCCGATGGCGTCGAAGGCGTGGAACTCGCAGCGCGTCGGCCCGACTTCATATTCTGCGATGTCGCCATGCCGCGCATGAATGGCTACGCGACGATCGAAGCCGTCCGAAATATTCCCGAGATGCGCGACGTGCCGTTTGTGTTTCTCACCGCCCGTGCCGAGAAGGCCGACCAGCGCTCCGGCATGGCCCTCGGAGCAGACGATTACATCGCAAAACCTTTCATGGAATCCGACATCCTCGGAGCCATCACGGCGCGCACCAAGCGCCGCCAGACGGTGTGTGAACGCATCGAGGCTATGCGCAGCCAGCGCCGTCAGGAGATCCACGCCGAATGGTCGCACGAGCTGCTTACCCCGCTCAACGCGATGCTCGGCTGCCTTGATCTGCTCGAGGAGGAAGCCGACACCATTGATCGTGCCGAACTCAAGGAGGTCCTGGCCAACCTCCGCGCCGGCGCCGTTCGACAGGAACATCTATCGCAGAAACTCATCCGCTATTTTGAACTCGAACAGTTGCGGGACGCATCGCGTCCGATGGCGTTGGTATCGTGCGCGGCCGCCACCGCGGTGCGGGATGGCGCGACGCGCGCCGCGAGGGAGTCAGGCCGGTCAGCCGACGTATCCATCGAGGTGGAGCCGGGCACGGTCGCTCTTTGCTCCGAACATCTGAGTTATGCCTTGGCCGAGGTTGTCGCCAACGCCTGTCGGTTCTCGAATGCGGGCGATCCCGTGCGTGTGGCCGGTCTGGCCGAAGGGGCGGTGTACCGCATCGCGGTCCTGGACTGCGGGCCGGGGATGACTGCCGGGCAGCGGGCCTCGATCGGCGCCTTCGTGCAGTTCGACCGCAAGGTGCGGGAGCAGCAGGGGCTCGGCCTTGGCCTCGCGATCGCGCGGGCGACCGCGATGCTCTGCGGCGGCCGGTTCCTGCTCGAGGAGGGCGAGCAGAATCGCGGACTGAAGGCCGTGTTCGCGTTGCCGCTTTTGCAGGAGGCAGGCTGAGCCGGCATCGGGCAAGTGGGTGTTCGGCGCCCCGCCGGTGATCTCACCGCGGCGTTCCCGATCTAGGCGTTGCGCAGGTACGCCTCAGCTCCGCGTGCGTACCCAGGAACGTAAACGTAAGATCGGCCTAAAGACCATCCGCCATTCCAGTCCGAAACGCCCCTCGAAAAATCCCCGGGCGAGCGGTCGAATGCCCCGGCCGCTGCGTAGGTCGCCGATGGCGGAGGCGAATTCCTTTGGAGTGAGTGGGGGTAAGGCCCTTTTGGGGCCTACCTTTGGACTTTGCATCGGGGGGAGTAGCGTGCCCGAGCCGCGGGTTGTTATGCCTCTTCTTGATTAGACATAACGTATATTGTGCGAAGTGACCGGGCCTAAACCACTGGATATCAGCCGACTCCGACCTTTTACTTCCGGTCATCCAACTCTGCTGGCAACTCCGCTGGCGCTCCCGGTCGTCCAAATGCATTGATACATGCAAACGGCGAAACTTCACCCCTCAATCAAGCGGTAACCGATGCCCGCGTCCGTGCGCAGGTGCTTCGGTTGGTTTGGGGCCGCCTCCAGTTTCTGCCGGAGGTGGGTCATCACGACCCTGAGGTAGTGGGTGTTCTCCTCGGCGTTCGGCCCCCAGATCTCCCGCAGGATCTGGCGGTGCGTGATGACCTTGCCCCGGTGTTGGACGAGGAGGTGAAGAAACGCGTATTCCTTCGCAGTCAACCTCACCTCGACGCCTCCGCGCCTCACCACGTGCGCGGGTTGGTCGACCTCGACATCCCCGAACTTCACGATCGGCGGTTCGCTGGAACTCTGCGTGCGCCTGAGGATCGCCCTCAGGCGCGCAAGCAGTTCGCGTCCTGCAAACGGCTTCGTCAGGTAATCATCGGCGCCGGCGTCGAGCGCCGCGATCTTTTCCTCCTCCCCAGAGCGCACCGAAAGGACGAGCACGGGCGCCTTCGACCAATCGCGCAGCCGGCGGATCACCTCCGTCCCATCGAGGTCGGGCAATCCCAGGTCGAGCACGATCCCATCGGGGTTGCCTGCCGCCGCCTCGTGGAGCCCCATCTGCCCGTTCTCGGCCTCGATCACGCGGTAGCGTTCCGCCTCAAGCGTGAGGCGAAGGAGTCGCCGGATTTGCACCTCATCGTCAATGATCAGGATCTTCGTTGTCGCCGACGGGCTCATGACGTCGCCTCAGGCTGCGGGGTCTTGTGGGGAAGGTAAACCGTGAAGACGGAGCCCCCGCCGGGGTTCTCCCCGAGGACCACCTCGCCTCCCTGCGCCGCGATGAACCCTCGGACGATGGAGAGTCCCAAACCGAGCCCGCCTGCCCGCGCGGCATCGCCCCGGGCGAATTTCTTGAAAAGCCGCCCCTTCATCGCCGGCGGGAACCCCGGCCCGCGGTCGGCCACCGTCAAGAATGCCCGCGAGCCGCCTCCATCGATCCCGGCCGTCACGAAGATCGGCGTCCCCGCGGGCGTGTGGAGCGCCGCGTTTACTAGAAGGTTCGCGAGCGCTTGCTCGGTAAGCGCGAAGTCCGCATAGAACGGCGGCAGTTCCTCCGGCACCGCCACCTCCAGGGGATGCCCCACGAGCGCGTCCCGCACGCCCTCAATGGCGGCGTTGACGACGTCGTTCACGTCGCACCAGTCCTGCCGCGGTTTCAGCGCCCCGCTCTCCAGACGGGTCTGGTCCAGAAGGTTCCCGACCAGGCGATTCAATCTCCGCGCGGCCGCCCTGCCCTCGTTGACGAGGCCAGCCCGGGTCGTCGCATCGGCATCGGCGATGTTCTCAAACGCCCCGGCGATGACCGCCAAGGGGGTTCTCAGTTCATGGGAGACGCTGTCGAACAGGGCTCGGTGCAGCTTCTCGGACTCGGCGAGCAGTTTCTCCCTTTCGCTGGCTTCGTGGAGATGATCGCGCTCGATCATCATGGCAAGCTGCCTGCCGAACGCATCGAGAAGGTCGCGTTGCGCAAGCGTCAGCAGCTTGTCGCCCGCAAATACCCCGAGCACCCCCATCGCGGTCTTCTCGCGCACGAGGGGCAGGAAGTAACCGCGGCTCGATGGCAGCGTCTCGGTGAAACGCCCGGCCGGCCGCTGGCGCGAGAAAGACCACGCCGCGACCCCCCGCTCCTTTTCGTCGGCGGCGAATGAACCCGCATAATGGGGAACCAGCTGCTCCCCGTGATCGTCGGCGAGAAACAGCGCAGTCTGGACCCCGAGGAGCCTGTCGATCTGCCGCAGCGCGGCGAACACGGCCTCGTCGAGATTGCGCGCCTCTGCCAAAGCCCGCGTCAGCTCAAAAAGCGCCGTCGCCCGTTCCTCGCGCATCCGCTCGTTCTGAGCCTGCGATCGGATCCGAGCCGTGAGCTGCCCCACGAGCACCGCCACCATGAAATAGGTGACGAACAGGGTCGCGTCCTCGATCTTGCTGATGAAGAACGTGAACTTGGGCGGGATGAAGAGAAAGTCCCATGTCAGGGCGCCGAGCACGCCGGCGAGGAGCACGGGCCACCGGCCCACCTTCAGGCTCAGGGCGACCACCGCCAACAGGTAGACGAGGCCGACGGCCAGGTAGGCGTCTGCCGGAAGCAATTGCCCCGCGGCCGTCACCGCCGCGAGCGTGCCGACTACCCAGCCGTATTCGCCGAGACCGCTGCGCAGCGAAGCCTCGAATTCCCTCGCCCGCCTCCGCTTGCCGGTCTCGCCGGGCACCAAGTAGATGTCGATGTTGCCGCCCTGCCGCAGCAACCGGTCGACGAGGGATCCACCGCGCATCCAATCGATCCACCGGGAGGTCCGCGGTTTGCCGACGACGATCTGCGTGGCGTCGTGATCGAGCGCCATCCGGACGAGGGCTGCGGCCACGTCGTTGTCGTGGGTGACGACGACTTCAGCGCCCAACTCGCGCGCCAGGGCGAGATTCTTGTCCAGCAAACGCTGGGCCTCGGGAGCCAGCACCTGCGCACTCTCCACGTGCACCGCCAGCCAGGGAGCCCCCTGCGCGGCCGCGAGCCGGCGGGTCCAGCGAACAAGCTGGGTGGAGAACGGGCTTGGCCCCACCGCCACCAGCAGGCGCTCGCCGCTGCGCCAGACCGTCTGCTTCGTGCCCGTCGAGCGCAGCGTGCGCAGCTGCCGGTCCACACGCTCGGCCGTGAACCGGAGCGCGAGTTCGCGCAAGGCATTCAGGTTCGACTCCTGAAAGAAGTTGTCGGCAGCGGTCGCCGCCCGCTCCCCAAGGTAGACTCTCCCCTCCCTGAGGCGCTCGCGCAGCGCCTCAGGCGTGAGGTCGACCAGCTCCACTTCGTCGGCGACATCCAGGACCGAATCGGGCACGGTCTCGTGAACCGCTACGCCGGCGATCTGCCGTACGGCGTCGGCCCTGGACTCAACGTGCTGGATATTGAGGGTCGTGAAGACATCGACCCCTGCGTCCAGCAGCTCGACGACATCCTGCCAACGCTTCGCATGACGCGAACCGGGGGCGTTGGTGTGGGCTAGCTCGTCGACGAGCGCCAGTCCAGGGCGTTGCGCGAGGATCGCGTCGATATCCATCTCTGAAAGCGCCGTACCCCGGTAATCGATGGCCCGCCGGGGCAGAACCTCCAGCCCGGCCAGCATCGCCTCTGTCTCCGCGCGCCCGTGAGTCTCGATTATTCCCGCCACGACATCTGCCTTCTCGGTGCGAACACGGTGCGCGGCCCTCAGCATTGCATAGGTCTTGCCCACGCCCGGGCACATGCCCAGGAATACCTTCAGGCGTCCGCGCTTCGCCTTTGCTTCCTCATTGCGCAGGGCGGCCAGCAATGCATCGGGATTCGGACGGTTCTCAGGCATCGGGAGACATGTGGAATCTATGTCAGCGATCCCGCCCAGAGCAAAACAATCAGGCTGGCCCACAGGATGCCGGCAGCGGCAAATAGTCGTATCATGAAGCAGCGTGTCCGCCTGCGGCTGGCTTCCGGGAGTTTAAGCCAGGCGCTGTCGATCCGCCAATCCGGTCCGGAATAACATCCGACTCCGGGCTCCTCCTGCCATGAGAACGTCTCGGGTATGAAGCCCTCGACGGCCAGATGACGAAGGAATGCCCGCTTGCGCGGCGGTGAGAAGGAATCCCTCGTGGCCCTGACCACCACCGAACCGTGATCCTCCTCCACAAGGATAAGGGTATCGAGCTGGGGGAACGAGAACTCATAACAACGGACTGATTGTCGGGACTCCCCTCCAGGATCGGGGCCAGCGGATCGTTCAGGGATAGATCTCATCGAGGGCGAGGTTCAGTTTGAGGACGTTTACCCGAGCGGGCGTCCATCGTCCGCCCGCGGTCTCCCTTCGGATCAGCGAATCCAGCGCACGCCGCTGGCGGCCATCGAGGCGCCGGGCCGCGGCCACGCGATCTACCTGCAGTTGGATCGCCGTCGGCGACAGATCCGGATCCAGGCCGCTTCCGCTGGCGGTCACCAGGTCGGCGGGGACGGCGGCCCCAGCCGGATAGACAGCCCGCCGATCGGCGATCGCCTTGGCAAGGGCGGCGCTCGTCCACGCCTGGTTCCCCGCCCCCGAAGGTACGGTCGCAAAATCGCCACCCGACGGACGCGGCATGAAATAGCGCGGATCCGCCGTCTTCTGGGCGAGAAGCTCGGAACCGATGACGACCCCGTTTCTGGACATCAGAGATCCTTCCGCCTGCCGGCGGAACAGAGTATGTCCACAGGTCCAGACGAACGCGGGATAGGCCAAGCCCGTCAGGGCGGTCATCACCCCAAGCATTCGAATTGATGGGAGAATGGTCTTCATGGTGATTCAGCGAACAGCATGGGGCCAGTCGACCCGGGATCCTCCCGAAGATCCGCGACCGAGCTGGCCAAGAAAGAATCCGACGAATAGCGCGGCAATAGCGATGACTACATAGGCCCAGAGCCGGGCGAAGTCCTGTTTGTCTTCCAGTCTCATGGCAGATCAGGCGAGATGGGTGATGACGAGCGCGATATCGATGAGCTTGATTCCGATGAACGGGGCGACCAATCCGCCGACCCCGTAGACGACGAGATTCCGGCCGAGCAGAGCAGCCGCAGGCTGCGGGCGGTAGGTCACGCCGCGAAGCGCGAGAGGCACGAGCGCCACGATGATCAGTGCGTTGAATATCACCGCGCTAAGGATGGCGCTCTGGGGCGAGTGGAGCCCCATGAGATTCAGCCGGCCGAGCGGCCCCGGAAGTCCTCCGGACGCGTACAGCGCCGTGAACATCGCCGGGATGATCGCGAAGTATTTCGCAACGTCGTTCGCGATTGAGAAGGTGGTGAGCGCCCCCCGCGTCATCAGGAGCTGCTTCCCGATCTCGACGATCTCGATGAGCTTCGTCGGATTGCTGTCGAGGTCGACCATGTTCCCGGCCTCGCGCGCCGCCTGCGTGCCCGTATTCATCGCCACGCCGACGTCGGCCTGCGCAAGCGCCGGCGCATCGTTCGTGCCGTCACCCGTCATGGCGACGAGGTGGCCCTGCGCTTGCTCCTCCCGGATGCGCCTGAGCTTTATCTCGGGAGTCGCCTGCGCGAGGAAGTCGTCGACTCCGGCCTCGGCCGCGATCGCGGCGGCGGTGAGCGGATTGTCGCCCGTGATCATGACCGTCCGGATGCCCATCCGCCGCAATTCGGCGAAACGCTCCTTGATCCCACCTTTCACCACGTCCTTCAGAAGGATGACGCCGAGAACCTCGCTGCCCTCGGCGACAACCAGCGGGGTGCCTCCCGCGCGCGAGATGCGCTCGATCGAACCGGTCACCATCTCGGGAAACACGCCGCCCTGGTCGCAGACCCAAGCTCGCACCGCATCGGTGGCGCCCTTCCGAATCCGGCGGGCCGGGTGTCCGTCGAATGCCGCCATGTCGACTCCGCTCATGCGCGTTTGCGCGTTAAATGGGAGGAATGCGGCGTGCGGCGCCGCGAGTTCCTGCTGCCGCAGGTTGAACCGCTGCTTGGCCAGCACCGCGATGCTCCGGCCCTCGGGGGTTTCGTCCGCGAGCGAGGCCAATTGCGCGGCGCCGGCAAGACGTTCCTCAGTCACGCCTGGGGCTGGCAGGAATTCGGTCGCCTGACGGTTGCCGAGGGTGATGGTGCCGGTCTTGTCGAGCAGCAGTACGTCGATGTCGCCCGCGGCTTCCACCGCGCGTCCCGAGGTCGCGATCACATTCCGCCGGATCAGCCGGTCGATGCCGCTGATCCCAATCGCGCTAAGCAGGCCTCCGATCGTCGTCGGAATCAGACAGACGAGCAGGGACACCAATACCGGGAGCGAAGTGTTCACCACGCCATTCTGCCCCGCCAGGAGCTCCGAGAACCTCGCGAAGGCCGGAAGCGTGACGACGACCGCGCCGAAGACCAGGGTGAGGCTCGCAAGAAGGATTCCCAAGGCGATCTCGTTGGGCGTGCGCTGCCTCGAGGCATTCTCCACCAACTCGATCATCCGGTCCAGAAAGCCGCTCCCCGGCTCGGCGCTCACTCGCACGACGATCCTGTCGCTCAGAACGCGGGTGCCGCCGGTAACCGCGCTGCGATCGCCCCCGCTCTCGCGGATGACCGGAGCCGATTCGCCCGTGATGGCCGACTCATCCACGCTCGCGATTCCCTCGACCACCTCTCCGTCGGACGGGATGATGTCCCCCGCCTCGCAGACGACGATATCGTCCTTGTGCAGGTCGGTCGCGGCGATCCGCTCCTCCACATCTCCGCGCAGGCGACGGGCCTGGGTGTGCGACCGGGACCGGCGGAGGAAGTCGGCCTGAGCCTTTCCCCTGCCCTCGGCGATTGCCTCGGAGAAATTCGCGAAAAACACAGTGAACCAGAGCCAGACAGTGATTTGGAGGGAAAAACCGGTGAGCCTGCCCACAATCAGATCGCTGACGCAATTGAGGGAGACCGCCAGCGCGCCGAGTGCCGTGACGAAGATGACCGGATTTCGCCGAAGCAGCCGTGGATTGAGCTTCCGCCAAGCGTCAAGCGCCGCTTGGCGGAGAAGGTGGGGATCCCAAGTGGAGATGACCGTGGGTTTCATTGGATTCGTTCCCATTTCAGAACAGGCGCCCGGATCCCATGAGCATCTGCTCGAGCAGGGGCCCCAGGGCGAGAGACGGAAAATGGGTGAGCGCGACGACGACGACGATTGTGCCGCTGAGCAAGGCAGCGAAGAGCCAGCCGTCGGTGGGGAATGTCCCGCTCGATTGGGGCACGGCCTTTTTGGCGGCGAGGCTGCCCGCCATCGCAAGCACCGGCCCGATGACGGCGAACCGGCCGATGAGCATCGCAAGCGCCCCTCCCCACGTGTAGAGGCCGCCTGTCGCCGTGAGGCTGGCAAATGCGGAGCCGTTGTTGTTGCACATCGAGCCCCAGGCATAGAGCACTTCCGTCAGCGCGTGCGGGCCGCCGTTGCCCACCGCCGCCCTCCCGCTCTGGGTAAGGAACGACGCCGCACATCCGAAAAGGACCGTCGCACAGGGAACGAGCACGGCGACTGCGGCCATTTTCACCTCGAAGGACTCGATCTTCTTGCCCAGGTACTCCGGCGTGCGCCCGACCATCAAGCCCGCGAGAAACACCGCCAGGATGATCATCGCCACCATCCCGTAGACGCCGGAACCGATGCCGCCGAAGATGATCTCCCCGAGCAGGATGTTCAGGAGCGCCATTCCGCCGGCCAGAGGCGACAGCGAGGAATGCATCGCGTTGACCGATCCATTGGAGGCCACCGTGGTGGCATTCGCCCAGAGGACGCTTGGAATGACGCCGAAACGCACCTCCTTGCCTTCCATCACGACGGAAGATCCGAACTGCGGATGAGGCGTGAACTCGGCGACGAGCGACACGGCAAGCGCGGCGACGAAAAATGCCAATATAACACCGAAGACCACCCATGCGTGCCGGCGCCCTCCGACGAGAAGGCCGTAGGCGTAAACGCAGCCAGCAGGCAGGGCCAGAATCGCGAGCGTCTCCAGGAAGTTCGTCAACGGCGTCGGATTCTCGAAGGGATGGGCCGAGTTCTGTCCGTAGAAACCGCCGCCATTGGTGCCGAGCTGTTTGATTGCGATCTGCGACGCCGCGGGTCCGAGCGGGATGATTTGTGTACTGCCGTCGAGGGCCGTCGCCCTTGCATAGGACGAGAACGACATAGGGACTCCCTCCGCGACAAGCACCACGGCAAGCGCGAATGAGAGTGGCAGGAGCACGTAGAGCGTCACACGGACCAGGTCTGCCCAGAAATTGCCGACGCCTGCGGCCGATCTCCGGCTGAGTCCCCGCGCCAATGCGCCGAGTACAGCCACACCGGTGGCCGCGCTCAGGAAGTTCTGGACGCCCAGCCCGGCCATCTGGGTGAGGTAGCTGAGCGAGGCTTCTCCGGAATAGGCCTGCCAGTTGGTGTTGGTGATGAACGAGACGGCCGTATTGACGGCGATACCCAGCGGCACCGCGCCATAACCCTCCGGATTGAGCGGCAGGGATCCCTGCGCCAGTTGCAGGAGGATCAGTGCGAGGCAGCCCACCAGGTGGAAAACAAGCAATGCCATCGCGTACTCCCGCCATGTCATCTCGGAAGCCGGTTCGATGCCAGCCAATCGATAGAGAAGTCTCTCCAGCGGCGCCAGCCACCGAAGGCCCTTCGGCGCTCCGGGCAGCAATGCGCCGCGGAGCAGGTGGCCCAGCGGCACAGTCAGCGCGATCAGGAGAATCAGGAAGAGCCCGAGGAATGCGAAATCGGCAGCAGTCATGGCACCGCCGAGGATACGCCAGCCTCATCCTTTCCCCTAATAAAGAGGAACCCCAAAAGCGTTAAGGAAACGTTAGCGGGGGCTTCGAGCGGCAGATTCCTTTGCGCCTGGGCGTGGCGTTTTCTCAGAAGCCCTCCCAGACGATCACTCCCTCAAGCGGCTTCTTCTTCCTGGTCGGACATTCCTCGGGAATGTCTATCGGTGTGATGCAGACCCGTTCGTAACGGTCTAGGATCCTGAAAACCTTCTTCGTGGCTCGCGCGCGGTGCGGATCGTGATCAGTGCGAGGGTGACGACCGCGCCGACCGCCTCGATTGCCGCCAACCACCATGGGGGACCTGACGCAACTGCTGCTCGCCGGCGCCCAGCAAGCCGGGTATGCGACCGACCTCTGGACGTTGCGTCGAGTGGCGGACTTGATCGAAAAGCGCTTCGGGGTGCATTACGGACTGACGGGCGCCCGGCGGCTGTTTCTGGAACGGCTGGACTGGAGTTGGCAGAAACCGCAGTGCCGAGCGTTAGAGCGCAAGGAGGGAGAGATTGCCCGGTAGAAGCGCGTCGACTGGTCCGATATAAAAAACGCCAGTGAGCTTGGCGTTCACTTGGTCTTCCTCGACGAAAGCGGGTTTCTGCTTGCCCCGATGGTGCTGGAATCCACCGCAACGGGACCATCCGGCAGTATCTGGGCCGCTGTCATCGACTCCATCTGCACCGCTTCCCGGCCTATGCGCCTGAGCGCAACCCTGACGAACACGTCTGGACGCAAGCCAAACAGGCCCTCAGCAACTCGACCCCGGCGAACTTCGATGAGCTGGAGGCTTGCGTCAGCCGGTCGCTCCTCCGCCTCCAGCGCTCGCCTCAGCTGCTCGGGAGCTGCATCGATGCCTCCGATCTGCCTTGGGATTGAATGCAGCCGCTTGTCTTTTCTTTAGTGAAAGCTCAATAGGTCCGCCAATGTGTCCCGACCTCTTGACAGATTTGCTATAAAACGGCCCTATTAAGAACGCAATATGCACGGGATCCAACGACATCCTTCCACCTTGCATCGCATTGTTGCGATGCTGGGTGTGGCGTTGGTGCTGGTCTTGAACGTCCTCGCCGTCAGCCCGCGCCTGCACGCCTGGATCCATGGTCACGACGGCGTCTGCGCCGGAAGCGCCGATCCCTCGTCGGCAGGAGATGCCGCGCAACACCACCACGAATCAGAACCCGTCGGGGATTCGGATCATCAATGCGCGGTGACATTATTCGCCAGCGGCGTGCCGGTGCTTCTTGCCCTTTGCCTTCTGGTGCTGGCCCGTTCCCTCGCCTGTTGCTTCCTGCTTCCCGCTGGCGACTGGCTCGGGGCCTCGCTGCCCCATTACTGGCATCTGCCGGCGATCGGCCCCCCGCTGGCCTGAGTTGAGATCGTGACGCCTCATGCGCCGCGCTGTCCGCGGCGCGTGGTTTCTCCCGTTGAGCAGCGCCGGCTTTGGCGCGCTCGGATCCATGCAACTCAGAACAGCCATGCCTATCCATATCCCTTTCAGCAGAACTCCCTTACTCCGTTACCTGCGCGCCCTTGGGGTCGCAGCCGGAATCGCCATCGCAGGACCGGCGCTCCGGGCTCAGGAGGCCCCGGTCGTCAAGATGGATCCCCTCACCGTGGTGGGCCATCCGAGCGCCACCGTCCAGGGCGCCATCAAAGATGGCATCATCAAGACCGAATTCATCAACGCAAAGGAGATCGACAAGACCGGCGCCACCAACCTGACCGAGTTGATGGCTCATCGGTGCGGCGTCGACATTCAGGTCGAGTGCTCCGTGTGCAACGCCCGCAACGTCACCCTGAACAACCTCCCCGGTCGTTTCACGACGCTCCTGCTCGACGGCGTTCCCATCTTCTCGTCAGTGTCGAACGCCTACGGCCTCGACATGATCGGCCTGAACGGGTTGGAGTGCGTCGACATCTCGCGGGGAGCCGCGACGAGCCTTATTGCTCCCGATTCGCTAGCCGGCTCGGTCAACCTCGTCACACGCGAGCCGACCTCCAGCAGTCGCGAGGCGGACGTCAGTGCGGGGGACGCCGGATTCCGGCGCACTGCGGTCTATGTCGCCCAGGTATTCAAGGGCGGCGCCGTCACCCTGTCGGGCACCCTGCAACAGCACGACAGCGTCGATGGCACCGGCAGCGGCCTTTCGCAGTACATCGGCTACGATCGGAAGCTAGGAGGCATGGGACTGTTCCTGGACGACATCGGCGACTTCAGGCTCCGGTCGCACTTTGACCACGTGGACGAAAAGCGGATGGGCGGGCCGCTCGGTCACGACTACGACACAGTCAAGGGAGATACCACGGGGAATCCCTTCAACTTCAGCAAGGGTCCACATGCCTCGCCCTATGCCGACACCTGGGTGATTCCCTCCGATGGCACCAGGGCCGATCCCTACGACGCCGGCCGTTTCGGCCTTGCGCAGATCGTTTTCACGAAGCGCGATCAGCTCGTGGGATCGGCAGAGCGCCAGTCCTGCGACGCGCGCCTCCGGGTCGCCTGGGGCTATGCCGAGCACCGACAGGATAGCTGGTACGGCGGCGATGCCGACTATTTCGGGAAACAGAAACAGGCCTATCTGGAAAGTAGCGCCCAGATCAAGATTGGGTCAGCTATACTGACCGCTGGCGCCAACTACCGATTTGAAGACTTGCATAGCGACTCCGTAAGCGAGGATCCATCCTCTCCGACCTTCGGCATCTCGCGCACCGACGCCGACACCTACACCTACCGTACTCCAGCGCTCTTTACCCAACTCTACCAACTAACCTTCGCCCAGAGGCTCGAGGTCAACACGAGCCTGCGGTGGGACCACAACAACGTTTACGGAAACCTCAACACGCCGCGCCTGAACCTGCTTTGGCACCATTCCGAACGCCTATCCAGCCGTCTGGCGGCTGGCCGCGGATTCAGGTTGCCGACTTCGTTCTTCGAGTTGGAGCACGCAATCCTGACCGCACCGTCCATCGATCGCTCGCGCGCGAAGGCTGAAAAATCCGACAACCTCTCCTACGCGCTGAACTATGCCGACGAACGGCTCGCGGTCACGGCCTCGGTCAACCACACGCGCATCAGGAACCTGGCGCTATTTGTAGACAACACGGCGACATCCGGCGACTTTCTCCTGCTGCCTGCTGCCAGCGACTATACGGTCGAGAATGCCGATGTGGTCGGTACCTGGCGGATGACGTCCGCCGACTCTCTCACCGCGGGTTTCGAGCGTTACCGGTACCGCTTCAACACAACCGATTTCCAGGGCAGCCTCTTCGCTCGCCCCGACTGGAGGGCGACTTTCGCTTTCGGCCATGAGACCAAGCGATGGGATGTGAGCCTCAGGGCAACACTCACGGGACCGCAAGATCTCGCGAAGTTCTACGACTACGGCGACACCCAACGCTACAATCTCGACGGGACCCCTAAGCCCGCCCGGAGTCCGCGTTTCTGGGTCGCCGATTTCCACGTCTCTTACCGATGGAGCCCGGCGTTCTCGAGCTACGCTGGGGTCAACAACGTCTTCGATTACCAACAGGCCAGGAAGGACAGCTTCCTTTGGCTCGATGCTGGCGGGAACCTGGATGTCACCCATATCTGGGGGCCCAACATCGGCCGCACCTTCGCAATCGGAAGCAAGCTCACCTTCTGACGCACGCAATGAACACGAACAAATCCTGTCCCCAAGGCCACTTCCTGTCTGCGCAGTTTCCCCCGTCGCTCCGCGACCATCACCGCATGAACCGCATTCACTCAGCTATCCCGGCAGTGATCAGCCTCTCGCTTGCCCTTTGTGGATGCGTCCTCATCTGACCGCTTCCGCCCGACCTCGGACCGGTTGTCCTGACCCATCAATCTTCCGTCTCTGTCCGGATCATCCGGGTCCGGATCGAGCACGCGAAGGCTGGCCCCGGTTTCGTGTTGAGCGGTTCCGTCGCGTCCCAGCCCAGATCTATGACCACGGAGCATGCCCGCCTCGATGTGCGCCTGCTCGATCCACGAGGCGCCACCCTCTGGCAGAGGGTGATCGGATTCGAGCCCCGGAAGATCGCCCAGCGTCGGCAGGAGGGCCGTCTCGGGCCCCGGGGCAGCTTCACGCTAATGGTTCCACCACCTCCTCCCGGCACGGCTGTGATCGATGTGCGGGCGGAAGACGGTTTTTGAAGTTGAATGGCATATGCCTCCACCTGCATTCGCCCCTGGGGATCATACCCGGGAGCCGGCGCAGGACATCGCGGAGATAGACCGTCCCCGTGCAACTTGGACGTGGTGACGGTGGAGCCCGGAGCTTGTAGACTGGTGGAATGGATGAACCGAAGAAGCAGAGAAGGCGGGAAACTGGGGGCCGCCACCCCGATGGTCACCGGCTGAGAGGGAAGAGTTGCTGCGGGACTATCGAGCGAGCGGCCAGACGCAGAGGCACTTCGCCGCAGCGCACGGGATCAACGTGAGGACGCTGCGGGGCTGCCCGCCGAGGTTGCCGAACCGTCCGGCGCAATGCGGCCCGGTACGCCGCCGGAGACGTCCCACCCTCAGCGGGCCGGGCCCCAGCGGCGAGTGAACGGGAAATAAATCACGAGCGGACGCCCGACCGCGTCCTTCTCGGGGACGAAGCCCCAATAACGGCCGTCCTTGCTGTCCGGAGAATTGTCGCCCAGCGCGAAAAAGCAGTGAGGAGGCACCGTCAGCTTCTCGCCGGCGGCGAGAAGCCCGCGATTCTCATATCCGGGATAACTCCCCGCGCGCCTCGCGTTCTTGCCGAACGCCGCCGCGCCCTCGATCGGCCGGCCGTTGCGGTAGAGCTGCGTGCCCTTGATCTCGAGAACGTCGCCAGGAGCCCCGACAAGCCGTTTGATGAAATACTGGTCCCCATCCTCGTCCTTCAGCCCCTCGATGTTGCCCGTGCGAAAGACGAAGCCCTGGCCGATGCCCGGCCGCACGAAGTGGTAGCTGAAGCGGTCCACGAAGAGCTGGTCGCCGGTCAGGATGTCGAACCGCATGATCGGGTCCCCGGCCTTCACCGTTTGGCCCAGCTTGATCAGGTACCCCGGCACCGCCTCTTCCGACCCTTCCCGGAGCTGGATCTGCGTTCGCTCGACACCGCCGTTCTGGCCCGCGTTCTGGAGGAATTTTACGTAGCCCTCCCGGCCTCCAAAATAGGTCGCCTGGAAAAGCCGGTCGAAATCGCTGAAATCCTGGGGGACGCGCACGGTCGTCTCGGCGCCGTCGACGTAGAAGACATACTCCCGGACGCGCGTCGGGATCACCAGCCACTTGCGGTCGTTGCGGATCGTGTAGGCCAGTCCCGTGCCCCGCGAAAAGAGCCGGAACGAGATCTCGCCGCCCCGCGGAGCGAGCACCTCGCGCCGCTGCGCGCCGAACGCCACGAACCGGAATGCCTTCCCGATCGCGCCCGGCACCGGGACGTTGGGCGGCAGGTTCTCGCCCTTCATCCCGTAGTACGTCGGCCACATCGAGTTGGTCGGGATCTTGAACGGCTGGACGAAATAGGTCCGGATCCCGAGGATGATGATCGCGGCCACCAGGAAGAATTCGACGTTCTCCACGATCGCCGACTTCGGGTAGAACGTGCCTCCGATGTCGCGCAGGACCCGCTCCAGCCCCTCGATCCCGAGCTTCAGTTTGCCGGCGTCGGCCTTTTCCTGCAGCTGCCGCCTGAGCTCGGCGGAGCGCTCGCGGAGCTCGAGCAGCTTCGCCTCAGGGAGCTCGTCCCTGCGGTAGTGGCCGATCTTGTCCGCGAGCTCCAGCCAGTTCCGGGCGTTCTCCCTCATCTTGCGCTCGGTGGATTCGAATAGGCCAAACACGGTGGTTCGGGGTCAGTTGTTCTTGAGCACCTGGATGAACGCGTCGGGCGGGATCGAGACCTTGCCGATCTGCTTCATCTTCTTCTTTCCCTCTTTCTGCTTCTCCAGGAGCTTCTTCTTGCGGGTGATATCACCGCCGTAGCATTTCGCGGTGACGTCCTTGCGCATCTGCCGCACGTTGTCGCGCGCGATGATCTTGCCGCCGATGGCGGCCTGCACCGCGATCTTGAACATCTGCGCCGGGATGATCTCGGCGAGTTTCTCGCAGAGCACACGCCCCTGCCCTTCGGCCTTCGTGCGGTGAACGATGATCGCGAACGCATCGACCGGCTCGCCGTTGACGAGGATGTCCATGCGCACGAGGTCCGACTCGCGGTAGTCGGCCAGCTCGTAGTCCATCGAGCCGTAGCCGCGGGTGATGCTCTTGAGGCGGTCGTTGAAATCGACAAGGATCTCGTTGAGCGGGAGCGCGCACGTGAGCATGACGCGATTGGCGTCGAGCGTGTCGGTGTGGTCGCAGGTGCCCCGTTTCTCCATGATCAGGCTGAGGATGTCGCCGAGGCAGGTGTTGGGGATGTGGATCGACGCCTTGATCATCGGCTCGTAGATCGCGGCGATCGACGTGGGGTCAGGGAGGTTGATCGGGTTGTCGACCTCGAAGGTTTCGCCGGCGTGGATCTTCACGCGGTAGACGACGCTCGGGTAGGTGGAGATGATCTCGACGTCGTGCTCGCGGCGGATGCGCTCCTGGATGACCTCCATGTGGAGCAGCCCCAGGAAGCCGCAGCGGAAGCCGAAGCCCAGCGCCACCGAGGTCTCGGACTGGTAGACGAAAGCCGAGTCGTTGAGCCGCAGGCGCGCGATCGCGGCCTTGAGCTTCTCGTAATCCTGGGTCTCGAGCGGATACAGGCCGCAATACACCATCGGATGCACCTCCTTGTAGCCTGGGAGCATCGCGGCGGCGGGCTTGTGCGCCAGCGTGATCGTGTCGCCGATCTTGATATCCTCGGTCGCCTTGATGTTGCTGACAATGTACCCGACGTCGCCGGCGGTGAGCTCGTCGCAGGCGGCCATCTTCGGGTTGAAGATCCCGACTTCCTTGACCTCCGCCTTCTGTCCGGTGCTCATCAGCATCATCATATCGCCGGCCTTGACCGCGCCGGAGAAGACCCGGACGTAGGCGATGACGCCGCGGTACGAGTCGTACTTGGAATCGAAGACAAGGGTGCGGGTGGCCGGTTCCGCGGCCCAGCGCGGCGGGGGCACTCGGGCGACGACGGCCTCGAGGATCTCCTCGATGCCGATGCCGGCCTTCCCGCTGGCCAGGATGACCTCCTCCGAGGGGATCGCCAGGATGTCCTCGAGCTGGCGGGTGCAAAGCTCGAGGTTGGCGCTGGGAAGGTCTATTTTGTTGATGACCGGGATGATCTTGAGCCCCTGGGCAAGGGCCAGGTGGGCGTTGGCCACGGTCTGCGCCTCGACGCCTTGGGCGGCGTCGACCAGGAGCAGCGCCCCCTCGCAGGCGGCGAGCGACCGGGAGACCTCGTAGGAGAAGTCGACGTGTCCCGGCGTGTCCATCAGGTTGAGCTTGTACTCCAGGCCGTCCTTCGCGGTGTAGGACATGTGGACGGGGTGCATCTTGATCGTGATGCCCCGCTCCCGCTCGAGATCCATCGAGTCGAGCAGCTGGTCCTCCATCTCCCGCTTGGCGACCGTATGCGTGAACTCGAGCAGACGGTCGGAGAGCGTCGTCTTTCCGTGATCGACGTGGGCGATGATGCAGAAATTGCGTTTATGGGAGACGTCCATGCAAAAGCCAATGAGTGCGGTCAGCCAATGATCGGGCACCGACCGGCAGGAAACTGCAGCCTGTGAGCGGCTGTCGCGGCTTTCAAGCGGCTAAATCAGCCAGCTCGGCAAAGCTGCGCACCGGCCACTCCTTGTTGGTGCGGCGGGCGAGGCCCGCGAGCACGGCGCCCGGTCCCAGTTCCCAGAACTCCGTGGCGCCGGCTGCGGCGGCCCCGCGCATGCATTCCTCCCAGCGGACGGGGGAAACGACCTGGCGGATGAGCGCCGCGCGGATGTCGGCGGGCTCCGATACGGCCCGGCCGGTGGTATTGGTGAAGACGGTGAGCGAAGGCCTGGCGAACGCGATGCCCTCGAGGAACGTGGCGAAGGCGGCGCGGGCGGGCTCCATCAGGCGGCTGTGGTAGGCGCCTGCGACGTTGAGCGGGATGACCTTGCGCATGCCGCGCTCCCTGGCCGCGGCGACCGCAGCGCCGACCTTGGCCTTGTCGCCCGAGACGACGATCTGGCCGGGGCAGTTCAGGTTGGCCACCTCGATGTCGAACTCGGCGCAGAGGGCATCGATCTTCGAGCGCTCTTCGCCGATGATGCTGGCCATGGTGCCGCCGCTCTGCTCGCAGGCGAGCTGCATCAGGCGGCCGCGCTCGGCGACCACCCGCAGACCCGTGGCGAAGTCGAACACGCCGGCGGCGGTCAGCGCCGTGATCTCCCCGAGGCTCAGGCCGCAAGTCACTGCGGCGGCGCCCAGCCGGCCCTGCTCCTTGAGGATCGCATGGAGCGCCATGCCGTGCACAAAAAGGGCCGGCTGGCAGACCCGGGTCTGGGTCAACTCGGTGTCGGGCCCCTCGAAGCAGATGACGGAGAGATTCCAGCCAAGCACCTTGTCAGCCTCGTCGTAGAGAGCCCGGACGCTTGCGGCGCCATCATAGAGGGATTTGCCCATGCCCACCTTCTGGGCACCCTGACCGGCGAAGAGAAGTGCGAGTGACATAGCTTGAGAGCCCGCGGTTAAACCGGGCTCCGGCAAAGAAACCAAGCCTTAATTAAAAGCGATTCAGTTGCGGAAAGTACTTTTTGTCTTCAGCGGACGGAGCCGGTGGTGCGGTCGCAGGCTTTTGCTTTGGGGCAGCCTCGGGAGGCGGTGGTGCCTGAGCCACAACCGGCGGGGATACCGGGGGCGCTGGCTGCGGATGCAGGTCGGGAGCGGTCGCCGTCAACTCAAGCCCCGCCAGGAAAGGATTTGGGGCAGCGGGCGCAAGTGGTTTTGTGTCCCTGTCACCTGCCGAGGGGCCCAATTGTAGGGGCTCGGCGCCTGCACTCGCGCCCGAACTCGGGCTGGAGGGGCTGAACAGGGCCAGATCCCTCGGCGTGATCCATCGGGCCAGAAACGAGGCAAAGGGATCGGTCGCAGCGTCTAGGGACAACGCGGATTTCGCCGACGGGTCTCCCGATGCCAGTTCCCGGGCTTCGCGGGCCCTGATCTCCTCTTCTCGATAGGCCCTGAGAAGGTCGGGTTCGCCCGCTGATCCGGAGCCAAACACAGATTCGTCCTTCGTCCCGGCGCTCTTGCCCCGGGGGCGCGCTTCCGTGCGAAGGCCGGAGGCGCCCTTCATCGCCTGCAAAAGCCAGCCTTCCTGCTTGTCGTCCTTCGGCGATTTCTCCGTGCGCTTCTGCCCGGGCGGCGCCTCCGCATCGAATACCGGCGGGGCGGCCGCCGAGGGTGGGATCTTCACGTCGTTTGCGGCGTTCGGGGCGGCCGCGGAGTCCCCGCGCTTGATGGCCTTGAGTTCGTTCTTCAATTCCTCCGGCGCGGGGGCGTCCTCCGCACGGGGCGACGGCGCCGACAGCCAGAGGATCAACGCGGCCGCCGCTGCGATCCGGAGCTTCGCATCCATGGGATGACCTGACGCCGGGCGGTGCCGCCTTACTTGATGAAGATGCCCTTGAGGTTCATCTCGAGGGACTGGGGATTCGGGGAGAAGCGAAGGCCGTCGGCCTTGCTGATCTTCCCCGCCTTGATCAGACGGTAGAGATCTCGGTTGAACGATCTCGAGCCCGACTCGTCGCCGGTTTCGAGGAGCTGCTGGATCTTGTCGTCGTGGCCCTCGAGGAGCAGATTGCGGATGGTCTGGTCGGCGACGAGGATCTCATGCGCGGCGTAGCGCCCGCCGCCCTCGAGCGCAGGGACGAGCTTCTGGCAGATGAATCCGCGAAGCGTCCCCGAGACCTGCCGGCGCGCCTGCGCGATCTGTTCCGGAGGGAAGAACTCGAACAGGCGCGTGAGCGACTGCTGCACCGTGGCCGCATGCATCGTGGAGAAGACGAGGTGCCCGGTCTCGGCCGCCGAGATCGCGGTCTCGAACGTCTCCTTGTCGCGCATCTCGCCGATGAGGATGATGTCGGGGTTCTGGCGGAGCACGGCGCGGATGGCCATCGCGAAGTCCGGCACGTCGATCCCGATCTCGCGCTGCTGGAAGAGCGATTTGTCGTCGCTGAAGGTGTACTCGATCGGATCCTCGATCGTGACGATGTGCCGGTCGAGGTTCTGGTTGATCCAGTTGAGCATGGCGGCCATCGTCGAGCTCTTGCCCGAGCCGGTGGCGCCGCAGATGAGAAGGATGCCGTCCTTGGCCTGGGAGAGCTTGATGAGCGTGTCGGCCTCGAGATTGAGGTCCGCGAACGTCGGCGGGCGGCTCTTGATGTTCCGGAAGACAATGCTCGGCAGCCCGCGCTGGTGGAAGGCGTTCACGCGGAAGCGGCCTATGCCCTCGCAGGCGTAGGCGTAGTCCACCTGGGCGTCGCGCTCCCAGATGGCGCGGAAATTCTTGGGGACCGTGGCGTCGACGAAGCCGCGCGCGGTAGCGTCGTCGATCGGATCCATGTCGACCGGCTTCAGGCGGCCGCCGAGCCGGAAGTAGGCGCCCTTGCCCGACTTGATGACGATGTCGCTGGCGTTGTTATCGACGGCGAGCTTGAGAACTTCGTTGACTAGGTCGACGCATTCCATGGTGGGGTCTCCCGGGGAGCTGGAAAAAAGAATGTGCTTTTTCTAGGCGCGTCTGCTTTGGTCAGCAAGGCAACATTCCACACACACTCTCTCCGACATGAAGCTGCGCCCGCTCACCGGCACCCTGACCGCTCTCGTGACGCCCTTCCGGCGGCAGCAGGTCGCGTTCGACGACCTGCAATCGCTCGTCGATTTCCAGATCAAATCGGGCATCGACGGCCTGGTGCCAGCCGGATCGACGGGCGAAGCCACGACCCTGTCGCACGAGGAGCATATGGACGTGGTCCGCTGCGTCATCGCCGCCTCGCGCGGCCGCGTGCCCGTCGTCGCCGGGACCGGCTCGAACTGCACGAAGGAGGCGCTCGATCTGACCCGTGCGGCCCATGAGGCCGGCGCCGACGCGATGCTCGTCGTCGCCCCCTACTACAACAAGCCAACGCCCGAGGGTCTGTACCGGCATTTCGCTCAGGTCGCCGAGGCCACGGACCGGCCGATCATCCTATATTCGATCCCGAGCCGCTGCGGCGTCGAGATCGGCGTGCCCGTGGTGGCCCGCCTCCGCGCGAAGTATCCGAACGTACGGTACATCAAGGAATCGGGCGGCTCGGTCGATCGCGTCGATCAGCTCAAGCAGGCGCTCGGCCGGGATATCGTCGTGCTCAGCGGCGACGATTCGCTCACCCTGCCCTTCATGTCCGTCGGCGCCGAGGGCGTGATCAGCGTGGCTTCGAACTTCGTCCCCCGCGAGGTGGTCAGACTCACCCATCTGGCCTTGGAGGGCGACTTCCCGGCCGCTGCGCGCGTGCACCGCAGCCTGTACCCGCTCTTCAAGGGGCTGTTCATCGAGACGAACCCGGGGCCGGTCAAGGCCGCTCTCGCTCTCGCCGGCAGGATCGGCTCGGGCGAGCTACGGCTGCCGCTCTGCGAGCCGGCCGCAGCGCCGATGGCGACGCTCCGGGGGCTCGTCGCGCGACACAGGCGCTGAGCGCCGGTCTCCATTCCCTTCCATGTCTCCCATCATTCTGCTCAACGGCGCCCGCGGGCGCATGGGCCGCGCCATTGCCGCCGCCGCCGCCGAGGCGGGCCTCGACATCGGAGCGGCGGTCGACGTCGGCGACGATCCGGCGGCGGCCATCGACGACTGCGATGTGATCATCGATTTCAGCAGCCCGGCGGCCACCGCCGGGCTGCTCGAGCTGGCCAGGAAGCACGGGAAAGCGATCGTGATCGGCACGACCGGACACTCGGCCGCCGAGAAGGACAAGCTCCACTCGCTCGCCGCCAGCGTGCCCTGCGTGTGGGCCGGCAATTTTTCGATCGGCGTCAACCTGCTCTTTGCCCTGACGCAGCAGGCGGCGCAGGTTCTCGACATGAGCTACGACGCCGAGGTGGTCGAGATGCATCACCGCTTCAAGAAGTACGCGCCCAGCGGCACCGCCGATCGGCTGCTCGAGATCATCATGCAGGAGCGCAAGCTCACGGCCGACGCGCTCCGCCACGGGCGCCACGGAATCACCGGCGAGCGCACGCCCGGTGAGATCGGCGTGCACGCGCTGCGCGGCGGTGACGTCGTCGGCGACCACACGGTCATCTTCGCCGCCTTGGGCGAGCGCATCGAGCTCACGCACAAGGCCTCCGACCGGATGATCTTCGCGCGCGGCGCGATCCGCGGCGCCTGCTGGGTGGTCGACCAGCCGCCCGGCGTCTACGACATGCAGGACGTGCTCGGCCTCCGGCCCGCGGCGCGATGATCGCGAGCATCCAGGGCACGCTCGTCTCGTCGTCGGCCGCGGCGGCGATCATCGAGACGCACGGCCTCGGCTACGAAGTCAACCTGCCGCTGACGACCGTGGAGCGCCTGCCCTCCCCGGGCAGCACGGTGCGGTTTCACACCCATGCCATTTATCGCGAGGATTCGCAGACGCTGTACGGATTCGCCACGCTCGAGGAGCGGGACTTCTTCCGGCTGCTGATCGAGAAGGTCACCGGCGTGGGCCCAAAAGTCGCCCTGGGGATCATGAGCAGGCTCTCCCTGCCCGTGCTGCAGGGGGCGATCGCGGCTGGCGACGTCGGCATGCTTGCGAAGTGCCCGGGCATCGGACGCAAGACCGCCGAGCGACTGGTGGTCGAGTTGAAAGGGCAGTTCCCATCGTCGCCCGGCAATGCGGCGGCGGCAACGCCTGCCTCAGGCCCGACTGCGGCTCCGGCGGCTTCATCGGCGACGCGCGACGCGGTGATGGCGCTCATGGCTCTCGGCTACAAGACGCCGGACGCCGACCAGGCGGTCAGGCAGGCCGCCCTCTCCCTCGGCGCGAAGGCGAGCACGGAGCAGTTGATCAAGAAGGCGCTCGGACAATAGCCGGGTGCCGATGCCGGGGAACTCCGGGGCGGGCGGCGTTCCCGCGGCGCCTCCGGGCAAGGCGCCGGGGCTGGCCGGTCGGCCGAAAAGATCCCATTTTTGGGACGGCCCTGTCTCGCTTCCGGGGAGATCGCCTTCAATCGCAGGGATCCCGGAATCATAAGCGACTGATTGCCAGGCTATCTCGGGTTCCGCGGATCTGGCATCGTTCCTGCGAAAGTGTCGTTCGATGCTTCCCGATCTTCGCGTCGCTCTACGTGCGCTGGCCAGAACTCAGGGGTTCATGTTCATCGCTCTGCGGACATTCGCCCTTGGGATCGGGATCAGCTCCCCGATGTGCCCTCTGCAGAGGCTGATAACGCCATGAAAACCCTGCTCCCCGCTTGCCTTGCCGCACTGCTTGCCGCGCGAATCTGCGCCGCGCCCGCAACCGTCCCCACCGCGCCCGACCTTGCGGGCGCGCCGTCCGAACGCGGCTGGAGACTCGTCAACCGCGCCGCAAGGACCATCGAGAAGAACGGCGCGCCGGCTATCCGCCTCGAGGGCAGCGGCGATCCGGGCTACGCCCGCGTCGAGAACCTCGTCTTCGCCGATGGGACAATCGAGTTCGACGCCCGCGGGAGAAACGTCCTGCAGCAGAGTTTCCTCGGGGTCGCGTTTCACGGCGCGGACTGGAAAACCTACGATGCCGTCTACTTCCGGCCCTTCAACTTCCGGGCGGCCGAGCCGGACCGGCGTTCACGGGCCGTCCAGTACATCTCCCTGCCGGCGCACCCATGGCAGCAGCTGCGCGCCGATCACCCCGGCCTATATGAGAAGCCCGTCACGCCCGCGCCCGATCCGGACCAGTGGTTCCACGTGCGCATCGTCGTCGCGTCGTCCACAGTCAGCGTCTTCGTCGACGGCGCGGCGGAGCCCTGTCTCGTCGTGCACCAGCTCAGCGACCGCCAGCGCGGCTGGCTCGCCCTCTGGGTGGACGTGGCCGGCGGCGACTTCGCCAACCTTCGCATCACGCCCGCTCCGTGAGGCGCGCCGGCGGCATCTCCTTTTCACGCGCACCAGCCCTCGGTGCCGCCAGTCCCAAACCGGCCATCTTCAATCACCAATGATATCGGATCTCCGCCTGGCCCTCCGCCAGCTCCGCAAGTCTCCGGGCTTCCCCGTCGTCGTCGTGCTCTCCCTCGCTCTCGGCATCGGGGCAGGCACCGCGGTCTTTTCGCTGCTCAACGCGGTCGCGCTCCGCGCCCTGCCGGTGCGCGCCCCGCACGAGCTCCGCCTGGTCAACTGGTCTGGTCTCAATCCCCGGCTCAGCAACTACACCGGCGACGGCACTGCCAAGATCCGCGGCGGCATCAGCGTCGGCAGCTCCTTTCCTTACCCCGCGTTCCGCGCGTTCCAGGAGCGCGGCGCCGGCCTGGCGGCGGTCTTCGCCTTCTTCCCGATGCCGCGGATCACCTCCGTCGTCCGCGGCGAGGCGGCGACGATCTCCGGCCTGATGGTCTCGGGCAACTTCTTCGCCGAATATGGCGCGGGTGCGCTGATAGGGCGGACGCTGTCAGCCGAGGACGACCGCCCCGGCGCCGCGCCGGCGGCGGTGATCACCTACGGCATGTGGGAGCGCCGTTTCGGGCTCGATCCCCAGGCGCTCGGCCAGACGGTCGTGCTCAACCAGAACGCATTCACCGTCGTCGGCGTGCTGCCCCGCCACTACCAGGGGCCGCTGCCGGGCGACATGGCCGAGTTCTACGCCACGTTCGCCGTCCAGCCTCTGCTGGCCGCCAACCGGCCGCTCGACTCCATGAACGAGTGGTGGGTGCAGGTGATGGCCCGGCTCGCCCCCGGCGCCGACGCGCGGCAGGTGGAGACCGCCTTCACCATCCCGTTCCGGCAGGTGCTCGACGCCTCACGCACTCGCATCGGGCAGCCCGCCATCCGGCTGGCGAACGGCGCGCGCGGCGCGGGCGCCCTGAGCCGGGAGGGAATGGCCGCGCCGATGTGGCTGCTGCTCGCCGTCGTCGGCGTGTTGCTGGCCATCGCCTGCGCCAACGTCGCGGGCCTGCTCCTGGCGCGCGGCGCCGCCCGCCGGCACGAGTTCGCCGTGCGCGCCGCCATCGGCGCCGCTCGCTGGCAGCTCGTGCGGCAGTCGCTCACCGAGAGCCTCCTGCTCGGGCTCGCCGCCGCCGGCGCCGGCCTCCTGCTCGCCGGCTGGGGCAAGGCCCTCCTTCTCCAAAGTCTCGGCAACCTGCCCGACGGCTTCCGGCTCGACCTGCGGACGGACGCCACGGTGCTCGCCTTCGCGCTAGGGGTCTCGCTGCTCACCGCCCTGGTCTTCGGCCTGCTGCCGGCGCTGCACGCCGCGCGCGCGGATCCGCTGGCCGGCCTGAAGTGCCGCTCGGCGCTCGATGCCCCGCGCCTGCGGCTCGGCCGGGTGCTCGTCGCCGTCCAAGTCGGCCTCTCCGTGCTGCTCGTCGTCGGCGCCGGCCTGATGCTCCGCACCTTCGTCAACCTGGTGCGCGTCGATCCGCACTTCGATACGGAAAACCTCCTGTACTTCCGTGTCGACCCGCTGCAGGCCGGCTACAACCGGGCCGCGCTTGGCCAGTTCTACACCGAGGCCCACCGCGCGCTGGCCGCCATCCCCGGCGTGCGCTCGGTGGCCGTGACCAGCCATCCGCCGGCGGGCGCCGGCGAAACCAGTAACGCCATCGAATTTCCCGACCAGCCGGCCAGGGCCGGCGCGACGCCCCTGGCCTCCGAGCTCACCGTCAGCGCCGGCTATTACGCCACACTCGGCCTCCCGCTCGTGCTCGGGCGCGAGTTCACCACCAGCGACACCGCGTCCGCCCCGCCGGTCGCGGTCGTCAACGAGACGTTCGTCCGGACGTTTTTCGCCGGGGAATATCCGCTCGGGCGCACCTTCCGACTCAAGGGAGAGCCGGACCGCGCCTACACCATCATCGGCGTCTGCCGCGACACGGTCTATGCCAGCGTGCGCCAGGCCATCCCGGCGGTGATGTGTTTCTCCAACCAGCAACGCGAATATCGGGCCCCGAACTTCGTGGTCCGCTCCGTCCTGCCGCCGCTCTCGCTGGTGCCGGCCGCCCGGAAGGCGATCGCCGGCATCAACCCCGGCGTCCCGCTCTCGGCCGTGCGCACGCAAACGCAGATCCTCGACCGGTCGGTGGCGCTCGACCGGCTCTTCGCCGGGCTCACGAGCGGGCTGGCTGGCCTGGCCCTGCTGCTCGCCTGCGTCGGTCTTTACGGGCTCATGGCCTACCACGTCGCGCGCCGCCGGAGCGAAATCGGCGTCCGGATGGCGCTCGGCGCCACCCGGCGCGACATCGCCTGGCCGATCCTGCGCGAGGCGCTGGTGCTGGCGGCCATCGGCCTGGCCCTGGGAGGGCCGGCGGCCCTCGGTCTTGCCCGGCTGGCCCAGAGCCGGCTCTACGGCGTCCCGGCGCACGACCCGCTCACCTTCGCCGCCGGCGCTGCCCTCCTGCTCGCGGTGGCCGCCCTCGCCGCGTGGCTCCCGGCCCGCCGCGCCGCCCACGTCGACCCGCTGACCGCCCTCCGCGCCGAATGAACGGAGAGGCGCAAAGTAAGGACAAATAACCCCATCGCCTTCCCAAAACTCAACTGCCCTCTTCCCTCACTCCTTCACTCCCTCATTCCCTTTTTCTCTTCTCGCCTCCCGCGTTCATACATGCTCTCCGACCTCCGCCTTGCCCTCCGTTCGCTGCTCAAGTCGCCCGGCTTCACCGCCGTCGCCATTGTGTCCCTGGCCCTTGGGCTCGGCGCGGCCACCGCGGTCTTCTCCGTCGCCAACGCCATCCTGCTGCGTTCGCTGCCGGTGCCGCATCCGCAGGAGCTGCGCGTGCTGCACTGGCTCGGCCGCAAGCCGCGCATCCCCTCGTGGGCCGGGGGTGACAACGCCTTCGCGCCGCCGCACTACTTCCGGCTGCGCGAACAGGCCGGCGACCGCGCCGACGTCTTCGCGTTCATCCCGGTCACCGACGTGATCGCGCGCGTGCGCGGCGAGAGTTTTGCGGCGCAGGGCCTGATGGTGTCGGACAATTTCTTCTCCGGGCTGGGCGTGACGACCGTGCTGGGCCGGACGTTGGCGCCGGGCGAGGACTTCGCCGGCACGGGCGCGGGCATCGTCGTCAGCTACGAGTGGTGGGATCGGCGCCTCGCGCGCGATCCGGCGGCGCTCGGCGAGACGATCGCGCTCAACGGGCGGCCGTTCCCGATCGTCGGCGTGCTGCCGCGCGGCTTTGCCGGGCCGCAGGCGGGACAGCCCAACACCTTCTACGTGCCGCTGGCGGAGCGCTCGCCGTTTCTCTACCGGGAAATCACGTCCTCGTCCCACTGGGCCGCGCGCATCATGGCGCGGCTGCGGCCGGGCGCCACCGATACGCAGCTCAAGGCCGCGCTCGACGTGGCGTGGGCGCGTGAGGCGGCGGAGTTCATGGAGGAACCGCGGATCTCGGTCGACGCCGGCCGCGGCGGCGAAACGTATGACCGCGCCGACTATAGCCGGCCGCTGCTGCTGCTGCTCGGTGTGGTCGGGATCGTCATGCTCGTCGCGTGCGCCAATCTCGCGGGCCTGTCGCTCGCGCGCGGTGCGGCGCGGCAGCACGAGCTGGCCGTGCGCGCGGCGCTCGGGGCGGGGTGGTGGCGGCTGGTGCGGCAGTCGTTCGCCGAGAGCCTCGTGCTCGCCGGGGTCGGCGGCGGGCTGGGGATTGTCGGTGCGTTCTGGATGCGCACCGGGATCGCCCGCTTGCTGGCCGGAACGCGTGGCGACCTGCATTATGATTTCTCCCTCGATGCGCGGGTCGTGGGCTTCGCGCTCGCGTTTGCACTGCTGACGGCGCTGCTCTCGGGCCTGTTGCCCGCGCTGCGCGCCGCGCGCATCGATCCGATCGGCGGGCTCAAGGGCCGCGGCGCGCTGAACGCCCCGCGGCTGCGCGTGGGCCGCGTGCTCGTCGCGGCGCAGATCGGCCTGTCGCTGCTGTTGCTGACCGGCGCGGCACTCTACGTCCGCACACTCGTCAACCTCGCGCGGATCGACGTGGGCTTCCCGACGGACAAGCTGCTGCTGTTCCAGCTCAACATCCGCGGCGCGGGCTACGCCGGTGCGCAACCGGTCGATTTCTACGCGCGGCTGCAGGACACGCTCGCGACACTGCCGGGCGCGCGCGCGGCGAGTCTCCTCGAGTTTCCGCTGCTGTCCGACGGGCATTCGTCCGGCGGCTTCAGCGCGTTTTCGCACCGCCCTGCCGCCGCGGGCACGAGCATGAACACCCGCCGGCTGAGCGTCGGCGAGACGTTCTTCGCCACGATGGGCATCCCCATCACGCGCGGCCGCGGCCTGAGCGCCGCGGATGACGAGCGTGCGCCGAAGGTCATCGTGGTCAACGAGGCGTTCGTGCGGAAATACCTGCCGGAGGAAAACCCGCTCGGCCTCACCCTCCCGATGTGGGAGGCCGACTGGCAGATCGTGGGCGTGTGCCGCGATGCGAGCTACGGCAACGCGAAGGATCCGGCGTCGCCGACCGCGTATTTCCCGTTCCGCCAGCGGCTCTATGGGCGCTTCGCGATGAGCCACCTGCGCGCGCCGTATTTCGCCGTGCGCGCGGCGGGCGAGCCGCTCGCGCTCGTGCCGGCCGTGCGCTCGATCGTCAAGTCGCTCGATCCCGCCGTGGCGGTCACCGCGATCACCACGCAGGAGGCGGTGCGCGATCGCAGCATCGGTCGCGAGCGGCTCTTCGCGACGCTGTGCGGCGGGCTCGCGGGCCTCGCACTGCTGCTCTCGGCCATCGGGCTCTACGGGCTGATGGCTTATCACGTCGCACGGCGGACGAGCGAGTTTGGCGTGCGCATGGCGCTCGGCGCGTCGGCGCGCGACATCGCGTGGCCGATCGTGCGTGAGGCGCTGGGGCTGGCGGCGGCCGGGCTGGCGCTGGGTGTGCCGCTCGTGCTGGTGCTCGCGCGCCTGATCCGCAGCCAGCTCTACGGCGTGAGCCCGGCCGATCCGGTGTCGCTGGTTGCAGGCGCGGCGCTGTTATGCGCCGTCGTGTTGCTGGCCGCGTGGCTGCCCGCGCGACGAGCTTCGCGGGTTAACCCGCTCGAGGCGCTCCGCGCCGAGTGACCGCCCTGATCTTTCAACTTTCAACCCTCAACTTTCAATTTCCGTGCACGACCTCCGCCTCGCCCTCCGCTCGCTCGCGAAAACGCCCGGTTTCACCGCCGTCGCCATCGTCTCCCTCGCCCTTGGAATCGGGGCCAACACCGCCGTCTTCAGCCTGGTGAACGCGGTGCTGCTGCAAACGCTGCCGGTGAAAAACCCTCAGGAGCTGGTGATCTTCAACTGGCTCTCCACCGCCGAGAATGTCGGCCCGGCCAACACGAGCGGCACGACGACGATCGAACCGGGCAACCGCCGCACCAGCACCTCCTTCTCGATCCCCATGTTCGAGGCGTTTCGAGGCCGGTCCGAAATGCTCGACCCGGTCTTCGCTTTCGCACCGCTGTTTGGCGGTGTCAACGTCGTCTGCGACGGCGCCGCCGAAATCGTCGCTGGCGCCCAAGTCGTTTCCGGTGACTACCACCGCGGGCTGGGCGTGGCCGCGGCGGCCGGCCGGCTCATCGCCCTGGACGACGACGCTCCCACCGCCGCGCCGGTAGCCGTGATCTCCTACCGGTATTGGCAGCGCCGCTTTGGCGGCGATCCGGCGGCCGTCGGAAAATCCATCGCCGTCAATGGGGTGCCGGCCACGGTCGTGGGCGTGACGGCGCCTGACTTCAACGGCGCGATGCAGGCCGGTGAGGTCGTGGACCTCACGCTGCCGCTCTCGCTCGAGAGCCAGATACGGCGGGGCCAGGGAGACAACCGGCGGCCGAGTTACTGGTGGGTGCGCATCATGGGCCGGCTCAAACCCGGGGTGACTGCCGAGCAGGCGCGCGCGGGTCTGGAGTCCGTTTTCTACGCCAACGTCCGCGGCAATCTTCGGGTCATGGCCTTGCCGGGTGCGCCTGCCGTGGACCCTGGGAATATTCCTCTCCCCCGGCTGCGGATCGAGCCGGGCGGGCGGGGGCTCTACGAATCGCGCCGCAACTACGAGCGCTCGCTGCGTCTTTTGACAGGGGTGGTCGCGCTCGTCCTGCTGGTCGCCTGCGTCAATCTCGCCAATCTGCTCCTCGCTCGCGGCGCCTCCCGCCGGCGCGAGATTGCCGTGCGGCTGGCGCTCGGTGCCAGCCGGGGCCGCCTTGTCCGCCAGTTGCTCACCGAGAGCGTGCTCCTGGCAGCGCTGGGTGCGACCGCCGGCGTCGTAATTTCCCTGTGGGGGGGGCAGGCGCTCCTCGCGCTGCACCCCTTCGGGTCCGATCCGCTCCAGTTCGACACCTCCGTCGATTGGCGCGTGCTCGGCTTCACCTCCGCGGTGGCGTTGGTCGCGAGCGTCGCCTTCGGGCTCGCGCCCGCGCTGCGCGCGACGCGCCTCGACCTCACGAGGGAATTCCAGGGGGGCGCGCGCACGCTTGGCACCGGGTCGCGCTCGGCGCTGGCGAGAACACTGATGATCGTGCAGGTGGCTCTCGCGTTCGTGCTGCTCGTCGGCGCGGGGCTTTTCGTCCGCACGCTGCGCAATCTCCAGAACGTCGACGTGGGGTTCAACCGCGAACGGCTCCTCTTGTTCGAAGTCGACGCCATCTCCAACGGCTCGTCGGCACCGCAGGCCCGGGCCACCTATGACCGCATGCGCGAGCGCCTCGCCGCGCTGCCCGGCGTCCGCCACGCGAGCTTCGCCCACGTCGCCCCGCTCAGCGAGATGAACTGGAGCAACCGCGTCGCGGTGCCCGGCTACACCCCGACGACGGTCAACGACACGTTTGTGCGCATGAACGGCCTCGGCCCCGACAACCTCGTGACGATGGAGATGCCGCTGCTGCGCGGCCGGGACTTTGCGGCGGGCGATACGGCGAGCGCCGCGCCGAAGGTCGCGATCGTGAACCAGTCCTTTGCGAGAAAGTATTTCGGGGGGGGGGACGTGGTCGGCCGCCGTATCCGCACCGGCGAACGCGCCGGCGAACCCGATATCGAGATCGTCGGCCTCGTGCGGGACGCGCAATACGCGAAGGTGAGATCGGAGCCGCTGCCGGTGGTATTTTTCCCCTACGCCCAGCTCCAAACGATCCGGACGGCGAACTTCGCGGTGCGCTACAGCGGCGGGGAGGCGGCGGTGGCGGCGGCCATCCGCAACGCGATCCGGGAAGTCGATGCCAGTCTGCCGATGACCAACGTGCGCACGCAGGAGCAGCAGATCGACCGGCTGATGACCCAGGAGCGGCTCTTCGCGAGCCTGTGCACCGGGTTTGGTCTGCTGGCGCTCGTGCTCGCCGCGGTTGGGCTCTACGGGCTGATGACCTACGCCGTGCAGCGGCGCACCGGCGAGATCGGGCTGCGCCTGGCGCTCGGCGCCTTGCCGCGCGGCGTGGTGTGGATGATCGTGCGCGAATCGCTGGGGCTGGTGGCGGCCGGAGTCGGGATCGGAATCGCCGCAGCGCTGGGAGCGACGCGCTGGATCGCGAGCATGCTTTTCGGCCTGCCCACGACCGACCCGCTGACCTATGCCGCGGTCGCCCTGCTGCTGCTCGTCGTCGCAGTGACCGCGGCGCTGCTGCCCTCGCGCCGCGCCAGCCGCGTCGACCCGCTCGTGGCCCTGCGCACCGAGTAACGGGATTTTCGCTCTCCGATCATCCCAACCCTCGAGCCGCCTGGTCCGCCAATCCGAAACCCGCCCGTCCCCGTCTCCCAACCGCAAGCGAAAGACGAAAATGCTCCAGGATCTCCGCTACGCCCTCCGCCAACTGCGCCAATCCCCCGGCTTCACCGCCGTCGCCGTGCTCACGCTGGCCCTCGGCGTCGGCGCCAACACCGCGATCTTCTCTGTCGTCCACGGCGTCTTGCTGCGCCCTTTGCCCTGCCCCGAGCAGGAGCGCCTCGTCACCCTGAGCGAGTGGTCGGAAAAGGTCCCCGGCATGTCGATCAGCTACCCGAACTACCTCGACTGGCGCGCGCGGCAGACCTGCTTCACCGCCCTCGGCGTCTCCCGGCGCCAGCCGTTCAACTACACGACGAACACCGGCGCCGAGCGCCTTCTCGCCACCGTCGCCAGCCACGACTATTTCGTCGCCCTCGGCGTGGCCCCCCTGCGCGGACGCTTCTTCACCGCCGATGACGACCGGGCCGGCGCCGAGCGCACCGTCGTCGTCAGCGAGGGTTTTTGGAGAAAGAACCTGGGCAGCCGCGGCTCCGGCATCGGCGAGAAGCTCCAGCTCAACGGCGATTCCTACACCATCATCGGCGTGTTTCCCAAATCGCTCCAGTCGGTAAGTGGCTCCTCTGATCTCGCCGTGCCGCTCGGCCTCTGGAGCGACCAACTGCGCCGCCGCGGAGATCACCCCGGCCTCTACGGCCTCGCCCGGCTTAAACCGGGCGTGACGTTTGCCTCGGCCGAGACCGAGATGCGCGCCATCGCCCGCCAGCTCGCCGCCGAGTATCCGGCCGACAACGCGGGGAATTCCGTCACGCTCGAGCGCCTGAACGATGCCGCCTTCGGCTCCGTACGAACCGCCCTTTGGGTGCTGCTCGGGGCCGCCAGCTTCGTGCTGCTCATCGCCTGCGCCAACATCGCCAATCTCCAGCTCGCCCGGGCCCACGGGCGCGGCCGGGAGTTCGCCATCCGGGCCGCCCTCGGCGCCGGCCGCGGCCGCCTCCTGCGCCAGCTCGCCGCCGAGAGCCTGCTGCTGGGCCTGCTGGGCAGCGCCGTCGGGATCGTGCTGGGCGACTGGGCGATTGACAGCCTGCGTGCCTTGCTTCCCGGCGGTATTCCGCGGCTCGCCGAGGTCTCCCTCGACGGCCGGGTGCTGGCCTTCGCCCTTGGCACCGGCCTGCTCACCAGCCTCACCTTCGGCCTGGCGCCGGCCTGGCTCGCCTGCCGGATCGACCTCCGGTCCGCCTTTGCCGCCACTCCGGGAGCCGGCGGCCCAGCCCGCGGGCACCGCTGGCGCTCGGCGCTCATCGTCGGGGAGTTCGCTCTCACCTGCCTGCTGGTTGCCGGCGCGTGCCTCATGCTGCGCACGTTGTCCAACCTCTATCGCGCGGACCTTGGCTACAGCACCGAGAGGATCGTGACGTTCGACGTGGTGCTGGAGGGCCCCGCCTATCAGCAGCCGCTCCAACGGCGGGCGTTCATCGAACAGACCCTGGGACTCCTCGCCGCCCTGCCCGGGGCGACCCGGGTCGCGATCGTCAACCCTCTCCCTCTCCGCGGGGGCAACCAAAGCACGTACTACGTGGAAGGCGCGCCCCTCCCCGGCCCCAATCAAGGGCCCTCCGCCGAGCGTGCCCAGATCGACGGAGCGTATTTCGCCACCCTTGGCATCCCCTTGATCGCAGGCCGCACCTTCGGCCCGCAAGACGGCGAGACGGCGCCGCGGGTCGCGATCGTCGACACGGCGTTCGCCGCGAAGCATTTTCCCGGACAGGATCCGCTCGGGAAACGTTTCGCCTACGGGGAGAGGCCGCCGGCCCAGGACTCCGGCTGGTTGCAGATCGTCGGTGTCGTCGGCCATATCCGGAATTTCGGGCTGCGTGCGCCAACCCGCGAGCAAACCTACCTGCCGTTCACGCAGAACACCCCGGCGAGCGTCACGTTCGCGCTGCGCACCGCGCGCAACCCGGCCGCGCTCATTCCCGCGATGCGCGCGGTGATGCACGACAACGCCGCCGCGCTGGCGGTCTTCAACTTCCGCACGATGGAAGACCGGTTCGCCTCGAGCATCGCGACCGAGCGGCTGTCCGTGCTGCTGCTGAGCGTCTTCGCCGCGCTGGCGCTGTTCCTCGCCGCCATCGGCCTGTACGGCGTGCTAAGCTACTCGGTCGGCCAGCGGACGCGCGAGATCGGCGTGCGCATGGCGCTCGGCGCCGACGCCACCTCGGTGGTTGCGCTCGTGCTCCGGCAGGGGGCTCGCCTCGCCGGGCTCGGCTTGGCCGCCGGGCTCGCCTCAGCGCTGGGGGCCACCCGGCTGCTCCAATCCCAGCTCTACGGGGTATCGCCGTTCGACCCGTTGAGCTTCGCCCTTGTGGCGGCGGCGCTCGCCTTCGTCGGCGCGCTCGCCTGCTGGCTCCCCGCTCGCCGCGCCACCCGCGTCGATCCCATCGTCGCGCTGCGTGCGGAATGAATCTCGGTGGTTGGACTCAAGGGGCGGCCTCCCATTTCCCGGCGTTGCGATGGCGGACCGGCTTGGATCCAAATGAAAAGGGCGCACCCCAGATGCGCCCTTGTGTCAGGTCGAAATTCGAAACGGGAAGGCCCGCCTACCGGCGGAAGGTCCAGGTGACCATCTCGAGCTTGTCGTCGGCCCTGCGATGGATCCTGAAGGTGTTCGGGCGGGCGGGCGCCGCTGGCTGGTCGAAGACGAACTGAAGGATGGTCGACTGCTCGGCGAGTTGCGCCTGCAGTGTCGTCCCCGCGGGGGCGGTCCAACGCGCGGTGGTGGCCCCTGCATCGTAGCCGAGGCTGTCGAGCGGCGAGAGCTGCGCGAGGCGCTGGTTCACGAACCGATGGGTGCGGGAGGTGCTGAACGGCATCGCCGCCAGCTGGACGCGTCCGGGGTTCGCGGGAGCGGCGGTGGACTGCCTGGGTTCGGTCTTCGCAGGCGAAGAAAGCGCGGTGGCGACGGTCTGCGGAGCCGCCCCCGGGTCGCGAGACGCTTCGACGAACACCAGCCCGACACAGGCGGCAGCGGCGAGACCCGCCACGTAGTACTGCCACGCGGGGCGTTTCCCGGACGGCTGGAGCTTGACGACGCGGCCGGCCACCTCGCCGGCGGCAGGCGCAGTCTGCTCCGCCTTGCTGCGAAAATCCTCGGCCATGAGGGAACACGCGCGCTGCATCTGGCAGTACTGCCCGTAAATGCGCCGGTGGGCCGGGTTCTGCTCAATATCCGCCTCGAGCAAGGCGGCGTCCGCAGGCGAGATCTCGTGATCGATGTAGAGATTCAGAAGCTCGAGAAACTTGGACTCTTTCATTTGAATTCATCTCCCATTTTTGCGCGCAGGCTTTCGCGGGCGCGCGCAATTCGGCTTTTCACGGTTCCCACGCTGATGCCGAGTATGGCGGCAATCTCCTCGTAGGACAGGTTCTTGACGTTGCGCAGAATCAGGATCTCCCGGTGCTTCGGGCTCAGCTTGTTCATGCACTCGCCGATGCGGTTCACGAACTCCTGGGTGACCGTGGCATCCTCGGGGCTTTCGAGCTCCGCCGGGAAGATCTCGGCGAGCGTCGTCTCGTTGTCGGTGCCGACCGGTTGGTCGAACGAGACGGTTTGGTCGCGCTTCCGACGCCACCAGTACCAGTAGCGGTTGCGGGCGAGGTTGGTCGCGATCTGGTAGAGCCAGGTCGAGAATGCCGATTCGCCGCGGAAATTGACGAGCCCCCGGTGGGCGCGGATGAAGGTGTCCTGGGTGACCTCCTCGGCGTCCTGGGTGTTGCGCAGGAGCTGGTTCACCATCGCGTAGATGCGGTCCCAGTACCTTTCAACCATCTGCTCAAACGCGGACTGGTCGCCCTGCTTGAATCGGTCGACCAGCATCTGATCAAAGGCCACGTCCTGAGCTTTGGATGACATACGCTCTGCTTCGCTCTGATGGGCGTAGCGTTGAATTGTTCCGGGTTTTTTTGCCTCGGGCGGCACGGAAAGGCGGTATGGCAGGATCGGGGCCGGGGTCAAGGAGAGCAAACGGCACCCTTTTCTTTGACCGCCCCTCCCCCGGTTTGTTCCAACCCATTAATCAGACGCTAAATACGATCCCCGAGGGTCTCACCAGGCGAATCCGGCGAACACCGGCACCCCCAGCACGGTGACGAGCCCGAAATGGAGGCTGCGGTTGACCTGCAGGTCGCGAAGCGCGACGAATTTCGGCAGGTATTCGCCGCCCTCCAGAAGCGCGTAGGTCGCCTCCCGGAACAGCTCGGGTTTCTCTCCGATTTTGACGACCGGGAAGGCTCCATCGGCTGCGACGACAGGCAGCATCTTGTCGCCGTCTTTTACAGCGAGGGTGTGCTGCGCGGCGGCCCGGGGGCAAAGAAGAGCGGCTGCGATGAGAAGTGATGGGACGACGCTGGACCTCGTCATGGGGTATCCTGAGGTTCCCGTCAGCCTGTCGCGCGGGTGATTGCGGTCAAACACGGTATTGACTGCCGGACCAGAGTCCAGATGACGGCTGCGTCTGGGAACACTGGCACTCGAATTCAATCGCGTCGATGATCCAGGACGGATGACGGATCGAGGGTGCGTTCATGAAACAGGGCCG
>Ga0153915_10000399_pt1 | contig 39558 bp, 32 predicted proteins | sample Opewatmetagenome_2_FD_107003 | JGI IMG/M metagenome (GOLD analysis project Ga0153915, IMG submission 107003) | Freshwater wetland microbial communities from Ohio, USA - Open water 3 Core 3 Depth 3 metaG | ecosystem: Environmental > Aquatic > Freshwater > Wetlands | place: USA: Ohio, Lake Erie...
GAGGGCGTCGGCGCGGCGCAGGGGACCGCGGAGGCCGCCCCGGCGGCGCCCGCCCGCCTGCTCGACGCCCGCAGCTGGAGGAAGTCTCCCCGAGTCAAGGCCGCGGATGCGCTCGTGCGGGAAGTGGAGAGGCAGCTCCGCGCCGGCCAGCTCGCCGAGTCGTCGCGGCCGTTCCAGGCCTGCGGCCCGGGCGAGGACGCGGGGCGGCGCCTCTACGCCGACGCCGCGGGGCGCGTCGTGAAGGCCGTGCGCCAGGCCGGGACGGCCGAGGCGGCGCTCACCTGGGAGCACTACTTCGACGCCGACGGCCGGCTCCGCTACGTCTTCATCCACGGCGGGGCGGTCAACGGATCGGTGGTCGAGCACCGCATCTGGCTCGACGCCGAGGGGAACCGCCTGTGGGAGGAGCAGCGCTTCCGCCGCGGCCGCTACCCCTTCCCCGAGGTCTGGCCCGACGCGGAACTGTGGCTCACCGCGCCGGGCTCGGCGGCGCTCGGCTGTGGCACCCCGCCGTGAGGATCCGCGTGCTCGCCGTCGGGAAGGACCGCTCGGGCCTGTACGCGCCGGCGGTGGAGGAGTATGCGGGTCGGCTCGCGCGGTACGCGAGGTTCGAGCTCGTGGAGGTCCCCGAGGCGAGGAAGCGCGCCGGCACGCCGCAGGCGAAGGACGAGGAGGCCGATTCGATCCTCTCCCGCCTCGACGACCGCGAGCGGGTGGTGGCCCTCGACGACCGCGGCGAGGAGCCCACGAGCGTGGAGCTGGCGAGGAAGGTCGAAGGCTGGATGCGCGGCGGGCATGACGTGGCCCTCGTCATCGGCGGCGCTGACGGGCTCGGGGCCGCCGTGCTGGAGCGCGCCGCCGAGCGGCTCGCCCTCTCCCGCCTCACCCTCGCCCACCGCCTCGCGCGGCTCGTCCTCGTCGAGCAGCTCTACCGCGCCTTCACCATCCTCCGCGGAGAGCCGTACCACAGGTGATGGCGGGCGCTCCCCGCGCGACCGCCCTGGCGCCCGGGCACCGGGACGTGGAATCCTGCGTGAAATGAAGGGACCGGCCGAATCGCTGGTGGCCCTGGCGGCGTCGATGCCGGGGAATCCGGAAGCCCTGCGCGCCGCCTGCGGCCGGGTGGGCGACTGGGAAGCGCTCGCCGCCCTGGCAGAGCGGGACGGGCTCGCCGGGATCCTGTGGCGCGAGATGGAGCGGGCGGGCGTGGCTCCGCCCGGCCCCGCGGCGCAGCGGCTCGAGGAGTTCGTGGCGCTGCAGCGACTCCGGCAGCCGCGGCTCGAGGCGGCGCTGGCGGACTCGCTGGGCGCCCTCGCCAGCGGCGCGGTTCCCTGCGCGCTCCTCAAGGGGCCGTTCCTGGGCGAGCGCCTGTACGGAGAGGCCGCGCTCCGCCCGTCGGTCGACCTGGACGTCCTCGTCGCCGCCGCCGACCTCGACCGCGCCACGGACGCGCTGGGCGGCGCTGGCTGGCGCGTTCCCGGTGGCCCGACTCCTCGCTGGCTGCGCCGCCACCACCACCACCTGGTGCTCCACCGGCCCGGCGCTCCCGATCTGGAGCTGCACTTCCGGGCACTGGTCGGGTTCGGCGGGACGCTCCCGTCGGAGGACCTTCTCGGCCGCGCCGCACCCTCCGAGTTCCGAGGGAAGGCGGTGCGCCTCCTCGCCCCCGAGGACGAGGCGCTCTACCTCGCGGTCCACGCCGCGGCGCACGGGCTGGGGCGGCTCCTGTGGCTGGTCGATCTGAAGGCGCTCCTCGCGACGCACCCTGGCCTGGACTGGGACGCACTGGTGGGGCGAGCCCGAGCCTGCGGCCTCCAGCGGCCGGCGGCCTTCTCCTTCGCCGCCGCAGCGGACCTCGGCGCCGCGGTGCCCCCTCCGGCGCGCATCCTCTGGCTGTGGCGGCGCCGCGCCGCCGGGCGAGCCGCCCGCGCCGCGCTCGCGCTGGAGCGCCCCTGGTCCACCGCCGCGTCCCTCGCGCTGAACGCGCTCCTCGCCGACGGACCGCTCGCCGCCTCCCGCTTTCTCGGGGCGCAACTCGTCAGGGTGGCGCGCCGGCGGGCGGCGAGGGCCCTCGGGCGGCTCGTCCCCGAGGAGTGGTCGGCGTGACGGGAGTCCGCGCGATGGAGCCCGGCAGGCGGCTCCTCGTCCGGCGGATCGGCGGGGAGGCCGTGGTGCTCGACCTCGCCACCGGGTCCTACTACCGGGTCGCCGGCGCCGCCGTGGACGTCGCCGAGGCGCTCGCCCGCGGTGAGGCGCCCGCGGCGGTCGCCGATCGCCTGGCGCGCCGGGCGGGAATCGACCCGCGGCGCGCCCGGGGCGACGTCGATGCCGTCGCGGCGGCGCTGGCCGCGGACGGCGCGCCGGCGTCGCGGGGCGATCCGGCCTTCGCGCCCGCCGGGGATGGCCTCGTGCTGCTCTGGGGCGACCGCCCTGTGCTCCGCGTGGCCGGCTCGGGCAGGCGCGCCTCGCTCCTGGGGGATCCAGCCTCGCCGCCCTCGCCCGGGGAGCGGCTCCGCTGGGCCGTGCCGCACCTCCTCTGGCTGGCGGGAGGGACGGTGCTCCACGCCGCCGCGGTCCGGCTCGGCGGCGGGGTGCTGGCGCTCACCGGCGCCTCCGGAAGCGGGAAAAGCACGCTCGCCCGCCTCCTCGCCGGAGGCGAGGAGCCAATCTCCGGCGACCTCCTCCTGCTGCGCCCCGGGCTGGCCGGGCCGGAGGCGGTGCTCGGAGGCGAGGCGGCGGGGCGGGCCTGGGAGGCGCGGGAGGCTCCCAGGCTCGCCGCCGGCAGGGAAGCGCGGCTCGAGGCTGCCGACCTCGCCGCCCTGACGGCGGGACCGTCGCTGCCGCTCGCCGCCATCTGGGTCCTCGACGCCGCGCGGCGGGTAGGCGAGGAGATCGCGCTCTCCCCAGCCGCCGGCGCCGAGGGGCTCGGCCTGCTCCTCGCGCAGAGCTTCGGCGAGACCGGGGCGCCGAAGGTCTGGCGCCGCATCTTCGAGGCCTCGGCCGGCCTCGCCAAGGCGGTGCCGCTCTTCCGGGCCACCGTCCCCGCGACGCTCCCCGCCCTTTCCGAGGCGGCGGGGCGCTACAGGGCGAGCGTGGCGTCGTAGGCGCGCCCGTCCTCGGGGGCGGAGGCGAGGCGCGCGTGGCCCGATCCGGGGCCGCCCGAGACCGAAAGGTGGAGGTGGACCGGCTCGCGGGCCGCGGCCGCGTCGAGCGAGGCCTCGAGCAGGACCCGGCGCAGGCAGTTCGGTCCGCCCGGGCAACGAGCGTCCACCGCGGCCACGGCACGGCGGAGCCGCGCCCGTCCGGCCTCGTCGCGAACGCGCGTCGGAGCGCCGCGCGTCCGGGCACGCCGCACCGCGGGCCGTGCGCCGAGCCGGCGCCGGTCGAATTCGACCGAGACCACCACCGCCAGCACCCGCCACAGCTCGGGCAAGAGCGCCTGAAGCTCGCCGGGCCTCACCGCTCTTCTCCCATCGGCTCGAGGAGCGCCGCCGCGGCGAGCTCGTCGAGGAGTGCCGCCGCGTCCGCGTGGAGCTGCTCGGGCGGCGCCGCCAGGCGGCCCGAGAGCGCGCTCGCGATCTCCTCGGCTGTCTGTCCCTCGGCGGCGAGGTCCCACATGAGCCGCGCGGTGCCGTTCAGGCGGAAGGCGGTGCCGCGGTCGAGGTGCACCAAGAGGAGCGCCTCGCCGGAGGAGGCGGCGGAGACGGCCTCCGGCTTTCGGAACCGGGTCAATGTTTGCCGGGATTCATGGGGCCGTCGACGCCCGATATCGACTTCACTGCGAGGAGGTCTCGAAGGCTCCCCAGCTTCTCGATCCGGGGAGGCTCGTAGGCGCGGGCTGGCGCGATTGCGACAGCGGCGTCGGGCTCAGTCTTGCGGTCTCGCGTGCCCTCGCTCACGATCGACCTCGCCTCAGCGTCGCAAGATTCTCAGCCACTGCTCCAGGGCCACAATATCCCACAGTTCCATCGAATTCCGCCACTTCGCGGCAGCGCCGTCCGCGCACATCGACGCCAGGAGCCGCCGCGCCTGCTCATGATCGATGTACCGAGCCGACTCCCAGCGCAATCCCTCGACCGTGGGAGCGAGGAGCGGCAGCGCCCGGAGCACCGACCAGGCGAAATACTCGTTTGCCAGCGTCACTTTCCGGCGCCGCGCCAGCGCCTCCGGCCAGAGCCCGGCCATGGCGTCGCGCAGGAGGCGCTTCATGAGGCCGTGGGGGCGGCGCTGGTCCCAAGGGATCGCGAGGACCCATTCCACCAGCGGCCGGTCGAGGAACGGGAGCCGGAGTTGCAGGCCCGCCCGCGCCGCGGCGAGCTCGGTGACCTCGACCGCGAAGAAGAGGTCCATGCTCGAGAAGAGGCTGCGAACATCGGCCTGGACGCGCGACGGGATGGGATCGGGGCGCGGCGGATCCGGCCGTGGCCACAACGCGCGCAGGGCGGGCCCGAGCCACGGCGGCGGGCGGGATGGCCGTCGCGGGAGGAGGGCCCGGAAGGCGCGCCGGACCCAGGAAGGCGCGGCCGATCGGAGGGCGTCGGAGAGGAGACGAGGACCGGGCGTGACCGTATAGGGGCGCCTGCGCAGTGTCTCCCGGGCGAGGGCGAGGAGGCGCCCACGGCGCGCCAGATCCTCGAGGACCCCGCCTTCGTAGAGGAGGTCGTCACCACCGAGGCCCATGAGGAGCACCCGGCTCTTCGCGGCGCGCGCCACCTCCAGCGCGCGAAGGGCCCCGCCCGACATCGGGTCGCGCACCGGGTGGGCCAGCGGAAACGGGTCGGGGGTGGCGGGCTCAGCCACCGACCCATCCCATCGCTCGCAGCGGAAGCGGACTCTGGCGAGGACCGCTCCGAGGTACTGCGAGTCGTCGGCCGGGAAACCCTTGAAGACCGCCGATGCCAGGACGAGCGGCGCCCGCCCGTTGGGGTCCTCGCGGTGGAGGTCCTCGGCCATGCAGGCGATGGCGCCCGAGTCGAGCCCGCCCGAGAGCGCCAGGACCGCCGGGCCCTCGGACTCGAGCCGGGCCGACACTGACGCCCGCAGGCGGCGGCGGAAGCCGGGAACCTCCTCCCCGCGCGGCGGCGGCGCCGGGCGGAGCGGCGGCGGCCGGGCGTGGCCCAGGTCGCGAACGCCGCTCGGGCCGGCCTCGAGGACGTGGCCGGGAGGAAGCCGCTCGATGCCGCGGAAGAACGTTTGCGCCGCCGGGCCGGTGCGGTGCAGGAGGAAGTCGAGCACCGCCGCCGGCTCGACCTCGGCCTCCCCTCCGGCTTCGAGGAGCGCGTCCACCTCGCTCGCGAGGAGGATCCCGTTCCCCGCCGCGCGCCAGAAGAGCGGCCGCAGGCCCATGGCGTCTCGCGACGCCGTGAGGACCCGCCGCCGCTCGTCCCAGGCCGCGTAGGCGAAGTCCCCCTCGAGTCGGGAGGCAAGCGCGGCGCCGAGGCGGGCGAGACCGAGGAGCAGTAGGCTCGCGTCCGATTCGGGCGGCGCGGCGAGACCGAGCGCGCGGGCCACCTCCTCCCGGTTGTCGATGCGGGCGTCGGCGACGATCCACAGGCCGGCATCCAGGTCGTGGAGCGGCTGCGCCGCTGCCCGTTCGCGCGCGGTCGTGGCCCGGAGCCCGAGCCCCAGGACGGCGTGCGGGGCCACGGCCAAGGAGGCGCCGTCGGGAGAGCGGTGCGGCATGGCGGCGAGCATCCGCCGCACGGGCCCGGGGTCGGGATCCGGACGGCCGAAGTCCACGGCGATGGCGAGCCCCGACATGCGCTCGTGGAAGGTCGCGCATTTCCCGCCCGCCGTCGAGCGGGCGCAGCCTTGGGGCGGGGAAATCGCGCCGGTGGCGAGCCGCGCCGCTCCCTGATAATCAAGAGCGGCGCCGCTCTGGGCGCGAGCGAGGTGACGCTTGCCGAAGGTGAAGCCCGTCCTTCTCGTGGTCCTCGACGGCTGGGGCATCCGCGCCGAGCGCGAGGCCAACGCCATCGCCATCGCCGGGACGCCCAGCATGGACGCCCTCACGAGGGAGTTCCCCTCGACGGCGCTCAAGACCTCCGGCCTCGCCGTCGGGCTCCCCGAGGGGCAGATGGGCAACTCCGAGGTGGGCCACACCAACCTCGGCGCCGGGCGCATCGTCTACCAGGACCTGGTGCGCATCAACCGGGCGGTCGAGGACGGGTCCTTCTTCCAGAACCCCGCGCTGCTCGAGGCCTGCCGCAAGGCCAAGGCCGCGGGCGGCGCGCTGCACCTCCTGGGGCTCGTCTCCGACGGCGGTGTCCACAGCCACGAGGAGCACCTCCACGCCTGCCTCGAGCTGGCGCGGCGGGAGGGCGTCTCGAGGACCTTCGTCCACGCCTTCCTCGACGGGCGCGACACGCCGCCGAGGAGCGGGCTCGGCTACGTCCAGTCGCTCGAGAAGCGGATGCGCGACAAGGGATACGGCAGGGTCGCCACCGTCACCGGCCGCTACTACGCGATGGACCGCGACAAGCGGTGGGACCGGGTGGCGCTCGCCTACGCGGCGCTGGTGCGCGGGGAGGGCTTCAAGGCGGGAAGCGGCGTCGCGGCCGTCGAGCAGGCCTACGCCCGGGGCGAGAACGACGAGTTCGTGAAGCCGACCGCCATCGCCAGCGGCGCGGGCGAGCCGGTCGCGCGCGTGAGGGACGGCGACGCCATCCTCTTCTTCAACTTCCGGGCCGACCGGGCCCGCGAGATCACGCGGGCGTTCACGCAGGATGGCTTCCGGGACTTCGACGCCCACGACCGGCCGCGCCTCTCGGCCTACGTCTGCATGACCCAGTACGACGAGACCTTCACGTTGCCGGTGGCGTTCGGCCCCGACCAGCCCACCGAGATCTTTCCCGAGATCGTCTCCCGGGCGGGCCTGAAGCAGCTGCGCTGCGCCGAGACCGAGAAGTACGCCCACGTCACCTTCTTCTTCAACGGCGGGCGGGAGGTCGTCTTCCCCGGCGAGGACCGGATCCTGGTGCCCTCGCCGCGCGACGTGAAGACCTACGACGAGAAACCGGAGATGAGCGCGCGCGAGGTGACGGACAAGCTCGTCGCCGCCATCGGCACGGGCCAGTACGCGTTCATCCTCGTGAACTACGCCAATCCCGACATGGTGGGCCACACCGGCATCCTCGAAGCGGCGGTGAAGGCGGTGAAGGTCGTGGACGAGTGCCTCGGGCGCGTCTGGAAGGCGGCCCGGGCGCAGGGCATGGCCATGCTCGTCACGGCCGACCACGGCAACTGCGAGATGATGGTGGACCCCGAGACCGGCCAGCCCCACACCGCCCACACGCTCGGGCCGGTGCCCTTCGTCCTCGCCGATCCGGACTTCCGCGGCGCGAAGCTCCGCGGCGAGGGAGTGCTCGCCGACGTGGCGCCGACGGCCCTCCAGGTCATGGGACTGCTCCAGCCCAAGGAGATGAAGGGGCTCGGGCTCGTCGTGCGGTGAGGGGCGCCGCGCGGCCCTCTTGGGGCGCACGGATTGAAAGGGCGCAACAGGGTTTTTACGATGGCGCGCCGCCACGAAAGGAGCGCTTCCCCCATGCGCAAGCTCGCCCTCGCCTTCTCCTCCGTCCTGCTCTGTGCCGCCCTTGCCACGCCCGTGCGGGCGCAGACCCTGAAGATCGGCGCGCCCCAGCCGATGACCGGCCCGGACGCGCCCTTCGGCGACAAGTTCAAGAAGGCCTACGGGATGGCCGTCGAGGAGATCAACGCGGCGGGCGGCGTGAACGGGAAGAAGATCGAGGTGGTCATCGAGGATCACACGGCCAAGAACGCGCTCGCCGCGACCGTGGCCGAGAAGCTCATCACCCAGGAGAAGGTGCTGGTGATGACCGGAGGGCGCGCTTCCGGCCAGGCGATGGAGATCGCCTCGGTGTGCCAGCGGCTCAAGACGCCCTACCTCGTGGACCACCCCTCGGCCGACATGATCACCACCAAGGGGTTCGAGTGGGTCTTCCGCAACAACCCCACGGGCTCCATCTACCCGGCGGCGTTCAACTCCTTCATCTCCGAGTTCCCGGGCGCGATGCCGAAGTCGGCCGCGGTGGTCTACGACAACACCCTGTTCGGGAAGACCATCGCGGCGTCGGCGATGAGGTTCCTCAAGTCGAAGGCCGTGCCGATCGTGGGCGACGAGGCCTATCCGGTGAACACGCTCGACTTCAAGCCGGTGATGACCAAGGTGAAGGGCGCGAACCCCGACTTCCTCCTGCTCATCGCCGTCTCCACCACCGACGCCATCCTCCTCACCCGCCATGCCAAGGAGATGGGCATCGCCCCGCGCGCCTTCGTGGGCTTCGGCGGCGGCTTCGGCGTCGCCGACTTCGCGAGCCAGCTCGGCTCCCTCGCGCAGAACGTCTTCTCGTCGGCCGCCTGGTCGGGCAACCCCAACGACCCCAGGACCAAGGCCTTCTACGAGAAGTTCCACTCGAAGTTCGACATCTGGCCGCACGAGCACGAGGTGGAGGGGTACAGCGGCATCTACATCATCGCCGATGCCCTGAAGCGGGCGAAGCTCACCGGCAACCTCGACGCCGACCGCGACGAGGTGCGAAAGGCGCTCCTCGCCACCGAGATGACCACGGTCTTCGGCAAGGTGAAGTTCGGCAACTGGACCGGACCGACGGGCGACCCCTTCACCAACCAGAACGTGTACTCGCCCGAGCACTCGGTCCTGGCGCAGTGGCGCGATGGCCAGCTCCTCAACGTCTGGCCGAAGGCCTTCGCCGAGACCGCGCTCGTCTTCCCCGAGCCCTCGGCGATGAAGTAGCGGCCCGCGGCCCTTCCGAAGAAGGGGGCCGGACCGCCGCCGACCGATGGAGGCGTTCGTCCAGAGCCTGGTGAGCGGCGTCCTCACCGGCGTGCTCTACGCCATGATCGGCATCGGGCTGACCGTGGTGTTCGGGGTCATGCGCATCATCAACCTCGCCCACGGCGAGATGGTGATGCTCGGGATGTTCGCCGCGTTCTGGGGGCGGTCGCTCTGGCACCTCGACCCGTTCCTCTCGGTCCTCCTCTGGACGCCGGCGATGTTCGTCGTCGGGATGCTCGTCTACCGCTTCCTGCTCCGGAAGATCATCCCCGGCGGCGAGCTCAACACGCTCCTCTACACCGCCGGCCTCTCGCTCCTCGTCGCCAACCTGGCCCTCTTCGCCTGGACCGGCGATTACCGGACCATCAACCTCCCCTACGCGCTGACGCCGATGCGCCCGTTCGGGATCGCCGTCCCCATCCCCGCCGCCATCGCCTTCGGCGTGGCGCTCGCCATCACCGCGGCCCTCTGGCTCTTCCTCTCGCGGACCGACATGGGGCGCGCCATCCGGGCGACGAGCCAGAACGCCGAGGCCGCGGTGCTCATGGGCATCGACGTGGAGCGGGTCGCCGTCGTGACCTTCGGCCTCGGCACCGCGCTCGCCGGCGCCGCGGGCGTGCTGCTCGCTCCCTCGCTCTACCTGTACCCGACGGTCGGCGAGCTGCTCATCGTGAAGTGCTTCGTGATCGTGGTGCTCGGCGGCCTGGGCTCGGTGCCGGGCGCCATCGCCGGCGGCATCCTGCTCGGCGTGGTGGAGTCCTTCGGGGCCGTCTACGTCTCCACCACTTACAAGGACGGCATCGGCTACGTCATCTTCCTGCTGGTGCTCCTCTTCCGGCCCTCGGGCCTGTTCGGGGTGGGCAGGTCGTGAGGCGCCTCGCTCCGTGGGCCGCGGGCGTCCTGGCCGTCGCGGCGCTGCCGGCGTTGGCGAGGAACACCTTCTTCCTGCACGTCTGCATCCTCGTGTTCATGTGGACCGTGCTCGGAGCGGCGTGGAACGTGCTCGGCGGCTTCGCCGGGCAGGTGTCGTTCGGGCACGCCTCCCTCTTCGGGATCGGGGCGTACGTCACCATCATCCTGTATCTCGAGGCGGGCATCGCGCCGTGGTGGGGCATCCCGCTCGGCGGGCTCGCCGCCGCCGCCGCCTCGCTCCCCATCGGCCTCATCTGCTTCCGCCTCCGCGGCCCCTACTTCTCGCTCTCGACCCTCGCCGTGGCCGAGCTGGTCCGGCTCGTGGCGCTGAACTGGGAGTGGGCCACCAACGGCCCGGTCGGCTTCCTCATCACGGCGCTGCCGCCGCTCTCCTTCCTGGGGCACGCCGTGAACTGGGAGGCGAAGGCGCCCTTCTACGCGGTGGCGGCGGCCCTCATGCTGCTCGCGCTCGCCTCCACCGCCTGGCTGCGGCGGTCGCGCCTCGGCGCCTATCTCGCCGCCATCCGCGAGAACGAGGACGCGGCGGAGGCAGTGGGGATCGACACCGTGCGCGCCAAGGTGCTCACCCTGGCGCTGTCGGCGTTCCTCGCAGGGGCGGGCGGCGGGTTCTACGCCTTCTACTTCCGGTACATCGACCCCGACGCCGTCCTGAACATCGGGCTCTCCATGGAGATGGTGTTCATCGCCATGGTAGGGGGCCTCGGGACCGTGGGCGGGCCCCTCGTCGGCGCCGTCTTCCTCACCACCATCGGCGAGGCGGTGCGGGAGCGCTTCCAGGTCGGCCATCTCATCTTCTACGGCCTCTTCATGATGCTGGTCATCCGGTTCCTGCCGGAGGGCATCTGGGGTCGCGCGCGCAGGCTGCTCGCGAACGCGCGGGCGAGGGTCCTCCTCCATGGCGCTGCTCGAGGCTAGGGGGTTGACGCGCTTCTTCGGGGGCCTGCGGGCCGTCGGGAACCTCTCCTTCGAGGTGGCCGAGGGGGAGATCCCGGGGCTCATCGGGCCGAACGGCGCGGGCAAGACGACGGTCTTCAACCTCGTCACCGGCTTCGTCCGCCCCTCCGGCGGCGACGTCTGGCTCGAGGGGAGGAGCGTGGTGGGGCTGCGGCCGCACGCGGTCGCGCGGCGCGGCATCGCTCGCACCTTCCAGATCGTGAAGCCGTTCCCCAACCTGTCCGTGAAGGAAAACGTCACGCTGGCGGCTTTCCTCCGCCACCCGGCCAGGCGGGACGCCGAGGCCGAGGCGGCGCGGGTCCTCGAGCGGGTCGATCTCGGGCACCGGGTGGGCGTCCTCGCGAGCCAGCTCACCCTTCTGGACCAGAAGCGGCTGGAGATGGCCAAGGCCCTCGCCACCGGCCCCCGCGTCATCCTGCTCGACGAGCCGATGGGCGGGCTCACCCCGAGCGAGGTCGACGCGGCCTCCGGGATCGTCCGGCGCATCCGCGAGAGCGGCGTGACCGTGGTCCTGGTCGAGCACGTGATGAAGGCCATCATGCGCATCTCCGACCGGGTGATCGTGATGCACCACGGCGAGAAGATCGCCGAGGGGGCGCCGGCCGCGGTCGTCCGGGATCCGGCCGTCATCGCCGCCTACTTCGGGAAGCGGGTGGCCTGACCATGCTCCGGGTCGAGGGCGTCCAGGTGTCGTACGGGCAGGTGACGGCCCTGTGGGACGTCTCCTTCGACGTCGGCGCCGGGGAGATCGTGGCGCTCGTGGGCGGGAACGGCGCGGGGAAGACCACCACGCTCAAGGCCGTCTCCGGGCTCTTGCGGCCGAAGGCGGGCCGCATCCTGCTCGACGGCGAGGGGCTCGAGCGCCTCGCCACCACCGAGATCGTCGAGCGCGGCGTCGTCCACGTCCCCGAGGGGCGCAAGCTCTTCCCCGAGATGACGGTGCGGGACAACCTGCTCCTCGGCGGGTTCTCGCGGGGCGCGCGGCCGCGCCAGGCCGAGCGGCTGGAGCGGGTGTTCGGGATCTTCCCGCAGCTGCGGGAGCGGGAGCGGCAACTGGCCGGGACGCTTTCGGGCGGCGAGCAGCAGATGGTCGCGATCGGACGGGGGCTCATGGCCGGGCCGCGCGTGCTCATGCTCGACGAGCCCTCACTGGGTCTCGCGCCCATCCTGGTCGAGGAGATGTTCCAGGTGATCGGCGAGATCAACCGGACGGGCGTCACCGTCCTGCTCGTGGAGCAGAACACCGAGCACGCGCTCGCCATCGCCAGCCGCGGCTTCGTCCTGGAGTCGGGGAGGGTGGTGCTCTCCGGCACCGGCGCCGAGCTGCTCGCGAACGAGCGCGTTCGCGAGGCGTACCTGGGTCTGTAGCCCGCTCGGCTGGCACCTCGCTTGCCTTCGAGCCCTGGAGCGGCCCGGGCGCGGCCGGGCCGCGCCGTCCAACGGCCGCGCGGGAGACCCCCCGTCCGGAATGCGGACGGCCCTCCGGAGGGAGTCCATGCCGAGCGCCGTCCTGGGCCAGCTCCTCGACCTCGTCTTCCCGCCGCGATGCGCCGCCTGCGGCGAGCCGGCAGAGGCCGGCCCGTTCTGCCCCATCTGCGCCGAGGCGGTGGACCCGGTGCCGCCCGGTTGCGCCCGCTGCGGTCTTCCCGGCCCCGACGTGGCCTGCGGGGCCTGTCTCGTCCGCCCGCCCGCCTTCGACGAGGCGCGCGCGGGGGGTCTCTTCGGCGGGCCGCTCGCCGACGCCGTCCACGCGCTCAAGTATCGCGGCCGGCCGTCCCTGGCCCGGCCGCTCGGCGCCTGGCTCGCCGCGCGCGTCCCCTTGCCGCCCGGCGCCGCCGTCGTCCCGGTCCCGCTCGGGCGGCGCAGGCGGCGCGAGCGCGGATACGACCAGGCGGCCCTGCTCGCCCGGGCGCTCTCCCGAGCCGCCGGGGCGCCGTGCCTGCGCGCCGCGCTCGAGCGCGTGCGGGAGACGGCGCCGCAGGTGGGCCGGGACCGTGAGGCCCGGGCGCGGAACGTCCTCGGCGCCTTCGCGGCCCGCGGCGTCGCGGGCCGCGACCTGGTCCTCGTGGACGACGTCGTCACCACCGGCGCCACCGCCGACGCCTGCGCCCGCGCGCTCCTCGCGGCCGGGGCGCGCAGCGTCACGGTGGTGTGCTTGGCGCGAGCGGAATAGCCGGATGGGGGGTTACACTGCCGCCCGTGCTCCCCCTCGCCGCAGCCCTCTCGGTCGCCGCCCTCGCGGCGGCGGAGCCCGCGCCCGTCCCGGCCCCGGCCCGCGACCCCATCGGCGAGCGCTACGCAGCGGCGGTGAAGGAGCTGGAGCGCGACCGGCACCTGCCGCGCGCCATCGTCCCGCTCGCCCGACTCCACGAGCTGGAAGGGGACGCGCCGGACCTCTCCCGGTTCGCCGTCGCCTACGCCCAGTTGGCCCAGGACGCGCGGGCCCTGCCGGAGATCCGGGCGCTGGCCCGCTTCCGGCTCGCGGGCGTGGAGCGGAGCCGGGGGAACCTCCAGAAGGCGGCCGCGCAGCTGCGCCGCCTCGGCTTCCTGCGCGGGTGGCAGGTGCTCGGCCCATTCGACAACGAGGGCAAGCGCGGGTTCGACCGCGCCTTTCCTCCGGAGGAAGGGGTGGACCTCGCGGCGCGCCATCCGGGCAAGGCCCGCGACATCGGCTGGCGCCCGGCGCCGTCGGAAGCTGAGGCCATGGGCTTCCTCGCGCTCGGCGCCATGCTGCGGCCGTCGCGGGAGGTGACCGCCTACGCCCTGGCGGTCGTGGACGCGCCGCGCGAGCAGCGGGCGCAGCTCTGGGTGGGAGCGAGCGGCGCCTTCAAGGTCTGGGTGAACGGGACGCTCGCGCTCGCCGACCCGGGCTACCACCCCGCGCGGCTCGACCAGGCGGGTGCCTTCGTGACCCTGCGGCGCGGCCCGAACCGGATCCTGGTGAAGCTCTGCCACGAGGCCGGCGAGATGGGCCTCTACGCCCGGCTCGCCGACGCCGCCGGGAACGCGCTCGCGCTGGCGCCGGTGGCCGTGCCGCCGCTGCCGGCCGCGGCCCGGGGCGATCGGGCGGAGCGGATCGACGGGGTCGTGAAGGCGCTCGAGCGCCGGGCCCGCGCCGCCACGGGCGAGGAGGAGGGGCGCGCCCGAATGGACCTCGCGACCGCCCTCTGGGAGCGGCGCGGCGACGACGCGCGGGAACGGCGCGCCGCCGCGGAGGCCCGCCGGGCGGCGGCGCTGCTGCCGCGGTCGGTCGAGGCCTGGCTCCTCGCCGCCCGGCTGGAGGAAGACGACCCCAACCGGCGCCGCGCGCACCTCGAGGCCGCGGCGGCCCTCGACCCCGAGAACCCGGAGGCGCTCACCGCACTGGGCGCGGCGGAGCTGCGCCGCGGGCGTCCCCAGGCGGCGGTGCGGCTCCTCTGGCGGGCGGCCGCGGCCGCGCCGGGCTTCGCCCCGGCGCGGGTGGCGCTCGCCCAGGCCATGGAGCAGGCGGGGCTCGGGGCCCGCGCGGACCTCGACCTCCGCGCGCTCGCGCGGACGCTGCCCACCTCGCCCGCGGCGGTGGCATCCGCGGCCCGCGCCGCCCGGCGGCTCGACCAGATGGACGAGGCGGCGGCCCTCTTCCGCAAGGCGCTGGCGCTGCGCCACGACGACGAGGGCTCCCGCGGGATGCTGGGCCAGCTCCTGCTCGACCGCGGCGACCTCGAGGGCTCGCTGGAGCTCGGCAGGGCCTCGCTGCGCCTCGATCCCGCCGACGTATTCCTGCGGCTCCGCCTCGCCGACCTGCTCGCCGCCAACGGCCTCTCCGAGGACGCCGAGGCGGCCTACGCCGCCGCGGGGCGCATCTGCCCCGAGGAGCCGGACGTCTGGGAGCGGCGCGGCCACGCCCGGCTGCGCGCCGGCCGCACCAGCGACGCCCTCGCCGACTTCCAGCGGGCGCTGGAGCTGCGGCCGCAGAATCCCCAGCTCAAGGAGCTGGTCCGGCAGATCGAGCCCTCGAAGGAGCGGTTCGAGAGCCCCTACCTCCAGGATGTCCGCACCCTCGCCGCCGCCGCCCCCGGTCCGGTGGGAGACGAGGACGCGCTCGTGCTCTCGGAGCTGAAGGTGACGCGCGTCTTCCCCTCGGGGCTCTCGGCCACCTACGCGCAGCTCGTGGTGAAGGTCTTCGACGAGCGGGGGGCGGAGGCCTTCCGCAACCACCAAGTGGCCTACGCCCCCGACCGCCAGGAGCTCCACGTGGACCGGGCCCGCGTGCTGAAGCCGGACGGGACGGTGGTCGAGACGCGCCAGGAGACGGAGCGCAGCCAGAGCGAGCCCTGGTACCGGCTCTACTACGACACCCGGGTGCGCACCGTGACCTTCCCGTCGCTCGCGCCCGGCGACGTGCTGGAGGTGGCCTGGCGGACCGACGACGTGGCCAGCGAGAACCTCCTCTCGGACTACTTCGGCGATCTCACGCACCTCGGGGACGGCACCCGCAAGCTTCGCTTCGACTACGTGCTCCTCGTTCCCGAGGGGCGCAGGATCCACGCGAACGACCCCGGCGTCCCCGGGCTCGAGCGACGCGAGCGGGTCCTCCCGGGGGGTGTCGCCGAGCACCGCTGGACGGCGCGCGACCTGCCGCGCGTGGAGCCCGAGCCGGGCATGCCAGGCTGGAGCGAGATCTCCCCCTACGTCCACGTCTCCACCTACGCGGACTGGAAGGAGGTGGCTGCCTTCTACTGGGGGCTCCTGCGCGAGCCGCTCCGGCCCAACGCCGAGGTGAGGGAGACGGCCGAGCGCATCGCCGCGGAGGCGCGCGCCCGGGCGAAGGGCGCGAAGGACCAAGACGTGGAGCTCGCCATCGTGCGGGCGGTACACGACTTCGTCGTGACCTCCACGCGATACGTGGGGCTCGAGTTCGGCATCCACGGCTACAAGCCCTACCGCGTGGACCAGGTGCTCTCGCGCCGCTTCGGCGACTGCAAGGACAAGGCGAGCCTCGCCCACGCGCTCCTCGAGTCGCTGGGCATCGACTCGCGGATCGTCCTCCTGCGCATGCGCCGTCTCGGACGGATCCCGGAGCGGCCGGCGTCGCTCGCGGTCTTCAACCACGCCATCCTCTACGTGCCCAAGTACCGGATGTGGCTCGACGGGACCGCGAGCTACTCCGGCTCCCGCGAGCTGCCCGGGGAGGACCGAGGCGCGGTCGTGCTGGTGGTGAACCCCGGCGAGCCGCCCGAGTTCACGACGATCCCGGGATCGGCTCCGGGGGAGAACCGGACCGAGGTCGCGATGGAGGTGGCGCTCTCCGCCGACGGCGGCGCGGTCCTGCAGGGGAAATCGCTGGCGACCGGGGAGCGGGCCCCAGCCTACCGCCGCTCCTACCAGGCCGAGAGCGACCGCCGCGCCGTCTTCGAGCAGGCCTGGAGCCGCACCTTCCCCGGCCTCGAGGTGAAGGACCTCGCCGTCTCCGACCTCTCCAACATCGAGCAGGACGTCTCGCTGCGCTTCACGCTGGAGGTGAAGCGCTACGCGCGCAAGGACGGAGACGGCCTGCGCTTCACGCCGTTCGGCCAGGGACAGGGCTTCGCGGAGACCTGGGCCCCGCTCTCCACCCGCCGCTTCGACCTGGTGCTCGGCGAGCCCTGGGAGAACCACTTCAGCTACCGTCACCTCCTGCCAGCGGGCTGGGGCCCTTCCGAGGTCCCGGAGCCCGAGGCGATCGACACGCCCTTCGGCGTGCTCGAGGTCCGCTACCGGACGGAGGGCGCCGCGCTGGTGGCCGAGGGGCGGGTGGCCTTCAAGGCGGCCCGCGTCGCTGCCGCCGACTATCCCGCCTTCCGCGACTTCGTCTCCCGCGTCGATCGGGCCATGGCCCGCACCGTCCGGGTGGCGCCGGCCGCCGCGGCCCGGGCCGCTCCGCGCCCACCATGAGGATCCCCGGCATGCGCCTCGGACGACACGCCCTCCTCGCCCTGCCGATCCTCCTCGGCGCCGCCTGCGCCACCGCGGGTCGCTCCCCGCTCGAGCGCGGGGCCGAGCGGGCGCGGTCGCCGGGAGCCGGGGCCCCGGAGCTGGCCGCGGCCGGCTGGCACGCCTGGCTCCACGGCAACGATCCCGGCACGGCGGGAACCCGCTTCGCCGCGGCCCTGAAGCGGGATCCGCGCGACCCCTGGGCCCGCCTCGGCTCCGCCATGCTCGCCAGGCGCGACCTCGACGACGAGGGCGAGGCCGGCCACCTCGTCGCCCTCGCCGCGGGCGCGCCCCGGCACCCGCTCGCCGCCGTGGCGGCGCGGCGCCTGGCCGAGCTGGCGGGCGCGTCGCCCACCCTGGGCGACGCCGTGGGGTCGGGGCTCGCGCCGCTCCTCGCCGGCGGGAAGCTCCAGGGCCTCGCCGCCTACCGGGCCCGCGCCGCGCGAGCGGCAGCGGCCGAGGCGCGCGGCAATCTGGAATCGGCCGCCCGGCTGCGGGCCGAGAACGGCGCCGTCGTGCACTGGACCCTCGCCGGGCCGTATGGCGCCTACCACGCGCTGGAGATCGACCGGCCCTTCCCGCCGGAGACGGGCTCCTTCCCGGCGCGCTCCGACGGCGCCGCGGGCGCGCCGCCGGTCGAGCCGCGGCCCCTCGACACGCCGGAGGGGGGTGCGTCGCTCGACGGCGAGCCGACATGGGGCGACGTCTACTACCTCGCCGCCGACGTCCGGCTCGCCCTCGGCGGGCGCTACCTCGTGGTGGTGGGCGGGACCACGGTGCTGCGCGCCTTCGTGGACGGTGCGCCGGTGGCCGAGCGCCGGCCCGACGCGGGCTTCCCGCCCGGCGCGCTGGTCGTGCCGCGCGTGCTCTCGCCGGGGACGCACCGCCTCCTCGTGAAGGTGGGTCGCGGCTCGGCGCGGGCGTGGATCTCCGTGGCCTTCGCCCGGCAGGACGGCGCTCCGTCCGACGCCGAGAGCGCGCCCGTCACGGCCGGCGGCGAGGCGCGGGCGCCCGTCCGCCCCGGCCCGCCGCCGGAGCCAGCCTACACGGGACGCGAGGTGGTGGCCGACCTCGAGCCCGAGGCCGGGCCGGCGCTGGCGCGGCTCGTGGCGGCACGGGACCGGCTCGACGTGGATCGCGAGACCGCGAAGGCGCTCCTCGACGAGGCGCGGGCGATCCTGCCCGAGTCGGCCGCCATCCGCGGCGCGCTCGGCGACGCGCTGCGGGACGACCCGACGCTCTCCGACCGCATCGCGCGAGGCCGGGCCGAGGCCGAGTACGACCGGGCCCTGTCGAAGGACCCCGCCGACGCCGCCAGCCGCGCGAAGCGGGCCGAGCTCATGCGCGGCGGTGACCGGCTCGACGACGCCCAGGCGCTCGTCGCCGGGCTCCCCGAGGAGGCCGCCATCCGTCCACGCGCGCTGGTGCTCCGGGCACGCCTCGCCGCCTCGCGTGGGTTCGCCGAGGGCGCGGAGCGGCTCGCCGAGGAGGCCTGGCGCAAGGGCGCCGATTGCCAGGCGGCCGAGCTGCTCTACGACCTCGCCAGCCGCCGCGACGCCGTGGCGCGCGAGGACGCCTTCGCCGAGGCGCTGGCCTCCTGCCCCGGCGGGAGGGAGCGCCTCGCGGAGCACCGCCGGCTGCGGGGCGACCTCGCCGGAGCCGCCGCGCTGCTCGAGGCGCTGGCCCGGTCCGCCCCGTCCCGGGTGGAGCTCCGCCTCTCCCTGGCCCGCGTGCTCGTGGCGCGCGGGCAGGCCGCGGCGGCGGCCGAGGAGCTCTCCGCGCTCGCCCGCGTCTGGCCCCGGGAGGCGCGGATCGAGAAGCGCCGCGCCGACGCGCTGGAGCTCGCGGGCGACCCCGCCGGCGCGCGCGCCGCGCGGGAGCGGGCGCTCGCCCTCGACGCCTCGGACCTACCGCTGCGCCGCGCGCTCGCCCTCGAGGACGGGAGCGAGGTGCTCGCCGCCGAGGCCGAGGACGGGAAGGCCGTCATCGGCGCATGGGAGGTGGCGGGCCAACGCCCCGAGACGTCGGCCGCCATCGTCCTCGACGCCGCGGCGGTGGAGGCTCACGAGGGCGGCGCCCACACCGAACGGGTCCACCAGGTGATCCAGGTGCTCGACACGCGGGGCGTGGAGCGCTGGGGCGAGGTGACGGTGCCGCCCGGCGCCGAGCTGCTCGTGCTGCGCAACCTCAAGAAGGACGGGCGGTCGCTCGAGCCGGAGGAGGCTGGGGGAGACAAGCCGAGCCTCTCCCTGCCCGGGCTCGAGCCCGGCGACTACGTGGAGTACGAGTACCTGCGCGCGCGGCCGCAGCGCGGGCCCGCGATCCCGGGGTGGACCGCGGACGCCTTCTTCTTCCGCGTCGCCGACACGCCGCTGTGGCGCTCGAGCTACGTGGTGCTCGCCCCTCGGGGGAACCTCGAGGTGGACGCGCACCACATGCCGGCTCCCGAGGTGAAGGCGGAGGGAGGTCGCGACGTGCTCCGCGTCTTGCGCACCGCGGTCCCGGCGCTCGTGGAGGAGCCCGGAGCGCCGGGGATCGGCGAGTACCTGCCGTTCGTCCAGGCGGGGGCGGGCGCGGGCCAGGAGGCCGTCATCCTCGCCATTGCCGACGGCCTCCTCGAGCGGACCCGGCCGAGCCTCGAGGTGCGGGCCTTCGCCGCCCGGATCGCCAGGCCGCCGGGTTCCGCGCCGCTCGCGGGCGAGGCCCTGCTCCGCGCGGTCTACGACCGGGTGAACGACGCGGTGGAGGGGCAGGGCGGGTCCTGGAGCGAGGGGGCGAGCCAGATCCTGTCGCGCTCGCGGGGCAGCCGCACGATGCTGCTCAAGGCGGTGTACGCGGCGCTGGGCGTGAAGGCGCGCCTGGCGCTCGTCCGCACCTTCGGCAACGACCCCGCCACCTATCGGTTCCCGCGCCCCGAGCTGCACGGGTACCCGGTGCTCCGCGTGGAATGGGGCGGACGCACCTTCTGGCTCGACCCGTCCACCCGCTTCACGCCCTTCGGCGTGCTGCCGGGAGGCGCCCGCGGGGCCGAGGCGCTCGTCGTCCCCGAGCCGGGCGAGGGGCCGGAGACGGCGCGCACGCCCGAGGGAGGCGACGACGGCCACGAGGTCGACCTCAAGGTCGCGCTCGGCCGCGACGGCGACGCCGCCGTGGAGGGGGTGGAGCGGTACCTGGGTTTCGACGGCGCCGCCGCCAAGGCCGCGCTGGAGCGGCTCGACGCCGCGGCCCGGCGCCAGCTGGTGGAGCAGTCCCTGGCGCGCACCTTCCGCGGCCTGGCGCTCGAGTCGCTCGCCGTCGAGGGAGAGCGGCAGACCGGCGCGCCCCTCGTCCTGCGCTGGAAGGCCCGCGTTCCCGGGCTCGCGCGGGTCGCCGACGGCGAGGGCTCGATCGAGGCCCCGCTCCTGCCCGTCCGGCTCGGCGCCCGCTTCGTGTCCCGCGGGACGCGCGAGATTCCGCTCCTCGTCGCGAACGGAGAGCGGCTCGTCGTGCGGGCCGAGATCGCGGTGCCCGCCGGCGCGGGGCCCGCCCCGGGCGGCGAGCGCGAGGCGACGGCCCCGTTCGGCAGCTACCGCCGCGCAGAGCGGTGGAGCGGGAACGTGCTCGTGCGGGAGGATCGCTTCGAGCTCAGGCGATCGCGGGTGGCGCCGGAGGCCTACCCCGACTTCGCGCGGTTCGCCGCGCAGGTGGACGAGGCCCAGGCCGCGCCGACGAGGCTCGGTCCCTGGCGCTGAGCGCCGCGGCCGGGCGCCCGGTCGGATCAGCCGGCGTTCGTGCCCGGCAGCGCGTCCACGAAGTGGACGCCGGTGAAGCCGAGGTCGAGGAGGAGGCCGCGGATGGCCCGCTCGGCCGAGCCGCGCGCCCGCTCGCGCAGGCGCGGGTCCGCCGCCACCTCCCGCTCGAAGGCGCGCTTGGCGAGCTCGAACAGCCTCGCCGTCTCCGCCGTGTCGAGGTTCGACCCGATGACCTCGGTCTCGCCGGGCTTCAGCTCCACGGTGACGCGCAGCGGCGGCAGCACGATCCACGCCTCCCGCCCCGCGACCTCGAGGCTCCCGGGCCCGAGCCGGTCGAGGTCGAGGCCGACGTGGGCGTCGGCGAAGACGATGGCCCGGCCGCGCGGGCTGCGAAGGGTGTAGCGGGCCCATGCGAGGACGTCGCCCCAGAACGAGCCGGCGGGCACCGGCCCGGGCTCGAAGGCGATCTTCTTGTAGAGCGACACCTCGAGCGCCTCGAGGCGGGCCACCTCGCGGACGCGGAGCGCCACCGCCGGCGGATCGGGGAGCGACGGACCGCGGCGCACGAGCCGCCAGGCCAGGAACGCGCCGGCGCCGGCGGCGAGGCCGAGGAGCACGAGGCCGAGGAGGCGGCGCATGGCGCCATCCTATCGCGACGGGCTCCCGGACCTCACGACATGAGGCGCTCGGCCACCGCGCTGTGCACGTCGAGTCCCCGGGCGGTGAGGACGATCCGGCGCCCCCTTCGCCACGCGAGCCCGCCGGCGACGAGCGCGTCCACCTCGGGGGCCTTCCCCGCGGGCAGGAGCGCCGGGTCGAGGCCGCGCGCGGTCCGGAGCGCCAGCATCACCCCCTCGGCTCGCACCTCGCCCGCCCCGAGCCGCTCCTCGGCCGCGGTGGGGAGCCGGCCCGCCTCGACGTCGGCCAGCCAGGCCTCGGGCGTTCGGTGGTCGGTCCAGCGGACCGCGCCCTCGCCCTCGTGCAGGCACCCCACCGACCCGGCGCCGAGGCCGAGGTAGCTCTCGCCGGACCAGTAGATGCGGTTGTGGACCGAGGCGAAGCCGGGCCTGGCGAAGTTGGAGATCTCGTAGCGCGCGAGGCCCGCCTGTCGCAGGGCGGAGCGGACGGCGCGTGCCTGCGCCAGGACCTCCGCCTCGCCCGGGAAGACGAGCTTGCCCGCGCGGGCCAGCCGGGCGAACGGCACCTCCTCGGCGAGCACCTCCGGATCGAGCGTCAGGGCGTAGGCGGAGACGTGGACCGCGCCCAGACGGGCGGCCCGGGCGGCGTCGGCGCGGGCCGTGTCCACCGTCGAGCGCCGCCCCCCGTAGATGAGGTCCACGGAGACGTTCTCGAAGACGCGGCGCGCCTCGCGGACCGCCTGCTCTGCCGCCTCCGGGCCGTGGCGCCGGCCGAGCTTCGCGAGGACGGCGGCGTCGAAGGACTGGACGCCGATGGAGACGCGATTCACGCCGGCCCCCTGCCAGGCGGCGAGCCGGGGCGCGTCCACCGACTCGGGGTTGGCCTCGAGGGTGACCTCCGCGCCGGCGGGCAGGCCGAGGCGCCGCACCGCCGAGACCACCGACGCCACGTGCTCGGGCTCCCAGAGCGACGGGGTGCCGCCGCCCAGGTACAGGCTCCGGCAGGCGAGACCGGCGAAGGCGGGCGCGCGCCGCTCCATCTCGGCGAGCACGGCGCGGGCGTAGCGCGCGCCGGGAACGGGCCGCTCGACGCTCACGGCGAAGTCGCAGTAGGGGCACTTCCGCTCGCACCACGGAAAGTGGACGTAGACGCCGTAGGGGCGCGGCACGGCGATCAGGCTTCCTTCATCCCCTCGACCTGGTCCTGCAGCTCCTTGTTCTTCTGATGGTACCGGGCCACCTCCGAGTTGAGGAAGTCGTTCTCGCCGCGCAGGTCCTGGAGCTCCTCCTCCAGCGTCCCGACCTTCTCCTGCAGCTGCGCCAGCTCGTCGGGCGCGGCTCCCGCGCCCTTCTTCTCCAGCTCCTGGAGCTTGCGCTTGGCCTGGGACTCGGCCCGGCCGACGGCCTCGAGGCGGCGCTCCATGTCCACGAGCGCACCCTTGAGGCGGGTCACCTCGGCCACGTGGCGCCGCTCGGCCTCGACGGTCTCCTCCACCCGGCCGCGCCGCTGCGCCTCGGACTCCGAGGCCGCCTTGCGAGATTCGGCCTCGCGGCCGGTTCGGTCCTGCTCCAGATCGCCGAGCCGCCGCTTCAGCGCCGAGATCTCCGAGTCCCGCTTCGACACCTCTCCCTGGAGCCGCTCGGTCTCCAGCTCCAGCCTCTCGCGGACGCGCTCCCGCTCGGCGGTGGCGTCGTGGGCCGACCGGGAGGCGGCCTGGACCTGCTGGGTACGCTGCTGCAGGAGCTCCTGCGCCTGGGCCAGCTCGCGCTTGAGCCGCGCTGCCTCGGCCGCCTGCGACTCCACCTCGGCGAGCCGCTCCTCCGCGCCCTCGAGGCGCACGATCGTGACCGCCGCCTCCTCGTTCGCCTTCCGCTCCGCCTCGGCCCGCTGGGATAGCTGGTCGCGCTCGGAGATGGCCTGCGCGAGCTTCCGGGTGGTGACGCCGAGCTCGGCCTGGAGCCGCCCCACCTCGCCGCGCACGCCCTCGGTCGATGCCCGCCCCTCCTCGAGGGAGGCAGCCAGCTCGGCGGCGTGGCGTCGCGCCGCCTCCAGCTCGGCTCGCTGGGCGAGATAGGATTGCTCCGCGGCCGCGGCCTTCTCGCCGTAGGCGCCGGCCTCCGCCCGCGCCGCCTTGAGCTCCGCCTGCAGGGCCGTCTCCGACTCGCGGCGCCGCGCGAGATCGGCCTCGAGCGCCTCGCCCCTCCCGCGCGCCTCCGCCAGCTCGCCGGCCAGCTGCTCGGCGCGGGTGCGCGTCTCGTCGAGCTCGCCCCGCGCGGCGGAGAGGTCCCGCTCCGCCTGGATCCGGAGCTCCTCGTGGGCCGCGTTCTCGCGGTCGAGCTCGCTGGAGAGCCGCTTCGACTCGGACTGCAGCTCCTCGTGCTCCGACTGGAGGCTGGCGAGCCGGCCCGAGAGATCGGCGCGTTCGGCCTCGAACCCGGCCGTTCGCGAGGCCAGGGTCTCGTCGGCGCGGGCCAGCTCCTCCTTCCGCAGCGCCTCGGAACGGGCGCGCTCCTCCTCCGCGGCGGCGACCCGCAGCGACCACTGCTGCTCGGCGGCCTCCTGGGCCTGCATCGTCTCGGAGAGGACGTCGGAGAGCGACTGGCGGGTGGACTCGGCCTCCGCGACCTTCCGCTCCAGCTCGGCGATGCGGGAGTCCCGATCGGCGAGCGCCGCCTCCAGCTCCGTGGCCTTGCGCTCCAGCGCCGCGCGGGCCGTGCCCTCGGCGGTGGCCTGGCCCCGGAGCGACTCGATCTCGCCCACGAGACGCATCGCCTCGGCGCGGGCCGAGGCGAAGACGTCCTTCACCTTGGCGAGGAAGGCGTCGCGGGCCCGGAGCCGCTCGCGGAAGAACTCGAGCTTCTCCTCCGGCGATCCCTTCGGCGGTGGCGGATCGCGCGGAGCGTCCGCGAACGGGTCGAAGACGTCTGGCCTGGGGGTGGCGGCGACCTTCGGACGGGCCGCGGGCTGGGCCTGGGACGCCGCGGCGGCAGGCTTCGGAGCCCCTGCCGGCGGGGGCGCGGCGGGCTTCGACGAGGCGGGGGGACGGCGCGGCGGCGCGGCGCGAGGGAGGACGGGGGGGCCGCCGGCCTGGGACGGGGCGCCGGCCGCGGGGGCGGGCCGGGGCGGGGAGGGCGGCGCGGGCGCCGCGGCGCCGCCCTGGAGCAACTGCGCGGCGCGGCCCACGAGGTCGGCCATCTCGAAGGGCTTCTTGACGTAGTCGTCGGCCCGCGTGCGGGTCGCGCGGTGGGCGTCGATGGCCGACGGGGTCGCCTCGCTCGTGTACAGGATGAGCGGCACGGACGGGAGCGCGCGCTTCAGCCGGTTGCACACCGAGAAGCCGCTCATGTCCGGCAGCTCGGCGGCGAGGAGGATGAGGTCGGGTGGGCTCGCCCTGCACTGGTCCACCGCCGGCTCGCCCGCGGGAACGGTGACGACCTGGAAGCCGGCGGGGCCGAAGGCGCGCCGGACCTCTTCCGCGAGTCCGGGATCCGACTCGATGTGCACGAGCTGCCGGGCCATCTGATCCTGGAGGATGCTAACCCGGAACCGCCGGGCGCCCAAAACTCCTTCGGAATGCTACCTTGGCTCGCGTGCCCCGGAGCTACTCCGTCACCGCCGAGGTCGCGGCCGCCGAGGCCGAGGACGCGGCGGCGCGACTCTTCGAGGCCGGCGCCGCCGGCGTCGAGGAGCGGGACGGCTCGATCGCGCCGATGCCCGGCGCGCGCGTCCCCGGGCCCGGCCGGGCGCTTCTCGTCGCCTGGTTCGACGACGCCGGGGCGGCCCGGGCCGCCGCCGCCGGCCTGGCGGGCGCGGAGGTCGACGAGGTGGAGGGAAAGGACTGGGGCGAGGCCTGGAAGGAGGGGCTCTCGGCCTTCTCGGTGGGGCGCGTCTTCCTGCGCCCGTCCTGGATCCGGGCGGAGCCGCCGCGCGGAAGCGCCGAGGTGGTGCTCGACCCCGGCATGGCCTTCGGCACCGGCACCCACCCCACGACCGCCCTGTGCCTGGCGGCGGTGGATACCTTCCTCGCCGGGCGGCCCGGGGCCGCGGTCTTCGACGTCGGGACGGGCTCGGGGGTCCTCGCCATCGCGGCGAGGAAGCTCGGCGCCGGACGCGTCGTGGCCTCGGACGACGATCCCACGGCCCTCGAGGTGGCGCGCGAGAACGCCGCGCGGAACGGGGTGGAGATCGAGATCACGGGGGCGGACGTGTCGGAGGCGAGGGGTCCCTTCGACCTCGTCGTCGCCAACATCCTCGCGAACACGCTCGTGGAGCTGGCCCCGGCCCTCGCCGCCCAGGTGGCCGAGAACGGCGTCCTCCTCCTCTCCGGCATCCTCGTTCCCCAGGAGGAGGAGGTGCGTGCGGCCTGCCTCGCCCGTGGCCTGCGGCCGGCGGAGGGGCGCCGCGACGGCGAGTGGTCGCTCCTCGCCTTCCGGAGGGAGGGGTGATCCGGCGGCGGCTCCACCTCGCCCCGGACCGCATCTCGGGCGGGCGGGCGACCCTGACGCCCGAGGCGCGCCACTACCTCGCCGACGTCCTCCGCCTCGCCCCGGGCGCGCCCCTCGAGGTGTTCGACGGCCGGGGCGGCGCCTACGACGCCGCCTTCGAGGAGGGAGAGTCCGTCGCCCTCGGGCCGCGGCGGGAGGTCCCGCCGCCCTCCGCCCGCGTCTGGCTCGCCTTCGCGCTCGCCAAGGGGGAGAAGGCGGAACTGGTGGTACAGAAGGCGACGGAGCTCGGGGTGGCGCGGCTGCTCCCCTTCCAGGCCGGGCGGTCGGTCGTGCGGCTCGACGCCGGCCGGGCGGTGGAGCGGGCCCGGCGCTGGCGGCGCGTCGCCGAGGAGGCCGCGCGGCAGTGCGGGCGGTCCGAGGTGCCGGAGGTGTCGGTGCCGGGCACGCTCCAGTCGGCGCTCGCCGCCGCGCCGGCGGGCTTCGTCCGGATCCTCTTCCACGCCGGCGACGGGGAGGGGCTCGGCGCCCTGTGCGCGCCCGGGGCCGAGGGATTCCTCGCGGTGGTGGGACCGGAGGGCGGATTCACCGGCGCGGAGGTGGACGCGGCCAGGGCCGCGGGGTGCCGGCTCGGGAGCCTGGGCCCGCGCGTCCTGCGGGCCGAGACCGCCGCCATCGCCGCCGCCGCGCTGATCCAGTTCCTCGCGGGTGACCTGGCACCCGATCGGCCTCGGCAACCTTGACCCTCCCCCGGGGCGGCATAAGCTCCGGACCGGTGCTGTGTCCGCGCTGCCGCAACGAGAACGACGGGGCGTCCGCGCGCTGCGTGCGCTGCGGGGCTCCCCTCGCCCTCCGCCCCGAGCCCGCGCCCCGCACGCTCGACCGGCCACTGCCGCTGGACCGCCGCACCGAGCCACCCTCGGTTCCGGCCTCGAGCGCGCCTCCGCGCGCTTCACCGCCGCCTCACGCCCCGGCGCGCGGCGAGCCCGTTCCCGGCAAGATGGCCTCCGCCTCCGACTCGCACTGGGATCTCGGCCATCCGCCCGCCGCCCGCCCGGCGTCGCCGGCGTGGGAGAGGCTGCGGCAACCGTCTCCGGCGGCGCCCCGGCCGGCGGTCCCGGCCGGCCGGCCGCCCACGCCTCCGGCCCCTCCCGCGGCCGCCTCCCTCGACGTCGATCCCGACGTCGAGGTGGAGGCGATCGAGGTCCACCTGCGCCGCGCCGCCCCGTGGAAGAGGGCCGCGTCCTGGGCCGTGGACGGCCTGCTCCTCGGCCTCCTCGGCGCGCTCCTCTTCTCCCTGGTGGCGAGAATGGGCGGCCTCTCCGCGGAGAGCGCCGGGCCCACCTCGCGGCAGACCGGGCTCGACTGGCTCCTCGACGCCGCGTCCAACCACCTGGGTCTCGTGTTCCCGACACTCGTCGTGCTGGCCGCGGCCTCCTTCGTCCACGCCACGCTGGGCCACGCGCTCATGGGGGCGACGCTGGGGAAGCGCCTCCTGGGCCTCCAGGTGGTGGGGAGGGACGGGCGGCGGCCCACCCTCGGCCGCAGCGCGGTCCGGTCCGGCCTGTCGCTCCTGTCGTTCCTCCTCCTCGGGCTCGGTTGCCTGCTCGCCCTGTTCACCGTCAGCGGGCGGGCCCTCCACGACTACCTCGCCGGAACGTACGTGGTGGAGCGGGACCGGACGGTTCCTTGACCCCGCCGGCCGGTGGACCCTAAAAACGGACCGTGGCCGACAAGCTCGCCCGACTGCTGGTGAGCGAGGGCGCTGTGTCCTCGGATGTCCTGAAGCGCGCCCTCGACCGGCAGGCGGAAGCGGGCGGGGCCCTCGACACCGCCCTGCTCGAGCTCCGGCTACTGGACGAGGCGCGCCTCGTCGGGTTCCTCGCCCGGGCCTCGGGCCTGCCCGCCGCGCCCCCGACAGCCTTCACCGACGCCGACCCCCGCTCGCGCCGAGTGTTCCCGGCCAAGGTGGCCGAGCGCCACGGCCTCGCCCCCTTCGCCCTCGAGGGGCGCGAGCTGTCGCTCGCCGCCACCCATCCGGTCGACCTCGGGCTCCTCGACGAGATCAGCTTCATGCTGTCCCTGCACCTCAGACCCCACGTCGCGGTCGAGTGGCGGGTGCGGGAGCTAGTCCAGCGGCTCTACGGGACGCTCATGCCGCGCCGCCTCGCGGCGCTCGCGGAGCGCAGCGCGGCGACGCCGCCGCCGGAGGCGCCGCTCCCGCCCGCCGAGCCCGGGCCCGCCGAGCTCGAGCCACCGCCCGCCGAGGCCGCACCGCCGCCGACCGAGGATCGGCGGGAGGACGCGTCGCTCGCCCAGGGCTTCGCCGGTGCGGCTTCCGAGCCTGCGGCGCCGATCGCCGAGGCGCTGGAGAACGCGGTCGAGGTCTCGGAGGCGCAGGAGCTCTTCAGGGAGCCGCCCCCCTCCCCCGCGGCGCCGCTGCTGGAACGGTCTCCCTCCCCGCGCTGGAGCCTCGACGACGCCCGCGCCGCGCTCGGGGCGGCCACCGACCGCGACGCGGTGGTGGCGACGGCGCTCCGCTACGCCCGGGACTTCTTCGAGTTCGCCGCCGTCTTCGCCGTGACGCGCGACGCGGTCTGGGGCCATGACGCGCTCGGTCTCGAGGAGGACGCCCGCGAGCGCTGCAGGGGCGTGGCCGTCGCCGTCGAGGAGGCGGGCTTCTTCCGCCCCGTGGTCGAGACGAGCGGACCGTACTTCGGCCCGCCGGCCCGCGATCCAGTGACCGAGGGCGTGCTCGCCGGACTCGGCCGCAACGCGCCGCGGACCGTCCTCCTCTACCCGGTCATCCTCCGCGACCGGCCGGTGTGCATCCTCTACGCCGACAACGGCGAGGCCCCGGTCTCGCCGCGCCGGGTGACGGACCTGTTCCTCCTGCTCGGCTCGCTCGGCTCCGCGTTCGAGCGGATCCTGCTCGACCGCAAGTCCCGGCGCTCCGGGGCGGCGGACGAGGGGCCGGCGCCGGCGCCGGCAGCGCCCGTGCCGGAGGAGGACGCCTGGCGGGCGACCGAGCCGGGCCGGGCCGAGCCGCCCATCCCCGAGTCCGTGGATGTGGACCTGGGTGACTACGAGCTGGGCGAGCCGGCCTACCCCCTCCCGCCGGGGGACGGGAGCGTGGAGGACGCCGTGGAAGAGCTCTCCCGGAGCGCACGCGGCTCACCGGAACGCGGCGGGCTCATCGCGCGGCTGGCGCAGCGGGGAGGCGAGGCGGCCCGGGCGCTCGCCGCGCGCCTGCCCGGGCCCATCGAGGTGCGGAGCGAGGCCCTGGCGGAGGCGACGCCGGTCCACGAGCAGGGGCCGATCCTGGCGGCGCTGGCGGCCCTCGGCCCGGCGGCGACCCCGCACCTGCTGCTGGTGCTCTCGGACCCAATTCCGGAGCGGCGCCGCTACGCCGCCCTGGCCCTCGGCCACCTCGGCGACCGCGAGGCCTTCCAGCCGCTCGCGAACCTCGCGTTCGACGCCGATCCGCGAGTGGCCGCGGCGGCCCGCAGCGCCCTCGCAGGCCAGCGGCGCAATCCCGAGCTGCGCCCGGTCGTGGCGGGGCTCCGCCGGGCGCTCGCCTCCGAGGATCCGGGCCATTCGGCCCACGCGGCGCAGGCGCTGGCGCGGCTCGGAGACGTGGAGGCCATCCCGCTCCTCGTCCAGCTGCTCGAGACCGGGAGCCCCGAGGCGGCCCGGGCGGCGGAGGAGGCGCTCGGGCGGCTCACCCTGCAGCGGCTCGGCCCCGCGCCCAAGCCGTGGCTCGCCTGGTGGGAGGCGAACCGCCGGACGCCGCGCGAGCGGTGGCTGCTTGCCGCCCTCACCGACGGGAATCGGGGCGTGCGCGTGGCCGCGGCCGAGGAGCTGCGGGCCGCCGGCACCCCGCCCATCCCCTACTTCGCCGACGCGCCACGGGCCGAGCGGGAGAAGGCGGCCCGCGCCTGGGCGGCCTGGTGGGACAGCGCGGGGCTCGTCCTGTGACCCGGGAGGCTACGCCCGGTCCGCGACGACGGCGGAGAGCGCCCAGCGCTGCGAGCCCGGCGGCGAAGTACGACAGGCAGGCCGCCACCCGGAAGGCCTCCTCGAAGACCCGGGCCGTCACCGGATCGCCGAGCGCGCGCGGGCCGAAGACCTGCGTCCCGTCCACCAGCATCCAGGCCACGTTGCCCGCCGCGAGCAGGATCCAGGTCCACCCGAGGAGCCCGCCCAGGAGCGCCACGGCGGTGAGGAGGAAGGGTGCGGTGAGCGTGAAGGTCGCGATGTCGCCGAGGTCCGAGATCGCGTACATCGCGATGTCCGTCCGGCCCTCGAGGACGGCGTGGGCGTCCACCCACAGCGCCGGTCCGGCGACGAGCAGCGCCACCGCCGCGGCGCCTGCGAAGGCCCCGGCCCGCCGAGCGGCCGGACCGGGCAGCGAGAGCCCGGCCCGCGCCCACACGCGCGCGAGCAGCCAGGCGCCGGCGACGGAGAGGACGTTGGCCGCGAGCACGAACAGGTCGCGGAGCCGGTCCTGGGACGGCGCCGCTGCGAGGAGGCCGCGCGGATCGGGGCCGGTGACGAGGTCCTTCGCCACGAGCAGCACGTAGCAGCCGGCGAAGAGGGCCCAGCCGGTGCGCAGGTAGTCGCCCCGGCCGAAGCGCGCCGCCGCGGCGAGGCACCCGGCGGCGGCGAGGCCCTTCGCGAGGATCCCGGCGGCGTGGTAGATGCCGACCGCGGTGACGGGGGAGCCCGACGCCAGGACGATCGCGACGAGCGCCGCGGCGAAGAGGACCGGCGAGAGGGCGGCGAGGCGGTATCTCACGGGCCGAGCTCCCGGGACAGGCTGGCGAGGAGGGCGTCGCACTGCGCGGTGCCGAGCAGCGTCTTCAGCATGGGGCGCAGCGCCTCCAGCAGGCGGGGGCAGTCCTGGCGGGTGACGGCATCCGGGGCGAGGCCGAGCGAGCGCTCGGCGAACGTCTTCACGGCATTCCGCGCCGTGTTCGGGCCGAGGTAGACGGACAAGGCCTCCACGATGATCTGCGCCGGCGCTCGGGCGTCCCCCACCTCACGAAGCTATCGTCCCGGGGCCCGCCGGTAAAGGACGGTCTCGAGCCGGCGCACGCCGCTCATGAGCCGCCGGCGTCGCAGGGCCTTGACGCCCCGCGGCACGGGCGCGGGCTTGCATGCCGGGAAGGGGGCTCGCTATCCTCGCCGGCCCTATGAAGAAACCCATCGACCCCGATCCGCGCAGGGCCCGTCTCGACCAGCTCGACGCCGAGGCCGAGCGAGGCGGCGGCGAGGAGCGCATCGCCAAGCAGCACGAGGCGGGGAAGCTCACCGCGCGGGAGCGCATCGAGCTGTTCCTCGACCCCGGCAGCTTCGTGGAGATGGACAAGTTCAAGACGCATCGCTGCGCCGACTTCGGCATGGAGAGGTCGAAGATCCCCGGCGACGGCGTGGTCACCGGCTACGGGCTCGTCGAGGGGCGGCAGGTCTTCGTGTTCGCCCAGGACTTCACCGTCTTCGGGGGCTCGCTCTCCGGCGCCTACTCCGAGAAGATCTGCAAGATCATGGACCGGGCGCTGGAGGTCGGCTGCCCGGTCGTCGGGCTCAACGACTCGGGCGGCGCGCGCATCCAGGAGGGCGTGGTCTCGCTCGCCGGCTACGCCGACATCTTCCTGCGCAACACGCTGGCCTCGGGCGTGGTGCCGCAGATCTCGGTGATCCTGGGGCCGTGCGCCGGCGGCGCTGTCTACAGCCCCGCCATCACCGACTTCATCTTCATGGTGAAGGACACCTCCTACATGTTCATCACCGGCCCCGACGTCATCCGGACGGTGACGCACCAGGAGGTGACGAAGGAGGACCTCGGCGGCGCCCAGGCCCACTCGCAGAAGTCGGGCGTGGCCCACTTCACCTACGACACCGAGGAGGCGACGCTCCGGGCGGTGCGGGAGCTCCTCAGCTTCCTGCCCGTGAACAACGCCGACGACCCGCCGGCGCAGCCCTGCTCCGACGACCCGGCCCGGCGCGACGACCTCCTCAAGACCATCATCCCGGAGAGCCCGAGCAAGCCCTACGACATGAAGGAGGTGGTGCGGGCGGTCGTGGACGACCGGCACTTCTTCGAGGTCGCGGCCCACTTCGCCATGAACATGGTGGTGGGGTTCGCCCGGCTGAACGGCCGGCCGGTGGGAGTCGTCGCGAACCAGCCGGCGGTCCTCGCGGGCTGCCTCGACATCGACGCCTCGGTGAAGGGCGCCCGCTTCGTCCGCTTCTGCGACGCCTTCAACATCCCGCTCCTCACCTTCGTGGACGTGCCCGGCTTCCTGCCCGGCACCGACCAGGAGTGGGGCGGCATCATCAAGCACGGCGCCAAGCTCCTCTTCGCCTTCGCCGAGGCCACCGTCCCCAAGGTGACGGTGATCACCCGCAAGGCCTACGGCGGCGCCTACGACGTCATGGCGTCGAAGCACATCCGGGCCGACGTGAACCTCGCCTTCCCCACCGCCGAGATCGCGGTGATGGGGCCCGAGGGCGCGGTGAACATCGTCTTTCGCAAGGAGCTCCTCGCGGCCAAGGACCAGGAGGCCGAGCGGCAGCGCCTCATCGCCGAGTACCGTCAGAAGTTCGCGAACCCATACAAGGCGGCCGAGCTCGGCTACGTCGACGAGGTGATCCGGCCCGAGGACACGCGGCCGCGCGTCATCCGCGCCCTCGAGATGCTGCGCACCAAGCGCCAGGACGTGCCCGCGAAGAAGCACGGGAACATCCCGCTGTAGGCTTTCGACGGCAATGCACCGGTCCCGCTTTCGCCGGTCCGGGAAGGGTGCGGCGCCCGTCCGGGCGCGGTATGGGTGGAGCGCGATGGCGAAGAAGGACTTCCCCAAGCTCGGCGACACCTGGCGCGCATACGTGCAGAACACCATCCGCGCCCGCGTCCAGGGGCCGGGCCTCGAGCGTTACCGGTTCCGCCGCCGGCGCGGCGTGCCGGTGGTCGTCGCCCTCGTGATCATCCTGGCCGTGGCCGCGGTCGTCTGGTACCTGTACCTGGCCGTGCCCTAGACGGCGGCGGCCACGGGCTGCGCCGCCTCCCACGCCTGGAGCGCCGTCTCGAGCCGCTGCACGATCTCGGCCACGGTCGGCAGGTCCGTGACGTCGCGATCGGCGATGCGCGTCACGCTCTGGCCCGTGTAGAAGAGCCCGTTGTCCCGGTCGCCGAGCACAGCGGCCTTGAGGAGCGCGTCGGTGATGCAGAAGCTCTCCTTGTAGTCGCTCGCCCGGCACTTGCAGAGGTCCTCGGCGAGACACTCGATGCAGGCCTTGCGGCGCCCCAGGTAGCCCTCGGGCCCGAACCACCAGGCCTTGGATCGGGGGGGGAAGGCCTGGCCGGCGGCGAGCGCGTCGGTGAAGGCGTTCCGCACCGCGCGGGCCTTCATGCCCTTCACGCAGCTCGTGATGATGGTGACGTCGGGGTCGTCCTTGCCGAGGTGCATGTCCTTGAAGTTCGCGTGCACGCTGCCGTCGCTCGAGGCGAGGAAGCGGGTGGCGAGCTGGACGCCGGCCGCGCCCTGGGCGAGGTAGCGCCCGATGTCGGAGGCGTTGACGCCGCCCGCGGCGACGACCGGGAGCGAGGTGTGGGCCCGCACCTCCTCCACCAGGGAGGGAAGCGGGTGGTCGATGTCGCCGATGTGGCCGCCCGCCTCGGCCCCCTCGGCGACCAGGAACTCGGCGCCCCACTTCTCGTACATGGCGGCGAGCCGCCCCGACGACACGATGCCGGCGAACGGCGTGCCGGCTTCGCGGCACCAGCGGATGATCTCGCGGGAGATGCCGGCGCCCTGCACGATGAACGAGACGCCCTCGGCGAGCGCGGTCTTCGTGAGCAGCTCGAAGTCCTTCTTGTTGATGGCGGCCATGAGGTTCACGCCGACGTAGCCGTCGGGGGCATCCTCCTTGGCCCTTCTCAGCTCGGCGCGCAGGTGCTCGGGAGTCTTGATCACCGCCGAGACCGTGCCCACGCCGACGAAGCGGGCGGTGCGCTGCGCCGCCACCTTGCCGGCGAGCCCGTCGGAAGCGTGGATGCCCATGGCCCCCTGCACGAGCAGGCGGCGGCCGGAGCCCACCACCGAGGCGATGGCGGCGCGGTCGAGCTTGGGGAAGTCCGCGCGGTCATCGGCGGTGCGGGAGGCGGGGTGAGCGGCGCCGAGCGCGGCGACGTGTTCCATGGGCGGGGTGCTCCGGCGCTCGGGGCAGGGGGGCGACTTCGAGCGCAGACGGAGAGTCTGGACCCGGCCTGTCACGCCCGTGTCACGGGCGCCGGACTCGTGCACAATGCGGGAGGGGGAATGACGCACCTCGTCGCCACGGGGCTCATCGCCGCCGCCGCGCTCGCGCTGGCGCTCGTGGCGATCCAGGCCGCTGCCCTGCGGGCCCACCTCTCCGTACCACCGCCCCGCCCGCACGCGCCGGCACCGGTGTCGATCCTGAAGCCGCTCCGCGGCGTGGACGACGAGCTGTGGGAGAACCTCGAGTCCTTCGCCGCGCTGGATCACCCGGACTACGAGGTCCTGCTCGGCCTGCGTGATGCGGCGGACCCCGCGCACGCGCTGGCCGGGGAGGCGGCGGCGCGCTGGCCGGCCGTCTTCCGCGTCGTCCTGCAGCGCGGTGTGGCCGGCGTGAACCCGAAGGTGGCCCAGCTCGTCACGCTGGCGGCGGAGGCGCGCCACTCGGTCCTCGTCGTGAGCGACTCCAACGTGCGAGTGGACCCGGCCTACCTCTCGGAGGTCGCCGCCTGGCTCGAGGACCCGGACGTGGGGCTCGTCACCCACCTCATCGCCGGCGTGGGGGAGCGGCGCGCCGGGTCGCTCCTCGAGAACCTCCACTTCGCGGGGAGCATCGCGCCCGGCATCGCGGCCGCGAAGCGGCTCCTCGGGCGCGACGTGGTGATGGGCAAGTCCATGGCGCTCCGCCGGGAGGACCTCGCGGCGCTGGGCGGCTTCGAGTCGGTGAAGGACGTGCTCGCCGAGGACTACGTGCTCGGCCTCATGGTCCCTTCGAGGCTCGGCAAGCGGGTCGCCCTGGCGCGCCGGCCGGTGCGGAACGTGACGCGGGACAAGCCGGTCGCCGGCTTCGTCGCCCGGTGCCGGCGCTGGAGCGTCCTGCAGCGGAAGCTCGTGGGGACGTGGCTCTACGCCTCGCAGGCGCTCCTCAACCCCATCTTCCTCTCGGCCCTGGCCCTCGTCCTCGCGCCGGAGCGCATCTCGCTCGCCGCCTTCCTGTCCGCCTCCGCCGCGAAGGCGCTCCTCGACGGCGCCTCGGGCCGCGCGCTCCGGCCCGGCGGGTTCTCCCCCCTGCAGCTCCTGGCCACGCCGGCGAAGGACCTGATCCTCGGGGCCGCCTGGGCCGCCGGCTTCCTGGAGGACACGGTGGACTGGCGCGGCACGCGGCTGCGCGTGCTCGCCGGGACGCGCATCGAGCGAGCCGGAGGCAGGCCTCCCGGCGGGTGACGGGCCGGCCCTGTCGCCGCCCGCGCGCCTTGCGGTAATGTGGGCCGCTCGCGCCGCCATGCAGCCCACCCTCGACTTCCACCGGGAGAAGCCGCTCGTCGTGGCGGTGGAGATGGGGTACGGCCACCTTCGGGCGGCGCGCCCGCTGGCGCGGCTCATGGGCGCCGAGACGACGCTCGTGGACAAGCCGCCGCTCGTCGGGCCCGAGGAGCAGAGGCTCTGGGAGCGGGTGCGGCGGGCCTACGAGCTGACCTCGCGCCTCTCGCAGCTGCCGGTGGTGGGCCTCCCGCTGCGCTGGGTGCTCGACGCCATCACCGACATCCCGCACCTCCACCCCTACCGCGACCTCTCGGCGCCGACGAGCGGCGTGCTCACCCTGGAGCGGCTCATCCGCCGCAGGCTCGGCCAGGGGCTCGTCGAGCGGCTGCGCGAGACGGGGGCGCCGCTCCTCACGACCTTCTACTCGCCCGCCATCGCCGCGGACCGGGCCGGGCTCGACAACCTGTTCTGCGTCGTCACCGACAGCGACATCAACCGCGTCTGGGCCCCCGTCGCGCCGGAGCGGACGAGCATCCGCTACCTCGTGCCCACGCAGCGCGCCGGGCGGCGGCTTCGCTCCTACGGCGTCCCGGCTCACCGCATCACCTTCACCGGCTTCCCCCTGCCCCACGAGCTCGTCGGCGGGACCGGCCTCGCCACGCTCCGCAGGAACCTGGCCGCGCGGCTCGTGCGGCTCGACCCCACCCGCGAGTTCCGGCGCGCGTTCCGCGACGAGCTGCAGCACTTCCTCGGGGCGCTTCCCGCCGAGGAGGAGGGTCGGCCGCCGCTCCTCACCTTCGCCGTGGGCGGGGCCGGGGCGCAGGCCGGCCTGCCGCGCCAGTTCCTCCCGGGCCTCAGGCCTGCCATCGAGGAAGGGCGGCTGCGGCTCGCGCTCGTGGCCGGCGTCCGGCCCGAGGTGGCGGGACGCTTCCGCGAGGAGCTGGAGCGCGCGGGGCTCGACGGCGCGCCGGGCGTGGAGATCCTGCTCGCCGGGGACCTGGAGGAGTACTTCCGGCGCTTCGACGAGCTGATGGCCGGGACGGACGTGCTTTGGACGAAGCCCTCGGAGCTGACCTTCTACGCCGCCCTCGGCCTCCCCGTCCTCTGCGCGCCGCCCGTCGGCGTGCACGAGCGATACAACCGGCGCTGGGCCGTGGAGAGCGGGGCCGCCCTCCGGCAGCGCGACGCCCACTTCGCCTGGGAGTGGATCTCGGACTGGCTGGAGGAAGGGGCCCTCGCCGGCGCCGCCTGGTCCGGCTTCATGCGTCTCCCCAAGTTCGGGCTGTACCAGATCCTGGAGACGGTCGGAGCGAAGCTCCCCGAGGCTGCCCCCGAATGGGCGAGCGGCCAGATCGCGGGTTGAGCCGCCGCGATCCGCCCCGGCCTTTGGCCGCGGCGCCCAGGGCCGGGTAACATCGAGCCGTGCTGCGCGCCTTCTCGTACGCCTACTGGGCCTTCGTGGCCCTGACGATGCCCATCTTCTTCCTGGGGGCGCTCCTGGTCTTCGCCGTCGCATTTCCCTTCGACCGGCGGCGGGTGGCGCTCCACCTCTACTCCTGCTTCTGGGCCTCGTTCTACGTCTACGCGAACCCGCTGTGGCGCTGCCGCGTCACCGGGCGCGCGAAGCTCCCCTGGCGCGGGCCGGCGGTCATCGTCGCGAACCACGCGTCCCTGGTGGACATCCTGGTGCTGTACGGGCTCTACCGCCCCTTCAAGTGGGTCTCGAAGGAGTCCAACTTCAAGCTCCCGGTCGTCGGCTGGAACATGCGGCTCAACGGCTATGTCTCGCTGAAGCGGGGCGACCGCGAGTCCATCAAGAGGATGATGGAGCAGTGCCGGGCGCTGCTCCAGCAGGGCTCCCCGGTCCTCATCTTCCCGGAGGGGACGCGCACCATGACCGGCGCGCTGCAGCCGTTCAAGGACGGCGCCTTCCGCCTCGCCCGCGACGCCGGCGTCCCGCTCGTCCCGGTGGCGGTGTCCGGCACCTACACGACGCTGCCCAAGACCGGCGTAGTCCTGAAGAACCGCATGGACGCCCGGGTGAAGGTGCTCGATCCGCTCGACCCGGCGGCCTTCCCGGACGCCGGCGCGCTCGCGGACGCAGCCCGCGCCGCCATCGCGGCGGCCCTGACGCGGCGCGAGTCGCCCGCGGCCGCGGCCTGACCTCACAGCTCGAAGGCGTCGACCGAGATCACCTCGTCCTTGCGGGCCCGGATGCGGTCGAGCAGCGCCGGGGGCGGCGAGTCGTCGAGCTGGATGGCGCAGCACGCGGCCCGCGCCTCCTCGAAGACGGTGTTCTGCACCTCCTCGACGTTGATCCCCGCCTCGCGGATGGTGTCGAGGACGTTGGCGAGGACGCCGACCTTGTCGAAGTGGCGCACGACGATGCGCGCCCTGGCCGGCGACTTGCGCGCGATGTTCACGCAGTTCGGCACCGACCCGTCCCGGACGTAGGAGGCGACGATGCGCACCGCCTCGCGCGCGATGGCCTCCTGGGCCTGGGCGGTCGAGGCGCCGATGTGGTGGGTGCCGTAGACGCCGGGAAGCTGCGCCAGCTCGCTCGCGAATTCGGCCTGCCCCTTCTCCGGCTCCCCGGCGTGCACGTCGATGCCCACCCGGATGCGCCCGGCGCGGGCCGCCTCGAGGAGGGCCGCCATGTCCACGAGCTCGGCGCGCGCGGTGTTGACGAGCAGCGCCCCGGGCTTCATGGCCGCGAGCACCTCCCGGCCCACGATCCCGCGCGTCTCCTTGGCGAGCGGAAGGTGCAGGGAGAGGACGTCGGCCTGGCGCGCCACCGAGAGGACGTCCGGCGCGCGCTCCACGCCGAGCGCCTTCGCCCTCTCGGCGTCGAGGGAGCGGGACCAGCCGAGGACGCGCATGCCGAACCCCTGCCCGCGCCGCGCCGTCTCCCGGCCGATGGCCCCGAGCCCGATGATGCCCAGGGTGCGGCCGAACAGGCCGTTCGCCTCCGAGAAGGTCTTCTTGTCCCACCTGCCGGCCCGCAGCGCCGCGACGTTGTCCGGGATGCGCCGGTCGAGGGCCACCATGAGGCCGACGGCCAGCTCGGCCACGGCGATGGCGTTCTGGCCGGGGCAGTTGGCGACGTACACCCCGCGCCGCGAGGCGGCGGGGACGTCGATGGTGTTCACGCCGGCCCCGGCCCGGATCACGAGCGAGAGGGCGTCCCCCTTCTCGAAGACCTCGGCCGACACCTGCTTGCCCCGCACGATGAGGACGGACGCGCCGGCGGCGGCGGCGGGCAGGTCCTTGGGCGACACCTCGGGCCTCGCCTGGACTTGAAGTCCGAGCGCGGCGAGGTCGGCGAGCCGCTCCTTGGGAAAGGCGTCGGCGACGAGAACCTTCATGGCGGCCTCCTCGTGCGGGTCCGGGCGCAGGATAGCCACCGTGCCGCCGCCCGGGCAACGCGCCCGGCGGGCATGCGCCATGACGCATGGCGTCGGGCCCCGCCCCTGGACGAGGGAAGCGGCCCGCGGGTATCTTGGCGGGCCCCGAACCCGGCCGGAGGCGCGCCGGCGAGCCCGATGAGCGAGGGAAGGCCCATCCACAAGATCCTCGTCGCCAACCGCGGCGAGATCGCCGTCCGCATCCTGCGAACGGCCAAGGAGATGGGGCTGCGCACCGTGGCGGTGTACTCCGACGCCGACCGCGGCGCCCTGCACGTGCGGCTCGCGCACGAGGCGGTGAACATCGGGCCGCCGCCGTCGCGCGAGAGCTACCTCGTCGGCGAGAAGATCGTCGAGGCGGCGAAGATCACCGGGGCCGACGCCATCCACCCCGGGTACGGCTTCCTCTCCGAGCGGGCGGAGTTCAACCGGCTCTGCTGGAAGAACGGCATCGCCTTCATCGGGCCGCCCGCCGACGCCCAGGACGCGATGGGCGTGAAGACCAGCGCGCGCAACCGCATGAAGGCCGCCGGCGTGCCGGTGGTGCCGGGCAGCGACGGGCCGATCGCCGACGAGAAGGAGGCCAAGGCCTTCGCCGACGCGGTCGGGTATCCCGTCATGATCAAGGCGGCGGCCGGCGGCGGCGGCAAGGGCATGAAGAAGGTCGAGACGGCCGAGAGCTTCCTCCCCATGTGGCAGGGAGCACGGCGCGAGTCCGCCTCGGCCTTCGGCGACGACCGGCTCTACATCGAGAAGTTCCTGGAGAAGCCCCGCCACGTCGAGATCCAGGTGTTCGCCGACCAGGCCGGCAACACCGTCTGGCTCGGCGAGCGCGAGTGCTCGGTCCAGCGCCGCCAGCAGAAGGTCGTCGAGGAGAGCCCGAGCTGCGTCCTCGACGAGCGGATGCGCGAGGCGATGGGCGAGGTGGCGGTGAAGGCCGCCCGGGCGGTCGGCTACGTCGGCGCCGGCACGGTCGAGTTCCTCGTCGATGCCCACCGCACGTTCCACTTCCTGGAGATGAACACCCGCCTCCAGGTCGAGCACCCGGTGACCGAGATGGTCACCGGCCTCGACCTCGTGCGGATGCAGATCGAGGTGGCCCAGGGGCTGCCCATCGTCCGGCAGGAGGAGGTGGTCCGGCGCGGCCACGCCATCGAGGCCCGC
>Ga0153915_10000400_pt1 | contig 39547 bp, 36 predicted proteins | sample Opewatmetagenome_2_FD_107003 | JGI IMG/M metagenome (GOLD analysis project Ga0153915, IMG submission 107003) | Freshwater wetland microbial communities from Ohio, USA - Open water 3 Core 3 Depth 3 metaG | ecosystem: Environmental > Aquatic > Freshwater > Wetlands | place: USA: Ohio, Lake Erie...
AGCGCGCAAAGGCCATCCAGAGATCGAAGCTGAACGTCAGCTTGATCTTCGGCTGTTTGTACTCGCGCAGGAACGTGCGCACCCGCTTGTAGTAGACGCGGGGCGCATAGAGCGTCTCCATCAGCCGCTGGTAACCGGCGCGGAGCTCTTCGATCTTCATGCGCGGCACGAAATTCATCGTCCCGTCGACGTTGTCGCCTGTCGAACGGCCCACCAGCCGGCCCTCCCGCTTCAGGCGCGCGTAGAGCTTGGTGTCGGGCAGCGCGTTGAGCATCCCGACCATCGCGGTGACAATGCCGCTCTTCTGGATGAATTCGATCTGCCGCCGGAAGACCGCCGGGGTGTCGGCGTCGAAACCAACGATGAAGCCCCCCTGCACCTGCAGGCCCGCGCGCTGGATGCGCTTCACGTCGGCCACCAGGTCGCGCCCGCAGTTCTGCACCTTGTGGCACTCCGCCAGGCCACTCTCGTCGGGCGTCTCGATGCCGATGAAGACCATGTCGAAGCCGGCCTCGACCATCTGCTGCATCAGCTCCTCGTCGTCGGCCAGGTTGATCGAGGCCTCCGTGAAGAACGTGAGCCGTTCGCGCCGCGCCTTCTGCCACTCGATCAGCCGCGGCAGCAGTTCGGCGCGGAGCGCCCGCTTGTTCCCGATGAAATTGTCGTCGACGAAGAACACCTGCCCCTTCCAGCCGTGTGCGCACAACGCGTCGAGCTCGGCGATCACCTGGCGCGGGCTCTTGATGCGCGGGCGGTGCCCGAACTTGGCCGTCACGTCGCAGAATTCGCAGTCAAACGGGCACCCGCGCGAGTACTGCACGCTCATCGACGCGTAGCGGCGCAGGTCGGCCAGGTGCCACAGCGGCACCGGCGTCTCGCGCACGTCGGGAAACTCCGTCGTCGCATAGAGGGGCTTCGGCGAGCCGGCGGCCAAGTCCTTCAAGAACGGCGGCAGCGTCAGCTCGGCCTCGTTCAGGACGAAATGGTCCACGTCGGGGAACTGCGCGTGCTCGCTCGTGAAGAGCGGCCCGCCGGCCACGATGCGCTTGCCGGCCGCGCGGCAGCGCGCGATCAGCTCCTCCGCCGACTCGCGCTGCGCGATCATCGCGCTGATGAACACCACGTCCGCCCAGCGGAGGTCGCGCTCCTTGAGGTTGCGCACGTTCACGTCCGCCAGGCGCTTCTCCCACTCCGGCGGGAGCATGGCCGCAACGGTCAGCAGCCCCAGGGGGGGGAAGGCCGACCGCTTGCGCACGAACTTCAGCGCATGCTTGAAGCTCCAGAATGTGTCGGGAAACGCGGGATAGAGCAGCAGAACGTTCATCCTCACGGAGCCTACCACTGTCTCCGCAAAAAAGGAAAGCCGCTTTCCGCGCCGCGCGACTCTGCGCGATTGCGCCGCCGCACCGGGTCTGCTGGCATCGCCGCATGCAATCCCCCATCGACACCGCCGATCTGCTCGACCGCTTCTGCCGGTACGTCCGCATCGACACCCGCAGCGACTCCCACTCGTCCACCTGCCCCAGCACGCCGGGACAGTGGGATCTGCTGCGGCTGCTCGAGCGGGAGCTGAAGGATCTCGGCGCCTCCGATGTCCGTCTGAACGCCGACGGGTACGTGTCCGCGACGATTCCCGCCACCTCCGGGAAGGCCGGCGTGCCGCGCCTCGCCTGGCTCGCCCACGTCGACACGGCCACCGAGCTCCCGGGCGGCGCCAAGCCGATCGTCCACCGCCGCTACGACGGCAAGCCGATCATCCTGCCCGACGCCCCAGCGCAGAAGCTCACCGTCGACACCACCCCGCACCTCCGCGAGAAGATCGGCCACGACATCATCACCGCAAGCGGCACCACCCTGCTGGGCGCCGACGACAAAGCCGGCGTCGCCGTCATCATGAACGTCGCCCGCCACCTCCTGGCTAATCCCGAGATTCCCCACGGGATCCTGCGCCTCTGCTTCAACCCCGACGAGGAAATCGCCCGCGGGATGACCAGGCTCGACCTCAAGGAGCTCGGCGCCGACACCGCGTACACGCTCGACGGCGAGGACCTGGGCGAGGTCGACTACGAGACCTTCTCCGCCGACGCCTGCGTGATCGAGATCGAGGGCGTGTCGATCCACCCGGGACTGGCCAAGGGAGTCATGGTGAATGCGCTCCGCCTCGCGGGACAGTTCCTCGCCGCCCTCCCGGCCGAGGTCTCCCCCGAGAGGACCGCGGGCCGCGACGGCTTCATCCATCCCGTCGAGGTCGCCGGAGGCGCCGGCCGCTGCACGGTCCGGATGATCCTGCGCGATTTCGAGCTCGCGGGCCTGGCCGCCAAGCGCGCGATCGTCGAGCAGGTCGTCGCCGGCCTGCGGATCGTCGAGCCACGCGCCGTCTTCACCTGCACGTTCCAGAAGCAGTACCGGAACATGCGCTACTGGCTTGAGAAGGACATGCGCCCCGTCGAACTCGCTCGCGAAGCCATCCGCCTCGCCGGGATCACGCCAGCCTCGACCGCGATCCGCGGCGGCACCGACGGCTCGAACCTCACCGCGCGCGGCCTGCCCTGCCCCAACCTCTTCTGCGGCATGCGCGAGGTGCACAGCGAGCGCGAGTGGGTCAGCCTGCAGGACATGACGAAGTCGGCGGAGATGCTCCTCCACCTCGCCCGGCTCTGGCACGACCGCGCCTGAGCCGCCTCCGCCGCCCTTGTGTTTTCCCCGGTCCGCCGCTAGGCTCCGTGCCATCGTCGTCGCGGCGCCGTGACGCCGCACTCCCACAGCCCCAACGCACCGCTGCCATGAAAGCCATCCGTCTGCACGAGTTCGGTTCCCCCGAGGTCATGAGGCTGGAGGAGCTGCCCGATCCGGCGCCCGGCCCCAACCAGGTGGTCGTGCGCGTGCACGCCGCCGGCGTGAATCCCGTGGAGACCTACATCCGCGCGGGCACCTACGCCTACCGCCCGCCCCTTCCGTACACGCCGGGCGGCGATGCCGCGGGCGTGATCGCCGCGGTCGGCGAGCACGTCACCCGGTGGAAACCCGGCGACCGCGTCTACACGGCGGGCACCGTGAGCGGCGCCTACGCGCAGCTCGCGCTCTGCAGCGTCGACCAGGTGCATCCGCTGCCTCCCGCGATATCCTTCCCCCAGGGCGCGTGCCTGCACGTCCCCTACAGCACGGCCTACCGGGCTCTTTTCCAGCGCGCGCGGGCGCACGCCGGCCAGACCGTCCTCATCCACGGCGCGACCGGCGGAGTCGGCATCGCCGCGGTCCAGCTGGCCGCGGCGGCCGGCCTCCATGTGCTGGGCACCGGCGGCACCGAGGAGGGCCGCAGGCTCGCCCAGGAACAGGGCGCTGCCCGCGTGTTCGACCACCGCGCCCCCGACTACCTCGACCAGGTCATGAAGAGCACCGGCGGCCGGGGCGTCGACGTCATCGTCGAGATGCTCTCCAACCTCAACCTCGGCAGGGACCTCACGGTGCTCGCGCGCGGGGGCGCCGTCGCCGTGGTCGGCTGCCGCGGAGAGGTGACGATCAACCCGCGCCTGCTCATGCGCGCCGAAGGCGCGATCCTCGGCGTTCTCGCGGGCAGCGCTGAGGAAATTGCCCAGGCCCACGCCGCAATCGGCGCCGGGCTCCGCGCCGGCACGCTCCGGCCCGTCGTCGGCCGCGAGATGCCCCTGGCCGAGGCCGCTAAAGCCCACCACGAGATCATCGAGACGCCCGCCCGCGGGAAGATCGTGCTGATTCCCTGAACGCTCCAACACTCCGCCCTCCCCAACCGCGAGCGCCCCGGAGATCCCCATGAAAGCATCCCCCCTCCCCGCCGCCGGTCCCGCCTCCGAGGACATCCGCACCGGCCTGACCTCGAAGGCCATCGCCCAGGGTTTCCGCGACAACCTCTGCTGCGTCCAGGGCCGCTTCCCGGCGGTCGCCACCCCCTACGACCGGTACATGGCCCTGGCCTACACCATCCGCGACCGGCTTCTGCAGCGCTGGACGCGCACGGCGGAGACCTACCTGCGCCACCAGAGCCGCACCGTCTGCTACCTCTCGGCCGAGTTCCTCCTGGACCCCCAGCTCGAGAACAACCTGATCGCACTGGGAATCCGCGACGTCGCCGGGGAGGCCATGCGCGAACTCGGCCTCGATCTCGACGAACTCATCGACCAGGAGGAGGAGCCCGGCCTGGGCAACGGAGGCCTCGGGCGCCTAGCCGCCTGCTTTCTCGACAGCCTCGCCACTCTCGAAATCCCGTCGATCGCCTACGGGATCCGTTACGAGTTCGGAATCTTCGACCAGGCCATCCGCGACGGCTGGCAGATCGAGATGACCGACAAGTGGCTGCGCCGCGGCAACCCCTGGGAGGTCCCGCGCCCCGAGATCAGCTTCGAGGTGAAGTTCGGCGGGCGAACCGAGGCGTTCACGGAGAACGGCCGATACCGCGTGCGCTGGATCCCGGCCCGGGTCGTCCGGGGCATCGCCTACGACACCCCGGTGCTCGGCTACGGTGTGAACACCGCGAATTTCCTCCGCCTCTGGCGCGCCGAGGCCTGCGAGTCGTTCGACTTCGGCGCGTTCAACACCGGCGACTACTACGGGGCGGTGATGCAGAAGATCGTCTCCGAAAACATCACCAAGGTCCTCTATCCGAACGACGAGCTCCCCCAGGGCAAGCAGCTCCGCCTCGAGCAGCAGTACTTCTTCGCCACCTGCGCGCTGCAGGATATGATCCGGCTGCACCTGCAGGCCGCCCCGGACCTCAGCGGCTTCCACCGCAAGTTCGCCGTCCAGCTCAACGACACCCACCCAGCCATCGCCGTCGCCGAGCTGATGCGGCTTCTCGTCGACGAGCACGGGATGGACTGGATCCCGGCCTGGGAGATCACCCGGAACACCTTCGGCTACACCAACCACACGCTGCTGCCCGAGGCGCTCGAGCGCTGGCCGATCCCCCTGTTCGGCAGCCTCCTCCCGCGGCACCTCGAGATCATCTACGAGATCAACCGCCGCTTCCTCGACGAGGTGCGGCAGCGCCACCCCGGCGACGACGACCGCGCGCGGCGCCTGTCGCTCATCGACGAGCGGGAACCCCGCTACGTGCGCATGGCCCACCTCGCCACGGTCGGCAGCCGCGCGGTCAACGGCGTCGCCCGCCTGCACAGCGAACTGCTCCGCCAGGGCGTGCTCCGCGACTTCAACGAGCTCAACCCCGACAAGTTCCTCAACGTCACCAACGGCGTCACCCCCCGCCGGTTCCTCGTCCTCAGCAACCCGTGCCTCGCCTCGCTCATCAGCGAGAAGATCGGCGAGGACTGGATCCGCGACCTCTCGCTCCTGCGCAACCTCGAGCCGTTCGCCGACGACTCCGCTTTCCGCGCCGCCTGGCGCGAGGTGAAACTCCACAACAAGCGCCGCCTCGCCGGGCTGATCCGGACGCGGACCGGCGTCGTGGTGAACCCCGACACGCTCTTCGACATCCAGGTGAAACGGCTCCACGAATACAAGCGGCAGCACCTGAACGTCCTTCACGTGATCAGCCTCTACAACCGCCTGCGCGTCGATCCCGAGTCGGGCGGACCGCCCCGCACGGTCATCTTCGGAGGCAAGGCGGCGCCCGGCTACCACATGGCGAAGCTGATCATCAAGCTCATCCATTCGGTCGCCGCGCGCATCAACGCCGATCCCATCGTGAACGCCCGCCTGCGCGTGGCCTTCGTCCCCGACTTCAACGTCCAGAACGCCCAGCGCATCTACCCCGCGGCCGACCTCTCGGAGCAGATATCGACGGCAGGAATGGAGGCCTCGGGCACCGGCAACATGAAGTTCGCCCTCAACGGCGCCGTCACGATCGGCACCCTCGACGGGGCAAACATCGAGATCCGCGACGAGGTCGGGGCGGAGAACTTCTTCCTGTTCGGGCTCGCGGCGCCCGAGGTCGAGGCGCGCAAGGCCCACGGCTACCGCCCGCGCGAACACTACGAGGCCGACCCGCGCCTGCGCGAGGCGGTCGACCAGATCGGATCGGACTTCTTCTCCCCCGGCCAGCCCGGGCTCTTCAGCCCCATCGTCGACAGCCTTCTCGGCTGCGATCCGTACCTGCTCATGGCCGATTTCGGCTCCTACGTCGACTGCCAGAAGCGCGTCGGCGAGACCTACGCCGACATCGAGCGGTGGACCCGGCTGTCGATCCTCAACACGGCGCGGGTCGGCTACTTCTCCTCCGATCGCGCCATCCGCGACTACTGCGAGAAGATCTGGCAGATCCGGCCCGAACACATCGTCCGCACAGCCGAAGCCTGACCGCAATCGCGATCTCCCGATCGCAGATCCCGAATCGCGGCGAGGGCGTCGCGATTCGGACATCGTCCACCCTGGGGCCGCGACGCCCCGTCGCGGGTCCGTCAGCCCGCCGTCCCCGCCCGCGGATGCGCCTTTTCGTAGACCCGCCTCAGGTGCGCCATGCTCACATGGGTGTAGATCTGGGTTGTCGCCAGGCTCGCGTGCCCGAGCAACTCCTGCACGAGGCGCAGGTCCGCGCCCGCGTCGAGCAGGTGCGTCGCGTAGCTGTGCCGCAGCGTGTGCGGCGTCACATCCATCGGCAGCCCCGCGAGGGCCAGGTAACGCTTGAGCAACTGCTGCACCGCGCGCACGCCGAGCCTGCGCCGGACGGCATCGACGACGACGGGCGCGTCGGGCGCATCGCTCCCGGCAAATTCCTTCCGCCATTTCGCAAGCACCGCGACCGCCACGCGGCCCAGCGGACAGAGGCGCTCCTTGTTGCCCTTGCCGCGCACCCGGGCCACGCCTTGCTCCTGGTCGATCTGACCGTAGTTGAGCCCGACGAGCTCGCTCACGCGAAGCCCTCCGCCGTAGAGCAGTTCCATCGCGAGCCGGTCGCGCCAGGCCGTGAAGGCATCGATCTCCTGCTTCGCCAGGAGCTGCATCGGACCCGAGAGCAGGTCCTGCATCTGTTTTTCCGTGAGAAATTTCGGCAGCGTCTTTGGGAGCCGGGGCAGCGGCACGCCCGTCAGCGGATTGCCCTTGAGGCGCCCGCGCCGCAGCCAGAACCGGAAGAACGCCCGCAGCCCCGACACATGGTTCTGCAGCGTCCGCCGGCCGTAGCGCTCCTGGGCCTCGATGATGAAGTCGCGCATCTCGCGCATCCCGAGTCCGTCGAAGCCGCGCGCGGCAAGCCCGCGCCGTTCAAGCCACCGCCAGAAGTCCTCGAAGGCCTGGCGGTAGTTCCTCACCGTGTGGCGCGAATAGCGCCGCTCGCCGGCGAGGAAGGCGAGGAACGGGTCGAGCCACTCGCGCGCCACCGGCTCCGGCACCGCGCCGGCTCCGCCATCTCCCGCACGCTCGGCCGTCGAGTCCATGGTCCTGCAGCGCGCGCCTAGGCGGGTTTCCCGGTCACCCGGGCGCTCACGTCGCGCACGACGCCCGATGTCGTGTGCCTGAGCGCAGCCTCGGGATCGAGTCCCTTCACGCGGGCGGCCGCAGCGAGTGTGAAAAGCTGGCGACCCAGCGCCTCCTCCGTCAGCGCCTCCCCGAGGCGATGGATCTCGGCGGCGTCGGCGAGCCCCTCGGCAGGGAGCTTCTTCTTCTCGATCTGCTTCCAGACCGCCTCGGCGTACATCAGCGCCGGCAGCTGGGGGGGGAGCGCCTTGAACACAGCCGCCTCGGTGCGGCCCGCCGCCTTCTTCTCCTGCTGCTTGATCGCGTCCCATTGGACGAGGACCTCGTCGGAAGTCTTCAGCCGGCTCTCGCCGAAAACATGCGGATGGCGCCGGATGAGCTTCTCGTTGATCTCCTGGGCGACGTCATCGAAGTCGAAGTCGCCGCGCTCGGCAGCCAGCTGCGCCTGGAATACGACCTGCACGAGCACGTCGCCGAGCTCCTCCCTCATGTGCGGAAGATCGAGCCGGTCGATCGCGTCGAGAAGCTCGCTGCATTCGTCGATCAGGCAGCGGGTCAGCGTCTGGTGGTTTTGCTCGCGGTCCCACGGGCATCCGTCCGGAGCGCGCAGCCGCGCCACGGTCTGGCGCAGGTCGTCGATGGCACTCATGCTAGAGCCCGAAGTAACCGGGAAACCCCGCAAATCGATAAAAAAAGAGGTTTCTTTCCCAGGACTTCCCGTCTTTCGTTGGGCGCGATGGACAAGCTCACGGAGATCATGGCCCACAAGCGCCGCGAGGTCGCCCTGCGCGCGCGGCCGGTTTCCCTCGAGGAACTCGCCGGGGCCAGCGCCAGCCTCCCGCCGCCCCCGAGCTTCGCCGCGGCCCTCCGCCGCCCCGACGGGCGGCTCGCCGTGATCGCCGAGATCAAGCGCCGGTCGCCCTCCGCCGGCGAGATCAGGGCGGCGGTCGCCGCCGCCGACCAGGCCCGCCTCTACCGCGGCGCCGGCGCCGATGCGCTCTCGGTGCTGACCGATGAGAAGTTTTTCGGCGGGACTCTCGACGACCTGCGCAGCGTGACGGCCGCCCCTGGGCGCGCCGCCGGCGCCCTGCCCTGCATCCGCAAGGATTTCATCGTTCACTCCATCCAGATCCTCGAAGCCCGCGCCGCCGGCGCCTCCGCCGTGCTCCTCATCGTCCGCGCGCTCTCGCCGGCCGAGCTTCGCGAGCTCCATGCAGCCGCAGCCGCCGCGGAGCTCGACTCGCTATTTGAAGTCCACGACGAGGCTGAGATCGAGACCGCCCTGGGTTGCGGCGCAAAGATCATCGGGGTGAACAACCGCGACCTGAAGGTGTTCCGCATCGACCTCGGCCTCAGCGAGCGCCTTATTCCGCGGATACCGCGGGAAATTGTGGCTGTCAGCGAGAGCGGCATCGCCTCCGCCGCCGAAGCCGTCCGGGCGCGTGCCGCCGGCGCCCACGCCGTGCTTGTCGGCGAGGCCCTGATGAGGGCCCTCGATCCCGCACAGCTCATCGCCGCCATCCACGCCGCCTGATCCGGCCGCCGCACCGCCGTGCCCCTCACGCCCTCCGCAACGCGCGCCCTCCTCCAGGGCCTCGGCATCACCCCCAAGCGCTTCCTCGGGCAGAATTTCCTGGTCGACGGCAACATCGTCCGGAAATCCCTTGAACTCGGCCGCGTTTCGGCCGGCGATGCCATCGTCGAGGTCGGCCCCGGCCTTGGCACCCTCACCTCAGCCCTGCTCGAGGCAGGGGCCGAGGTCTGGGCGGTGGAAAAGGACCGCGCGCTTTTCGCCCATCTCTCGACCGCGCTCGTCCCGCAGTTTCCCGGACGCCTGCATCTCGTCCAGGGCGATGCCGTCGAGCTCCCCCTGGCCGGCCTCCCCGAGGAAAAGGCAGCCGGGGGATTCAAGGTCATCGCCAATCTCCCCTACGCCATCTCCACCCCGTGGATGGATGCCGTGCTCTCGGGCCCCCTGCCGGAGCGGCTGGCGCTCATGCTCCAGCGCGAGGCCGCGGCCCGCTACGCCGCCGCGCCAGGGAGCAAGGACTTCGGCGCCATCTCGGTCTTCCTCCAGGCTGCCTATGAGATCGAACCCGGCCACCGCGTCGCCGCTGCCTGCTTCCATCCGCGGCCCGACGTCGATTCCTGCCTCCTCTCGCTCGCCCGGCGGGCGGACCCGTTCCGGTTCCCTCCGCAGACGCGCGCCGTCATCCGCAGCTGCTTCCAGCAGCGCCGGAAACAGATCGGCTCGGTCCTGCGTCAGCACGTTCCCCCCTCCACGGTCACCGCTTGGATCACACAACTGACCGCCCAAGGGCTCGGCCCCCAGGCCCGCGCCGAACAGATTCCCGTGGCACTCTGGCGGCAGCTGCAGGTCGAATGAGGCACCAGTTCCGGAGAATGACGTGGGCTTGAAATCCAGGCATTCCCCGATTCAATCATCAACGCTTCATGCACTTGCGCCTTCTTCCCTGTGTCCTGATCTTCAGCGCATGCGGGGCCCCCCTCCCCGCGCAGACGTCCCCCGATTACGTGGGCACCGCCGACCGGCCGGCAGCCCGGGGGATGGACGAGGCTGCCAATGGCACCAATCCGCGGCTCTACGGGTCGTTGGAAGACGGGGTCTACACCGCGCCCGGCAAGACCTTCCAGATCAAGATACCGGTATTGGAGGAACTCGGCGGAGACATCGCCGACACACCGAACACGGTCACCTTCGACGACAACTCCGATGTGCACATCAACATCGGGGTGTTCCCGCTCACGCCTCAGTTGAAGGCCGAGCTGGATTCGCGCGGCATCAAGAATTTCCTGATCTACTACTTCTCCACGTTCATCCTCCCCGACTACGGCAAGGCCTTCCCCGGCGCCCGCCTGGAGGAGGACGCATTCTTCACGACGAAATGCCAGAACGGCGCCATCTTCCTCTATCTCCTGCTGCCAGGCGGCTCCCATTTCGAACAGCAGACGCGGTTCACCCCGAACATTCCGATCCCGCCGGTGGTGGGAAAGCGCGGCAACGTCTGCTTCATCAGGTCCGGCTCGGTGTTCATCGTGAGCGTTGAGCTCGCCGACCGGGCGATCCAGCGCTCCACCTACAACCGGCCGGCCGCCGAGGAAAACGTCATCCTCCGGAAGCGCCTGACGGATCTGCTCGACAAGATGTCGTTCCCCGCGCCGGAGAACCGGCATTGAACCCGCCTGCCAGGGACAGCCGCGGATCTGGTGAAGGAAGGCGCCTGAAGCCCCTGCGCGCCCCCCGTCTCGCGTCCCTGGTCGTGTGCGCCGCGTCCCTTCTCCTCGCCGGCTGCATCTACCTTCGCCTCCTCGAATTCAAGCGCCAGCTCGCCGACTTCGACCGCAACTTCGAAGTCGACCTCCGCGACGGAGTGCGGCTCACCTTCAGGAAGCCCGTCCTCCTCGACGGGGACATGGACTTCTTCCGGCTCATCCCGCAGTCCCGCGACCGCGTCGGCGTCGCCGAGCGCTGGCACTTCCGCTGGATCAAGGCTCCCGCGGTCGCCGGCGAGGATCCCGACCGCTTCGCCATCGCCGCCGACGCGATGTTCGTCGACCATCGCCTCACCCGCCTCAGCCTCCCCGAGCGCCTGTTCGTGTTCATGCCCAAGCCGCTCTTCCTCTCGATCGTGCGCTCCTTCGGCCACGCGCGCGTCGACCGCGAGCAGCGCAGCGCGTCGACCACCGTCCGCGAAGAATTCTCCGGCGACCGGGCGCTGCGCCAGCCCTCCGAGGCCGATCTCACGGGCATGCTCGGCGCCCCGCAGGAGATCCGGGAGACCCCAGGCGGCATCGTCTGGAGCTACCGGTACGCCGCGGCGCCACCGGCACGGCACGCGGGCCACATCGATGTCGCCTTCACCCTCAACCCCGCCACCCGGCGCGTGCTGGCCATCCGCGGCAACGTGTTCGGCTCCGTCCTCGAGGTGGTGTTTCCGGACTCGCCCGCACCGGCCGCACCGGCACATCCTTCCCCCTATGCCCGATCCTGAGCAGGATCTGAAGGTACGCGACGCTCTCGAGGCCGATCTGCCCGCGATCGTCGCGATCTACAACGCCACCATCCCGGGCGGGATGGTCACCGCCGACGTCGAGCCGGTGACGACCGCGAGCAGGCTTCCCTGGTTTCGCTCCCACAGGCCGGACCGCCGCCCCATCTGGGTCGTCGAGGACGCGTCGGGCTCGATCTGCGCCTGGCTCAGCTTCAGCGACTATCATCCGCGCCCCGCCTACTATCCCACGTCGGAGATCAGCATCTATGTGGCCGAGAGCCACCGGCGCCGCCGGATAGCCAACCAGCTCCTCACACGCGCGATCGAGCGCGCGCCGTCGCTCGGGATCAACGTGATCGTCGGGCTCATCTGGGCCCACAACGAACCGAGCCTGCGCCTGTTCGCCAAGCACGGCTTCGAGCGGTGGGGACACCTCCCGCGCGTCGCGATCCTCCGTTCCCGCGAGCGCGACCTGGTGATCGTCGGCCGCCGCGTCGTTCCCTGAGCCGGCCCGCCGGCAGCGAGGATTGGCGTTGGCAACCCGCGCCGAAAGCGCAAATATCCTGGCTGCGACCCTGCGATTTTCCGGGCGCCTGCGGCCCGCGCCTTTCACATGACGACCTACTCTACCCCCGATCTCACCAAGCATCCGCCCCGCAGCCCGAGAGTCCGCCTCGGAGGCTTCGTCCACCTCCCGCGCCTGCTCGACAAGGCGCGGGCCTTCGCCGCCGGGAAGAACGGCGAGTACAACTACAACTGCCCGCTCGACCGCACCTTCTTCGAGTTCACCGGAGTCGACCCCGAGGCGTTACTCGCCGAGGTGCGGGCAGGGAAGTCCGACAGCGAGATACTCGCCTGGGTGAACGACCATTCCACGCCGCGCCGCGAACCCTGGGAGATCCAGGCCTGGTCGCTTTGGTTCTCCGAGCGCAGCCCGGGCGCCGCGGCCGGCCACGCCTGGTTTGGCGAGTCCATCAACAAGCTCGCGTCCGGACGCGAGGACATCCGCACCTTCTTCGACCTGCTCGATCTCGACGACTACATCAGCTTCGGCGGCAGGGGCTAAGCCGGCTCGCGATCGTCGACAGCTCCAGTGCCCGCCGTCTTCTCCTCCTTGGAGGCGGGGTGCTTTGCCTCAAGCCGCTGGAGCTCGTGCCGGGCGATGACGTACTCCACGAAAGAAGTGACCCCGGTGGCGAGGCAGCTGCGCAGGTGGCGGCGGGCCTCATCGACCTCTCCCCGGCTGAGCGCGAGCTCGCCGAGCACGAAGTTCAGCTCGCACTCCTCCTCCGAGTAGCGAAGACCGCCGCGCGCCTCGAGCCGCTTGAACAGGCTCTTCTCGTCGAGTTTTCCGGAGATGAACCCCAGCAGCGCCGCCCCCCACGGATCGGCCTTCTCGACCGCCTCCTTCGCGACGGGCGCGGCACCGGCCCGCCCCTGGCGCCTCCGCGCCAGATCCGCCATCAGCGGCGCGTAGGCGAACGCGGGATCAAGCTTGGCCGCCCTGTGGTAGGCTTCGGCCGCCTCGGCGAAACGGCCCTGCTTGAAAAGATGGTTGCCCCACGCCTGCTCCTGGAGCGCATCGTGCGGGGCGCGCCGCTTGGTCTCGGCAAAGACGGCATCGGCGGCCTTGAAATCGCCGGCATCGCTCAGGGTCATGGCGAGCCACGAGCGCAGCGAGTTGTCGTCCGGTGTCAGCTCGAGCGCGCGATTGAGGTCGGCCACGGCCTCGTCCTTGTGCAGGAGCATGGCCCACGCCTCGCCCCGGTCGGCGTACTCGCCCGCAAGTTCCTTGCCCTCGGCGGAGCCCGAGTCGATCCAGAACGAGGCCACGGCGATCCGGAGGAGCATCTGCTGCTCGAGCTGCGGATGCACCCGCACCCCGTCGCTCCGTTCAGCCACGACCTCGGCTCCCGTGTTGAGCCCCACCCACTGGCGCCCTTCGGCAAACGCGTCCTCGCAGACCGCGTCGGCGGCCCCCGGCGGAAGCAGCCGCGCGAGATTCCTTTGCGTCAGCTCGGCGTCGATCGACACTACGCCATCGCTCCACCCCGCAAGCAGGCTCCTCGCCACGATCGCCAGCTCGTCGAACCCGGCCCGGTTGGTCGCGTCGGCAAATTGCGTCAGCACCTGATCGTCGCCGGCCGCATTCCCGTCGATGATCCACGCCCAACAGCGCTGCGCCTGCTCCCGTGCCTCGGCGGCGGGTCCTGTTTTCTCAGGCGCCGCCGGGAGCGTCTCCTCGCTGCTCGACGGCACTCCCGCAGCCGTCATCGCGAGATGCGCGCCCGCCTGCGCCCTCACGAGCTCCTTGCGGGCAGCCATTTCCATCCTGCCGAAGCTGGCCGCCAGCGCGGCCACCCGCGCCGCCCGCGCCGGCTCGCCTGCAGTCAGCAGGAGGTTCGCGTGGAGCAGCGGAGCGAGCGGATCGCCGGGAGCCATCTCAAGGTATGCCCTCCAGAAATCCGGGTTGTGGTCGACCAGGCGGCCCGCATCGACCGCCGGCGCCGCCTTTTTGTCCGTCCGGCCCGCCTCGATCGATTCGATCTGCGCCGCAAGCGCCGCGATCCCCGGGAACTCCGCCTTGGACTGCTGCTCGAGCAACGGCAGCAGGTCCAGCACCCCCGCCCAGGCTCCCCGGCGGACATTCGCCACGACCTCGGCCGACTTCTCACGCGGCTTCGGCGCCTGCGCCGTCGTCGTGCAGCCCGCGGCAAACAGGCACGCGATGGAGGCCAGCGCCGTGACGCCCCATCGTTTCAACAACACGCTTCTTGATGCCACCATTCTTGGAAATCCTTCCGCCGAGATACTCAACAAGGGACCGCCGTCAGTGCAAATCGTGCCATCGAAATGGCGGCGGGATCCCGTCACCCGGGATGACGGCGCGGAGGGCTCGCCGGTTTCTCCTCAAAATCGTTGCGGGCGGCCGCCGTCTGGGCCAGATTGTGCGACGGATGTTTCCATCCCCGGAGCCCTTCCGTCTGGCGGGCCGGCACCGGGTCGCGGCCGCGACCCGGGCGGAGCGGTTCGGACGTTTCTGCATCTTCCAGCACCCCAGGGAGATTCATACACACGAAAGGAGATTCCCGACATGCTGCGCACCCTAGGCGCCCTCGTCATCCTTGCGATTTCAGTCTTCTTCGTCCGCTTATCCGCAGGAGAGGCGGGCCTCCAGCTCTGGGGCCTGGGAGCCCGGGCGCTGGTCACCTCCGTCTCCAGAAACGTCTTCGGAGTGTTTCGCTCCTCCTACACCGCCCATTACGAGTTCACCACCGCCGATGGAGTCAGGAGCACCGGCTCCTGCCCGTCCTACAGCCGCGCCGAGGGAGCCACGGTGAAGATCAGGTATTTCCGCCGCCACCCCGATTGGAATTTCCCCGCGATGCGATGGTATGCCGCGTTCCGGATGCTCGAATTCGGCGCCGTCGCCTGGTTGTTCGCAGCGTGGAGCAGCCGCCTCTTCCTCAGCGCCGGAGGGCGAAAACCGGAGATCTCTTCAGGCGCGGCGAAGAAGGGGGGCGCCGACCAAACCGCCGCTGATGCGGCGCCCCGCGCCCCGGCGGCGTCCGATGCGCCCGGGGAAGAACCGTTTCGCACGACATGGATTGCCGCGCTGCTGCTCTCGATCGCACTGGGCGCCGCCGCCCTCGTCCTTAATCTCGCCTGGATCAAGATCGCCGAGGCCTGAGAGCGATGGGGCGGGCCGCCGCCGCGCTCTCGCAATCCCATGCTCCGCGTGCGGCGTGCCGTGTCGCCGGCTCCGGCCGCAACGGGAAAGGCGCCGCCACCGGCCCGGAAAACACGGCCGATTGCCTTGAGATTTCCGACAAGCATGGCTCACTTGTTCGCCACCGCATGTCGACAATCGGCGCAGTCATGGCTTCCGCGGGCCGGGAGGAGTGATGTCCACCGCCCCCATCCCGTCCGCCGCCGCAGCCGCGCAGATTGCGCTGCTGGCTTTCGACACCGCGAACCGGCTCGCGGTGCGGGCGGACGGTGCGCGGCTCGGGCTCGCATTCGTCGGAGCCGGTCGCGTCGAAGCGCTCGCGAGCCTCGACAAGTCCTTCGGCACCCACACGCCGCCGGTCGAATTCTTCGCCGCCCGCGCGGACGGCGCCGGGTACCGGGTATTCTTCAGCCAGGTGTCCTCGCCCGCGCCGGCCGGAATCGAGTTTCTGTCGATCGAGCAGCTCGAAGCCCGGCGCGGCGACCTCGCGCCCGCGCTCGCCGCGGTCCTCGCCGGGCTGGATCCGCACCTGATCGCGATCCCCTACCTCCACCTCGGGGAGAACGACTACATCTACCGCTTCCGCGTCGACCGCGAGCGCAACCGCGAGATCTACGCCCAGGACGCCGCCGCGCGCGGCCTTTACCAGAGCCGCCTCTGCGAGGCCATCAAGGCGCTCAACCGCACCAACGAGCGCACCGCCACCGCCCCCGGCCTGCTCGATTTCGGCGCCGTGCGCTACGTCATCCCGAGCCACTTCGGCTTCTGCCTCGGGGTGAAGAACGCGATCGAGCGCGCCTACGAGACGCTCGCCGAGAACCCCGGCCGCCGGGTGTTCATGCTCAGCGAGCTCATCCACAACCCTTTCGTCAACGACGACCTCGTCCGTCGCGGCCTGCGCTTCCTCCAGAGCGACAAGGGCCGCCCGTACGGCCCCGACGGCCAGCCCCTCGATGCCGGCGTGCCGGCACCGCAGCTCTGGGATACGCTGACGAGCGAGGACATCGTCATCATCCCCGCGTTCGGGGCGACCGACGAGGACAAGCGCCGGCTCATCCGCAAGGGCATCCGCGTCGCCCAGTACGACGCCACCTGCATGCTGGTGGAAAAGGTGTGGAAGGCAGCCCGCGCCTTCGGGCGCGCCGGCTACACCGTGATCATCCACGGCAAGGCCGAGCATGAGGAGACCAAGGCCACCTTCTCCAACTCGCGCCGCTTCGCCCCCTCGCTCATCATCCGCTCGCTCGCCGAGGCCCGCCTGATCGGCGATCTCATCCTCGATCCCACCGCGGACCGCGTCGCGGCGTTCCGCGAGCGCTTCGCGGCCACGGCCACCCCCGGCTTCGACCCCGCCCGCGACCTCGACCGCGTGGCCGTCGTCAACCAGACGACGCTCCTGATGAACGAGACTGTCGAGATCATCGACTACCTCCGCGGCGTCTACCGCGGGAAATACGGCGCCGGTGCCGCCGAGTCGCACCTCGGCGGGAGCGGCAAGAAGGACACCCTCTGCTACGCCACCCAGGTGAACCAGGACGCGCTCAATCGCGCGCTCGAGGAGCCGCTCGACGCCGCGTTCGTCATCGGCGGACGCAACAGCTCGAACACCTACCAGCTCTTCCGCCTCTGCGAACAGCGCCTCGGCGACCGCGCCTTCTTCATCCAGTCGGAGGACAACCTGCGCGGCCCCGAGCACGTCCTCCACTACGTCTTCCCCTCGCCCCACCACAACCGGCAGAGCCGCATCGAGGAGCGCCCATTCCCCGGCGGCACGGATCCCCTGCGCGTGCTCATCACCGGCGGCGCCTCCTGCCCCGACGGACTCATCCAGCAGGTCGTCGCCCGCATCAACTCGTTCTTCCCGGCGGAACGCCTGCGCACGATCGACGAGGTGCTCGCCGACTTCGACGCCCAGGGCGAACCCTGAGAACTCCGCCGGGATCTCGACGCCCCCGTCGCGTTGTTGGCCGATCCCTTCCTGCCACGAAACACGCGAAAGGCACGAACGGCCGTTTCACCACCGAGGACACAGAGGCCAATCCGAGGTTGATCGATGATGGGCGATTGCGGATCCGTCTCCGCCACAGGGAATCCCAAGAGCCCATGGCGAAGCCGCAGGGGCAGGAGTTTTTCGTGGGTTTCGTGCGTTTCGTGGTAGAAAGGATCGGGTTCGAGACAGCTCCGGCGACGCGGAGCCCTCCAGATAGTGGAGCTGATCCAAGAGCAGCAGTCACGAAACCATTCCTTCGCCACAGGGAACTCAGAGTGAAGTGGCCCCTGTCCATTGGGCAGCAGAGACCACCCGCCGCACCGCCGTCGCTTCCCGGCCACCGCCGATAATACAAAGCGCAGAGCGGCGTCTATAGCCGCGCGCCCACCTCAGTCCTTCGAGGCTTGAGGCTTCCTCTCCGGTCCGCCCCGGGCTTGTTCAACAATGGTCGTGTCCACCGCTCCGCTGCGCTCCGGGCGAACACAACCCTCAAGGTTAGCCGATTCCTTGTTTGGGATAGAGTCGAATCGGCAGCACGGTCCTGTAGCTGTCAAAGTCCTTATCATCAGTAAAGATCGCGAGATCGTGTCTGATAGCCAAGGCGCACATCAGAAAATCGGTAGATGATCCCTGAATGCCTTTCGCCCTGCATCGATTGAAATAGGTAGCTGCCTCCTCGTAATCGTCCGTCGCGATCGGCAAGTCGACAAACCGCCGCAAATGTTCTCTCACTCTCTCAAACTGGGACTGGTCACGAATCCCTGACAACAGCTCCTGACGTATTGGGCCGATTATCTCAACCACACCTTGATTCACCAGCTTGGCCATCTCACTCCGATAGACGTTGGCAACACCGTCGGCGCGTCGAAGAGCCGCGGACCATATCGGCGTGTCCGGAAGTACTCTCATCGCTTTGCCCGAAGCTTCTTGTGGTCGAATCCTGGCGTGAAATCGATTGTGCCAAAGAGTCCAGCAATATCGCGCTGTTCACGCCGACGGACGAATTCGCCCAAGGCGTAATTTACCGCGTCTTTCTTCGTACGGAATCGGCCAATCCTCTTTGCCCTGGCGAGAAGGCGATCGTCAATTTGGAGATTCGTAGGCATGTCCACACACTGATCGACACAGAGCGTGTGTCAAGGATGGCTCTTCTTCGGCTAACGCTCAAGACGACCCGCGGCCGCCGGCTGGCGCGACGGGTGCGCAAGCAGCCGGTCATCGTGATACTCGCCGACCGGAGCACGCTCGTAACGAAGCACGTCAACCTCGACGCGTTCTTGCTGCGATTGGCCGAATGAGAATGTCATGGTGTCTTGCGGGATCTTCAAAGGGACAGGTCAGAAAATGGGATTGCCGGCCAACGGGTTACCGCCGGCGGGCGCCTCGGGAAGGTTTCCCATTTTTCGCCCCATGTCATCTTGCGCCAACCCCTGGGTTCGCCTCATTTCTTTTTGTAAACATCTTTTCGATGGCCGATCTTCGCTACGATCACGATCAGATGGGTATCATCGATCTCATAAACGATTCGATAATCCCCTTGGCGTACGCGATAATACTCAAGGCCAGAGAGCTTCACACTATTCGACGGACGCGGATCGTCGCGCAGACTCTCCATCCGGGCCACGATCTTTTTGAGATCTTTCTTGGGGACCCCATCGACATCCTTCCAGACGGAAGGACGAACCTGCAGGTCATAGCTGGCCACGTGTTTTGAGCTCCTTGAGAAAATCGTGGTAGGATACCGGTTTTTCTCTTCGTCGTACCTCGAGATCCGTCAGGTCTTCGATGTCGTCTTTGAGGGCCGTCCGCACGGCATCATTCACAAGATCAGAAACGCTTCTGTCCGCCTCGAACGCCTTGATCCGGAGCGCCCGGTGAAGGTCTTCCTGGAGGTAGATGGTCGCTCTTTTCATGCAACGATAACTAGTGGTACAACGCCATGACGTCAAGGCGTTATGACTCCGTCAAAGAAACGCTTACGAGTGAGGGACGGCGACCCCCTGGCTCGAATCGGAAGGCGGGGGGCCTTGAAAGGGACAGATCAGAAAACTGGATTGCTGCGCTACGGGTTACCGCCAGTGGGTGCCTCGGGAGGGTTTCCCGTTTCCCGTTTCCCGCCTGTCCCTTGCGCCAATCCTCGTTGCAGATTTTGCTGCCCGCCATAGTGCAGCACGGTCACATTTTTCTGGAGGCAGCGATTCGGGAGAAGGTAATATGTCCTTCTCGGATGAGAACAGAATTGGCGCGTTCGGCGTCTTCTTCCTTGACGAGGACATAATCAGTTTCGTACGTCGATATTACGAACACCGGCACTCTCGCGACCGCCAAGGGTCTGAGCAGCGAGGACAGGACTCCGGTCATCGATAACGGGAACGTCCCTTCCAGCTTCAAAGCAACCCATCCACGCTCGCATTTTGCTCTAGCTGGAACCGCGGATTCCTCACATACCACGCTCAGTTCGTTGGGCGTGCGGACCACAGCCCTGAACTGTCCCGTCCATACCCAATGTGGAATCTTGGTGTTTGCGTCCAGCTGTAGCACTGCAAGTCGTCCCGGAATCTGGCGAATCCTTAATCGATGATTGGCGTGCGGCTCTGTATCCATCGAACTCATGGGCAATATCGTTTATGCTTGGCGCTCCTTTACGTGGATTACGAGGTAAAGTGCGACTCCCAACAACAGGATGGACACACCCAGTGAAATGCACAAGGCGGCTATTCTGCCTCCGCTTGAAATTGCAGCCGAATACGTAATCGGCGCAGCCGCCGATGCTAGGTAGCTCGGTGCGAGAAGGCGCCCGAGGTTTTGCCCATACTTTCCGGGGGCGAATAGGCCGAGAGACACGGTGCCCCGAGTGATCGCAAGTATCCCCGATGCGGCCCCGTGGCTGAAAGCAAATACTGCAGCTGCTGCGACAGAGTGCGCACCGCCCTCAATCGCTCCTGCGGCGTGTAGCGCTTGCCCGTCTTCCCGGCCCGCCTCCGGCGGGCTCGCTTCTGTTCTACTCTGATTCCCTCTTCCATGGGTAACACTCCTGTATCTCTGGAGTGTCACCCCATTCCCCGGCTAAACTACGTCCACGATCTGGTAGTTAGGACAGAGACTGCGCCACAGAGCGTCCTTCTCAGGAAAAGATCGCGTCGGAGAGGGCGGCCTCGGGCGGGAGCAGGCCGGCCGCCACGGGCAGCACCTGCCCGGGGCCGGAGAGCGTGCTCTCGAAGCGGGCGCAGCCCCGCGCGAAGTTCGCCCGCCAGGAAAACCGCCGCCCGTCGGCATAAGCCAGATCGAAGCCCAGCGACGCAGGCTCGCCCGCAGCGGCGGGCGCGAGCGAGAACGCCGGGCCTGCCGCCATCCCGCACGCCTTGAGGCGGTCGCAGGTCCAGGCTAGGAGCACACCCGCCTCCGCGCCGAACCCGGGCCCGTGTCTCACCGTCACGGAGGCCAGGCCCCGGACGATCTCACCGGGGGCGATCCCGCTCAGGTACTGGCCGAGGGACTGCCGCACGGGCAGCAGCCGCGAGTACGCGAGGTTGCGAAAACCGTCGGGCCTGGGCCAGGGGAAGCCGGCCGCCTCGGGCACGCACACCGCCGTGTCGAGCACGCACCGCCGCGCATGCCCCAGCAGCCAACGGTAGCCCGCGATGCTGCGCACCTGCGACATCCGGTGGATCCAGTAGTTCACCGGCAGGTCGGCCTCGACGATCACGGACACCTGGTCCTCGAGGAACGCCCGGCTCTCCTGCGGGTAGCTGAGCATCACCGCCTCGATGCAGCTCATCTCGCCGCGCGAGTCGCCGATGAAACACTCGCTGTGGATCTTCGCGCGCATCGCGAGATCGCGCCCGCCCTCCGCCCGGGGGCAGAGCACCACGATCCGCGCCGGGTGCCGCCGGGTGAAGCGCACCGCAGCCTGGAACTGCGCCAGGCCGTCCTCCGGCGTCGTCGGCAGCCCCAGGTGAAGCACGAGGTTCATCTGCGAGGCGCGGAAATCCGACGGCGCGCGGCCGCTCTCGCCGGCCTCGCCCTCCCAGAGCCGCGCGAGCGACTGCGCGATCCCGCCCACCGGCACGCCGACGCCCGGGAGCGCCTCGAAGACCGCCTCGGGCGAGGCGCCGCCGCGCGCGCCCCCCTGCCCTGTGCCGTCGCCGTTCACGGTTTGCGCCAGGCGTGGCCGCGCGAGGCGAGGAGCCCGTCGGCCGCCTTCGGCCCCCACGAGCCCGCGGGATACTCCTCCATCCCCTGGCGGCCCTCCGCGCGCCAGCGTTCGAGCACGGGTGTGACGAGCCTCCAAGAGGCCTCCGTCTCGTCGCCGCGGATGAACAGGGTGCCGTCGCCGATCATTGCGTCGAGCACGAGCCTCTCGTAGGCCTCAGGGGTGTTCGAGCCGAAGGTGGCCGCGTACCGGAAGTGCATCTTCACCGGCTGCGTGCGCGTCTCCAGTCCCGGGATCTTCGCGTTGAGAAGGACGGTGCTTCCCTCGTCGGGCTGGATCTGGAAGGCGAGCGTGTTGGCCGCGATGTCGAACTGCCCGCCGCCCGCGAAGAGCGTCCCCGGGGGGCACTTGAACTGGATGGCGATCTCGCTCACGCGCCGCGCGAGCCGTTTGCCCGAGCGCAGGTAGAAGGGCACGCCGGCCCAGCGCCAGTTGTTGATGGCCACCCGCAGCGCGGCGTAGGTCTCGGTGGCGGAATCCGGGGCGACACCCGGCTCGGCGAGATAGCCCGGCGCGGGCGCGCCGCCCGAGAGGCCCGCGGCGTACTGCGCGCGCACGACTCCGTCGCCCGCCTCGAGCGGCTGGATGGCGCTGAGCAGCTTCACCTTCTCGTCGCGGATCGCCTCGGGGTCGAGCGACACCGGCGGCTCCATCGCCGTGAGGGCGAGTAGCTGCATGGTGTGGTTCTGGATCATGTCGCGCAGGCATCCGCTCTGCTCGTAGTAGCCCGCGCGCGAGCCGACGCCGCCGTCCTCGGCGACCGTGATCTGCACGCACTCGACGTAGTTGCGGTTCCAGAGCGGCTCGAAGATGGCGTTGGCGAACCGCTGCACGAGCAGGTCCTGCACGGTCTCCTTGCCGAGGTAGTGGTCGATGCGGAACACCTGGCTCTCGGCGAACACCCCGGCGAGCGCCCGGTTGAGCGCCTGTGCCGAGGCGAGGTCGCGCCCGAACGGCTTCTCGATGACAACCTTCGACTGCAGCGGCGTGCCGGCGTGGCGCGAGGCCAGCCCCGCGGCGCCGAGGTTGGCGAGGATCGGCTGGAAGACGGAGGGAGGCGTCGAGATGTAGAAGAGCGCCTGGATGCCGCGCCCCGCCTGCGCCTCGAGCCGGTCGAGCAGCGAGCGGAGCCGGTCAAAGGCGTCGCGTTCGTCGTAGCCGCCCGCCACGTAGAAGGCGCGCCCGGCGACGCGGTCCCACACCTCGCCCAGCGGGGCCCGGCGCGAGAAGGTCCGCACGGCCTCGGCGGCGTGGGACCGGAAGCCGTCGTCGCCGACCGGCTTGCGGCCGAAGCCGACGAGCGCGAACTCGGGCGGGAGCAGGTTGTCGTGCCCGAGGTTGTAGACCGCCGGGAGGAGCTTGCGCGCGGTGAGGTCGCCCGAGGCGCCGAAGATCACGAGCGCGGTCGGCGGCACGCCCCGGTGCTTGCCCAGGCCCTGCAGGAAAGGATGTCGTTCGGGGTCAGCCATGGCGGAGGCGACGGTTTCCCGGGCGGCGGCGGAAGGAGGACGGCGCGGCAGGTGGGCTCATCGCCGCCAAGCTACCGCGGTATCCCCGCGCGCGCAAGCGCGCCGGGCCGGCCGCTCAGCGCAGCACGTGGTAGCCCTTCGGGAAGAGCTTCACGTTCTCGTAGACGAGCACCTGGGGGGGCGTCCTGCCGTCGGTGATGACCTCGGCCACGTCGAAGCGGAACGTCGTCGGCCGGGCCGGAAGCCGCATGAGGTAGGCGTGGATGGCGCGGCGCAGCGCCTCCTGCTTGCGCCGGTTGACCGCGAAGAAGCCGGGCACGAGCGCGCGGGCCGGGCGCGACTTCACCTCGACGAAGACCAGGATCCCGCCGTCGCGGCACACCAGGTCGATCTCCTCGCGCCGGTCGGCCGGGTTGCACCAGTTGCGCACGACGACCTCGTAGCCGCACCGCGCCTGGAGGAACTCGGCGGCGATCCGCTCGCCCTCGGCGCCTCCCGCGGGAGCGCGTCCGCCCGGTATCCATTGAGTGAGTCGGTCCAGCCATTCTGGCATAGGTCGCGCGCCGGCCGCGGAGCCTGCAGCGGGGGCGCGCTGATCTTTCTCATTGCGAGAGCCCCCCGCCCGTGGCAATTCCAGAATCAACCTCTCCGCCAGTTTTCTCCATGCCCGCCCCAGCCCTTTCTGGCCAGCTCAGACGGTCCCTGCTTCTCAAGATTCTCTCCAAGCCGGCGCCCAGCCGCGAGGATCTGAACTCGGTCATCGAGCTGACGTCGACCAAGGTCGTCGAGCAGCTCCAGTGCCAGTCGATGACCCTCTACCTCGTCGAGGGCGACCAGATCTCGTTCCGCCACGTCTACTACTCGCCCACCCTCTGGGAGAAGGACAAGGCCAGGGAGCAGCAGTTCAAGCAGACCGCCGAGAAGCTCCTGCAGATGAAGCTTCCCAAGGGCACGGGCAACGTCGGCAAGGTCATCGCCACCGGCGAGCCTCTCTTCTTCAGCGACCGCGGCCCCGAAGCCGCCTCGCTCAAGAACATGAACACGGGCTTCGAGGTCCACTCGATGCTCACCGCGCCCCTGAAGACGAACATCGTCATCGGCGCGATCCAGCTCCTCAACAAGGAGATCTTCGCCGGCACCAACGGCCAGTTCGACCAGAAGGACCTCGCCCTCCTCCAGGAGCTCTGCGAGTACTCCGCCACCCTCCTGCAGCGCATGCTGGATCCGAAGTTCCAGCTCAACGCCGAGGACACCGCCAAGTTCGTCGCCAAGTTCTCCGACCTGCCGCTCGTCACCAAGCTCGACGACGCCGAGGTCGACCAGAAGCTCGTCGAGATCACCGGCGACGCCATCATCCGCCGCGAGGGCGTGTTCCCCGTCAGGAAGACCGGCACGAACACCGTCTCCGTGCTGATGGCCAACCCGCTCGACTACGGGAAGCGCGAGGCCTTCCAGCAGGCCACCGAGATGACGATCGACGAGGTGCGCGTGGCGCCGGCCACCTACATCGAGCAGCTCATCAAGAAATACTTCAAGGAGGCCCCGAAGGGCGGGGCCGCCGCGGGCGAGGGCGACGTCGACATCACCGAGGTCGCCGAACTCATCGGCACCGCCTACACGCCCGAGGGCGGCGACGTGAAGGCCGAGGAGCTCGAGAGCGAGGACTCCGCCCCGATCATCCAGCTCGCCAACCGCGTCATCGAGGATGCCTACGTGAGCGGCGCCTCCGACATCCACATCGAGCCGCTCGAGAAGGAGCTGCTCGTACGGTACCGCATCGACGGCCTCTGCCAGGAGAAGCTCCGCCTGCCGAAGCAGGTGACCAACGCCCTGGTCACCCGCCTCAAGATCATGTGCAACCTCGACATCGCCGAGAGGCGGCTGCCGCAGGACGGGCGCATCGTCTTCAAGAAATTCACCAAGAAAAACATCGACATCGACCTGCGCGTCGCCACCGGCCCGATGAACTTCGGCGAGAAGGTGGTCATGCGCATCCTCGACAAGCAGAAGAGCACGCTGCCGCTCACCGCGCTCGGCTTCTCCGAGGAGAACCTCGCCAAGTACCGCGAGTGCATCCGCCAGCCCTACGGCATGATCCTCCACTGCGGCCCGACGGGCTCCGGCAAGTCGATGACCCTCTACTCCGCTCTCCAGGAGGTGAATACGCCTGACGTCAACATCCAGACGGCCGAGGATCCGATCGAGTACACGCTTCCCGGGATCAACCAGATGCAGATGAGCCGCCCGATCGGGCTCACCTTCGCGCGCGCCCTGCGCTGCTACCTGCGCATGGACCCCGACATCATCCTCGTGGGCGAGATCCGCGACCAGGAGACGGCCGGCATCGCCGTCGAGGCCGCGCTGACCGGCCACCTTCTCGTCTCCACCCTGCACACGAACGACGCCCCCTCGACCATCGCGCGCTTCTGCGAGATGGGCGTCGAGCCGTTCAACATCTCGGCCTCGCTCGTGTGCGTGTGCGCCCAGCGCCTGCTGCGGCGCGTCTGCAAGAACTGCAAGCAGCAGTACGAGCCCGAGGGCCGCGAAAAGCAGCTCCTCGACAAGGCCATCGGCTGGAGCGGCCCCATCTTCAAGGCCAACCCCCAGGGCTGCCACATCTGCGGCGGCAGCGGCTACAAGGGCCGCGTCGGCATCCACGAGCTGATGCTCAACAGCGAGGAGCTCACCGCCGGGATCAACAAGGAGATCGAGACCGCCGAGCTCAAGCGCATCGCCATGCGCACCGGGATGAAAACGCTCCACCAGGACTCCATGCTCAAGGTGAAGATGGGGATCACCACCATGGAGGAGGCCCTGTCGAACGTCCCGCCCGACCTGATCCTGTAGCGGCCTGGCGGGCCGTGCGCGACCGGACGCACGCCGGTGGGGATGGCGAGCGCCTGTGGCGCAGATGCGCCGCGCCCCGCGTCAGCCCGGTTTCCTAGCGGGCGATGCTCTCGACCTCGGCCAGCGCCGCCTCGGCCTGGTCCCAGAGCGTCGATCCCATCGGCGCCTTCCTGAGCAGATGGCGAAGGTCGTCGCGGGCGCCGGCCACGTCGCCCGCGCGCATCCGGAGGTTGGCGCGCACGAGCCGCGCATCGAGCAGGTCGGGATTCCCGCCGATGATCCTGTCGAGCGCCGCCGGATCCTGGCGCAGCGCGCGCCCCAGTTCGGAGAAGCCCTCCTCGGGATTTCCCGCAAAGGAGCACAGGAGCACGCCGCGGTTGGCCCGCGCCTCCCACGATTCCGGGGCCGCGGCGAGGGCCGACTCGAACCATTCGAGCGCATTCTCGGGGTCCGACCGCTGCAGCGAGGCGTAGCCCTGGCCGATCCGGTATTCCGCGCTCCTGAAGTCGGGCATCGCCCGCCAGTGCGCCAGTTCGGTCGGGAGCCACTCGATCGGCACCTCGAAGACGCTCAGCACATGCCGCGCCGGAAGCGCCAGGCTCGCCGCGCAAAGCACGGCGATTCCCCACCCCGCGGCCCTGGGCCGGGCGGCCGCGCCGGCGATGATTCCCGCCACCACCGCCGGCAGCAGGACGGAAATCGAACGGCTGAGATCCTCGACGAGGAGCAGGTTGACAAGGACCGCGGCGATGATCCCCGCGGCGGCCATCGCAAAGCGGCGGACGCCGCCGGCGCGCGCCGCTCCGAACCAGGCGAGCGCGGCGACGCATCCCCAACCGGCCCGCAGCCCATGCCAGCCGCCCATCAGCAGTTGCATTCCCGTGGCCTTCCGCGACGCCATGCTGTTCCAGTAGGCATGGGTCGTCGCCCGGGCGCCAAGCCATTCCGCACCGGCCCGCACCAGCAGATAGGGCGCGATCCCGAGGACAAGGGCGGCTCCGTCGCGAAGAAGCGCCTTGCGGTCCCCGGCCGCCTCCCCGTCCAACAGCCGCACGCCCAGCACGAGGGGAAAGCTGAGGATAAAGCGCTCGTCGACCCATGGCGCGGCCAGGGCGATCGCCGCCAGCGCGAGGCGCGAGCGCGCGAAGCTTGCCGCCACGAGGGCAAACACCAGCCACGAATCCTCATAGCCAAGCCAGCCGGTCGACACGAAGAACCACGAGCAGTTGGCCGCGATGAGCGTCCCGCCAAATACCAGCCAGGGCCGCCCCAGCCGCTTCCACAGCAGCCCCGCGATCAGCCCCAGCGCAGCGATGCAGCCGGCAAACGGCAACGCAAGGTACTGCGCATGCGACAGGCCGAGATAATGACCGGCGACCGGAAGGAACAGGCGCCACTGGATGACGAAGTCGGAGGTTCTCTCCAGTCCCGGGATCGCGTCCCAGGGGCGGTCGAACTGGGTCAGCAGGTACTGGGCGCGGTGGATCTCGGGCTCCTTCGCCAGCATCTCATCGGGGACCGTCAACCCCGCCCAGACCCAGATGCGGGGCGAGTTGAGAAAGAGAGTCAGCGCGGCGGCGGCGAGCACGCTCCCGGCGACGACCCGGCTCCCCCGCGAGCGCAGGCGCGAAGCGATCCCTGGGAGCCATGCCTTCATGTCGGGGAGGAGACGCACGGGCTCAGGGACCGGTCACAGCGACGCCTTGTTCCGGGGATGGAACTTCGCGTGCTCCGAGATCCGCCGCCCGGGGGCGACCGCCGTGTAGATCTGCGTCGTGCCGATGCTCGCGTGGCCGAGCATCTCCTGGATGGCCCTCAGGTCGGCGCCGCCGCTGAGCAGGTGCGTGGCGAAGGAATGCCGCAGCAGGTGCGGCTTCACCGGCTTGGTGATGCCGGCCCGTTTCGCATACTTCTTGATCAGCACCCAGAGCATCTTCCGCGAGATGGCCGTGCCGCGCTCGCTCAGGAAAAGCGCGCTGCCGGTGCGCGCGCGCACGAAGTGCGGCCGGCCGGCGAGCAGGTACGTCCCGAGCGCCTCGCAAGCCGGGCGCCCCATTGGCACCACGCGCTCCTTCGAGCCCTTGCCCATCACGCGCACGAAGCCGTTCTCGAGGTCGATCTGCTGCAGGGTCAGCCCGGAGAGCTCCGACACGCGCAGCCCGCTCGCGTAGAAAAGCTCGAGCATCGCGCGGTCGCGCAGCGCATGGGCGTCGCCGCCGGCGGGCGCCGCGAGCAGCCGCGCCACCTCCTCGGGCGTGAGCGTCCCGGGCAGGCGCCTCACCCGCTTGGGCCCCGTGAGCAGCTCGGTGAAATCGCGCCCGCAGATCCGCTCCCTCACGAGGTAGCGCGCGAAGGTCCGCAGCGCGGCCAGCTTGCGCGCCAGGCTGCTCACCGCGAAATCCTCCTCGCTCAGCGTGTAGATCCAGTCGGTGAGCGGCGCTTCCGTCACCTCGCCCCACCCGCGCAGCCCGCGCCGCGCGAGGAAGCGCGCGCACTGCCGCAGGTCGTTCTCGTAGCCCGCCACCGTGTTGCGCGACAGCCCGCGCTCCAGATCGATGAACGCCACGAAGCCGTCGAGCGCATCGGCAAAGCCGGGCTGAAGCCGGTCGGAGCCTGTCGGTCCCTGGGGGGCCTTGTTCAAGGCATCCCTTTCGCCGCTGCGATCGGGCGCGCCGCGTTCAGAAGCGGCGGCGGCGCGGTCCCGGAGGAGGCGGGGCCGATTCGCGGACGCGGTACGTGATCCGCGCCTTCTCAAGGTCGTAGGGGCTCATCTCCATCTTCACCCGGTCGCCCGCGGCGATCTTGATGAAATTCTTCCGGAGTTTCCCCGAGATGTGAGCCAGGACGGTGTGTCCGTTGGCGAGTTCAACCCGGAACATCGTGCCCGGGAGAACGGTGACGACCTTGCCCTCCACTTCGATCGATTTTCCGTCAGACATGGAGGGCGCGGCGGTTGCCGGAATACTGTAGTTGCATAGAGTTAGGTCAGCTGCTCAAAGACAGTTGTAACTGAGAGAGGGAACCCGTAAGTCAAGGCTTTATCCTCAACGTCCGCAGGGGCCGGCCTCTCCGGAAGCCCCTGCCAAGAGGCCGCCTCAATGATCGATTCCACCCGAGAACACCCCGAGTGCCCCTTCCAGAAGCTCTTCCCCTCGCAGCTTTTGCGCGATGACGCCTTCTACATGTCGCTGGCGTTCAACGAAGCCATCGACGCCTGGCGCGAGGACGAGGTGCCGATCGGCGCGGTCATCGAGTACGGCGGCGAGGTGATCGCCTCGGCCCACAACCAGGTCGACCGCACCGCCGACCCGACGGCCCACGCGGAAATCCTCGCGCTCACCCAGGCGGCGCAGGCGCTGGGCAACTGGAGGCTCAACGGCGCGACGCTCTATGTCACCAAGGAGCCGTGCCCGATGTGCTCCGGCGCGACGCTGATGGCCCGGCTCAAACGCGTTGTTTACGCCGTGCCCGATCCGAAGATGGGATGCCTCGGCGGCGCGACCGACCTGAACTCGCTCCCGCGCATCAACCACCACTTCGAGATCTCGACCGGCGTCATGGCCGCCGAATGCCTCGCGCTCATCCAGGCCTACTTCAGGCTGAAGCGGCGGGAGAACGAGGCAGAGGAAGCGCCCGGCCTGCCGGAAGGCCCGGCGCCGGATCCGGGCGGCGCCGGCGCGTAGTCCCGGGCCACTGCGCACAGACCGCTTTCCCGATGCCCGACGGCCCTCCCCGCGCCGACACGGCCCCGCCGGCACTTTCGCAGCCAATTCTCCCGGCTCGCGAGGTCGTCAGGGAATATCCGATGGGCTGCGGCTTGGTCCGCGCCCGACCGCAGCGCGCACATCGCAAAAAGATCCGCATGCGACAACGCCGGAGGTGACCGGCACGCAGGGGCTTTCTGGCCGGTGCAGTTGACGCCGCGGACAGTCGCATGCATGATGGAGCAAGCCTTCGATTCAACCCAGCCCTTCCACGACCATGGCCTACGAACTTCCAAAACTCGGCTACGCCTACAACGCCCTCGAGCCGCACATCGACGCGCGCACGATGGAGATCCACCTCACCAAGCACCACCAGGCCTACGTCAACAACGCGAACAACGCGCTCAAGGACCAGCCGGCGCTCGCCGCGCTCGGCGTCGACGAGCTGATCGCCGACCTCTCCGGGGTGCCCGAGGCCATCCGCGGCGTCCTGCGCAACAACGCGGGCGGCCACAGCAACCACAGCTTCTTCTGGAAGGTGATGGGCCCCGGCAAGGGCGGCGCCCCAAAAGGCCCGCTCGCCGACGCGATTAACGCCGCCTTCGGCGGCTTCGACAAATTCAAGGAGGAGTTCTCGAAAGCGGCGGCAACCCGCTTCGGGAGCGGCTGGGCGTGGCTCGTCGTCGCCCCCGGCGGCAAGCTCGCCGTCGGTTCAACGGCCAACCAGGACAGCCCGCTCATGGGCCGCGCGATCGCCGGGATCGAGGGCAAGCCGGTCATCGGGCTCGACGTCTGGGAGCACGCCTACTACCTCAATTATCAGAATCGCCGGCCCGACTACATCGCGGCGTTCTGGAACGTCGTCGACTGGGACGCCGCCGCCGCCAACTATCGGGCCGCGCTCGGCTGAGCGCGCCGAGGGCGCCGCTTTTTCAGCCCCGCCCATGCCGGGCGGACCTCTTCAAGGGGACGGTTCCATCCGTCCCCTTTGTTTTTCCGCGCTCCCCGCGGGATGGAGCCTCCGCGCGCGGCGGCGCGGCGCTTTTCGCAAACGCACCGCTTGCATTCGTGATTGCGATATGTTTTCATAATCTCGAATTTCCATGAACACCTTTTCGAACGTTCATTGCCGCTCCCTGCTGCACATTGAGGACGACGCGCTGTGGGGGCACACCATCCGCCAATTCGTCCAGTCCTGGCAGGAGTACCGCTACCTCGGCGTCGCGACGACGGCCGCCGCGGGCCTGGCGCTCTGCCATGAGAAGCACCCCGATGTCGCCATCGTCGACCGCCAGCTGCCCGATGCCGACGGCTTCGATCTCGCCCTGTCCCTCGCCAACCTCCCCCGGCCTCCCCGCATCCTCGTCCTTACCTCCCGGGCCGACGAGGTCACCCTGTTCCGCGCCGGCCAGGCCTGCGTCGCGGGCATGCTCTGGAAGACCGGGCCCGTGCGCGAGCTCCTCCGCACGGCCCTCGCCGAGGTGATCGCGGGCCGCCGCTTCTTCCCCCCGGACGTCCGCGAGGCGATGCGCATGGTTCGCAGCAATCCCGTCGCTTTCTTCAAGATCCTCTCCGGCCGCGAGCTCTCCCTGCTTCCGCTGCTCTGCGAGGACGGCGCCGACGATCGCGTAGCCGCGGAGACCGGCCTCAGCCCGGCCACCGTCAGGTCGCACCGGCAGCACATCATGGCGAAGCTCGACCTCCATCGCTCCGCCGACCTCATCCGGTGGGCCGCCGAGAAGGGCTTCGTCGACTTCCTCCATCCGCGGCGCACGTGCGTCTGAACCCTCCCCGATCAAGCCCGGATTTTACTTCCCAGGGATGTTTCCCCCGTCTCTCAACCCGCCCCCCGTCCTGGCACAATGGCGTCGTTCCCGATGCGCGCCCTCCTTCCAGCCGAATCCAGCCGCGACACCGCGGAGAGCCTCTGCGCCTCCTCTGCGCTCGATCGTCCGCTGATCTATTGGCTCATCCTCGCAGGCTGCGCGGCGGGCATCGCAGCACTCCCGCTGGTGACGGTTGACGTCGCCGCGACGGCCTCCGGCGTCGTCCGGTCGGCGACCGAGAGGAGCACCCTGCGCCTGCCGGTCGACGGCTATGTCTCCCGGGTTCTCGCCCGCGACAACGACCGCGTTCGCGCCGGCCAGCCCCTGATCGTCCTCACCTCGCTGGACGTCGACGTGCGGCTCGCCCGCAACCGCGTCCTCCAGGCCGAGTCGGGGGCCCGCCTGGCCGACCTGCAGCAGCTCCTCGCCCTGGCGGCCGCCCGCGCGCAAGGAGAGCCGGTGCCTCCGCATGCCGGGGCCGGCGCGGCCTTCCGGACCGACCTTCTCCGCGTCGAATGGGAGCGATTTGCCGCCCAATGGGAGGCAGGCCGCACGCAGGCCGAGCAGGCCCGCCGCACCCTCGAGCGCCAGGCGGCGCTTGCCTCCAAGGGCCTGATCGCCGCAAGCGAGATCGACCGCGCCCGCTATTCCGCCGAACAGGCGGATCGCGACCACGGGCTGCTGGTGCGGGGGACTGTCGCGACCTGGCAGGCGAGGCTGCGCGAGGAGGCGACCGCCCGGGATGAGTTGGCCGCCGAGGAAAAACGCCTTCTCGAGGAGCAGTCACGCTACACCGTGCGCGCCCCATGCCACGGCACGCTTCTCGGCTTCGCCAGCTTGACGGCCGGCGGCTACCTGCCCGCCGGGCAATCCCTGGGAGAGATCTCTCCCGACGACGCCCTTGTCGTCGAGACCCATGTCGCCCCCGCCGACATGGGGCACATCCGGATCGGACAATCCGTCAACCTCCAGATCGACGCGTTTCCCTACACCCAATGGGGCATGATCGACGGCACCGTGGAATCGGTCTCCGACGACCTCCTCACCCATCTGCAGACTCCCGCATTCCGGGTGCTCATCAGGCCCTGCGCGGACTCCCTCCGGCTCCCCAACGGCGCCTGCGGAAGGCTCCGGAAAGGATTCACCCTGACCGCCCGTTTCCATGTGGCGCGCAGGAGCCTGCTCCAGCTTCTCTACGACAACGCCAGCTCCTGGTGCGACCCCAGGAGCCACGCCTGATCCTTTCTCCGCGGCCGCGGAATCCACACCAACCATCAATTCCATCGACCATGACCAACCTCTCAGCCCGCGAAATGAACTCCATCAACGGCGGCCTCGCGCCTCTGGCGTCCGACCCCGACCTCCCCATCGGCAGCCGCACTGCCGCGCACCTGCTGCAGCTGCTGTTCTGGCTCAGCTATGTCCAGCGGCAAGTGGCCGCCGCCGCAACCAGCGCACTTGCGTGACTTCATCCCCAACCCCTCGGCAAACAAAGAAACCCACCATGAATACACTCAATGACAAGGAATGCGCGGCAACCAGCGGAGGCTTCGACTTAGTCTCTGTGCTGGCCGCCCTCATCATCGTCGCCGGCACGAACATCATCAACAACTGGGACAGCTTCAAAGCCGGCCTTGCGGGCGATGCTGATCCCGCCAGATCCACCGCAAAATGAACCCCAACAAAGATCCCACGCCATGAATCTCGAGACCCTTTCTGAATTCGAACAACAGGCCACCGCCGGCGGCAATTTCGCCTATGATGCCGGCCTCGCGATCCGCTTCATCGTGATTTCCATCATCAGACCGCACCCTCAAACGTTCAACGCCCTGTTTGACCTCGCGGAATCCCTGGCCCGCAACTCAACACGATAGCCGTTCCCTGCCTGACATCATGACTCGCCGGCCGGCGGTGCCCAGCGCGCCGTCGGCCCCAAATGAAATGGATAAACCCTGGACTCGAGATTTGCGCTCCGTCCTGATTGCCGCAGTGACCGCCTTTGTCACCTATCAGGTTCTGGATCGGTGGAGTTCCATCAAGGCGTGGATCACCCACCTTTTCAGCTGACCCGGCGATGGCCGGTCTCGGCCTGACCAGCCACCAGCCTTGGCCCCGGCTGCGAAGCGCTTCCCTCCGGTGCGGTCTCCTCCCGTGCCCGCACAAGGTGTTTTTGTGCTCCCATCCAGCTCGGCGTCGCCTCGTGGCGTTTCGGCATTTCCCTCGCATTGCCTTCATTCAGACAGCGCGACGCGACCGATTGCGGACCAGCTTGCCTCCGCTATGTCGCCGCCCATTACCGGCTCCATATTCCGCTGACGCGTCTCCGTCAGGCGAGCGGCGCGGGCCACGGCGGCGCTTCAGTCCTCGGTCTGGTCGAAGCGGCTCAGGGGCTCGGGTTCAGCGCCAAGGGAGTCAAGGGTCCTCCGGAGGCCCTCTCAACGATCCCCGTCCCCGCGATTGCCCACCTCCTGATCGACAAGCGCCTGTTCCATTACGTCGTCCTCACCCGCTGGACCCCGAAGCGCGCCAGGATCATGGATCCCGCGACCGGCCGGATCGAGAAATGGCCCGCGGCCAGATTCCTGGGGACATGGACCGGCGTGCTCGTGCTCCTTGCTCCCGGGAACGCCTTTCTGCCGGGCGATCACACGACATCCCCATGGCGGCGTCTCTGGGCCCTCCTGCGGCCGCACGCCTCGACAATCACCCAGACGTTTCTCGGGGCGCTTTTCTCGACGATCCTTGCCCTCTCGATGTCGATCTATGTCGAGAAGATCGTCGACTCGGTCATCCCGGACGGGAACTCACGTCTGCTCAACCTCCTGGGCACGGCGATGCTCGGGCTGCTGGCTTTCCGCCTCCTGCTGGGCGTGTTCCAGTCGCTTCTGGCATTGCGCACCGCCCAGCGCATCGATGCGGCGATCATCCTCGGCTACTATCGGCGCCTCATGCGTCTGCCGCAGCCGTTCTTCGACACGATGCGCATCGGAGAGATCACCTCGCGCGTCGCGGATGCGGTCAAGATCCGCAACTTTCTCAACAGTTCGCTGCCCAACCTCCTGCTCAACCCGCTCATCCTGGCCTTCTCCCTGGGCGCCATGTTCGCCTATGCGTGGAAGCTCGCCCTGCTTTCGCTGGCCCTGATTCCCCTCAATTGCGCAATCTACTGGTCAGCCAACCGGCTCAACCGCGAATACCAGCGCCGGATCATGGAGCGGGCCGCCGATTTCGACGCCCAGCTCGTCGAGTCGCTCGGCGCCCAGTCGGTGATCCGCGGATTCCAGCTCGAGGATGACGCCGCATTCAGGACCGAAACCCGCCTGGTCAGGCTCCTGCGGAGCATCTGGAAGATCTCCATCGGCGGCCTCGCCTGTTCCACCGCGGCGACGCTGATCACCCAGTCCTATCTCATCGTCCTGCTCTGGACCGGCGCGAGTCTTGTGCTTGGCGCAGAACTCTCCCCGGGGCAGCTCATGTCGTCCTACACCCTCGCGGGTTACCTCAGCGGCCCGATCACCTCGCTGATCGGACTCAACTCATCGGTGCAGGAGGCGCTGATCGCCGTCGACCGGCTGTTTGAGATCATGGATCTTGAGATCGAGAACGACCGGGGGACGGTCGCCTTCCCCGCGACCCAGGCCGGCGAGATCCGCTTCGAGAACGTCTCATTCAAGCATGCCGGACGCCTGATGACGCTGCAGGAGGTCTCGTTCACGATACCACCGGCCCGGATCACCGTGCTTTCCGGCCCCTCCGGATGCGGCAAGAGCACGCTGCTTGCGCTTCTCCAGCGCCTCTATCTTCCCTCGCAAGGGCGCATCCTTGTCGCCGGCATCGACCTCCAGTACTTCTCCCTCGGGGAGCTGCGCCGCAGCATGGCCGTCGTCCCGCAAAACCCCGTGCTCATGTCCGGGACCGTCATCGAGAACCTTGTGCCCGGAGAGCCTCCCGACATGCAGCGCCTCCTCGCGATCTGCGGCGAACTCGGCCTCCTCGAGATGATCGAGCAGCTTCCCCAAGGGTTCTTCAGCCAGCTCACCGAAAGCGGCTCCAATCTCTCCGGCGGCCAACGCCAGCGACTGGCCATCGCCCGCGCCCTGTACCGCCGCGCCCCTCTCATCCTGCTTGACGAACCTTCGTCCGCCCTCGATTCCGCCGCACGCCAGATTCTGATCCGGGCGCTCGGCCGCCTTCGCGATGAGGAGCGCACCATCGTTCTGGCGGCCCATGATCCCCACCTCGCCGACATCGCCGATCAGGTCGTTACCCTCGCCTCCGGCCGGGTACTGTAATCCAAAATACAGACTGAATGTGGCGGTTCCCTCCGGTGAGGTTTCCGCGCAAATAGAGCGGCTGCCGCGGGAACCCCATACAGGCCGCCGCGAAGGCAAATGCCTTGCCTGGCGCAAGCAGGATCAAGCGCCCCGAGCCCGGATTGGTTGCCTGCACCCAACGCCTCCATCCAAGCCGCAGCTTCCCTTGGTGGACTACGCCCAGATTTCTATCATCGCCACCGGGATGTGAACGGGACTATCTAAGATAACAACCCAACTTTGAATAACTTACGAAATTCGAAAGCACCTTGGCACAGGCTGGGCATATATTGGGCAACCGCATCTTGATCCGCCAATTCAACTCAAGCTGCCATGAGATCTGCTTTCATCGCCCTGCTCATCATCCTCGCCCCTCTCATCACGGTGTTCGGGACAGGCTGTTCGACCGCCTATTCGCGGCCCGTCCATCTTCCCAGCGGACACCCGACATACGCCATCATCGCATTCGATGACCAGGGAGTCATTTCACAGACCGACCTGACGCTCATCCGTGCCCGGCTCGCCGAAGCGCTCATCGAGCGCGGATACGTTCGCAGGAGTCAGATCCTCGTCGACGATCCCCTGCGCGCCGAGATCATCTTTCGCGTCAAGGTCGCCTGGATCGACGATGGGGAAGGGTTCGCCGTCACCGAGATCGTCCCCAGTTACGGCGGCGGCTCCACCTATTATATTCCGGCTCCGGCCTACGCCTCCGATTACCCATGGATGGGACGCGGTTCCTGGTGCTACGACCCCTGGTCCGACGACTGGTACTACTACGGCTGCGGTTACTACCCGTGGGGGCCCTATACCATTCTCATGCCGGTCTGCCCGTGGATTCCCTATCACGGATTCGGCCGCCACCACCGCCTGCCCCCGGGAATCGCCCACCTGCCGCCTCCTCCGCAGCGGCCCATTCCCCCGAGACAGCCGAGTCCCCCATGGTGGGGCCGGGGCGGCCGCCATTATGGCGACTACAACCCACGCGGGCCCGACCACGCCGTGAGGCCCCCGCTTGCGACTTACGAGCCTTCGGCGCGCCGGAACGAGCGGCCGGCACCGCCCGCCCGGCATGTCGCCCCTTCCCGTCTTCGCGCGGTGGATACTACCGAGCCCGCGCGCGGCACGGCGCGGCCGGCGAATCTCCCGCGCACCGAGGAGCCCCGCCCGCGTCCGCGCCTCGGGTCGGCCCCCACCGCGAGCAGCGAGCCGCAGGCCGCCAGGGAGAGCAGCCAGACCCGCTCCTCCAGAACCGTTCCCAACCGCAGGGACATGAGCGCCCCTGTCGATGCCAGCGCTTCCCAGCCGGATCGCACGAGACCGACGGCCCGGGCGGCATCGTCTTCCGACCGCGCCACCCCGAGCCGGACGGACTCCAGCCGCTCGCAGCCGGTGTCGCCCGCCCGGTCTGAGGCGAGCTCGGACCGTCGCGCGCCGTCCCGGTACGACAGCGGCTCGTCCGGCCGTTCCAGTTCGTGGTCGCGCGACTCCGGCCCGGTGGATCGCTCTCCTCCCTCGCGCGTCGAGCACAGCGCTCCCGTCCGCGAAAGCGCGCCCGCTCCCCAGCATGCCAGTGCTCCGGCGCCCGAGCGCTCATCGCCTCAGCCCAATCCCGGCCGCGGAGACTCCGATCGCGACATCCGCTGAGCGGGCCGCGCCGGCTACACCACGGTCACCCGCGCGCGATAGAACTCCTCGGCGCGGGCGTAGATCTCCTTCGGATCGGTCATCGCCATCACCTCGGCCGTCAGCTGGCGGACGTCGCTCATCTTCATCGCGCGAATCACGTACTTCACCGCGGGAAGCAGGGGCGCCGACATGCTCAACTCATCCACGCCGAGGCCGAGCAGAATCGCCGTGTAGATGGGATCGCCCGCCATCTCGCCGCAGATGGCGACCGGCAGGCCGCGCCGGTGGGCTTCCTCCACCACCGACCGGATCGTGCGCAGGATCGCCGGATGGGTAGGCTCGTAAAGATGCGCGATGCGGTCGTTCACCCGGTCGATCGCCAGCAGGTACTGGATCAGGTCGTTGGTCCCGATGCTGAAGAACCGGCAGTGGTTCGCCAGGATGTCCGCCGTGACGGCGGCACTGGGGATCTCGATCATGCTGCCCACTTCAACGTGCTCCTCGAAACGCTCGCCGCGCTGCCGCAGTTCCTCCTTCGCCTCCGCGAGCACCTGGTTGGCACGCGCGAGCTCCTCGGCGCCGGAGATCATCGGATACATGATCTTGACCTTGCCGAACGCGCTCGCCCTCAGGATCGCCCGAAGCTGCTCCTTGAACATCTCCGGATGCTCAAGGCAGAGCCGGATGGCGCGGAATCCCAGGAACGGATTCGTCTCGTGGTGGACGAGCCCCGGCACTCCCTCCAGGGGCTTGTCGCCGCCGAGATCGAGCGTTCGGATGACCACCGCGTCGGGAGCGAACGCCTCCGCGACGGTCTTGTAGATCTGGAACTGGTCCTCCTCGCTCGGGAGCTTCTGGGAATTGAGATAAAGGTACTCCGTCCGGAAGAGCCCGACGCCCTCCGCGCGGTAGTCGCGGGCCTGCGCGGCTTCCTCGGCCTTCTCGATATTCGCCAGCAGCGCGACGCGCACGCCGTCCTGCGTCTCCGCCGGCAGGCGCGCAGCCGCGATCAGGCGCGATTCGAAGCTTTTCTTCTCCGTCTGGATCCTCCCGTAGCGGAACAGCGTCTGCTCCGACGGATTGACGATCACGACGCCCTCGTAGCCGTCGACGATCACGCGGTCGCCCGTGGTCACCCGCGAGCTCAGGTCCCTGACCCCCACCACCGCGGGAATCTTGAGCGACCGCGCGACGATGACCGCATGGCTGGTCTTGCTCCCGCAATCGGTGACAATGGCAATGGCCGCGCTCTTGTTGATCCCGGCGGCGTCGGATGGCGTGATGTCGTTGGCCACGACCACCCGCTTCTCGGCGAGCTCGCCCAGATGCTGTGCGGCCTGCCCGAGCAGGTTCCTGAGCACGCGCTCGGCGACGTCGCGGATGTCCCCCGCCCGCTCGCGGAGATACGCATCGTTGATCTCGTCGAAGGCCTTGATGTAGCGCTGCGAGACCCGGTTGAAGCACGTCTCGATATTGGAGCCCGTGCTCTCGAACTCGCGGATCGTCTCGCCAATGAGGGCCTGGTCCTCGAGAACCATCAGGTGGGCGTCGAAGATGCGCGCCTCGTCCTGCCCGAGGTTCGCCTCCACCTCGGTCTTGATGTCGGTGATCTGCCGGCGGGTGTTGACGAGCCCCTGGTCAAACCGGGCGATCTCCTCCATGCGCCGGCCGGGCTCAACCACGTAGGACGGCACCTCGAGTTCCGTCTGCAGATAAAGGAAGACCTCCCCGTAGGCTATGCCGTTTGATGCAGAAATCCCCTGCACGACGAACTCGGATTTCTGGCGCGGATCCATTGTGGTCGGGGGGCTTGGTGTGGTGCGGGGAGCAACGTGGGGACAGGCGCGGGACGGGGTCATTTCTTTATCCGGCTCGATTCCCGAGGGGTCAACACGGATTTGGATTCTCAGCCTTTTCGCTAACTCTCCCGTCAGGCGATCGCCGTGGCGCAGACGAAAGCCGCGGGCCCCCAGGCCTTGCGTATCTCCCCAACGATTTCCGCCGTCGGCGCGCTTTCGGGGAGCAGCGCAAAACAGGTGCTGCCGCTGCCAGTCATGTGAGCCGCGATCCCGAACCGCTCGCGCAAGCGCGCGCGAAGCGCGGGGAGCGCAAGGTATTTTCGGAACACGGCGGGTTCCATGTTGTTGAAAAGAATCGCCTCCGTCGGAGCGTCTCCGGAAATCCACGCCTCGATCCTCCGCTCCGCCTCGGCGTCCGGCAGATAGCTTGCCGGCGTCCCGGCCGCCATCCTGCCATAGGCCCACGCAGTGCTCACCCCGAAGCCCGGCTTGAAGAGAAGCACTGGGCGCCCGCGCAGCCGCCGCGCAGCCGGCTCCGGCAGCCGCGTCACGCGCTCACCCCGGCCCCGCATCACAACTGGCGCACCCTCCAGGAAGAGCGCGCAGTCCA
>Ga0153915_10000401_pt1 | contig 39538 bp, 30 predicted proteins | sample Opewatmetagenome_2_FD_107003 | JGI IMG/M metagenome (GOLD analysis project Ga0153915, IMG submission 107003) | Freshwater wetland microbial communities from Ohio, USA - Open water 3 Core 3 Depth 3 metaG | ecosystem: Environmental > Aquatic > Freshwater > Wetlands | place: USA: Ohio, Lake Erie...
CCGTCGCGCTCCGGCTCGGGCTCGTGCTCGACCGGCGCGGAGGAACCCTCGCGCGGATGATCCCGCTGTTCCGGATGGGATTCGGCGGCCGTCTGGGGAACGGGAGGCAATGGATGAGCTGGATCGCGCTGGACGACCTCCTGTCGGTGATCGATCGCGCGCTGACGGATGACGGGCTCGAAGGCGCCGTCAACGCGGTGTCCCCCTATCCGGTGCGGAATGCCTCCTTCGCCGACACGCTCGCCCGCTCGCTCGGCCGGCGGGCGCTGCTGCCGGCTCCGGCGTTCGTCCTCCGCGCCGCCCTCGGGGAGCTGGCCGACGCGCTCCTTCTCTCGAGCGCCCGCTGCCGGCCCGCGAAACTCCTCAGCCGCGGCTTCACCTTCCGGCATCCCGAGCTGCCCGGGGCGCTCCGTTCGGTGCTCGGGCGCTGAGCCGCCTCACGCCCGGCCGCCCCCGGCCCTGCCCAGTTCCGCCAGCGCCTGGTTGTAGGCGGCAAGGTCGGACGCCGAGAAACAGACGAACGTCACCTCCCACGGCTTCGTATGGCTCGCGAGGAATTCGCCGACCGTGCGTAGCGCGATCCGGCACGCCTTCTCGATGGGGAAACCGTAGATACCGGTGCTGATCGAGGGGAAGGCGATGCTCTCAAGCCCGCGCTCCGCGGCGATCGCGAGGGAGTTCCGGTAGCACGAGGCGAGCAGCCCGGCCTCGCCCTTCCCCCCGCCGCGCCAGACGGGTCCGACTGTGTGGATCACGTGGCGCGCCCGCAGGCGGTGGCCGCGGGTGATCCTTACCTCGCCGGTGGGACAGCCTCCGAGCGCGCGGCATTCCTCCAGCAGCGCCGGCCAGGCCGCGCGGTGGATCGCCCCGTCGACCCCGCCCCCGCCGAGCAGCGACGTGTTCGCCGCGTTCACGATCGCATCGACGTCGAGCGTCGTGATGTCGCCCAGGATGATGCGCCTGCGTTCGCCCATGGCGGGGGATTCTGCCTCAGCCGGGGCTTCGATGCAATCCCGGCGGCGGCCGGCAGCCCCGCCCGCAGATCAGCGCATGAGCTGCCGGTACTTGATCCGGTGCGGCCGGTCGGCGTCGTGCCCCTTGCGGCGCCGGTAATCCTCAAGGTAGGCGGAGTAGTTGCCGGGGAACCAGTGTACCTCGCTGTCGCCCTCAAAGGCGAGGATGTGGGTCGCCACGCGGTCGAGAAACCAGCGGTCGTGCGCCACGATCACGGCACAGCCCGCGAAATGCTCCAGCGCCTCCTCGAGCGCGCGGATGGAGTTCACGTCGAGGTCGTTCGTCGGCTCGTCGAGCAGGATGACGTTGGCGCCCGCCTTCAGCAGCCGGGCGAGGTGCACGCGGTTGCGCTCGCCGCCCGAGAGCACGCCGACCTTCCGCTGCTGGTCGGCCCCGGTGAACCCGAACTGCGCGCAGTAGGCCCGCGAATTGACGGTGCGCCCGCCGAGTTCGAGCAGCTCCTCGCCGCCGCTGATCGCCTCCCAGATCGTCGCGCCGTCCGGCAGCGAGTCGCGCGACTGGTCGACGTGCGCCAGCTTCACCGTGTCGCCGACACGCAGCGCGCCGGCGTCGGGCTTCTCCGCGCCGGTGATGAGCTTGAAGAGCGTGGTCTTCCCCGCGCCGTTGGGCCCGATCACGCCGACGATCCCGCCCGGCGGCAGCGAGAAGTCGAGATGCTCGAAGAGGAGCCTGTCGCCGTAGCCCTTGGCCACGCCCTCCGCTTCCACGACGAGGCGCCCGAGCCGGGGGCCGGAGGGGATGACGATCTCGAACTCGCGCTCCTTCTCGGCGGCGCTCTCCTTGAGCATCGCCTCATAGGCGTTGAGGCGCGCCTGGCCCTTCGCCTGCCGCGCCCGGGCCGAGGAATGGATCCACTCGAGCTCGCGGGCCATCGCCTTCTGGCGCCGGTCCTCCGTGCGCTGCTCGACAGCCATCCGCCGCTGCTTCTGCTCGAGCCACGAGGAATAGTTGCCCTTCCACGGGATCCCGTGGCCGTGGTCCAGCTCGAGGATCCAGCCCGCCACGTTGTCGAGGAAGTATCGGTCGTGGGTCACCGCGATCACCGTGCCCTCGTACCGCTGCAGGTGCTGCTCAAGCCACTGCACCGTCTCGGCGTCGAGGTGGTTCGTCGGCTCGTCGAGAAGCAGGATGTCGGGCTTCTGCAGCAGCAGCCGCGCAAGCGCCACCCGGCGCCGTTCGCCGCCGGAGATGACAGCCACGGGGGTGTCGGGCGGCGGGCACCGCAGGGCGTCCATCGCCTGGTCCACCTGAGAGGCCACGTCCCACGCGCCGAGGCGGTCGATCTCCTCCTGCAGCTCGCCCTGGCGCTTGAGCACGGCCTCCTTCGCCGCGTCGTCCGCGGCGCCGTCGAGCGCGTTCCACGTCTCGTCGTAGGCGGCGACGAGGTCGGCGAGCGCCTTCACGCCCTCCTCAACGCACTGCCGCACCGTGCGCGCCGGGTCGAGCGCCGGCTCCTGGGGCAGCCAGCCCACGCTGTAGCCCGGCTCGAAGTGGACATACCCCTCAAACTCCCGGTCGACCCCGGCCAGGATGCGTAGCAGCGAGCTCTTTCCCGACCCGTTGAACCCGAGCACGCCGATCTTCGCGCCGTAGTAGAACGACAGGCTGATGTCGCGCAGGATGGTCTTCCTCTCGTGCGCCTTGGAGACGCTGATCATCGAGAAGATCACCTTGGGCTCTTCGGGTTTCGCCATGGGAAACCCCAGCCATACCGCCGGCGCGGCGGCGCGCAAGCCGCGGCTCGCCGCTTCGCTCTCGACTCCCGGCGCCCGCAGGAGCATAAATCCGGCGAATCCCGGATCCCATGAAGAAATACCTGGTTGAGTTCATCGGAACGTTCTTCCTCGTCGGCACCGTGGGCGCGGCCGTGACATCGGGCGCCGTCCTCGGACCGCTCGCCATCGGTTCGGCCCTGATGGTCATGGTCTACGCGGGCGGCCACGTCTCCGGCGGCCACTACAACCCCGCAGTCACCCTCGGCGTGTGGCTCCGCGGCAAGTGCCCCGGCCGGGACGTCATCCCCTACTGGACCGCCCAGATCGCCGCGGCAATCGTCGCCGCGCTGGTCGTCTGCTATCTCTCGGGCCGCTGCGCGTCGCCCGCGCCGCGCCACGCGATCCCCTCGCTCATCGTCGAGTTCCTCTTCACGTTCGCCCTCGTCTGGGTCGTCCTCAACGCGGCCACCGCCTCGGCCACGGCGGGCAACTCGTTCTACGGGCTCGCCATCGGCTTCACGGTCTTCACGGGCGCCGTCGCCGTCGGCGGCATCTCGGGCGGCGCCTTCAACCCGGCCGTCGGCTTCGGCGTCTACATGATGCACTTCGAGGGCCTCCGCCAGCTCGCGATCTACGTCGTCGCCGATTTCGCGGGCGGCGCCGCGGCCGCGCTCGCCTTCAAGGCCGTCCACGAACCCGGCGAGTGAAGCCCGAATCGGCGTGCTTGACACGCCGCCGCGCCTCCGCCTTCCTCACCGCCCGCCAATGAATCCCTCCGACACAACGCTGCGCTCGTCGCTGGGCCTCGCCCTCGTGGTCGTCGCCGTTGTCATCGTCGCGCTTGTTCGCGCGCCGCGGGGGACCTGACGCAAATCCGAATTTGCCCCCTCCGGTGCCGAACCGGAGGGGGCTTTTTTTTGCCGCCGCCGGATCAAGGCAACGGGGTGGGCTCCACCGCCACCACCATGAAAATCACCGGAGCCGACCTCCTGCGCACCCTGCTCGAACGCCAGGGCATCACCACCGTCGCCGGAATCCCCGGCGGCGCCATCCTGCCGTTCTACGACGCCCTGCACGGCAGCGCCGTCCGCCACGTCCTCTCCCGCCATGAGCAGGGAGCGGGCTTCATCGCCCAGGGCATGGCCCGCGTCACCGGCCGCGCCGCCGTGTGCCTCGCCACCTCGGGGCCCGGCGCCACCAACCTCATCACCGCCCTCGCCGACGCCCGGCTCGACTCCGTGCCGCTCGTCGCGATCACCGGCCAGGTGTCCCAATCGCTCATCGGCACCGACGCCTTCCAGGAGGTCGACACCTACGGGCTCACCCTGCCGGTGACGAAGCACAATTTCCTCGTGCGCCACCCGGCCGAGCTGCTCGAAATCGTCCCGCTGGCCTTCCGGCTCGCCGAGTCGGGCAGGCCCGGCCCCGTCGCCATCGATGTGCCGAAGGACGTGCAGTGCGCCGCGGTCGAGGTCGACCGCTGGCCCGAACCGGGCGGAGCCGCCCCGGCCGCCCCATGCCCCGACGAATCAATCGACGCGCTCTGCCAGCTGCTGTTCGAGACCGAGCGCCCCGTGCTTTATCTCGGCGGCGGTGTCATCGCCTCGGGGGCCTCTGAACTCGCACGGGCGCTCGCTCATCGCGCGTCGGCCCCCGTCGTGTCCACGCTGATGGCCCTCGGCGCCCTGCCGCCCGAGGATCCGCTGCACCTCGGCATGCTCGGCATGCATGCCGCCAAAGGCACCAACCTCCTCCTCGAGGAGGTCGACCTGCTTGTCGCCATCGGCGCGCGATTCGACGATCGCGCCACGGGGCTCGTGAGGGAGTTTTGCCCCCGCGCGACAATCGTCCACATCGACGCCGACCCCGCCGAGATCGGGAAGATCAAGCCCGCTTTCCTCGGGCTCGTGGGCGACGCGGCCGGCATCCTGCGGCGCGTGCTCGACCGCCTGCCCGCGCGCAGCCGCCCCGCCTGGACGGCCCGCGCGGCGGCGCTCCGGTCCGCCTATCCGCTGCACCACCCGCCACGCGCCGCCGAGCCCCTCCACCCGGTGAACCTCTGCCGGTTTCTCGGCGAGATCCTGCCCCCCGACACGGTCGTCACCACCGACGTCGGCCAGCACCAGATGTGGGTGGCCCAGGCCTACCCTGTGCGCCGTCCGCGCACGCTCCTGACCTCGGGCGGGCTCGGCACGATGGGCTTCGGCCTCCCCGCCGCCATTGGCGCCGCGCTCGCCCTCGTCGAGGCCGGAGCCGCCGCCCCCGGCGGGCCGCGCGTCGTGTGCGTCAGCGGCGACGGCTCGCTGCTCATGAACATCCAGGAACTCGCCACGCTCGCCGAACTGGGCCTTCCGGTCGCCGTCCTCGTCTTCAACAACGGGCAGCTCGGCCTCGTCCGCCAGCAGCAGCAGCTCTTCTACCGCGAGCGCTACTCCGCGTCGCGGTTCTCCGCGGCGCCCGACTTCGCGGCGCTGGCTCGCGCCTTCGGCCTGCGCGGTGCACGCATCGATCCGGAGCACCGGCCGCTGGCCGCGCTGGCCGAGGCCCTTGCCTCGCCGGGCCCGTGCGTGATCGACATCCCGATCCACGGCCGTGCCAACGTCCTCCCCATGGTGCCTCCCGGCGCCGCCAACCGCCAGATGATCGCAGAACCCGCCTCCGCCCATGCCTGACTCCACCGCCTCCGCAGGACTCCCGCGGCCCCCGACAACAAGTAACGCATTACGTTACAAACCGGACGCTCCCACTTGTAACACAATGAGTGACAAACTGCCCGGGTCGGATTCCGGAGGGCCACCGCCGCCGGCCGGCCGCGCCGTGCTGCAGCTGCGTGTGCGCAACCATCCGGGGACGATGTCCCACATCACCGGGCTCTTCGCGCGCCGGGCGTTCAATCTCGAGGCCATCGCGTGTGCGCCCGTCGGCGACGGCACCTCCAGCACCGTGCTGCTGCTGCTCGACGGCGAGCCGCGCCCCGACCAGGTCGAGCGCCAGCTCGCCAAGCTCTACGACGTGCTCGAGGTCCGCCACCGGCCCGATCTGGCCCCGCGCTTCCTGGAGAGGCTCGCCGGCATTCTCGGCGGCGCGGAACCCTGACCGCGGAAGCGGGGTCGTTTCCGGAGTCCGCCCCCCGAGAATCGGGTTGCGGGCATCCGCAGTTTTTTGATATTTTCCCCTTCGTTTCCGACCCCCCCGAAAAACCTTCGCCATGCCTCTTCTCCGCCGCTCCGCCGCCGCAGCCGCCTCCGGCAGCCATGTCTGGAAATTCTACCGCGCGGGCGGACTCGACCAGGTCCGCTTCGAGAAGGCCGGCGACTTCGCCAACCTGGGCCAGCTCGACCAGAAACTTTGGGTCGCCCTGAGCTGCCCGACGCGCGGCCTCGAATTCGACGAGCGCACGCTCGCCCTGATCGACGCCGACGGCGACGGCCGCATCCGCGCGCCCGAGCTCATCGCCGCGGTGTCGTGGGCCTGCGCGCACCTCAAGGATCCCGCCGTCCTCGCCCAGGGCGCCGCCGCCCTCCCTCTCGCCGCGATCAACGACTCGACCGAGTCGGGCAGGAGCCTCCTCGCCTCGGCACGCCACCTCCTCCAGCTGCTGGGCAAGCCCGCGGCGGCGGAGATCACGCTCGAGGACGCCGCCAATCCCGCCAAGGCCCTCGGGCTCTCCGCGGCCACGGGCGACGGGGTGCTCCGGCCGGAGTCCGCCGGCAACGACACGGCCCTCAGGCAGGTGTTGTGCGACGTCATGGCGACGACCGGCGCGGTGAAGAACCGCCGCGGCGCCGAGGGCGTCGACGCCGCGGTCCTGGCGAAGTTCTTCGAGCAGCTTGCCGCGTACGACGCCTGGGTGAAGCGGGCCGATCCCGCGGCGCTGCCCCTCGGCGATGCGACGTCCGACGCCTTCAAGGCGCTGCAGGCGGTGCGGGCGAAGGTGGCCGACTATTTCGCGCGCTGCCGCCTGGCGGCGTTCGACGCAAGGGCCGCGGGCCCGCTCAACCGGGCCGAGGCCGACTTCGCCGCGCTCGCCCCGCAGGATCTCTCCAAGCTGGGCGACGCTGTCGCCGCGCTGCCCCTCGCCCGCAGCGAGGCCGGCCGGCCGCTGCCCCTGGGCGAAGGGATCAATCCCGCGTGGGCCGGGCCGCTGGCGGCCTTCCGCCAGCGCGTCGCGGAGCCGCTGCTCGGCGGGAGCCAGGCCGCGCTCACCGAGGCCTCCTGGGAAGGACTCCAGGGCAGATTCGCCCCGTTCGAGGCCCACCTCGCCGCCAAGCCTGCGGTGCCCGTCGGGGCGCTCGGCCTCGCGCGCATCCGTGAGCTGCTCGCGGGCGATGCGCGCCAGCGGCTCGAGGAGCTGATGAAGAAGGATCTCGCGCTCGCCCCCGAGATCGCCGCGCTCGACTCGGTCGAGCGCCTCGTGCGCTACCACCGACACCTCGGGAAGCTGCTGAACAATTTCGTCGCGTTCAGCGATTTCTACTCGCCCGACCGCTGGTCGACCTTCCAGGCCGGGACCCTCTATCTCGACGGCCGCGCCTGCGACCTTTGCGTGCAGGTCGACGATGTCGGCGCCCACGCCGGCCTCGCGACGCCCAGCAAGCTCCACATCGCCTACTGTGACTGCCGCCGCCCGGGCGGCCCGAACCTGAAGATCGCCGCCTGCTTCACCCAGGGCGACAGCGACTTCCTGATGGTCGGCCGCAACGGCGTCTTTTACGACCGCAAGGGGCGCGACTGGGACGCCACGATCGTCAAGGTGGTCGAAAACCCGATCTCGCTCCGCCAGGCGTTCTGGCTGCCGTACAAGAAATTCCTCCGGATGATCGAGGAGCAGGTCGCCAAGCGCGCGGCTTCGGCCGAATCGGACAGCGACGCCAAGCTCGCAGCCGCCGCCTCCGCGACCGCCCACGCCGACAAGGCGGCCCCCAAGCCCGAGGTGAAGAAATTCGACCTCGCGCTGATCACGGGAATCGGCGTGGCCCTCGGCTCGATCGGCACGATGCTCGCCGCAATCTTCGCCAAGGTCGTGGATCTCACCTGGTGGAAGTACCCGCTGATCTTCGTGGGGCTCATGCTCCTGATCTCGCTGCCCTCGATGCTCATCGCCTGGCTCAAGCTCCGCCAGCGCACGCTGGGGCCGGTGCTCGACGCCAACGGCTGGGCCATCAACGGCCGCGTGAAGATCAACATCCCGCTCGGCACCGCGCTGACCCACCAGGCGCGCCTCCCGGCCAACGCGCAGCGGACCCTCGAGGATCCGTACGAGGACAAGGCGGCCGCCCGGCGCCGCCGCTGGACCGCCGCGCTGTTCTGCGTGGTGGTCGCCCTCGGCGCCGCCTTCTGGTGGTGGAAGGCCAGGGGCGAGAGGCCTCCGCCGCCCCAGCCGGTCCCTGCCGCGCCGTCCCCTTCCGGGGCCGCCCATCCGTAACCAATATAGATTTGCCAACGTCGGTACCCACCAGCTCCCTCCCCGTTCCCATCATGAAACGACTCAACCTCGCAGCCTTCGCGAGCCTCGCACTCGCCCTCTTCGGCCTCCTCGCCCTGTCCGCGCGCGCCGACACCGTCTTCCTCAAGGACGGTTCGGTGATCCACGGGAAAATCGCGAAGGTCACGGACGGCAAACTCACCGTGACGACCGACTTTGCCGGGGAGCTTGCCATCAAGCAGGATCATGTGGCCTCGTTCGAGACCGACGAGCCCGTCTATCTGAAGACGAAAGAGAACTCGACGGTGCTCGGGAAAGTCGAGTGCCAGGAGGGCGGCGTCGCGGTCGCGGGAAGCGGAGGGAATTACCGCGCCTCGATCGCCGACATCAAGTCCTCCTGGAGGAAGACCGGCGAGGATCCGGAGCTCCTCGCGCTCAAGCGGCACTGGGCCCTCGAGATCTCGACCGACATCTCGGGCAAGAGCGGAAATTCCACCGGGTTTGCGGGCGCCGTCGGCGCGGTCGCCACGCTGGTGACTCCCACCGATTCGCTCAAGTTCTACGCCTCCGGCAGCCGCGCCGAGGCCAACAAGGCGCGGTCGGAGGACACCTACAAGGGCGGCGCCGAATACAACGCCTTCTTCTCGAAGACGTGGTCCTGGTACGTCTCGTCCGAGCTGATGCAGGACAACGTCAAGGACATCGCCCTGCGCGTGAGCACCCTCGGCGGCCTCGGCTACAACGCCGTCCACAGCGCGAAGGAGGATCTGCAGTTCCGCGTCGGTCTCTCCTATCGCTACGAGACCTACGACACGGTGCCGGCGACCGCCAACTTCTCCTCGGCGGGCTGCAACTTCGCCGTGGTGCACCGGCTCGACATCTCATCTTGGGCGGTGATGAAAAACTCGCTCAGTTACGTGCCTTCGTTCAAGGACACCGCCAACTACGTCATCGACCACGACTCGAACTTCACGCTGCCTTTCGGCGGCTCGAAGAGCTGGTCGATGCGCTTCGGCGTCACGAACGAGTACGTCTCGATCCCCGTGAGCAAGGCCAAGCGGCTCGACACGACCTACTACGTCCGCCTCGTGCTGAACATGCTCTGAGCTCGACGGCGCAGGAGTCCGCGCGGCGGATCGGTCCGCCGGTCCTTTCTGGTCAAGGGTGCACTTCGGTTGTGCGCCCTTTTTGTCTGCGTCCGCCGCGCCTCCGCCGGCTATTCCGGCCTCGTCGCCAGCTCCAGTGCGTTGAGATAGGCCAGCGCATGAGCCTGGTCCGCGCCGCACATCTCCTCGCCCGGCCGGAGCGCCGCGCATACGGCGGGCCGCTCAGGGCGCCCGAAGATCGCGCAGCGCAGGTCGGGCAGGAGCTGCACGCACGCGACTCCCGCCGGCTTTCCGCCGGGCATTCCGGGGATCGGCGACGAGATCGAGAGCGCGATGCAGCACGCGCCGCAGCCCGGGCGACAGTTCATCGCGGGCGGCGGGATCGGCACAGCAGTCTTCTTTTCCGGCTTGGAGGACATCGGGCTCCCCTCGTTCTTGCGAGGGCGAGCCCGGGCGCCAGCCGAAAAATCTGGCGCCCCGGTTCCTTATCCTCCGCGGCCCTCCGCGGGAGCAGCGGGAGATGAGACGTCCCTACCCTCCCGGGCAGGGCTACTTGCCGGAGATGTCCGGTTCCCTCACTGGAGCTCGAGGAACACCCGCGGACCCTTGCCGGCCGCCGGTGCGCCCTCGGGGGCCTTCGGCTTGCTCAGGAAGAGCCGCTCGAGGGAGACCTTCCCCTCGGTGGCAAGATGGTCGCGCACGCGCCGGGCGCGCGCATCGGCGAGCGCCTGCAGGTCGTCGGCCGTGACCTCCATTTTCTCCGCGAGCCTTCCGGCCATTTCCTCCACCGGCAGCCCCGTGGCCTTGGCCGCCTCGACCGCGCGGGCGTGGTCGGCGTCGAGCCGCGCCCTCGCGGCCTCGGCGGCGCGCTTCTCGCGCTGCGCCTGGAAAGTGACGATGCGCACGACCTTCCGGACGAGGCCGAGCTTCGGCGCGGGCGGCGGCGCGCTCACGGCGGGCGGCGGCGCCACCGGTGCGCCGAGGGCCGTCCCCGGAGGGAACTTCTCGTCGAACAATTTCTTGAGCATGGCCGCGTGCTCCTCCGCGGTGATCGCGAGCTGCTCCGGCGGCGCGATGTTCGGGTCGGTGGCGCGGCGCTCCTCCCAGATTTTCCGGCGCACGAGGTCGGCCAGCTTCTGCCGCCGCAGCGCGTAGGCATCGGCGTCGCGGTCGTAGCTGCCCTCGATGCCGAGGTTGAGCCCGGGGCGGTTGGTGAGCGCCTTCACGAGCGTGTCCAGCTTCGGCCTCCCCGCCGCAAGCAGCTGGCTGCCGCCGGGCGCGAATTCCTGGTACGCAAGCTCCTCGCCGCCGCCGCCGAACATCGAGCCGAGCAGCGAGAACGGAGACGTCGAGGCCTTGGTGAGAAGATTGGCGATCACGCGCCAGACGACCTTGCCGATCCTGAAGTTGGGATCGTCGAGGCTGCCCTGCACCGGCATGTCGATGACGATCTTCCCGTCGATGTCCTTGAGCAGCGCCACGCCGAGCCGCACCGGCAGCGAGGTCGCATCGGGGCTGTGGGTCGCCGTGCCGAACGTGAACTGGTTCACCGTCACGACATTCGCGACGTCGAGCTTCACGCCGTCGAGCTTCGCGGTCACGTCGACGTTGAGCTTGCCGCGCGCGAGCTCGTAGCCGGCGAACCTGCCGCTGTACGGGCTGAGCGGAACGAGGTCGACGTTCTTCACGTCGAGCTTCACATCGACGAACTTCCGCGGCGCGAGCGGGTCGAACCGGCCCGCCACGGCGATCGGCCCCGCTCCGTCGACCGCCATCTTCAGGTCGACCGCGCCCTTCCCGGGATGCGCCGAGGAGAGCCCGGTGATCGTCCCGCCGAACTGGGTGACCGCCATGCGCACACCCGGCCTGACCGAGCGGTCGGCGAAGCTGAAGTCGCCCCCGTCAATCGCGATCCTCCCCACCTCGACGATGGGAAGCTGGGGGGCAGCGGCAGGCGCGGCAGCGGCGCCACCCGTCGCGGGGGCAGGAGAGGCCAGCTTCGGACTCCCGGCGACGGCCGCGAGGTTCAGCGAACCGTCGTCCGCCACGACCACGCGCGCGTACGGCCTGGCGACGGCGATCTCGTCGAGCGAAAGGGCGAGCGGCGGCGCGGTGGACGCCTTCAGCCCGCTCAGCGCGAGTTTCTCGAAGCCGGCGAGCGCCTCGCTGCGCACCCCGTCGACAAGCTCGAGGTTGTCCACTGAGATTCCGCCGGAAGCGGCCACCTCAGGCGCCCCCTTCTCCGGGACAGCGGCATTGGCCTCGACGGCAGCCGAGACGGAGCCCCGGGCGATGCGCGCGTTGACGAACTGCTCGATGTACGGGCTGAGCGGGAGGATCTCGAAGCCCGAGACCACCGTCTTCACCCCCGCCTTGATCTGCGGCTTGAGGGCGACCGTGCCCTCGACGCTCACCGTCCCGTGCGGCGCCCAGTCGAAGCCCGCCTGCAGCGGCATGACCGCCCCGTCGGCAAGCGAGAAATTCTTCAGCGACACACGCACCCCGCCCAGGGCGAGCTTAGCCGGCCGCGGCACCGCAAAGTCAGCGACCTCGACCGCGAAATCGCTGACGGCGAGCTCGCCCAGCGACGCCTTCAGCGGTGGCGCCGCAGGCGCTGCCGGAGCGGCGGCCTGGGCCGGAGCCGCAGGGAGCATCTTCAGGAGATTGATCGACCCGTCGGCATCGCGGCGCGCCGCCACGCGGCCGCCCGCCACCGCGACGCGCGCAACCGCCGCCTGCAGGGCAACGGCGTCGGCGTCGATCCCGGTCACGTCGACGGCCGGCAGCTCGACGACCGCGGCCGTGCCGCCGCGCTCGGCGAGGCGGAAACCGCGCAGCTGGACGCTGCCGCCGGCCAGGCGCATCACGCGCTTCGCAGGGTCGGGCGCCAGCTCGTAGCGTCCGCGGACCGACAGCCTGCCGCCGAGCAGGTCGGCCTGCACGAGGTCGGCGACGAACGGCATGTACTTCGGAAGCACGATCCCGGCGACGGCGAACTCGCCGGCGGAGCCGACCGGGGCCGCGCACAGCGTTCCCGTGGCGGCGACCTTCTCGCCCGATTCCGTGACTGCCGAGAGCAAGTACGGCGCGTTGCCGCCGGCCGTGCTGAGCCCGGACAGGTTGAACTCGACCGGCGCGATCACCGTGTGGAACGGGAGCTTCCGCGAAAGGTCGGTGAACTCCAGGCGCGCCCCCCGGACCGCCAGGCGCCCGACCTTGGCGGGACGCGAGGCGGCGGCAGGCGCCGGGGCTGCAGCCGCGGGAGCCGGCGGGGCGACCTTCTGCAGGATGTCGGCGAAGCTGAACGAGCCGTCGCGCTCAATCTCCACCGCGGCGTGGAAGCCGTCGAGTTCGACGTTGCTCACCCTCCAGGCCCCGAAGATCGAGCCGAGGGCATCGGCATTCACATAGAGGCGGTCCCATCCGAGGAAGGAGCCGCGCCCATCCCGGGTGCGGATGTCGAGCTTCCCGATCGTGACCGACATCGCGAAGGGGTTCAGGCCGACGCGCTCCACCGTCACCCGGCGGCCCAGCACGGCGCTCGCGCGCTTTTCGATCTGGCTTCTGGCAATCGGGGGCAGGACGAGGAACCCGACCACGGCATAAAAGGCGACGGCTCCACTGGCGATCCACAGCCAACGACGTGTTCTTGTTTTCATTGGGAACGGGGATCTTCCGATGCTAAGCGGCGGCTGCCAGGGAGGCAACTGCCATCCGGTGCCTGCGCCTTCCCCTTGACATTCTACAGGAAAATGCTTTTCTCCTAGGATATCTAGGAGAGAATTACCATGGGCAAAGACGACAAGACCGACCTTCTGCAGGGCACGCTGGACATGCTCATCCTCAGGGCGCTGCAGCATGAGCCGATGCACGGCTTCGGGATCTCCGGGCGGCTCCGCCAGATGTCGGACGAGGTGCTCCAGGTGGAGCAGGGCTCCCTCTACCCCGCTCTCTACCGCCTCGTCGACCAGGGGTTGATCAAGTCCGAGTGGGGCGTCTCCGAGAACAACCGGAAGGCGCGGTTCTACTCGCTGACCGCAGCGGGCCGCCGTCAGCTCGACGCCGAGACGGCCAACTGGGCGAAGCTCTCGGCGGCCATCAACCTGGTGCTGAGGGGCGCGTAGCCGGGTCCACGGAATCCGATGAGCATCCTCCGCACAGTGCTGCGCCGTCTGCGCTCGCTCTTCGGCCGCCGGCGCTTCGAGGACGAGATGGCCGACGAGATGCGGTGCCACCTCGAGATGCAGGAGGCTGCCAACCGCACGGCCGGGATGGATCCCGACGAGGCCCGCTGCGCGGCGCGGCGCCAGTTCGGCCACATCGACGGGGCCAAGGAGGCCGCCCGCGACCAGCGGCGGCTCGGCTTGGTCGAGGATCTCGCCCGCGACCTGCGTTTCGCGGTCCGGATGCTGGCCAAGACCCCGGGGGCGACCGCGCTCTCGATAGTCTCGATCGCGCTCGGCATCGGGGCGACGACCGCGCTTTTCAGCCTGGCTGATGAGGTCCTTTTCAATCCGTTCCCTTTCCCGAAGCCTCATGAGCTCTACAATGTCTATGCGCGCGACGAGCACGGCCGGTTCGTCCGATTCACTTGGCGTGATTACGAGGTAATGAGCCAAGCGGGAGCCTCCTTCGGACAACTTGCCGCATCTTCCAAGCACGGATTCCTACTCGAACGACCCGACGGCGAGGAGACTCTGGCAGGCAGGGCCGTCAGCTCAAACATGTTGACGCTAATCGGCGCACGGACAGTGCTCGGCGGCACCGCGCTCGGCTTGGCCGACGGCGTGCCGCAGGTGGTGATCAGCCACCGGCTCTGGCGGAAGGATTTCAGCAGCGCCCCCTCGATCGTAGGCCGCCACATCCGTGTGAACCGCCGCGACTGTGTCGTGTCCGGCGTGCTCCGGCCCGACTATGGTGACATCAGCCGGCTCATGGTGCTGGATCTCTGGATCGGGGCGGAAACTCAGTTCCAGAAGGGGCAGAAGGACGTCGACGATTACGAGTTTGTGATGCGGCTCAATCCCGGGGTGAGGCCGCGTGCGGTCGCTGCGGCCCTGGATGCCTCTATCCGCGGGCCCGGCGGGCGCCGTCCGGCCCCCGTCGGCGTCCCGGGGACGCGACTGGGCGCCGACTACTCCATGAACTGGACACAGAAGGCGATCGGCGGCGGCGTGCTTCTCGCCCTGCTGAGTCTCCTCTTGTTCGTATCGTGCGCGAATGTGGCCCAGATGAAGCTAGCCCAGGCAGAGGCACGCAAACGTGAGTTTGCGATGCGGATCGCCCTGGGCTCAGGGCCATGGGCGGTCGCCCGCCAACTGCTTATCGAGGCCGGACTGCTCAGCACGATCGGGGCTGCCTGGGGTGTTTTGCTCGCCCAAGGACTTCTGTATTGGCTGAACCTGATAATCAATTCGATCACTCCCTGGTTTGGTCTTCAGGTGCGCCTCGACTGGGATATCCTTGGCTTCTCGGCGGGGGCGACTGCCGCCGCCCTCCTCTTGGCCGGGCTCGCGCCTGCGCGCCTCGTCATGAAGCTCGACCTGACCCAGGTGCTCCAGCTCGGCCAGGGCACTGGGCGCACCAGTGGTTGGCTCCAGCGGGCCCTCATCAGCGGACAGACTGCGATCAGCGTGGCAATCTTCGGGCTCGCCGTGCTCTTCTTGCAGAGCTTCCACCATGCCGCTGCAGTACGGCCGGGCTTCGATCCAGACAAGTCGCTTCTTGTGATGAACGTCGCTCCCGGGCTCGGCCTCTCCTCGGGCGACTGGGCAAACCAGGCGGGAGAGCGCCTGGCCGCCCTCCCCGGCGTGAAAGGTGTCGCCGCTGCACGCTGCCTGCCTTTGACCGGTTCAGGGAACGGCCAGCGCGTGTCGGTCGACATCCCCGGTGGCGCTCCGCTGGCCTGTGGCGTCAACAGCGTCGGCCCGAACTACTTTGCGGTGATGGGGACACGCCTGCTTGCCGGGCGCGGCTTTGAGCCCCGCGACGCCAACGGCGGGACGGCGGTAGCGGTGATCTCGCGCGAACTCGCAGGCTGCGCTTTCGGCGGCCGTGATCCCATCGGCGAATGGCTGGTGATCGATGGCCAGAAGCGCCAGATCACGGGTGTGACCGAGGACTTGCCTCCTTCGGCCAATCTCCATGAGCACCCCCAACCCTACGTATATCTCCCTTACGAGCAGAAGGGCCATGGCGAACTCGTTCTGTTTGTGGAGGCCGCCCAGATGCCCGACTCCCTTGCCCCCTCCGTGAGATCCGAACTCAAGCGTTTTGATCCCGAAATCGCATTCTTCCAGGTGAAGACGCTCCGCCAGCACCTCGACTTCGCCCTTTTCCCGGACCGCGCAGCGGCCCTCGTCACCACCACGCTGGGGTCGCTCGGCTTCCTGCTCACGGCGGCCGGGCTCTTCGGCGTCCTGCAGTTCGCCGTCAACCGGCGCACGCGGGAGATCGGCGTGCGCATGGCGCTCGGCGCCGATCGCCGCGAGGTCCGCTGGATGATCCTGCGCGAGTCGTTGCGCACGATCGCCTGGGGCCTGGTCCTCGGCCTCGTGCTGCTCGCCATGGCGGCCCGGTTCTTCAAGTCGGCCGTCCTCGATGTCTCGCCGCTCGATCCGTGGACGTACGGGATCAGCGCCGCCGCGGCGGTGCTCGTCGCGCTCGCGGCCGCATGGCTGCCGGCCCTGCGCGCCACAAAGATCGATCCCGTCGAGGCCCTTCGCGCGGAGTGACGCGGCGCCGGCTCCGCCCGCTTCATTTTCTTCGCACTCGGGGGATGTGGGTGTCACACTCCGGGCTCCAGCGACAATGACATTTGAACCGGGCCGGCGGGCGCCGTTCCGGACCATCCCATGAACCCCGACATCGCCGGCACGTTTGATTCGCTGGTGCGCGAGCATCAGGCGGGGCTGCGCGCCTACATCCGGGCGCTCGGCGCCCAGGACGCCTGGGTCGACGATCTCGCGCAGGAGGCCTTCCTGGTGGCCTACCGGCGGCATGAGCATTTCAGGGAGGGCGCCGACTTCGGGCGCTGGCTGCGCGGGATCGCGCGCAACCTCGTGCTCAACGAGCGCCGCAAGGGCGCCCGCCGCTCCCGCCTGCTCCAGGAGTCGATCGTCGACGTCCTCTGGACCGAGGAGCCTGCCTCGCCCGGGACCGAGACTCCCGACGGCCGGATCCTCGCGGCGATGGCAGACTGCGTCACCCAGCTCCCCGAGCGGAGCCGCGCGCTCCTGGAGCGGCGGTATTCGGAGAACGCCGATTCGGAGTCGCTGGGGAACATTTTCCAGATGAGTGCCGGGGCCGTGCGCCAGACGCTGGTCAGGACGCGCGTTGCAGTGCGTCGCTGCGTCGCCGGCAAGCTCGGGGAGGCCTGGTCATGAGCGTCGAAGCCGCAGACCGCTTTGAGGAGCTTCTCAGCCGCCTGTTCGACGGGGAGCTGACCGACACTGAGGCCGGCGCGCTGACCGCGCTCCTGCGCGATCATCCCCCGCTGCGGAGCGAACTGCGGCAGCATCTGGTCATCTGGGAACTCTGGTCGCAGCAAAAGGCCCCGGAGCGCTCGGCGGACGCCTTCGTCGCCGCCTGCCACACGCGGCTTCGCGCCGAACGCCAGGGCGACAGCTTCCTTGCGAGCCTGAGGGAGCGCCTCCCGAACAAGGAACACGAAGAACAGCGAGGCGCTAGTCTCTGGTGGTGGCTGCGCCGCCCGGCCAGCCTGGCGGGCGCGATCTCGTTCCTCACCGCGGCGACCGCGATCCTCTTCTGGTTCGTGGTGCTCCCGCACCGGGCCGTCGCGACGGTCACCCTCCACGGCGAGGCGGTCTGCACGGCATGCATCCTCCATGAGACCCACGAGCACCGGCCGGCGATCCGCGTCACCGAGGGCGGCCGCACGCGGATCTATTATGTGAAATCGGACCGCCATCCCTTCGAGCGCGCGGGCGACTTCTGCTCCGCCCCCGTGCCGCTGGTCGTCACCGGGAGGGCGGAGTCGAAGGACGGACGCCTGGAGATGGAAGCCAGCTCCGTCCAGCGCGACTCCGCGCCAGACTCCCCCGCCGGCCCCATCCTCTTCCCCTTTTGACATGAACCTATCCTCCCCGCTTCTCGCCCTGGCCGCGTGCGCCACTCTGCTCGGCGCCGCACCGCTCACCTGTGTCGCCGAAACGACTTCTCTCCCGCCATCCTTTACTGATCCTGCCGTCGAGAAGGCGGTGCTGCAGGCGAATGCCGAGATGATCGCGGCCGCCAACCGGCTCGATATGGACAGGTTTTTCTCCTTCATCGTCGACACCGACCGCGGGATGATCGTCCAGAACGGCACGATTTTCCGCACCCGGCGCAATGCCTACGAAGCGGTCAAGCGCGGCCTCAGGGGCGTCGTGAAGGTCGACCGCCGCCTCGACAATCCGCAGGTCACGGTCATCTCGCCGGAATCGGCGATCCTCGTCTCGGACGGAAGCCTGGCCGCCGTGCTCGAGGACGGTCGTGAGATGAAGAGCCGCTTCGCGGTCTCGCTCGTCTGGGTGCGGCGCGACGGCCGCTGGATGGTGCTCCACGGCCACTACTCGATGCCTGCGGCGCGACCCTGACGCGCGGGCCGGCCTCCTTCTGCTTCAATCCCGGAACTGTCATGGATCGAAAGGAATTCCTCAAACAGGCCGGTGCATTCGACCTTTGCTCGTACGCGGTCGCCTCGCTGTTCGCTCCGCAGCCGAGGGGGCGCAACCCGCTTCGAAACCCGAACCCAAGCCCGAGGACTGGCGGTTGCCGTTCGCCCAGGAGCGCTACGCGAAGCTCCTCGGTGTGATCGAGGAGAAGGCCGGCCCGGCCGTCCTTGGCATCGCCCTTCAGGGGGTCGGCCAGTTCTGCGCCAGCCAATCGAAGATGGTGACATCCCACTCCCGCGATCCCGAGGGCTTCTTCGCCGACGTCCGGAAGCGATGGCACGCCGACGTCGAACACGACGCCGCGCAGGGCGTGGCGTCGCTGGCCTTTCCGGTCTCCGGCGAGTGCGCCTGCCCATCGTGTGCAAGGGCCTCACGCCGCCCTCCGTCTGCGAATGCTCGCTCGGCTGGCAGAAGCAGGCCTTCAGCGCCGTCTTCGGGAGCCCCGTCGAGGTGGAGATCAAGGAGCCGTTCCTGCGCGGCAATCCCAGGTGCTCGTTTGGCATCCGCGTTCGCCCGGCGTGACGACGCCGGGCGGTCACAAGTCCGCCCTGAACTGGATGGGGGCCCGCCAGCGCTGCCCGCACCCTAGCCCGCGGAAATCGGCCGGAGGCCGTTCGTCGATTTCCACGACCGCTGGGCGAATCGAGCGCGCCAGCCGGGCCGGTTCGTGGTATAAGACGGCGAAACCCAACGGATGACCTCCCTGCCCCGCCGTTCCATCCTTCTGCCCCTGTCGCTGGCGGGCCTTTGGTCGCTGTGGGAGTTTGTGAACGCCCTCGTGTGGTGGATCAAGGCGAAGGCCAAGCTGCCCGTCATCATCCACTTCACCGCCACGGATGGGCTCATCGGCCTGGCGGCATGTGGGCTGCTCTTCGTCGCGTACGGCGCCATCCGCAACCGCCTTGGCGTCCGCTCGCTGCTCATCGCCGCGCTGCCCCTTTGCTTCAGCTTCGCCCTGGTTTGGCACACCGTGTCGATGGTCGTGCTATGGCTGCTCGGCTGGCAGAAGGCGCTCAGTTTCAGCGCCTCGAACCTCCTGGTGGCCGGGGGGCTGAACGACGGCATCATGCTGGCGCTGTTCTCGGTCCTCTTCTTCGCGTTCGATTATTGGCTGGAGCTGGGCGAGCAGAGGCAAAAGGCGCGCGAGGCGACCAAGTTCGCGCACCAGGCGCAGCTGCAGATGCTCCGATACCAGCTCAACCCGCACTTCCTGTTCAATGCGCTCAATTCGATCCGCGCGATGATCCTGCGCGACCCTGAGCGCGCCCGGCAGATCGTCACCGAGCTGTCCGAGTTCCTGCGCTATTCGCTGAATGGCCGCGGCCACGAATCGACCGTCGGTGAAGAAATGGAGGCGATCGAGAACTACCTCGCCATCCAGCGAATCCGGTTCGAGGAGAAGCTCGCCGTGACGGTGCGCGTCGATCCGGCCGTGCAGCAGTTCGTCCTGCCCTGCTTCCTCATCCACCCGCTCGTGGAAAATGCGGTCAAATATGGGATGGAGACGAGCGAACCTCCGCTGCGCCTCGAGATCGAGGTGGCCGCCCGCGGACAGGACCTGTTCATCCGCGTCGCCAACAGCGGCCGGCTCTCGCCACCCGCGGCGCCCGCGCCGGGCAGCACGCCCAACGGCACTGGCACCGGGCTCAAGAACATCGCCCAGCGCCTCGAACTGGCGTTCCCCGGGCGCCACCGGTTCTCGCTCAGCGAGCAGGGCGGCTGGGTGCAGGCCGAGATCGTCCTGCAGCCCGCGGTGAAGGAGGGGAAGCCGTGACGATGCGGCGCGCCGTGATCGTTGACGACGAGCGCCTGGCGCGGCGCGAGCTCTCCTACCTGCTGCAGAGCCATCCCGAGATCGAGGTGGCCGGCGAGGCGGGTTCAGTGAAGGAGGCTGCGCAGCTCATCGAGCGCACGCGTCCCGACCTCGTCTTCCTCGACATTCAGATGCCGCAGGAGAACGGGTTCGAGCTCTTCGAGCGCACCAGCGTCACCGCCGAGGTGATCTTCGTGACCGCCTATGACCAGTTCGCGGTCCGCGCCTTCGAGGTCAATGCGCTCGACTACCTGATGAAGCCGGTGAACCCGCAGCGCCTCCGGCAGGCGGTGGAGCGGTTTCTCGCGCGCCGCGGCCGGCCCGAGGACTGCCCGCGTACACTCGCCTACGAGGACGCGATCTTCGTGGCCGTCGGCCAGGCTCCCCGTTTCATCAAGATCTCATCGCTGGAGTGCATCCTGGCCGAGGGGGACTACACGCGGCTGGTCGGCGCCACCGGATCGATCGGGCTGGTGCTGAAGTCGATGAAGGAGTGGGAGGCTCTTCTGCCCTCGCGCCAGTTCTGCCGGATCCAGCGCTCGGTGATCATCAATTGCGAGCGTGTGGTGCGGTTCGAGCCATGGTTCAACAGCTCGTACCAGGTCTATTTGCAGCATGTGGTGCAACCGTTCACGATGAGCCGCCGCCTGGCCAGGCGGTTCCGCGACCGGTTCGGCATCTGACCGCCTCCCGGACGTCCCGGGCCGGCATGCGCGCGCACGCGCCGGACTTCATCGCATGCGGAATAAAGGGGCGGCGGATCGACCCAGATCCACCGCCCACGGTTCTGTCTTCCGACGCCCCGCCAGCTAAACGGGGCGCCCCTAACCGAAATCGGTTCGCTCCGGATCTCAGCGCTCCTGAGTCAGCTTGCCGCCGACATAATAGGCGCTCTCGACCCCCTCCGGCAGGCTGGCGATGTATTTCTTGATCGTCGCGACCTGGTTGCTCGTGTGGACAGGCACGACCATCCGTGCCCCGGAGATCGCGGCCATCTTGAGGGCTTGCTTGCTGTTGCCTCCGCAGCCGTAGAGCAGCGGGAAGATCACATCGGCCTTCGCCTCGGCCATCTCCGGGAACGGCTGCGTGTCGCCCGTCACATAGTACCTCACTCCATTGAGAGGCAGGACGTAGCCCACCCAGTTGTGATCCCTCGGATGCCCGCCTTCCTTCTTCTCGAAATAGGCCGGCATCGTCCGGAATTCGAAACCGGCAATCGTGTAGGTCCGGTCCGGCTCCACCACCTGCATCCCGGCAATGCCCTTCGCAGCCGCCAACTGGACGACCTCCGCCGGCCCCCCGAGCACCACCTTCGGATTTGCGCTGATGTACTCCTGGAGGACGGCGGGGTTGAAGTGGTCGCCGTGCGGGTGGGTGATGAGGATCAGGTCCGGATTGACCAGGCCCGACTTCACGACATCCGGCGCGGTCGGGCCGGACATCGGGTCGATGAACACGACGCCCCCGCCCTTGCGGCCGAAGCGCACATCGTCATCGGTGAGGTGGGCGACCCCCTTCAACAGCTTCGGGTGGCCTCCGGTGGAGACGGCCTTCTGCCCGGAGGCACAGGCTTTGTCCCCGCCTTCGCCGGCCCGCGCGGAAACGAGACCCGCCGCCAGAACGGCGGCGACCATCAATGCACGAATCATCGTTTTGCTCACAGCTTTCTCCTGGTTGATTTTGGTAGTGGACTTCCAGAATGCGCCGCGCCCGCGCTGGGGAGCCCGTCGAGACGGGCGCCTGGGGCGTCCCCCGTCCGGACGGCTGGCCGCCGCGCGGTCGCGAGGCGCGGGGCAGTCTTCCCGTTTCGCCGCCGGACGGCGCGCGGTTTTCGAGGATTGGTCGGTGGGCATCGACGAGCGGGCGAATCCGTCGCCCAACCGCCCCCAGGGCCGTCCTGCGATCACGGATGGCGACGCAGGATGCCCGCGCCGGTGTAACTTTTCGCCCGCCTGCGGGTTCTAGGAAGAGAACCTCCCATGCAAGACCTCCGCCTCGCCCTGCGCACGCTGGCGAAATCGCGTGGCTTTGCCGCGATCGCCATCCTTACGCTTGCCGTCGGCATCGGCTCGGCCACGGCCATGTTCAGCGCCCTGCGCGCCTTGGTTGTCGAGCCCTTCAACTATCCGCGCTCCGACCGCCTGGTCCACCTCTGGTCCAACGACGGCCAGCCGCTGTCAACACCGGACTATTTCGACATCAGGGAGCAGGCCACCTCGTACGCCTCGCTCGGCGTCTACTCGCCGCGGCCCGCCAACCTCGGCGGCGAGAACGCCCAGGCCGTGCGGAGCGTCTCCTGCACCCCGGGCGTCCTGAAGTCCTTCGGCATCGCGCCTGCGCTGGGACGCGTGTTCGAGGACGCGGACGAGGCCAAGGGCGCGGCGCCCGTCGCCGTCGTCAGCAACGATCTCTGGAGACAGTCCTTCGCGGCGGATCCCGGGCTCGTCGGCCGGCGCATCCGCATCAACGGCACCGACACGACCGTCGTGGGGATCATGCCCTCCAGCTTCGAGTTCGCCTCGCCGTGGATGCGCACGGAGACCTGCCAGCTCTGGCTGCCCATGCAGCTCGAGCGCGGCACCGGCGACCGCGGAAGCCACTGGATGTGCGCGATCGCCCGGCTTAAGGATGGCGTGTCGGTGGGCGCCGCCGACGCGGAGATCAAGGCCATCGGCGCGCGGCTCAAAAAGGCGCATCCGGAGACAAACACGCAGAAGCCGTTTCTCGTGCGTCCGCTCGCGTTCGAGATGACGCGTTACGTGGGCTCGTCGGTGTGGATGCTCTTCGGCGCGGTCGTCCTGGTGCTGCTGGTGGCCTGCGCCAACGTCGCCAGCATGCTGCTGGCGCGCAACGCGCGGCGGCAAGGCGAGTTCGGCGTGCGCATCGCCCTCGGGGCCACGCATGCCCACGTCCTGCGGTTCGCGCTCGCCGAGAGCCTCCTGCTCGCCGTCGGCGGCGTGGTCGCCGGGATCGCCGTGGCGTTCGCCGGCATCCGCGTGCTCCAGGCGATCGCCCCGGCCAGCGAGGCGCGCAGGGCCGCGATGTCCCTCGACGGTCCGGTGCTTCTCTTCGCCGTCGGCCTCACCCTCGCCGCCGCCCTCCTCGCGGGCCTCCCCCCCGCCTTTGCCGCGTTCCGGATCTCCGTCACCGGCCTTCTGCGGGCCGATGCACGCGGCTGCGCCGGCTCGCGCGCCCGGCACGTGATCCTGCGGGCGCTGATCATCGCGCAGATCGCGGTCGCCTTCGTCCTCGCCAACGGCGCAGCGCTTTTCTCCGCAAGCTACGCCAAGCTGATCGCCGCCAACGGGAAGCTCGCCACCGACCGCGTGCTCTCCGCCGCCGTCAACCTGCGGGGCGCGCGCTACGAGAAGAAGGAGGCTCGCGCCCAGTTCTGCCAGCAGCTCGCCGAGCGCGCCGGCGCACTGCCGGGCGTCGCCGCCGCAGGCACGACCACGAAGCTCCCTCTCGAAGGGGGGAGCAACATGACGATCCTTGTTGGCGAACAGACATTTGACCCGACGGCCCGGCGCACGCTGGCCGAAGTCTCCAGCATCACCCCCGGTTATTTCGACGGCGCAGGGCTCGCGCTTCTCCGCGGGCGCACGCTGGCGCCCGGCGACGCCGGCGACGACGCGATCGGGGTCGTCGTCAACAAGGCGCTCGCCGACGAATGCTGGCCCGGGAAGGATCCACTCGGCCAGGTCATCCGGCCGAACGACACCAAGGCCTGGTACCACGCCCGCGTCGTCGGCGTCGTCGAGAACGTCCGGCAATGGGGGCCCGAGACCGACCCGCGGCCGGAGATGTACTGGACGCCGGAGCGGGCCTGGGGCCGCACCATCTTCCTCGTCGTGCGCTCGCCGCAGCCCGCCTCGCTGCTCGCGCCGGCCCTGCGCCGCGCGCTGGCACAGATCGATCCCGACATTCCCATGGCCGAAATCCGCACGCTCCAGGAGGTGGTCGATGAGGCCACCCAGGGCCAGCGGGCGGTCGCCGGCCTGGTCGACTTCTTCATGGCGACGGCGCTCGGGCTGGTCGCCGTCGGGCTCTACGGCACGCTTTCCTACCACGTCCTGCAGCGCACCCGGGAGATCGGCGTGCGCATGGCGATCGGGGCTGTGCGCCGCGACATCGTCCGCCTGGTGTTCGGCCAGGGCGCGCGCTGGGCCCTGATCGGCACGGCCCTGGGCCTGGCGGGGGCGCTCGCCCTCGGCCGCGTCCTCCGCTCGATGATCTACGCCGTCGATCCGCTCAACCCACCCGCGTTCCTCGCCGGCGCCCTCGCGGTGGCCGCCGCCGCCCTCCTCGCCTGCTGGATCCCCGCGATGCGGGCCAGCCGCGTGGATCCGATGGTGGCGCTCCGGTCCGACTAGACTCGGCGGAACCGCCTCTGCGCATGATTTCCCTTGTCGAAATAGGGGAGCCGTGGTTTACCCTATCTTAAATAGGGAAACATGCCATGGACAAGATCGACCTTTTGCAGGGAACCCTGGAGATGATGATCCTGCGCGTCCTGAGCGGCGGGCCGCAGCACGGCTGGGGCGTCGCCCAGCGCATCCACGTCCTCTCCTCCGAGGCGCTCAAGATCGAGGAGGGCTCGCTCTACCTCGCGCTCTACCGCATGCAGCGCAAGGGCTGGATCAAGGCGGAGTGGGCCCAGTCGGAAAACAACCGCCGCGCCAAGTACTACGAGCTCACGCGCGCGGGCCGGAAGCAGCTCGAGTCCCGCTCTTCGGCCTGGGCCCGGCTCACCACGGCCATCGCCTCCGTCATGAGGGCGGAGCAGTAGCAGTGGCAGTGGCGAACATCGAGTGGTCAATAGCAGGCATCCGAGCCGCCTCTTTCACCGTCCCTCCCTTCACCTCCCCGAAACACTACCCGCAATTCCCCTTCGTTCCCTTCGTTGCTTGTAGAAAGATGCTCTTGCTTCGCTGTATCCTTTCCTTGTTCCGGCGCTCCCGCCTCGAGCGCGAGATGGCCGAGGAGATGGAGGCACACCTTGAGCGCGAGACCGGGCGGAACATCGCCCAGGGGATGTCCGCCGATGAGGCCCGCGCCGCCGCCCGCCGGGCCTTCGGCGGGCTCGACCAGATCAAGGAGCGCGAGCGCGACGCGCGACGCATCCGCTGGGTCGAGGACGCCCTGCGCGACCTGCGCTGCGCAATCCGGAGCCTGGCCAAGAGCCCCTGCTTTGCCGTGATCGCCGTTCTTTCGCTCGCATTCGGCATCGGGGCGAACACCGCGGTCTTCTCGCTCATCGATGCCGTCCTGCTCGCATCGTTGCCGGTGCCCAATCCCCAGGAGCTGCGCGTGATCCAATGGTCGGGTATCGGGGCGAAGACAGGAAATTTCAATGGCAGCATGGTGTCCCAGGGCGGTCCTGCACGCTCCACCGGATCGATGGCTTACGCGGGCCGCACGGACTCGGCGAAGCGGACGGTCGCCGATGCGTTCACCTATCCGCAATACCTCCTGCTGCGCGGACAGGCCGCGCCGCTGGCAGAGATCTCCAGCTACACCAATCTCTATGAAGTCACCGTCCGCGCCCGCCAGGAGCCGTTCGCTTCAAACGGCCTGATGGTTTCGGACAACTTTTTCCGGTGCCTCGGCGTCCGCCCGCTTCTTGGGCGCCTGTTCGGTGCGGAGGAAGCCGGGCCGGGTGTGGCTCCCGTTGTTGTTATCTCACACGGATGGTGGGAAAGGCAGTTCGGGCTGGATCCGGCCGTCATCGGCGCGACCGTCTCGCTCAACGGACATGCGTTCACCGTTGTAGGCGTCCTTCCGGACGCCTTCCACGGCGTCCATATGGGTGATCGCGCGGAGTTCTACGTGCCGATGTCCGCCCAACCGCAACTGATGCCGACCTGGCCGCTGACGTCGCCGGAGCATTGGTGGATCAAGCTGCTGGCGCGGATGCGGCCTGGCGCGCAACCGGCCGCCCTCCAGGCAGCGCTCGACGCAGCCTTCTCGCATGAAGCTGCCTCCGCCATGAGGGATCCATCCATCGTCGTGCTCGACGGCCGCGCGGGCCCCGGCTGGAATCGCGATCAATACCGGCAGTCCCTGTTGCTTTTGCTCGGTGTCTCGGGCGTCGTCATTCTAATCGCCTGCGCCAATCTCGCCGGCCTGTCGCTCGCACGCAGCGCTTCCCGCGAGCATGAGTTCGCGGTGCGCGCCGCCCTGGGCTCGGGCCGATGGCGGCTCATCCGGCAATCGCTCACCGAGAGCCTGCTGATCGCGGCTCTCGGCGGCGGACTCGGGCTTGTACTCGCCATCTGGGGTCGGACGGCCATCTCCCGGCTGCTCGCGGGATCACCGGAAGGGCTCCATTATGACATAGCCCTCGACTGGACCGTGCTCGGGTTCACGCTTTGCCTGGCTCTGTTCACGGCGCTTCTATCGGGGCTTCTCCCGGCGTGGCGCGCCGGCCGTGTCGATCCCGTCGGAGGACTGAAGTCGCGCACCGGTGCCGGTGCCCCCAAGCTGCGCGCCGGAAGAATGCTCGTTGCCGCGCAGATCGCCCTTTCGGTGCTCCTGCTCGCCGGCGCCGGCCTCTACGCCCGCACACTGGTCAACCTCGTCCGGGTGAACCCGGGATTCGCCACCGAGAATCTCCTGCTCTTCCGACTCGCGCCCGGCACGGCGGGGATCCGCCGCGAGGCGGCAACCGCCTTCTTCGAACAGGCGCTGGAGGCGACAGCGCGCATCCCGGGCGTGCGCTCATCCACCCTCTGCGGGCACGTGCTCCTCAGCTATTCGGGTTCGGGCGGGAGCTTCTTCACGCTGCCGGCTCGCCCCGAACTCACCGGCGATGCGCACCCAAGCGCCAGCCGCCTGAACGTCAGCGAGACCTTCTTTTCCACCATGGAGATCCCCATCGTGCTCGGACGCGGGTTCACTGCAGCAGACACCGGGAGCGCGCAGAAGGTGGTGGTGGTGAATCGGACATTCGTCGACAAGTATTTTCCAGACAGAAATCCGACCGGGCAGGCATTGAAGCTCGGCAAGGAGGACTGGCAGATTGTCGGAGTGTGCGCCGACGCAAAATACACGGATCTCCGCTCCGCGATACCCCCGACCGTATATTTCACCTATCGCCAGACCAAGAGCAACGCGAGCGCAGCCTGCATTGCAATCCGCACGGCCCAGCCTCCTTTCGCGGTGGTTCCGGCTGCCCGGAAGGCCATCGCGGCAATCAGCCCCGAAGTTCCGCTTTCAGATGTCACGACACAAGAAATCGTGCGCGACGAATGCATGAGTCGAGAGCGGATGTTCGCGACGCTCGTCGGCGCACTTGCGGGATTGGCCGTGCTCCTCGCCTGCATCGGACTCTACGGCCTGATGGCCTACAACGTGGCGCGGCGGACAGGCGAGATCGGCGTCAGGCTCGCGCTCGGCGCCACGCCAAGGATGGTCGCGTGGCCGATTCTGCGCGAGGCACTCTTGCTCGCGTGCGCCGGAGTTCCCGTCGGCCTCCTCGCAGCGGCCGGTTTATCCGGGCTCATCAAATCCCAGCTCTACGGCGTCGTGCCAGCCGATCCGGCCACTCTCGCTGCCACTGCCATTCTCCTGGCTGCCATTGCCGTGTTCGCCGCTTGGGCGCCGGCGCGGAGGGCAAGCAACGTCGATCCGCTTGCCGCGCTCAGGGAAGAGTGAGCGGCGCCGGTTTCTGCTAAGGGACAGGCCAGAAAAACTCATACCCTTCTTCTTGGGGACAGCTCAGAAAAGCCGAGAAAGGTGCGTTGACGATTCCCTCGATCGGCTAGGATTGGCGGGTTCATGCGACAGGCGCGCATCAAGGTGCCGGCGGAACTCGGGGATGCGGTGTACCACTGCATCAGCCGTTCGGTGAACGGGGAGTGGCTCTTCGACGAGCCTGCCCGGGAGATCCTGCGGCGCCAGCTCTGGGTGGTGGCCGAGTACTGCGGCGTGCAGATCCTTACCTACGCGATCCTCTCCAACCACTTCCATCTCCTCGTGCGGGTGCCGCAGAAGACCCCCGTCAGCGACCAGGAGCTGCTCCGGCGCTACCGGCTGCTCTATCCCCGGCCGAATCGCTACCAGACTGCCCGGCTGGAGGTGATCGAGCAGCAGCTCTCGGTCGACGGTCCGGAAGTCTGCGCGTGGCGCCGCAGGCAGCTTGCCCTGATGGGGGACCTCTCCCCGTTCATGAAGCTGCTCAAGCAGCGCTTCTGCATCTGGTACAACCACGCCCACAACCGCTTCGGCACTCTCTGGGCCGAACGCTTCAAGTCGCTATTGCTCGAACCCTCCGGCCATGCCCTGGCTTCCGTTGCAGCGTACATCGACCTGAACGCCGTACGGGCCGGGCTTGTGGTGGATCCGAAGGACTACCGCTTTTGCGGCTATGCGGAGGCCGTGGCTGGTCGGACTCCGGCACGGCGCGGTCTGGCTGAGATCATAGGCGTCACCGATTGGCCTGAAGCCCAGGCTGGCTACCGGCAGTTGCTGTTCGACACCGGAGCAACCGCAAGGGAACAGGGGGATGCGATCCCGCTTGTGGCGTTGGAGAAAGTCCTGGCTGATGGTGGATGCCTGCCGTTGAGCACCGTGCTGCGCTGCCGGATTCGGTACTTTACCGACGGTGCGGTGCTGGGCAGCCGGGCGTTTGTGGAGGAGCAACTCGCCTCGTATCGCGCCCGCACCGGCCGGCGCGAGCGCACGCCGGTCAACCTCCTGCCGCTGATCACCGACTGGGGCGAACTCGCCACGCTGCGCGGACTGCGCCGCCGGGCCTTTGGGTAGCCCGCCGAGGTTCTCGGGGCACCAACAGAGCTCGCTTTAGCGACCTTGCATGGGATCGCCGCGCAAGGAATTTTGCGAATGAGAGTTCTTTCGCGCTGTCCCAGGCCCGCAGGCACGATCTCGGCGACCATTATTGCTCTCAGCCCGGGCAATCACGGCGGCTTGGCGTTCTTCCCCGCAGCAGGGACAGGTCAGATGTTTTTCAGTCTGTCCCTGCGCAGAGGAGCACTTTTTGTGCGTTTCTCGCGGCTGCGGTTCTTTATAGGATAAGAGCCCATGACGGATGACTCCGCACTCCTCCGCAGTTTCGCGGCGCACCGACGGCAGGAAGACTTCACGGAACTCGTCAATCGCCATTTGGGGCTCGTCTATCGGGCAGCCCTTCGCCGGACCAATGGCGACGCCCATCTCGCCGAGGACATCGCCCAGCAGGTTTTCACGGAGCTGGCGAGGAGCGCTTCGTCGGTGCAGCATCATCCAGTGCCCGCCGGGTGGCTCTACGTCGCGACCCGACATGCGGCCTCGAACGCAATGCGCAGTGAGCGACGACGGCGCGAGCGCGAACGGGAGGCGGCCGTGGTGAACGCTCCACCATCGCCGTCCGAATCCGAGGCAGACTGGGAGCATCTGCGGCCTCAGCTCGACCGCGTGATGGACGAACTTCCCGAGCGAGACCGCCACGCGGTGCTCCTGCGGTTCTTCGCTAACCGCCCGTTCGCCGAGATCGGCGAAGCGTTGCACCTCTCCGAGAACGCCGCGCGGATGCACGTCGAGCGCGTCCTCGAGCGGCTTAGGTCCGCGCTGGAGCGCCGCGGGATCTCCTCAACCGCGGCCGCCCTGGCCGCTCTGCTGGCCGATCAGGCCGCGACCGCAGCTCCCGCCGGTCTCGCGTCATCGGTAACCAGCTCCGCTCTCGCGGGCGCAGCCACCGCGGGAACGACCATTCCCCTTTATCTGATAAGCCTCATGAGCACCACCAAAGCCACCCTCGGTATCGCGGGGGTCATCATCTGCATCGCGGTCGGCACCGCCGTCTACGAAGCCAACGTCGCCCGGAAAGCGCAGGCCGCACTTGAGATATCGGTGCAAAACTGTGCACGCTTGCGCCGGGAGACCGCCCGATTGGCGGCAAACGCGAAAGCCGCAAACGCAAGAGCGGAGATCGAGAAGGCGGAAAACAGACCTCTCGCAAGAGCCAGGGCGGCCAATCAAGGAGGAGGAAGAACCACCGTTCCCAGCCCAGCAGAGTTGGCAGCAAACGACCCAGCATTCAGAAGACTGTATCTCGAGAACCAGAGGATATCCAACGCGGTAAGATACCGGCAGCTTTTCACAAAACTTGAGAAGCTCGGCATCTCCGCGCAACAGATCTCCGATTTTCAGGACGCGCTGCTCCTCACCGTGCAAGGGGCCATCGATGCTGCCGTTATGGCAAAAGCCCAAGGGCTACAGCCAAATGACCCAGCTGTGGTGAGCATTACGAGCTCCGCATGGAAGGAGTCCACGAATGCCATATCCCGTGCGCTCGGCGCTAACGGCATAGCCGAATACAGAGCCTATCAGCGGGAGGGCAACGCGCGATCATCGGTGGATGCGCTCGCAACGCAACTGTACTATACGGACACTCCGTTGACAGCCTCCCAGGCTGATCGGTTGAAGGGCCTCATCATTGCAAACACTGACCATAATCGTCCGATCGGATTCCAGACCGACTGGGACAACGTGATCTCCCAAGCACGCGATGCGCTGTCGCCGGGACAAATCAAAGCGCTCAGTCTGACTTCAAGGCATCAACTGCTTCAAGCCCAACAGGGCAGGATACTCTATAAGCTGAGCTTCCCTGATGCGTCGCCTACCGACTGACCCTCGGTCTCGCAACCGGCGTAATTTTGCCCTTCTCTCGAAAGCCCCTGCCAAGTACCTTCGGATCGGAGGCTCAAGATGAAGATTCGCGGCGTCGATTTCATCGTGTATCCGGTGTCCGACCTCGCCCGGGCGGCGCAGTTTTATCGCGAGGTTCTCGGTTTGCGGCAGGAGATCTACAGCGATGAGTACCAGTGGGCGGAATTCGCCTGCGGCAATGTGACCCTGGCGCTCCATGGGGGAAACAAGACCCCAGTTGAGCCCGGCGGCAGGCGCCTCGCGTTCGCCGTGGACGACATCGCCGCGGCGTACGACGAACTGAAGGCCGCCGCCGTACGGATGCCCGGCAAGCCCGAGGACCACGGAGTCTGCCGGCACCTGGATGTCTTCGATCCCGACGGCAACCCCGTCATGCTCCACCAGCGCGCGGATGGCACCTGGGGACAGAATTCGCCCGCCGCCGGCGCGAGATGAGGCGGCCAAGACCGAATCCCAACCCAAGGGTCCACGCGAAACCGCTTACCGCAAGCCCCGCCCAGAGGGCCTTGGTTCCTACAAAACGAATCTCGACGACATGGTCGCCAGGCGGGACGGCCAGCATGGCGAGAGTCTGCGTGGATCGCTCGAGGGCGACGGGATTCCCATCGATTGTGGCCCGATAGCCGGGGACATAGGATCGGGGCGTCTCGAGACATCCGCCCCGGTCAAGATGGGTCTCGACAACGTAGGGCGCAAGCGACCGGAGCCGCAGGGGGGAGCGCTCCGGCTCGAACTGCGAGACCGTCACGTTCCCGAAGTCGCCATTCCTGAGTTTCCCCGAGAGGCCCGGTCCGACGAGAAGCTCAAGCTGGTAGGTCTCCGGCTCTGCCAAGGGATTCTCGATGGAGATCACGCGCGACGCTCCCGGCGCAGAGCCAAAAGCGCGTACCTGGCCGGAACACGGCAGCGCATATTCGCGGTAGCCCGATGATCCGGCGAAGATCAAGGTTCCCCGGTACTCCTCGGGAAGGAACTCGAATCGCAAGAGCAGCGTTGTCCGCGCCGGCACCGTGATCGTCGGCAGGATCTTCAGCCACTGGTCGGAATGCGGAAAAGGCCTGGCCGTCAGTGCGAGCTTCGTGGCGCCCTTTTTTTCCATCCTTTCGGCGATCTGCTCCGGGCCGATGACCACGGTCTCCCGGTCCGGAGCCAGAAGCCTTGTCTCAAGTCGGGGATCCATTTTCCCGTTGGAGAAATACTGGGGACACGCCAAGAGGTCGTAGACGAAATGGTCCATCACCGTGCGCGTGGGATTCCACCATGCCGCGGTGAGTGCCGCGTTCGAGGTGACCGCGAACCCGTGGCGCACGACGGGGACGAGATTCCGGGCGCTCCATAAAACCCCGGCGACGACCGCGGCTGCTGCGGCCCACCGGAGCCAGTTCCTGCCGCCAGCCAGCGATTCCAGGGCCAAATGCGCCCCGAGGACGAGACAGGCGATCGCCGGCGGCCAGATTCTGAGGGTCAGCGGCAGGTTTGCCACCTCGGCGATCCCGCGCGGGGAGTGGGCCGCAATGAACTCAGTCACCCCCGGCAGGGGGATCGCAAAAAGGACGAGGCCCGCGACAGGGATCAACAGCCACTGGGCCGTCGCCCGTCGGGCGGCGATCGACGAGACGAGCGCGATTCCGAAAAGCATCCACAGCACAAGGCCGGGTTCAAAATCGAAACCGTTGTATCTCCCGGTGAACGACGCGGTCAGCGCCGTGCCCATCGTCGGGTTCCCGGAAAGCCCGCCGAGGGTCACTGCGCTCTGGACGGTCGCTGCCCAGGGCAGCGTGCGCCCGGCCAGCGCCACGGCGAGGATCGCAGCGGCAAAGACCAGCGCGGGGCCCCGCCCTCCGAACAACCTTGCATACAAGGCACGGGGGAGCGCGGCGCAGGCGCCCGCGATCGCGCCGAACCAAACAAACCACCAGAGCCATTCCCGGTAGCCGTCGGCGAGAAGGCCCGCCGCGACGACCAACAGCGCCAGCCACTTCCAGCGGCGCTGGAAAAGACCGCGCCCCACGGCGACGACTCCCGCCCCCATCCCGATCACCCACGGGATGTCCCGCAGGATGGGCGGCGACGATCCCATGGGGATCTCCCGCATCGACCAGAAGTAGTACGCGCCGAAGGCGCAAAAGCCGATCGCCCCGACCGCCGCCCTTCCTAGCACGGCCCACGACTGCGAGGCGGCAGCCAGGCGCCCCCCCTGGATCAGGAGGGTGGCCATGCTGGCGATAAGGGCCACGGGAGGATGGGCCATCCACGTGAGCACCAGCGCCGCCGCCAGCGCCAAGTACCGCTGGAGATCATCGCGATGAAAGAGGCCTCCGTTGGCCCAGACCACCAGGGGCAGCACCGCCTCGGCCATCGCAGTCATGTACATTTCCTTCGTCTGCAGCGTGCCGATGATGACCGGACAGGTCGCGTAAAGCAGGGCCAGCCCCGCGGCGAGCCAGCGGTTGCCGCGCACTGCCGCAGTCAACGCCGCGTACATTCCGGTTGCCGCGACAAGACAGGCGGTGATCCCGGTGAGATGTTGCAGCGCGACAAAGGAGAGACTGCGAAACGTGGCCAGATCCCAGATTCCCGCCAGCCAGAGGTAGGCGGGCGCCGAACGGAACGGATGTACCGGACCGTTGAATGCAAATTCCGACTGCCCCACGAACACGGGGAAAACTCCGCTGCGCAGCTGCCCGATGAAATCAGCCAGCATCTGTGCGTACCAGCGGGCGTCGGTACCGCCGACTGCGTTGCATGTGATCAGAGGCAGGGCGATCACCAGCCCTGAGGCGAGCAGCAGGATCCGCCGCACCCGCTCCGCCGGCAGCGAGGCTCCCGCGCGCAGCGCAACCGAATCCCAGAGCCTCGATAGCGCGAGAAGGACGGCGATCAGGAATCCCGCGTAGAGCACCCGCCCGGAACCGAGCTGATGCTTGAACGCCAGATCAAGTCCGAATGCGAACGGCAGGGGTGCCGCGGCGGCGAGGAAATAGGCCATCAGACCGCATTTAGCCCGTCCCTTGCGCCAGAACATCTGCGCGGCGCCTCCAGCCATCCAGCATCCCCAGAAAGCGCACAGGCGGGCTGCCGAGATCCCAAGCCCCAGGAGCGCGTCGAGCGCGAACAAGGCAAGCCCCGCAAGTAAGCACTCGGATCCCCATCGAGTGAGGAGGTCGCTCCATTCACATGCCGGTGGAGTCGCAGACGCCGGCTCGGCTTGGGTCATTACGCGCCGGTGTTCGCCGGACAGGGAGATAGAATCACTCAAGGGCTGAAACCGCACCGTAACAAGCGGCCCATGCGCAGATCAAGGCGGGAGTGGCGTCCGTGATGCCGCATCCCGCAATGCAACTGTTTCCTGGTAAATGGCCCCCCGCCGTTGCTGCACGCGGGTCTTGTCCGCTCCCAGGGAAAATCCTCCTCGGTCGCCCCGGTAGCGGGAAATATCCTGCTGAATGCGCTCTCCACCGTTTCCAGAGTTCCTGCGACAACCCATTCACAGCCGCGGAAATATTTCGTAAATCGCTACTTCAGCACCATCTCCAGCCGCTATTGCCACCTCGATTCGGATTTTTGGTATTGCCGGGAACCGGGTTTTGAGGGACGGTGCCAAGCTTCTGGCAGGCGTAGAGCGCGCCGTGCGCGTTCCGCATGCCACCCACCAACGACATGGCGGCTCCCGAATCCGGTGAGCCCCGTGTTTACAACAGAGTCACATCAAAATGTCAGACACAGAACCGTCCGGCAACGCCACACCCGCTGCCGAGACTGCGAGCGCCCCAACGACGCCGCCCGCCCCCGCCCCCGTCCCCGCCGCTTTCAGCAACAGCCGGGGCTCAGGTCTTGCGCGAGGCAAGCGTCCGGTCGCGGCCGCCGCTCCGACCGCCGCCGCAACCGTCGACTACAAACCCACCGCGTTGACGATCGTCAACGCACCGACCGAGTACAAAAACCCGTTTGCTCCTCCCGCACCAGTCGAGCAGACGCCCGCCGCCCCCGCCCCCGTTGCAGTGGAAGCCCCTGCGGCTCCCGCCGCGACGCCGGCTCCCGAGGCTGCTGCCCCGGCTCCGACCGCCTCTGAACCGACGGCCGCGCCCGGCCAGACTGAGGCCGCCCCGGAGGCTCCTGCTGCGCCCGAGCCGAAGGCTGAACTGAACATCCTTCCCCCTGAGGTTCCGAAGCGCGTCGAGCAGAACTGGGAGAGCGCCTCCTTCCCGGAGACCTCCGGCCAGCAGCCCCAGCAGCGTCCGCCCCGCGAGGAACGGCCCTACTTCCGCTCCGAGCGGAATCGTCGCGACGACCGCAGAAGCGACTGGCGCCAGGCGGCGAGCGAGCAGCCCCGCCAGCCCGAGCCCGTCCCGGAGGTTTCCTCCGAGGAACCCAAGAAGTCGGGCGGCCTGTTCGGCTGGGTGAAGAGCATCTTCGGAGGAAAGGCCGAGGGAGCTCCCTCGGCCGGCGCCGAGCCTCGCTCCGAGCAGGAGGGCCAGCAACGCGACGGACAGTTCCGCCGCCGCCGCCGTCGCGGAAGCCGCGGCCGCGGCTTCCATGGAGGACAGCATGAAGGGCCGCGCGACGGATCGTTCGACGGACAGCGCAACGGTCCGCGCGATGGCCAGCAGGGCGGCCAGCCCGGCGGCGAGCGCGGGTTCGGAGGAGGGCATCGCCATCGCCGCCGCCGCCGCTTCCACGGTGGAGGCGGGTTCCAGGGCGATCGCCGTCCCGAGGGCGGCCAGCCGCCCGCGGGGAACTGAACGTGCCACAGCAGAATTCTCAGCGAGGCGCCCGCCGCAAGCGGGCGCCTTTTCTTTTGGCGCGTTCCGCTCCCACGGGATTGGATCCCGTCCGCGCGGATTTCACCGAGGGATGAGCTTGTCGTGCAACCGCGCCAGTCCCTACACTGCCCGCAAAGCCCACCCATGGCCGACCTCATCGTCAACGGCGGCAAGCCGCTCAGCGGCACGATCGTGCCGTCAGGAAACAAAAACTCGGCACTGCCCGCCCTGTGCGCGACGCTGCTCACCGACGAACCGGTCTGCCTGCGCAATGTTCCGGTCATCACCGATATTGAAAAACTGGTGGACTTCCTCGTCGCCCAGGGCTCGAGCATCGAGTGGAACCGGGCGACCGGCGAGATGCGCGTCGACCACGCGCGCTTCGACGCCTCGGACCTCCATGGCGAGCTGCCCGTGGGCATGCGCTCGACGGTGCTCCTCTTCGCGCCGCTGCTCTGGAGGCTGCGCCGCATCGTCGTGCCCGCGGGCGCAAAGGGCTGCTCGCTCGGCATCCGCGAGCTCGATCCTCATTTCTCCATCCTTCAGGCCCTCGGCGCGCGCCTCGCGCATGACGGCGCGCTCACGCTGACCCTCGACGGAGGCTACCGCGGCGCCCGCCACTGGCAGGACTACATGTCGGTGACGGCCACCGAGAATTTCGTGATGGCGGCGGCCCTGGCCGAGGGCGAATCGGTGCTGATCAACGCCGCGAGCGAGCCTCACGTGCAGGACCTGTGCGCCATGATCGGCGCGATGGGCGCGCGGATCGAGGGCGCCGGCACGAGCTGCCTGCGCATCACCGGCGCTGCGCGGCTGCACGGAGGCACGTTCGCGCTGAGCTCCGACTACCACGAGATCGTCACCTTCCTGGCCCTCGGCGCAATCACCGGCGGCGCCGTGCGCGTCGAGCGGTCGCTGCCGCAGCACCTCGACCTGATTGTCCGCGCCTTTGCCAAGCTCGGCGTGACCATCGCCCAGAACGGTGCCGTGGCCGAGGTGGCGGCCGGGCAGAAGCTCGCCATCGAGCCGCCCTACACGCCAAATCTGCTCACGAAGATCGAGGCGGCCCCGTGGCCCTACTTCCCCGTCGACCTGCTCCCCTGCATGATCGCGCTCTCGGTGCGCGCGCGCGGCGAGATCCAGTTCTGGAACAAGGTCTACGAGGGCGGCTTCTCCTGGATGCCCGAGATGGCCAAATTCGGCGCCCATGTCGTCACCTGCGATCCCCACCGCGTCATCGTCTTTGGTGACAAGCCGCTACGGCCCGCGATCGTCGAGTCGCCCTACGTCATCCGCGCCGCAGTCGCGCTCTACATGATCGCGGCGAGCATCCCCGGGCGCAGCGTCGTACGCAACGCCGGCATCATCCAGCGGGCGCATCCGAACTTCGTCGAGAACCTCCGCGCGCTCGGCGCCGACGTCGAGTGGGTGCCCTGAGTTCCGCGACCTTTCTCTTCACCGTGCCCGAATCCAAGAACCAGAAACCCCGAGCCGCCGAGGCGCCCGCCGCGCCTGGCGCCGGCATCGACTTCCTGCGCTCGGCGCTCGCCGCGCCGCGCAACGCCGCCGAGGCGGCGCTTCGCCCGCTCGCGTTCACCGACTTCGCCGGCCAGCCCAAGACCGTCGAGCGCCTCAAGGTAATGGTCGGCGCGGCCCGCCGCCGCGGCGAGGCCCTCAACCACATCCTCTTCAGCGGCCCGCCGGGACTCGGCAAGACCACCCTCGCGTTCATCCTCGGCGCCGAGATGGAGCGCAGCGTGCGCGTGACCTCGGGCCCGGTGATCGAAAAGGCGGGAGACCTCGCCGGCCTGCTCACCAACCTCGAGGAGGGCGACCTGCTCTTCATCGACGAGATTCACCGCATCCCCAAGACCGTCGAGGAGTACCTGTACTCCGCGATGGAGGACTACCGGCTCGACATCATGATCGACCAGGGGCCGAACGCGCGCAGCGTCCGCCTGAGCCTGCCGCGGTTCACGCTCGTCGGCGCCACCACCCGCGCCGGCCTGCTGACCGCGCCCCTGCGCTCGCGCTTCACCCTCCAGACCCGCCTCGACTACTACGACGCCGAAACCCTCATCGGGATCGTCCACCGCTCCTGCCGCCTGCTGAAGGTCGAGATCGACGACGACGGAGCCCGCGAGATCGCCACGCGTGCGCGCGGCACGCCCCGCATCGCCAACAACCTGATCGCCTTCGTGCGCGACTACGCCCAGGAGCGGGCCGGCGGCCGGATCACGAGGCCCGTCGCCGCGGCCGCGCTCGAACTCCTCGAGATCGACACGCGCGGGCTCGACGAGATGGACAAGCGCCTGCTGCGCGTCATGGCTGAGCATTACGCCGGCGGGCCCGTCGGCATGAACACGATCGCCGTGGCGGTCGGCGAGGAGGCCGACACCCTCGAGGAGGTTCACGAACCGTTCCTGATCATGGAGGGTTACCTCCAGCGCACCCCGCAGGGCCGCATGCTCACCGCCAAAGGCTACCAGGCCATCGGCGCCAAGCCCTCCGGCGGCGCCCAGAGCACGCTCCTGTAAGCGACCATGGTCCCTCTCGCCCGCGCATGCGACTCTCCGCTGGAATGAAACGGCTCCTGCTGGCGGCGGGGATGGCCGGGCTGGCCTTTCTGCTCTGGTACATCTGCCCCTATGCCGGGGGCTCGGACTCCTCGGGCTATCTCAACAGCGCCAGGCTGCTCCGGTCGGGCCATGCCACGGCCGTCCTGCGCGCGCCACCGGAATGGGGGCGCGCCGGGCTTCCGCCCGACATGTTGATGCCTCTCTCGTTCACGGGCGCCGCCGCGGCCGGCAGGCTTGCGCCCTCATACCCCGTGGGCCTGCCGCTTCACCTCGCCGCCGCGGGCTGGATCTTCGGCTCCGACTGGGCTCCGGTCGCGGTGAACCTGCTCGCGGCCTTCGGTTTTGCATTCCTGCTTTATCTCACGGCGCGCGAGTTCGGCGTCCGCCCCGACTGGAGCGCCGCCGCGGCGCTTGTCGGCGCGCTCTCCCCGGTGGCCGTGCTCTACGCCCTACAGCCGATGAGCGACCTCCTCGCCGCTGCCTGGGCATTGGCCGCGGTTTTCTGCGCGCTCCGATCCGCCCGTAGCACGCGATGGGCGCTCGCCGCCGGCGTCGCGCTCTCGGCCGCCGTGCTCGTGCGCCCCACCAGCCTGCTCCTGCTGGCTCCGGTCCTCGTCTGCCTGCGGCCGGGGCTGCGCGGCTGGATCGCGCTCGCGCTGGGCGGCCTGCCGGGCGCGCTGTTCCTCGCGGCGTACAACCGCGCGCTCAGCGGCACGCCGTGGAGCACGGGCTATGGCGAGATTCTGATTCCGTTGATGCGCTTGCGCTGGATTCCCGCGACCCTGGCGCATTACGCGGTCTGGCTCCCCGTCCTCGCCACGCCCCTCGTCCTCGCCGCCGCCGCGCTTCCCTGGGCGCGGATCGCGCGCCGCGGGAAGCTCGCCCTCGCCCTCTGGGCCGCCTCGTTCCTCTTTCTATACGCCGCCTATCCGTCGACGCACGAATCCTGGTGGTACCTGCGGTTCATCCTCCCAGCGATCCCTGCCCTGCTCATCGGCGCGGTGCTCGTCCTGCAGGATCTCCCCTGGCTGTCGCGGCCGCTCTCATTGCCGGGGAGGAGGTCGGCGATGCCGGCGGCCGTGCTCCTGCTCGCGGGCGCGTTGGTGTGGCAGATCGCCTGGAACCGCCACTGGCGCGTCAGCCGCGTCGAGATCGACGAGAGGGACTATCGCGACGCCGGCTGGTGGGCGGCCGAGCGCCTTCCGGCCGATGGACTTCTCGCGGCGTGCCAGGCCTCGGGCGCAATCTATTACTACTCGGACCGCCCAATCGTCCGCTGGGATCTGCTTTCCCCCGACTCCTACGCCCGCCTCAACCGCTATCTCGCGGACCATCGCATGACCCTCTACGCGGCGCTCTTCACCGCGGAAGAGGAGGCGGCCCTGAAGGCCCGCATGCCCGGTGAATGGGAACAGCTCGTCCGCTTCCGGGAGGTCACGATCTGGAGGCGCTTGTGCAGCGCACAGGGCACCGACGCGGCGGAGCCGCGTTCGGTGCACCGCCTGGGTCGATGAATCTCTCTCTCGGAAGCACCGAAGCCCCGGAGGATCCAGGGCATGCCAAGGGACAGGTCAAAAATGGCATTGCTGTGCAACGGGTTACCGCCGACGGGTGCTTCGGGAGGGTTTCCCTTTTTCGCCTTCTCTGAAAACGGTTGGTCAAGACGGAAGGAAGGGCGGGAGGGCGAGTTGGAAGGATGAGAGATGGGGATGGGGTGAGCGAAAGCGAACCGCTGTGCGGGCACGGCGGATGGGGGGGC
>Ga0153915_10000402_pt1 | contig 39537 bp, 35 predicted proteins | sample Opewatmetagenome_2_FD_107003 | JGI IMG/M metagenome (GOLD analysis project Ga0153915, IMG submission 107003) | Freshwater wetland microbial communities from Ohio, USA - Open water 3 Core 3 Depth 3 metaG | ecosystem: Environmental > Aquatic > Freshwater > Wetlands | place: USA: Ohio, Lake Erie...
CATTCCAGTTACCGTAAACCGGATACGTCCTGTCTGTTGAACTGATCGGAGTATAACCGTCGTAGATGGCTGACAGGTCTTCCCATGAGGAAACGAAGGAAGTCGTCACTGTCACAGACTCTAAAAGAGCCAGATTCTCCTGAATCCTGCCATCGCTGTATACATGAATGGCTGCATCCAATGCTGTAATAGCTGCTTCAAAATCCGGAATCAGGCTTTCGTACGCATAATATACTTCAAACGCAGCATCATAAGCAGCCTGTAATGAATCTTTACCAGACAAGTCCGTTTCATAAATCAAATCTTCTGCTGTAATCAATACCTCCATTAATTCCTTGAACACTGTTTTGGCAGAACTCAACAAGCTGATAAAATCCAACAATTCCTCGTTGTAGGCATCCAGTGAATCAGCATCGTTTTGTACTTCAAGCACGTTCTCCGCTTCTGCAACAATAGCCTCGATCTGACTGGCATATCCTCCAGGTATTGAATCTAAAGAAACAGCATTTATAGCATCTATGTTCAGCTGTATCTGAGCCTTGCTATAAGCTGTTTCATCAGAAAGATAACTCAGTTTGAAATTGTCCGTCTTGAACCATCCTTCACCACCAAGTTCGGAAAATGGACATATCGTACTTAAAACACCATTCGTCCGAACACCAAACACCAGCGTATCACCTTCAGCGACCTTAATCCGTACGGATAATTCCTTGAACGGGCCTGTTCCATCACCATCAACGGCCAGCCCGGCAAAGGTATAATCTTCTCCGGCTACCGTATCCAATGAAGATGAGGCAAAATAGACGGCCTTGGTTCCTCCTGCTTTGGAGGTGGCAAACAGACGTTGAGTCGTATTATTGTCTGTTGGCACCGTCATCAGACAGCTGATGATATAGGTTCCGGCCGGCAGACTATCAACAGACTGAGCTATTTCAAAATCTCCAATAGCGGTCGGTGACCATATACCAAAAATATAGGTTCCATCTTGCGAACCGTCAGCATCATTATTACGGTAGCTGACAGCCAGGTCGGAAACTTCCCACCCGACCACGACATAGGACGTATCATGAAAAAAGGTTTCACCCTCCTCAAAACTTGGGTTCGTCAAATAAGTAGCCGTGACATCCTCTTGCGCATGAACGGCCAGTGGTACAATCATTGCAATAAATGCCAGGCAAATTAAGCGTAAATGTTTTTTCATTTTTTTTAATTTTTTGATTTTTAATTGGTATTATTCAGGGGATACGGTTTAACAACTCTCAAAGAAAATACTATTTCAGCACTTGAGATAGCCGTGTTGATTCAAAAAAATGCAAGAATTTTACAAAAGAATACAAGAATAATCCATTTGGGCATAAACAAAAAAACACCTGTCACATATCGTGCAGGTGCCCTTACTTTTTTGTAGCGAGACCCGGGATTGAACCGGGGACCTCATGATTATGAATCATGCGCTCTAACCAGCTGAGCTATCTCGCCTTTTTTCGAAAAGCGCGACAAAGATACAGCTTTTCGACAGATACGCAAATCAGGTAAATGGATTTTTTTATACGATCCGGCTCACTATTTAAAACTAAGCTAATGAAACGAACATGCCTGTACCAGCCACCCAAGCAGATGATAATCCGGCACACGGTTGTTATATCTCGCCTTGAACGAAAAAATTATTGACAGATGAATAGCTGTAATATGAGAATAAAGGTGTATTTTGTGCAAAAATCCGGTTATGGCCAAAGAACAATTTCAAATAGAACATATTCTTAAAAACGGATCAGCTCATCAACTTTGGAAATACATCAGTACAGCTGCAGGATTGTCCGAATGGTTTGCCGACGATGTTAATGAAAGAGAAGGAGTGCTTACCTTCCGATGGGACAATACCACTGTACAGGCCGAGCGGGTAGCTGTCAACAACAACGTTTCAGCAAAATATCACTGGTGTGAAGATGCCGATAACTATTACTTCGAGTTACGTATCGACCATTCAGAACTGACAGGCGGCGTTGTGCTGCTCGTGACTGATTTTGCTGAACCTTCAGAGAAGAATAGCAGTATAGAGCTATGGAACTCACAGATTGAAATCCTTATCCGGCGTACCGGAATGTAAAAAATCCTAATGGCGCTTAACATTCAGGTTTTTTAGACTAATTTTGCCGTTTAAACGCGTTGTCCATGTTTCGTATCAAACGGCTACACACATTTGTTCTGGAAAGTTTCCTGCCGGTTTTCCTCATGACTTTCATGGTCAGCAATTTCATTCTGGTGATGCAATTGTTGTGGAAGCAAATCGAATACATTGTCGGAAAGGGCATTGAAATCGGCGTTTTTCTGGAATTTTACTGGTATGCCGCTTTGTCGCTTGTGCCGATGTCCTTGCCATTGGCTGTATTATTAGCTTCTCTGATGACTTTCGGTAATTTTGGGGAACGACTCGAGCTACTTTCCATGAAAGCCGCCGGCATTTCGCTTTTCAATATTATGAAGCCACTCATGATTTTGATGGTATTCATTTGCGTGGGTGCTTTTTACTTTCAGGATAAGGCTATGCCTGTGGTACAAGTGAGACTAATGTCGTTGCTGAGTTCGTTCAGGCAAAAATCACCGGAACTCTCCATTCCTGAAGGAGCATTTTATTCTGACATCAACGGGGTCACCATTTATGTCCAGAAAAAGGATACCAAGAAAAACTTGTTGAAAGACCTGATGATATATGACTTCTCAGAAGGATATGACAACACGGCGGTGACCTTGGCCGACTATGGAAAACTTCGTTTTACGAAGGACAAGAAAAACCTGGTCTTCACACTATACAACGGAGAAGGATTCAGTAATTTCAGCAACCAGCAGTCTGTCAATGCCGGCATTCCCTATCGACGCGAGAGTTTCCGTAAAAAGGAATTGATCCTTGACTTTGACGCCAATTTCAACCGGGTCAGCGATGCTAATTTCTCTGGTCTGCATTTCAGTAAAAATACCCGTGAACTTAGCGTCATTATTGATTCGGTGGGCAATATACTCGATAGTCTGGCCAAAAAAACAGAAAAGCAATACGTAGAAACACGATACATGGGGCGACGTTACCACAAAGGGCATAATCTCATCACGTCTGATTCCATTCTGAAAATTTCCTCTGTCAAACCCTTTTATCCAAATGTTGACAGTTTACTGAAATCACAGGACAGGGAAACCATGCTTCGGACCGTGGAACGCGCAAAAATGAGGGCTAACGAAATCAGGTCTGACCTGGAATACCAACAAATAGCCAGATCGAATGAGACGTATCAGTTCAGAAGGAGCAGCATTGAATTCCACCGTAAGTTCACCCTTTCTTTTGCCTGTCTCATTTTCTTTTTTATCGGAGCCCCACTGGGTGCTATCATCCGTAAAGGTGGTATCGGCATGCCTGCTGTGGTATCCGTTTTTCTGTTCATCATTTATTATATGGTCGACATCACCGGCTATAAGTTTTCCAGGGACGGCGTTTGGAATCCGGTATTGGGTGGCTGGATCAGTTCGGCAGCCATGTTACCACTAGGATTATTCCTCACGTACAAAGCTGTTAATGATTCCGCTATCATGAATCCAGATACTTATATCTTATTTTTCAAAACCTGGCTGAATCCCAAATGGGTTTTCCAGCGGATATTCAACCCTAAAAAAACTCAGGAGAACCAATCATGGACGTGATAGCATGTAGTATTGAAGAAACAATCCAGGAGATTGCCAACGGTGGCATCGTGATCGTAGTGGATGACGAAGACCGGGAAAATGAGGGCGACTTCATCACATCGGCTGAATTGATTACTCCTGAAAAGGTTAATTTCATGATTACCCAGGGACGAGGTGTTCTCTGCGCTCCCATCACTGAAGTACGCTGCGAGGAACTGGAGTTGGCAAAACAAGTATCCAACAATACCTCTTTGCTTGGAACGCCCTTCACTGTGACGGTCGATTTGCTGAAAGGTTGTACTACCGGAGTTTCAGCCAAAGACAGAGCTGCCACCATTCGTGCCTTGTCCGATCCACAAACCAAACCGGAGGATTTGGGACGACCAGGTCATATCAGTCCGTTATATGCCCGTGACAAAGGTGTTTTACGAAGAGCAGGGCATACGGAAGCGTCAATAGATTTGTGCCGTTTGGCAGGATTGCAACCGGCAGCAGCATTAATTGAAATCATGAATGAAGATGGATCCATGGCCAGAATGCCTCAGTTGATGGCTATTGCCAGGCGCTTCAAACTGAAAATCACGACCATCAAAGACCTGATCGCTTACCGTTTAAAAATTGAATCGTTGGTTGAAATGGGCCCTGAAGTGCAAATGCCTACGAAATACGGACATTTCCGCCTGATTCCTTTCCTGCAGACAGCTACAGGACTCGAACATGTGGCCCTGGTTAAAGGCTCCTGGAAACCTGAAGAAGCCATTTTAGTCCGCGTACATTCTTCCTGTATGACAGGTGATGTGTTGGGTTCCATGCGTTGTGAATGTGGAGAACAATTGCACAAAGCGATGGAAGCTATCGAAAAGGAAGGCCGTGGCGTGCTGGTGTACATGAACCAGGAAGGCAGAGGTATAGGTCTGATGAATAAAATAAAAGCCTACAAGCTTCAGGAACAGGGAATGGACACTGTTGATGCCAACCTGCACCTTGGGTTTAATGCTGATGAACGGGATTATGGCGTGGGTGCGCAGATTCTTCAGAAATTGGGCGTCCGCAATATGAGGCTGATGACCAACAACCCGGTAAAACGCATCGGTCTGGAAGCTTACGGATTAACCATTACTGAAAATGTTCCGCTGGAAATTCCGGCCAATCAATACAATGAAAGCTATATGCGTACTAAAAAGGAGCGTATGGGGCACAATCTCAGAAGTATATTATAATTAATTTAGCCACAATGACTTTAAAAAAACTGACAATTCTGGCCTTGTCTCTGATGACTGGCTTAAATGTAGCCTTCGCCCAGAAGGCTCCACAGAGGGAAAAAGACTTTTTGTCCCATGTTTTCACCGATGATCCTGCTTGTCTGTTTTGTTATTTTACAGGCAACGGAGAAGATGGTCTTCACCTGATGTACAGCCATGATGGTTTGATCTGGCGTACCTTGAACAACGGGGCTTCTTTTCTTAAACCTACGGTAGGCAAAGCCAAACTGATGCGTGATCCAAGCATTGTTCAGGATGTCAAAGGTATCTTTCACATGGTATGGACCAGTGGCTGGACAGAAAACAACATCGGGTACGCCAGTTCCAAAGACCTTATCAATTGGTCTGAACAAAAAGAACTGCCTGTCATGGCTCACGAACCTGATGTGAAAAATACCTGGGCTCCGGAGTTATTCTATCACAAGGCATCCAAAACGTTTTTTATCATCTGGTCATCCACCATACCTGGTCGATTTCCAGCTACGAACTCCTCAGAAAGCGACTACAATCACCGGTTGTACTATACAACAACCAAGGACTTCGTAAATTTTACACCGACCAGACTGTATTATGATCCTGGATTTAATATCATCGATGCATTCCTGATTAAACAAAAGGGGACGTATTACATGTTTCTGAAAAATGAAACACTTGAACCGGCCGAGAAAAATATCCGTGTGGTGGCTTCCAAAAAGATCAAATCATTCCCGACTACCGTGTCAGAACCTTTAACCGGTAAGGAATGGGCTGAAGGTCCGACAGCTGTTAAGATCGGCAAATTTGTTTATTTGTACTGGGATAAATACCGCGACAAAAAATATGGCGCCATGCGGTGCAAAAACCTTAAAAAAGGAGAATGGGAAGATGTGTCCGACAACATCCGGTTTCCGGACGGCGTCAGACATGGAACTGCTTTCATGGTCAAGAGTGATATTCTTCACGGTTTGCAGGCTTTGACACAGGAATAATAACAAAAAGTGTGCTTTCCCTGCAAAATCCCATACAAAAAGATTGATAATTGGACATTTTTTTATATTTTCGCGCACAACTAATCTATTGGCCTAAGAAGTATGAATCCAGTTTCCGAACGGCTGGCAAGCCTTTCACCCTCTGAGACTCTTGCCATGTCCCAAAAAAGTAACGAACTTAAAGCGCAGGGGATCGATGTCATTAACATGAGTGTGGGAGAACCCGATTTCTTTACTCCTGACCACATTAAGGCTGCTGCAAAAAAAGCCGTTGAAGACAACTTTTCATTCTATTCACCAGTTCCAGGTTATCCTGCTCTCAGAAATGCCATTGTTGCCAAACTGAAACAGGAAAACGGACTGGATTACAAACCTGAACAAATTGTTTGTTCAAACGGAGCCAAACAATCCGTTTGTAATGTATTGCTCAGCATTATCGGCAAAGGTGATGAAGTGATTGTTCCTGCACCTTATTGGGTTAGTTATGTGGAAATGGTCAAACTGGCAGAAGGGACCAACGTAATTATCAGTGCCGGCATCGACCAGGACTTCAAGATTACCCCAGCTCAACTGGAAGCGGCCATTACGCCCAAAACAAAAGCATTGATTCTCTGTTCTCCCTCTAATCCTACTGGCAGCGTTTACACCAGGGAAGAATTAAAAAGGTTGGCTGATGTATTAGCCAAGTATCCAACTATTATCGTCCTTTCGGATGAAATTTACGAACACATCAATTACATTGGCCGTCACGCCAGTATTGCCGAAAATGAATCCATCCGTGACAGAGTTGTCATCATCAACGGTGTTTCTAAGGCATACGCAATGACCGGATGGCGTATAGGCTGGATTGCCGCGCCACAGTGGATTGCTGCTGCCTGCAACAAACTGCAAGGCCAATATACCTCAGGGCCATGTTCAGTATCTCAAAAGGCTGCCGAAACAGCCTATACAGGCACGCAACAGCCAGTTGCTGATATGCGCGTTGCCTTCCAGCGCCGGAGAGACCTGATCGTTACGTTAGCCAAAGAAATTCCAGGCCTGAAAACAGCCACACCTCAGGGCGCTTTTTACATTTTTCCTGAATGCCATTCTTTCTTTGGAAGATCATTCAATGGCAGAGCTATTGAAAATTCAGGCGACCTGGCCATGTATTTATTGGAAGAAGGCCATGTGGCCGCCGTGGGTGGTACCGCTTTTGGTGCTCCGAACTGCCTGCGTTTTTCGTACGCCACCTCCGATGAAAATATCGTCGAAGCGATGCGCCGCGTTAAAGAGGCATTGGCTAAGTTGAAATAACTATTTTTCTTTTAGTATTCGCCGGATAGTCTCATCGGATAGCAATTTTGAGGCTTCCTGATAGCCTATGTCAAATAGTTGCTTGTAGTCCAGCACATCAGCTCCTGAGTACTGGTTCACGGCCACCGGCTCTATGACCAAATCACAGATTTCCTTGGCAAACCGGGCATTATTCCTGAAGATAAAGGAATAAGAACGCAAAGCTATGTTGGCTATAGACTTATCATAGGCACCTGATTTCATGGGGCCTGTGCTGACACCAACCAGTATCCGGCAATCTTTCCTGAGTGCAAAGGCGGGCAGGTTTTGCAGCACACCTCCATCCACGTAATTCACACCATCAATGACATACGGGCTAAACAGGATGGGAACAGAGCAGGACGCCATCAATGCGTCCACCAGATTTCCGCTTTCAAAAACAACACTCTGACCTCTGTCCAAATCAGTAGCGATAACTTTTACAGGTATGGAAAGTTCTTCAAAGGTTTCGGCTCTCAACAGCGTATCCAGTAACAGCTTAAAGCCATGCATGCTGAAAAAACCTCCATCGGGCATCTCAAAACTGATGAATTTTCTGAGATTGACTGTTTTGAAAAGACTGATTATGGAATCGGGACTATATCCATCGGCATATAAGGCAGCAACAACGGCTCCGGCACTGACACCGGCCATGATATCGGGTTTAATCTGCTGTTCTTCCAACGCTTTCAGGACACCGGCATGGCATAAGGCTTTTATGCCTCCTCCGCTTAACGCTATGCCTAAATAACTAACAGTCTCCTTATCAGAACGACCAATTCTATCTGATATCATCAGGTTGTTTTCTGACAAAGAAGATTGATCTGATTCCGTCTGATTAGGTTGAACGCGTACCGGCCTATCCATAATAAGGACAAGTACCATCAATAAAACCATCAGGATATATAGCTGCCGTTGATTCATTCGTTTTAGCCGTTATAGCAAATATACGTCAAATTTACATCGTTGTTTACATTCAAAAAACTATTTTTGCAGGCATACACGTTCGACTTAATTGAACAACCATGATAAAAGAAAAGATTGTTGAATGCGTGCCTAACTTCAGCGAAGGAAGGGATCGCGTTAAGATGGACAAGATCATTGATTGCTTTCGTGGTAAAAAAGGGGTGAAATTACTCGACTATAGTAATGATACCGATCATAACCGCATGGTAATTACGGCTACCGGACAGCCTGAAGCTATGAAAGAAGTGATCATTGAGGCTGTTGGTATTGCCGTGAAAATCATAGATCTGACCCAACATACCGGAGTGCACCCACGTGTTGGAGCCGCCGATGTCATCCCGTTCATTCCTGTCCGGAACATGAGTATGGAAGAAGCGGTCGGATTGTCGAAAGCAGTTGCAGAAGACATGGCTGGCCGATATGAACTGCCTGTTTACCTGTACGAGTTTTCAGCCAGCGCCAACCACCGCATGAACCTGGCTGATGTACGTAAAGGGGGATTTGAAGGGCTGGTAGCCAAGATGAACGATCCCTTGTGGAAACCCGATTATGGGCCAGACAAACCACATTCCACAGCTGGAGCTTCCATTGTCGGAGCCAGGAACTACCTGATTGCCTATAACATTAATCTGCTGACAAAGCGAATGGATGTTGCCAGAGCCATAGCTAAAAGGATCCGGCATTCAAGTGGTGGGCTAAGATATTGTAAGGCAATCGGTTTAACCCTTGATTCTCAGAATATGGTGCAAATTTCTATCAACCTGACCAATTTCGACCAGACAAGTATCTATCAAGTAGTTGAGATGGTTCGCATGGAAGCCAAGCGGTATGGCGTGGAAATTGCCGGAAGCGAACTGATCGGGATGATTCCTTTACAAGCACTCGTTGATACAGCTTCCTATTACCTTCAGCTTGATAACCTGACCGTCAACAAAGTGCTGGAATACAAAATCTGGGAATAATTATCATGAGTGACATACAACTCATCGCGCTTATCATTTTCGGCATAACCTACCTTGGCATCATCTTTACACGACTGCCAGGGGTAAACATTGACAGGCCGTCAGCGGCTTACTGTGGAGCCATTGCCATGGTTTTGTCTGGTGTCCTTACCCCTCAGGAAGCAATAGCTGCCATCGATGTCAATACCATCTTCTTATTGTTGGGTATGATGATCATCATTGCCACGCTGCAATTGGATGGTTTTTTTCAACTGATCGCGCGAAAAACCATCGCCTATTCAAAAAACCGGTTCAGGTTCCTCACTCTTATCGTGCTGGTTACCGGCTTGTCAAGCGCCTTTTTGGTAAATGATGCCGTCGTGCTGATGTTTACCCCGGTCATCATCCAGATTTGCCGGTCATCCAGACTCAACCCCATACCCTATCTGATTGCTGAAATACTGTCATCCAATGTTGGTAGTGCCATGACCATCACCGGAAATCCACAAAACATGTTGATTGGTATTGCATCAGGTATTTCGTATGCTGAATTTATCATACGGTTATTGCCGGTTTCACTCATCGGATTGTTTCTGATCATCGGTGTCATCAGACTGCTTTACCGGAAGGAATTTGGCAATAAGGATTGTCTGGTTTTTCCGGCATCCGAACCCGTTAAGCCAGCGAATATTCTACGCTCAGGATCTGTTTTCGCCCTAGTGGTGACCGGATTCTTTCTGGGTAAACAAGTTCATTTATCCATTCCGCTTATTGCCCTGACCGGATCTGCCTTGATCCTGTTATTGGGTAAAGCTAAACCATCTGAAATAATTCATAAGGTTGACTGGGTACTTTTGTTGTTTTTTGCATCCTTATTTATCGTGGTGGCAGCAGTAGAAAGAACCGGATTGCTGACCAACCTGCTGCAGGGAAACCCGATCAGTCCTGATATGAGAGGGTTATGTCTGGTACACGGAACATCCTTGTTTATGTCACAAATCGTCAGTAATGTACCCTTTGCCGTATTGATGCTGCCATTCCTCAAAGCCACAGGAAGTAATATGCTTTGGCTGGGGCTGGCTTCTGCTTCAACACTGGCCGGCAATGCAACCATCATCGGTGCCATGGCCAATCTGATTGTGATTGAATCAGCCGAAAAAGATGGTGTAAAAATCAGCTTCATGGAATTTTTTAAATGCGGTATTCTGGTGACCTTACTCACCATGCCCCTTTCATTAGGCCTGCTTTACCTGCAATATATCCTTGGATGGATTGCCTAAGTTTCTATCTGAATAGATTGAAGAAAGGCTTCCAGACCTGAACGGGAACTGGCCAGTTTTTCTGTCCATGCTTTTACAGAGTTTTTTCCGATAATATCGGTCACGTACTTGATAGCCACAAAAGGAATACCATGCCGTTGACAGGCACATGCAATAGCAAAGGCTTCCATATCAATTACATCAGCGAAGGGGCCCATTTCCGCCTCTGCGGTAACGAAGGAATCGCCGGTGCTGACTGTATAATGTATATCCTGTCCCGGAAATAATCCAGCTTTTCGTATATCATCGGTAAACATCAGTTCAGAGCAGATGCCGGGTATCGCAACTTTTAATAAATCACGATCAATAAAGCGGGTACACATCAAGATGTCTCCAATGGCGAAATGAAGAGCCCCACATGAGCCAATATTCAGTACCAGATCCGGTTTTCGAGTCAAAACAGCTTCTTCTACGGCCAGCCCCGCCTGAACCTTTCCCATGCCTGTACAACAAAACGATACTTGATGTCCTGGAAAATGTATGTTGCCTTTTTCATCTTCCAACGCATGGGCAATTAACATCTTCATATATCGAATCTTTGAGAAGTATTAAACGCTAGTTTCTTGCAAATATATGTTTTTTCACACAGAAAAGTGTATTTTTGCAAGCACTTCTCAACTAAATTAACACGATTATGAACGAACAAATCAGGGAAATTGCCAAACGTCTGTATGGACTAAGAGACGCCCTGGGCATAACACCTGCTGAATTGGCCCAGGTCTGCAACATTTCTGAAAAAGATTACCTGAATTATGAAAGCGGTCACTCTGACATACCCATCGGTGTGCTTCAGGCGGTATCGAGGCATTGTAATGTTGAATTAACAGCCTTGTTGTTTGGCGAGGAACCAACTGTTTCTGGTTTCTTTCTCACCCGCGCCGGGCTTGGAACAGCGATGGAACGTTCCAAGGCCTACAGATACCAATCTCTCGCAGCTGGATTTTCACGCCGGAAAGCTGACCCCTTTATCGTAACCGTTGAACCAAAACCGGAAAACAGCCCCATGCACCTGAACACGCATGAAGGTCAGGAATTCAATTATGTCATTGATGGTACTCTTTTGTTAAGCATCGATGGCAAAGAATTGGTTCTCAACCAGGGAGACAGCATTTATTTCGATTCCTCAAAAAGGCATGGAATGAAAGCACTGCACGACAAGCCGGTCCGTTTTCTGGCTGTTATTTTATAAACAACTATACGCACTGACCATCTATCTGTAACTACAATGATTGAAAAATACGTAAAGAAAACCCAGTTTACTGATTTTGAAGATTTCAAAGCCAACTACGAATTAATAGTCCCTGAAGATTTCAACTTTGCCTATGATGTCGTGGATGAATGGGCTGCCAAAGCTCCTGAAAAAAGGGCATTACTCTGGACAAATGACGATGAGGAATGTCGGTCTTATACATTTGCTGAAATCAAGCAGTACTCTGATCAGGCAGCTTCGTGGCTCCAGTCACTGGGTATCGGAAAAGGTGATATGGTGATGGCAATACTTAAACGTCGTTATGAATTCTGGTTCACTATCATTGCACTCCATAAAATCGGAGCCGTCATTATTCCTGCCACCCATCTGCTCACCAAAAAAGATATTGTTTACCGGAACAATGCCGCTGACATCAAGGCCATCATTGCCGTCGGTGATGAACTGATCATTGGCCATATCAATGAAGCCATGCCCGAATCACCCTCTGTGAAAACGTTGATTTCAATTGGGCCCTATATTCCCAAAGGCTGGGAAGACTTCCACAAAGGGATGAAACAGGCTGCTCCGTTCAAACGTCCCGGTTTTCAAACCAAAAACGGAGATCCGCTGATTGTCAGTTTCACTTCAGGCACAACCGGAAATCCCAAGATGGTCATGCTGGATGCTGTTTATCCACTGGGGCATATTCAGACTGCCAGTTACTGGCATAATCTCCATGAAAACAGTCTTCATCTGACCATTGCCGATACCGGCTGGCTCAAGGCCGTCTGGGGCAAGCTATATGGTCAATGGCTGGCTGGTGCTACCGTTTTCGTGTACGATCATGAAAAATTTGTTCCGGCCGAAATCCTGAAAATGCTGGAAAAACATAAAGTAACCTCTCTGTGTGCACCACCAACCATCTTCAGGTTCCTGATCCGGGAAGACCTGACCAAATACGACCTGTCCAGTCTCGAATGGTGTACCATTGCCGGAGAAGCGCTGAATCCTGCTGTATACGAGCAATTTTACAAGCTCACCGGCATCAAACTACGTGAAGGGTATGGGCAGAGCGAAACAACGCTTACTGTCCTTACAACGCCTTGGGTGGAACCAAAACCAGGCTCCATGGGCTTGCCCAGCCCTCAATATGATGTTGATCTGCTGACGCCGGACGGACGGATTGCTGAAGCCGGTGAGCAAGGTCAGATTGTTATACGCACATCAGGCAAGTATCCTATCGGTCTCTTTAAAGGATATTATCGCAATGAAGCACTCACGAATGAAGCCCACCACGATGGCATCTACTACACAGGTGACTTGGCCTGGCGGGATGAAGATGGTTACTTCTGGTTTGTTGGCCGTGCCGATGATGTTATAAAAAGCTCTGGTTACCGCATCGGCCCGTTTGAAGTGGAAAGCGCACTCATGACACATCCTGCCGTAGTTGAATGCGCGATTACGGGTGTGCCCGATGAAATTCGTGGTCAAGTGGTCAAAGCTACGGTCATCTTGGCCAAAGACTACAAGGAAAAAGCCGGTGACGTGTTGGTTAAAGAATTGCAGGAACATGTAAAGCATGTAACCGCCCCATACAAATACCCGCGCATCATTGAATTTGTAGATGAACTGCCCAAAACCATCAGCGGAAAAATCCGCCGTGTTGAAATTCGTGATAAGGACAGCCAGAAACAACAGTGATTTATCATTACGGCATACGGCATCATGGCACCTTCAACAAAAAATTATAAAAAATATGAAACGAGCATGCCTGTACCAGGCACACAAGCAGATGATAATCGGCATGCGGCGTTCCATCTGGCCTTAAACGAAAAATATAGTAGAAGATGAAACAGAAACGGACTTCTCTATTGGTTGCCTTCTCATTATTGATGACAGGCTGTGTTTTGTTCACTAGTTGTGGCAGTTCAACCCTCATTCGTACTGAACCTCCGGGAGCCAAAGTCTATATGAACGGAGAGCCTGTAGGTACGACTCCCTACGATCATTATGACACCAAGATTATCGGTACCAGAACCGATATCAAGCTTGTACTGGATGGTTACGAAGATTACAATACCACTCTTACGAGAAATGAAGATCTTGACATCGGGGCATTGATTGCAACGTTGATCTTTCCTCCGCTACCCTTGTTATGGATCATGGAGTACAAGCCGATTCATACCTATGAATTGGTGCCATTAACCAATCAGAAAGAGACGGGTACAAGCGTGGGAACCAAAGAACAATCTGTTAAATCAAACGGCCTGACGCCATCACAGGTTACACAACTGACGCAATTAAAATCGCTTCAGGATCAAGGCATTTTAACTCAGGATGAATTTGACGCCGAGAAGAAAAAAATTCTGGCAAAATAACGGACATGGAAAAACTGACTGTCATTAAAGTCGGAGGCAAAGTAGTGGAAACGCCCGAGTCGCTGAGTGATTTATTGCATCAATTTGCTCAACTGACCGGCCATAAAGTACTGGTACATGGAGGTGGCAGAACAGCCACGCAGTTAGCTACCCGGCTTGGAATTGAAAGTCAGATGGTTAACGGTCGACGCATTACCGATGCTGAAACGCTGAAAGTGGTGACAATGGTCTATGCCGGTTTGGTTAACAAAACCATCGTAGCGAACCTGCAGGCATTGGGATTAAACGCCCTTGGCCTTACCGGAGCCGATCTGAACTACATGCGGTCCGAAAAACGGCCGGTAGGAGAGGTGGATTATGGTTTCGTGGGTGATGTAAAAGAAGTGCAGTCAGACTTGCTGGCCAACCTCATCAGGCAGGATGTTGTTCCAGTCCTGGCACCTGTAACGCATGACAAAAAAGGGAACCTCTTAAATACCAATGCGGACACCATAGCCGGTGAAGCCGCCAAAGCCCTTGCCAAACACTTTGACGTTACATTGGTGTATTGTTTTGAGAAAAAAGGCGTCCTGCTGGATGAGCAGGACGATGAAAGTGTCATTCCTGAGCTCACCCGTGATGGTTTCAGGAAATATGTCAAACAAGGCATTATCCTGGGCGGCATGATTCCAAAGCTGGAAAACGCCTATGAAGCAATCGATGCCGGAGTGAAAGAGGTTATCATAACACGTGCCGACGCCATCTTAGGTGGAGCCGGCACGCGGATACAAGGATAACTTGCTTTTAGCTGAGCAATTGTTTCACAGTTTCGGACAACACACGTCCTTCTACCTTCCCTGCCAGTTGTTTTGAGGCAATACCCATTACTTTCCCCATGTCCTTTGGGCCCTGGGCTCCGGTCTGGGTGATAATAACCTTTATGGCCTGTTGCAGTTCTTCAGGAGTCATTTGCCTGGGCAAATAGCGCTCAAGTATAGCCGCTTCAGCCAGTTCATTTTCGGCCAGTTCGGGCCTGCCTTGCTGGGTGTAGATGGTTGCGGATTCTCTGCGTTGTTTCAGCATTTTGGACACGATCTTCAAGACTTCCTCATCGCTCAAATCACCACTGGCTCCCGGAGCGGTTCTCGCTTCAATGATTTCTTTTTTGATACCGCGGATTGTTAGTTTTCCAACTTCATCTCTGGCCAGCATGGCGGCTTTCAGATCGGCATCTATTTGTTCTGTCAGTTTCATACTACTAGTTGTTTATACATTGACCGATTCCAAAAAACGGGCATCCCGTCTGAAGGCTGGTTCCTGATTCATTTTTTCAATAAGAGCTTCGTTATCCATCTGATCAGCAGTCAAAATGAAGGCGGAATATTTTTTATACCGGCTGCCACCTTTGTTTTCAGGATAATACTTCTGTTTACGGATTTCACGCTTACGTCGCAATTCCTCCTGTCTGAGAAGTTCGTCCTCTGTCATTTGAGTCAGACGGTCATGTATCTGAGGTACATGCTGCAAATCAAATCCGGTTGCCAGCAATGTTACTTTCAATTGATCACCGATTGTCTCGTCAAATGAAATACCCCAAATGACTTCCATTTGTGGATTAAACCGCTCCTTAAAGGCATTGATCTGAGCCATTTCATGCATCATCAGTTCTTTTTGTGTACTGCAAGAGATGTTGAACAATACTTTCTTGGCACTGAATACATCGTTGTTGTTCAATAAAGGAGAATTCAGGGCACTATCCAGAGCATCACCCAGACGCCTTTCTCCCTGACCAAAGCCGGTACTCATGATGGCTACGCCTCCGTCTTTCATGACGGTCTTCACATCGGCAAAGTCGAGGTTGATGTATCCGTTGACAGTAATGATTTCTGCAATGCTCTTGGCCGCTACAGTCAAGGTATCATCCGCTTTCCTGAACCCATTCATGACAGTCAGGTCAGGATAGATATTACTCAGTTGTTCATTGTTGATGACCAGCAGTGCATCCACATACTTGCTCATTTCTTCCACGCCATCCAGGGCTTGATTGATCTTTGGGTCACCTTCCCATTTGAACGGAATGGTAACGATACCGACTGTCAGAATGCCCATCTCTTTAGAGGCCTGAGCAACGACGGGAGCTGCCCCCGTACCTGTTCCACCACCCATTCCTGCCGTAATAAAGGTCATGCGTGTCCCGTCATCCAAGGCTTTCTTAACATCCTCAAAGCTCTCCAGAGCTGCATCACGGGCAGTTTTTGGATTATTACCGGCACCAAGACCGCCGGTTGTTTTTCGTCCCAACTGCAGCTTCTGCGGAATAGCGGAATGAATCAGAGCCTGATTATCCGTGTTGCACAGCATAAATGTCACATCCTGTATACCTTCTTTATACATATGGGTGACGGCATTGCCACCACCGCCACCGACACCAACAACCTTAATAATGGCAGGCTGTGCAGAAGGATAGTCAAATTTCAAAATATCATTCATCTTCTACTGATTTTTTCGTTTAAGAACGGTTGTATGTTTTATTTTATGCTATATGTCCTCGTCATCAAACAATTTTTTCCAGATGCCCCCCATAAGACCACCTTCTTTGTTTTTCTCGCGCGTCCTGGATTGTCCTTTGGTCCGTTCTGTCGGTTGTTTTTTTCCGGTCTCAAATCCTTCCAGGGCAGGTTCTTTGACGGTAGGAGTAACTGTTGGCGCCGTTACAGATGACTCGGCCACTTTTTGCACTTCCGTCACGCAATGATCTTTTCCCATCAGCAATAACCCAATACACAAAGCGTCTTCAGGGCCGATTTCTATGCCTTCAGGTATCACATCAAACGCTTGTGCCGGATTGCCTGAACGAACAGCCATGCCTGTTTTTTTAGCAATGAGTTCACTCAGATCCGCCAGTTTGGAAGCACCGCCAGTCATGACAATGCCTTCGGTCAGTTTTTGTGTTTCAATACCTGAATACTGGATATGGGCGTAAATGTTATCTACAATTTCCTCTGTCCGGGCAACCATGATTTCATTAGCCTCTTTGTCAAATTTACTGACTTTATCTCCTTCCGGATCAGTTTCTTCCTCAATGATTTTATCCGTGTAATGGAGGGCTGAACCTGATTCTATTTTTAGTTTTTCGGCCTCATCAGTCTCGATATTCAGGTATTGAAGGTCTTTTGTGATGTTATCTCCGCCGAAAGGCAACACGGCTACATAACGGACTATACTCGCTTTATACACGGTCACAGAGGTTGTTTGAGCGCCAAAATCGACGACAACCACCCCTCTGGCTTTATCTTCGGATTTCAAAACAGCCTCCGCGGAAGCGACAGGCCCCAATATCGTATCAAAGTCCATTTTAAGCGTGTCAAAACAGGCTGATAAATTCCTGTAAAGGAAAGGCTGACATACCACAATTTTATACCGGGCTTCGATATACTTTGGCATAGTGCCAACAGGATTGGTATCTGGTTTACCATCCAGCAGGAACTCCTGCGGATGGCATTCTATGCTATACAGTTCCTCGGGTGTGTTACCTTGGGCCTCATCACTCAGCTCATCCAGGTGATTGTCGTTCAGACACTCGTCACCTGACAAAGGCAGAGCGCTTTTTGCATCAATGGTACGAATGGTATAACCATTGACACCTACGTTCACTTTGTTGATCTGGCCTTCAATAGTCAACGAAGTGGTCAACTGTCTCAACAGCGTTTTCACATGACCAGATACCACTTCTATATTATGAACAGCTCCCCGGCGAACACCTACATTACCTGGCAACTGTTTCAGGGCAAGCAACTCCGTCTTTCCCGCTGCATTTCTGCGAGCTACTCCTCCGGTCAGACCGGAACTTCCAAAATCGATTCCGACAATTAATTCTGATGCATCATTCATGTCATGATTCCTTTTTTGTACATACTATCTGGTTTTCAAATTTCAAACTGATATTGGAATACCTGTCCCATCCCATTTTCGGCAGATACTCTTTGATAAAGATGCCCACCCTGTTCATCTTTGTTTCCATATTGACTGGTCTTCCAAAAGCTATTTCATAATCACCGGCACGGGGAATCAGTGTCCATTCCCGGTTTGGTTCTACAACAATCTGCTCTATCAGGGCATCCCAATAAGGATTGCTTCGTAAGATCATGGCCATCCGGTAAAGGTCTCTTACCATCATGGAATCGTTGATTGCCCCTGTGGCAACAATCACATCGGCAGCCGAACGTGAACTGAGCCCTGTTTTTGCCCCTTTCGAGTCAATGTAATAATTGCCTTCATCGCAAATAACACGTAAAACCGGCATGTATTGCCAAACAGTTAAATAAACCGTACCGGAAGAACCCGGATAGCATTCAGCACGTTCCACCAGCTTGTGACTCATCGCAATGCGTTCAACAGCGTCATAATCAATCTCCTTTAATTTTTTCCCTTTCAGCGTTATATCATATTGCCTGAGTAACTGAATAATCTCCGCCGGCTGGATAAATGATTCGCCAGCTTTGTCCATCACAACAACCTGTACGGACTGGCAGGTTTTGTCAGCTTGATTACCGGCAAAAAACACCGTGAAAAAGACCAGACAAGCCAGAACCAGTAAAACAGACAATATGGTCAATATATTCCTGATCATGCCTCATAACGTTTTTTTAACAACGGGACAAGGGTGTCAATATTACCAGCTCCCAAAGTTACAAGAACTTCCGGTTGTTTTTGGTCAAGTACATCAAAAACTTTTTCCAGACTGGTCACTGTTTTGGATGCCAGCGTTACCTTCTTTAAAATCAGGTCGGATGTTACTCCGGGTATGGGTAATTCGCGGGCCGGATAAATGTCCAGAAGAATCAGGTCATCCAGTTGAGACAACACTTCTGCAAATTCATCAGCAAAATCATTTGTCCGGCTGTACAGATGTGGCTGAAAGATGCCGGTCAGCTTTTTCCCAGGATATAATGCTTTGATTGACTGAATACTGGCTCTAAGTTCTTCGGGATGATGGGCATAATCGTCTATGTAAACAAAATCATCACGCTTTACCTGGAAATCAAAACGTCTTCTGGTGCCCTTGAAGCTGGCCAGGCCTTCCATTAACTCTTTGTCTGTTACGCCATTTAAGTGAGCGATTGCCATGGCTGCCACGGCATTTTCGACATTAACACGCACGGGAACACCCAGTTCCATATTCAGAATATTACCATCCGGCTTATGATAATCAAAAAATAACCGTCCAGGTTCATATCGGATGTTTGTGGCATAATAATCTGCTTCTTCCGTGACACTATAGGTGAAAGCTTGTACATCCTGACGTAGCCGATATTTCAACGGTAATCCTTTTTTTATGACAAGGCAACCTCCTGTCCTGATCAGTTCGGAAAAATGGGCGAAACTCTCCAGATAGGCTTCGTGTGTCCCATAAATATCAAGGTGGTCAGGATCGACTGAAGTAATAACTGCCATCCAAGGAGAAAGGTGATGAAATGAGCGGTCATATTCATCGGCTTCAATAACAGTCAGATCGCTTTTATTACTTAACAGCAGGTTGGTATCATAATTATTCGAAATACCTCCAAGGAATGCATTGCAATCCACCTGTGACTGTCTCAGCAAATGAGCTGTCAACATACTGGTGGTGGTTTTACCATGGGTACCCGCAATACAAAGACCCCTGCTTTGGCCGGAAATTATACCCAACACTTCAGCGCGTTTCCGTATCTTGAATCCTTTTTCCACAAACAGACGCAATTCACCCAAATCATCAGGTACAGCTGGCGTTCTGACAACCAGGGTGGCTGATTTATCCAGAAATTCAGCCGGAATAGCATCAGGTGTATCCTCATAATGAATTAGAATACCTTCGTTTTCGAGTTCCTGGGTTAGCACAGTCCTTGTTTTGTCATAGCCAGCCACGGTTTTCCCTTTTATCTTGAAATATCTGGCCAGGTTACTCATGCCTATGCCGCCGATACCAATAAAATAACTATGCGTGAAGTGATGAAGCATGGATTAATTGGTTTGAGGTATCAGTTTAAGTATTTCATCGGCAATACGGCCTGCCGAATCAAATTGGGCTAATTTAAACACGTTACTACTTAACGTGTTCAGCCGTTCAGGTATATTGATCAGCTGGAGGGCTTCAGAAATCAGCCTGGGCCTGGCTTCATTGTCGGGTACCATGATAGCAGCATCTTCTCTGACAAGAGCCATGGCATTACGGGTCTGATGATCTTCAGCAACATTTGGTGAAGGCACCAGGATCACCGCTTTTTTCAACAGGCAGAATTCCGAAATAGAGCTGGCTCCTGCCCTTGAAATGATAAGATCTGCAGCAGCATAGGCCAGGTTCATGTGTTGTATAAATTCCAATACCTGTACGTTTTTCAATTTTCGTTCTCCGATTTGTCGCAGCATATCTTTATAATAATAGTTACCCGTTTGCCAGATAACCTGCAGATTTTTTTCAGCCTCCAAGGTATCAAGGCCCATCAAAACACTTTCGTTGAGCGTACGGGCGCCCAGGCTCCCACCGACAATTAACAGTGTCTTTTTATCCGGATTCAGGTGGTAATGTTGCATTGCTTCCGGCCTTAGGTCTTCTCTGGCAACCAGGTCCTGACGAACAGGATTACCGGTTAGCAGGATTTTTTCTTTTGGAAAAAAACGTTCCATGTCAGTATAGGCAACACATATTTTTGCAGCCTTGGCCGCCAGTAATTTATTGGTTACTCCGGCATAGGAATTTTGTTCCTGAATCAATGTTGGTACACCCATGGAGGCGGCTGCTCTTAATAAGGGTCCGCTGGCGTAACCTCCAACGCCAACAGCAACATCGGGCTTAAAATCCAGGATAATACCCCTGGCTTTGATCATACTGCGTAACAGGTCTATCAACGTCCTGATGTTGCTCAACGGATTGGAGCGGTTGAAACCTCGAACCGGTAATCCAACGATTTTATACCCGGCTGCCGGGACTCGTTCCATTTCCATACGTTTATCGGCTCCTACGAACAGGATAGATGCATCTGGACACTTGCTTTTCACCGCGTTGGCAATGGAAATGGCCGGAAAAATATGACCTCCGGTTCCTCCGCCTGATATGATAATGCGTTTGTTTTTCATTGTTGATCTGGTTAAATGCCATACTCACTGGAGGTGTCCATGGCCTGTTGGGTCAATTGGGTATTTTCTTCATCAGCTTCTATCTGCTCTTTCATTTCTTCTTCCGGATTTCCAAAACGACTGACACTGAGTATGATACCAAAATAAATACAGGTTATGAGTGTCGATGTCCCCCCCCTGCTGACAAGTGGCATGGGCTGACCAGTAACCGGACCAGCACCGACAGCCACCAGCATGTTGATAAATGCCTGAAAACAAACCATCATGGCTGATCCCATGACTAGCAGCATCGGATATACCTTGACGCATCGCCTGGCAATTTTTAAAGCCCGGTAAAGCAATACGATGTAGAGGAAGGGGATGAACAAAAGACCGAACCATCCCATTTCCTCAATAATGATGGCATAAATAAAATCAGAATAGGCCTGAGGCAGAAAATCCCGCTGGGCACTGTTTCCTGGAAGAGTACCAACAAAAGTACCATTGGCAATAGCCATGTTGGCATGTGCTTCCTGGTAGTTCTTATCGGTTATTTTAAAATCGGGATCCGTTACACTCAGTTCAGTCCCATACACACGATTATACCAGGTTTCCCATCTGGGAAAACCAGGCATATCGTCCACCACTTTCAGTAACAGGAAGAACAAGGCGGCTATGGCTATGACACCTCCACCCAACAGCACTAACTTTCTGGCGTTTATTCTGCCCAGAAACATCATAACATATACAATGACGCAAAGCATCAGTGCTGTTGAAAGATTCTCAATCATGATCAATCCAGCAAAAACCACGGTGACCACTATGATGATCCAGAAAGCTTTGTTCAAACTATCATCAGACCGTTGAGTCTTACTTAAAACAAAAGAGGTAAATATAACCATGGCCAGTTTGGCAAACTCGGAAGGCTGAAACTGAATACCCAGAATGCTGACCCACCTGGCAGCGTTGTTAACCCGAACACCAATGACGGGTGTGAGAATCAGCAATAAAAAAGCCAGAACAAAGAACAGCAAGCCAAGCAGGGAAGCATATTTATAATGAACATTATGCATGATGACAATACATGACGCACCCAGCAACAGAAAAGTGGCATGTCTGAGAATGGGTCCGTAGGTGTTCTTGACAGAATAGGCCAGGGTGCTGCTTGCACTGTATACCTCTATCAGTGAGATGACACACAGGAGCACAAATACGATCCAAACCACCGAATCTCCCTTGAACAATTTATTAAACAAACTCATGGCACCTATAGTTTCAGAACACATTCTTTGAACTGACGCCCTCTGTCCTCATAGTTAAGAAACAGGTCAAAACTGGCACAACAAGGTGACAAAAGCACCGTATCTCCTTTGATTGCCTGCTCATAGGCGATATCGATTGCTTCCTGCATGGATCCGGCATCAAAAATACGAGCCACCTTTCCATCAAAGAAGACATGCAATTTCGTATTGTCGACACCCAGAAAAATCAGCGTAGTAACTTTTTCTTTGACCAGATTTTCGATTTCCGTATAATCATTCCCTTTGTCAGTACCACCTAAAATGAGTACAACCGGCGTCTTCATGGATTCCAGGGCATACCAGCATGAATTGACATTTGTCGCTTTGGAATCGTTGATATAGGAAACACCCCTGACACTGGCCACCTTTTCCAGCCGGTGTTCCACTCCTTGAAAACTCCCCAGGGCCTGCCTGATATTTTCTTTGCGGATGTGCGTGATATTGGCAGAAATGGCCGCAGCCAGTGAGTTGTAGAGGTTGTGGGTACCCATCAGGGAAATCCCGTCCTGTTCAATCTGGAATTGTTGTTCCGGCGTATCGATCATCAGAATCTCATTTTCAATGAACGCCTTGATGCCAGTCCCCTTTTTAAGTGAGAACGGAAACTTGCGTGAACGGATATCCCTTTTTTCCACTTCTGCCCTAATGAACGGATCATCGTTCCAGTAGATAAATGAATCGTTTTCCGTTTGATTCTGGATGATGCGGAACTTGGAATTCACATATTCCTGCATGTTGTAATGATACCGATCCAGGTGATCGGGGGTGATGTTGAGCAACACAGCCACATCGGCCCTGAAGGTATAGGTATTATCCAGCTGAAAACTACTGAGTTCCAGTACATAATAATCAAAATCCTTTTCTGCTACCTGCCAGGCGAAGCTGTGTCCCACATTGCCGGCAAGTCCGACACGTAAACCACCACTTTGAAGGATGTGGTACGTCAGCAATGTCGTTGTGGTTTTACCATTGCTACCTGTAATGCAAATCGTTTTGGCATTGGTGTAACGACCAGCAAATTCAATCTCTGAAATGATGGGAATAGTTCTTGCTATCAATGCCTGAATGATGGGACTTTTGTCAGGTATGCCAGGACTCTTGATGACCTCATCCGCGTTTAGAATCAATGCTTCTGTATGCTGTTTCTCTTCCCAGGGAATAGCTCGTTCAAGGAGAGCTTGTTTGTATGTATCTTTAATCTCTCCAAAGTCTGATACAAATACATCAAAACCTTCCTTTTTCGCCAGAATGGCAGAGCCAGTTCCGCTTTCGCCCGCACCGAGTATAACAATTCGTTTCATACTATAATATCTATTTTTAAATTAAGGTAGTATGCACGCCGCATGCCCTAATTATACGGTTCTTGGACGTTTTGTATAAGCATGCTCGTTTCATCTGTTCATCGCATTTTAAGGGTTGCAATGGCCAACACAGCCAGAATCATGCCAATAATCCAGAAACGAACAACGATTTTGGATTCGGGAATTGCTTGCAAAGGCTTCTGAATCAAAGCATCGATGCCGGCATTACCTGGTTTCTGGAAATGATGGTGTAGTGGAGCCATCTTAAATATACGTTTCCCGACACCTGTCCGCTTTTTAGTATATTTAAAATAAAATCGCTGTGATATGACAGACAGGGATTCCAGAAAGAATAAGCAGCAGAATATAGGTATCAGTAATTCCTTTCGGATAATGATGGAACAGACCGCGATAATACCACCAAGCATCAGACTACCTGTATCACCCATGAATACCTGAGCCGGAAAAGAGTTGAACCAGAGAAAGCCGATGGTAGCACCGATGAAAGCTGACATAAAGACAACCAGCTCCTCAGAACCAGGTATATACATGATATTCAGGTAGGATGCATACTTGACATTACTGGATACATAAGCCAGAATGACCAACACGACTCCGATTATGGCAGAAGAACCCGAAGCCAGCCCGTCTTGCCCATCAGTCAGATTGGCCCCGTTGGAAACAGCGCATACAATAAAAATGGCCACAGCAATAAAAAATATCCAGCCGGCTGTTTGTTTGTGTTCACCCAATCCATTAAACAATCCGGCATAATCCATATTGTTGTTCTTGATAAAAGGAATAGTGGTTTTGGTAGACTTGACTTCATCTTTTTTAAACCGTACCGATTCTACCTGTTCATTACGAAATGTTTCCACATTTTCACGAATGACCACATCAGGCCCCAGATACATGACGACACCTACTACCAGACCAATAATTACCTGTCCAAAGATTTTAAATTTGCCCTTTAGCCCTTCCTTATCTTTTTTAAAAACCTTGATGTAGTCATCTGCAAAACCAATGCCTGCCAACCAGACCGCGGATACCAGTAAAAGCTGGATGTAGGTGTTGTTCAGTTTATTCAGGAGTAATGACGGTATCAGGATGGCCAATAAGATAATGATACCACCCATCGTGGGCGTTCCTTTTTTGCTGAGTTGCCCCTCCAGATCAAGGTCTCGGATAATTTCACCGACCTGCTTCATTTGCAAGGTCTTAATAATACGCTTGCCTATACTGGTAGCAATAAAAAGTGCCAGAATGAAAGCTATGGCCGAACGGAAAGAAATATACTGAAACATTCCCGCTCCGGGGAAATCCAGCTTATCCAAATAGTCAAATAATGGTACTAACATGTTGGCGTGTTCAAAGGGTTGAGTATATGTCTGCAATCACTTTCTTATCGTCAAACGGGTATTTAACTCCCTTGATTTCCTGGTAATCCTCGTGGCCTTTTCCAGCCACCAGAATAACATCGCCTGGAGTTGCCAGCATACAGGCTGTACGGATGGCTTCCTTTCTGTCTGCAATCGTGAGCACTTTGGAACGATCTCCGGCTTCCACTCCGGCATACATATCCTTCAGAATATCCTGTGGTTCCTCAAAACGGGGATTGTCCGAAGTCAGAATTACTTTGTCGCTTCCAGTCAGGGCTTCTTTAGCCATCAGGGGACGTTTCCCCTTATCACGGTTACCACCGGCACCAACCACCGTGATAACTTTTCCGCTACCTCCAACCAGCTCATTAATGGTGACCAGTACGTTTTTCAACGCATCGGGCGTGTGGGCATAATCGACAATTGTCAGAAAACCAGATGGAGAACGTAAATATTCAAGCCGTCCTGAGACTGGTTTGAGTGTACTGATAATCAACAGGATGGTTTCAGGGTCTTTTCCGAGCAGGCACGCTGCACCATAGATAGCCAACAGATTCGATACATTAAACTGACCTATAAACTGCACCATGACTTCCTTATGGTTGATATCGAGTTGCATACCTTCAAAATGGCATTCCAGCACCCTGGCTTTAAAATCGGCCATACGTTGTACAGAGTAATCATATTGTTTAGCCTTGCAATTCTGCAACATGACCTTGCCGTTCTTGTCATCGGCGTTGGTCAATGCAAAGGCTTCTGCCGGCAACTCATCAAAGAACCGTTTTTTGGCTTTCAGGTAGTTTTCAAAGGTCAGGTGATAATCCAGGTGGTCACGGGTAATATTGGTAAAGATACCTCCGGAAAAATGCAATCCGGCAATCCGTCGCTGATCCACCGAATGAGAGCTGACTTCCATGAAAGCATAGTCACAACCGGCATCCACCATTCGTGCCAGCAATTCATTGATAACCATTGCATCGGGTGTCGTGTGCGTAGCATGTATCAATTCATCATCGATATAGTTACAGACTGTCGATAACAGACCTGCCTTATGACCGAGCTTCCGGAATGTTTCGTACAACAAAGTTGCGATGGTAGTTTTTCCATTTGTACCAGTGACTCCTACCAACCGGAGTTTTGAAGAAGGATTACCAAACCAGTTGCAGGATATTATGCCGAGCGCTTCATTGCTGTCTTCCACCTGCAAAAAGGTGACTCCTTCAGGCAATACTTCAGGCATGGATTCACAGACAATGGCAACAGCCCCTTTTGCAATAACAGTTGAAATATAGGTGTGTCCGTCTGACTGTGTACCTTTTTGGGCAACAAACAACATTCCTGGTCCGGCTTTCCGCGAATCAAAACAAATATTGAAAATCTCTTTTTCAGATAATCCTTTACGGGTTTTTATAGGCAGACCCTCTGTCAGTGTTGTTAATTTCATCTTCTACTATATTTTTCGTTTAAGGCCAGATGGAACGCCGCATGCCTAAATTATACCACACTTGGGTGCTTTTTACAAGCATGCTCGTTTCATAGGTGGTTTATGTTACTAGTACTTGTTATTCCAGAACAAGAGCCACAGTTTGTCCTCTGTTATAAAAAGAGCCAGGCGGTATTGATTGCCTGATCACTTTACCTTTTCCACTGATGGTGGCGTGCAATCCCATACTGCCTAACAAATATACAGCATCTCTTGCCCCCATATTCCGCACATCTGGTACAAGTCGCCCTGGCGTTTCACTGTAAGCCAATTCAATGCGTTTTTCTGTGGTATTCGCCTTAACCCAATCAGACATCTTGCCGTTCACGATTTTATCAGGGAGGCTCAACTTACCCAGTAATCGTTTGGTTAAATGGACATTGCCATCTTTAACCACGGGCAACTGATATCGAATCGTATCGGATTGTTCATCAGGCCGGATGCGGGAATCCCTGGCAACAATACGTTCGGCAATTTCCCTGAATACGCCGCCGGCTTGCTTGCCCCCTGAAGGTATTTCTTTTTTTGGCCCACGAATGACAACGATGCAACTATACATCGGTTTATCTGCCGGGAAATACCCACAGAATGAAACCTGATGTCCTCCCGTCTGATAACCACCCTTACCTGTAGAAAGCTGGGCGGTACCCGTTTTACCGGCAATTTTAACAACAGAACTGTTAACAGCTTTACCTGTACCATGTACAACCACACTGTCAAGCAATACCTTGATCTTTTTCAGCGTATTATCGGAGCATATTCTCGGGTTGAGTATAGTAGGAGAAAATTCCTTTACACTATTTCCATTTTTCGAAAGGGACTTGACAAAACAGGGACGCATGAGTTTGCCATCGTTTGCAATGGCATTGTAATAGGCAAGAGTATAAATGGGAGGTATTTGTGTCACATAGCCAATAGACATCCAGGGCAAATCGGTCTTGGCCCAATACCGTTTATCTTTGGGATGAGGAATTCTAGGCCGTCCTGAGCCAGGTATTTCCAGATCCATGGCTTTGTTGAGTCCTATCCGGTACAAACCATCAACAAAAGCGGATGGATTTGTTTTATAGTTTTTGTCAATGACTGTTGAAATGCCAATGTTGGAAGAATACTGTACACTTTGTGCAGCAGTAAGCAAATGATACCCCTTTTTCTCCCAGTTATGGTCTTTCATTTTTCGTCCATACATATCCTTGATACCATTTCCGGTATCTATAGTATCAGTAAGCTTCACTTTTCCATCTTCTAACGCAACAATCATGGAAAATGTCTTGAACGTCGATCCGGGTTCACTCTGATCAGACATGGCAAAATTCTTGGTCTCTACATATATACCCGAATCCGCTACAGCCAGGTTGCTGATGGCCAGTACTTCGCCGGTTTTCACTTCCATAAGCACAACAGATCCCGATGCCGCATTGATACGTCTGAGTTCCTTCACCAGCGCAGCCTCAACAATATCCTGCATATAAATATCAATGGTTGTTACCAGATCCAGTCCGTCTTTTGGCTCCTGTGTGATAACGCTGATGTATTCCCCAGCCACTTTTTGACGGACACTCAATCCAGGCTCTCCTCTTAACAAACTATCGTAGTGTAATTCCAGTCCGTTCTTCCCTCCTTTGGAAAACTCTCCGTAAATATCACCGATGGTTCTGGACGCCAGTGAACCAAAAGGCTTTTCCCGACGGAAATATTTCTTTTCATACAAACCGCTTTGGTTCCGGCCTTTTCTGAATAACGGAAACTGCTGAATCTGACGTAATTCGGAATGACTGACACGTTTTCGGGTGAGCAGGTATTCCCTGGATCGCTTCTGATACCCCTTCATTAAATGTTGCCTGTACCCGGCAGGACTTTTATCACCCAGTTTTTCAGAAAGTCTGTTGCTCAAAGGATTCAGGTAATGGAAAAAGGTATCCGGCTCAACCGCCTGAAAATCCATGTACAAAGCATAAGATGGCACGGTGCTGGCCATGAGCTGGCCATCTCTGGAATATATATTCCCCCGGTTGGGCGGCACTTCCACATTTTCCCTGCGTTGTTTTTTTGCCAAATCCCTCCAGGCTCTTCCTTCAACAAATTGTATCTGTATAATCCGGCCCAGAATTGCCAGCACAGGTAAGGCAAACAGAAACAAAATGACCGTATACCGGCGCCGTATCTGTTTGCGTATGGTTTCGCTTAAGCTGGAGTTATTATTGGAGGCCATTGCTGATTAGGCTATTCTTTGACAGTTATGAAATAAGGGGGTGTTTTGGAATCTTCCAGTTGCAGCCCTTTTTCCTGAACAAGCTCACGTACTCTTGACTGACGACTTTCACGCATAAGCAGAGACGATTGTGTAAGTGCTTCATATTTGACATCAGCCAGTGTTTCATTCAATTCATCAATTTCGTTCAAGTCCATGATCACACTGTAATGATTCCCGATGTATACAAGGATACCAGCAACAAAAATCAGAATCATCCAGACATTTCTTGCAAGAAAACCTTTTGTCAGGATTGTTCCGTCAAACACTTCCTTAAAAAAGGAGCTGTACGACGCTTTTTCTCTGGCCTTTTTGGATTTGGCCGTTGATTCCACCGGTTCGTTTTTTGTTTCCATATCAACCCTTCTTTTCAGCAATCCTAAGTTTGGCACTCCTTGATCTTGGATTGCGGATCTGCTCTTCCGTATCTGGGACAATCACTTTGTTGTTAATCAGACGGAAGGGTGTCAGAAAATTGCCATAAAAATCCTGCTCGCACTGGCCTTTAACATTGCCGGATTTCAGAAAATTCTTGACCAATCTGTCTTCCAGCGAGTGATACGTGATAACCACCAATCGCCCACCTGGATTAAGCACCTCCAGCGATTGTTTCAGCAACGCTTCCAATGCCGACATTTCCTGATTGACTTCAATACGCAAAGCCTGGAACACCTTGGCCAATTCCTTTTTTTCCTTGTCACGAATGAAAAAAGGCTTAAGCACTTCCAGCAAAGAAGCTACCGTATCAAAGGGTTTCTCCTGACGTACTTTTACAATTGTCCTGGCAATGCGGCGGGCCTCTTTCAACTCCCCGTAGTCATGTAACACGGTCGCCAGTCTTTCTTCAGGCGACGTATTCAACAAGTCAGCGGCAGTCATGTCTGCCGTTCTGTTCATACGCATATCAAGTGCCACCTCTTCAAAACGAAAAGAAAATCCACGCTCAGCTTCATCAAAATGATGGGATGATACCCCTAAATCAGCCAAAATACCATCAACACCTTCAACGCTGTAAAAACGGAGAAAGTTTTTCAGATAGCGAAAATTACTGCGTACAAAAACAAATCTGGAATCATCCGGACTATTTCCGATGGCATCTTCATCCTGATCAAACCCAAACAACTTTCCGGATTTCAGGTGTTTGAGTATTTCACGGGAATGACCACCGCCTCCAAACGTCACATCCACATACGTTCCGTCAGGCTTTATATTCAAGCCTTCCACGCTTGCATGTAACAAAACAGGTGTGTGATAGTTCTCCATGGTCATAAACGTATGTAATAAAACAATCATTCATCTGCCTCGGAATCATCGTCCATGATGGCAGCAATCTGTTGTCTGAACACCTCAGGATCGACTCTTGGCTTTTCAAGTGCAGCCTTGGGCCAGATTTCGATGACATCATCCATACCTAAAAAACGAACATCGGTTTCAATACCACATGATTGCAACAACCATTTCGGAATCAAGATTCTACCGCTGGAATCCATTTCAGTTTCCTCCGCCTCTCTCCTGTATTCCCTCAATAATTCGCGCTTTTCACGATTCCATTTACTTAACCTGGAACGAAGCCTGGTCGATTCTTCCTCCCAAACTGATTTTGGAGACAGTACAATACAATCCTGATAGATATCTTTGCGAAGAATGAGTGTCGGTTCGCTTTCAGACAAAAGAATGCGCCTGAAGGTTGCCGGTATGAATACACGACTTTTGGCATCTATTCTGGCTTCTATGTTTCCAAGAAATTGCATTGTCTGAATAAAAAACTGATTATCTAGCAAAAATACATATTTTACCCCACTTTACAACACTTTTCCCCACCTTTTTTGCCAACAAAAGATGTCATCAGGTTGTCAACACTTTATTAACATGCTATATACTTCTTTCATAATTAATTAGACCGTTTATCAACACTCGGTTTATAACTTCTCGGTTGAAATTTTCACACTGATTTCTTCATTGATACACCGTGTTGCATTGTTACATGTAAATGACATTTAAAGCAGAGAGTTTGCCAATTCTCAAAAAAAACCTACTTTTGCGAGTCTTTGTAAATTAAAAAGAGAGAAAAACCATATGTCCCAGACTGAACCTTTATCGGTCAATGTAAGGGAAGTGCTGCGTTCAAAAGCGCCGAAGACCAAGGTTCCCGGTTTTGTCATCAGGTATCTTGAACACATAGTCCATCAAGACGAGCTTAACTTGTTTCTGGAACAATACGGGTATCTGTATGGAATCGATTTCATAATTGAAGCCATTAATTACCTCGGAGTAAAAATTGAGACATTTGGTCTCGATGAATTACCCGATGGTCGTTTCACTTTTGCCGGTAATCATCCACTTGGTGGAATCGATGGTATGAGTACCGGATTAGCCATCCACAACCGCTATCCAGACCAAAGCGTCAAGTTTTTGTCGAACGATCTGCTGTCCAGTATGACCAATATACTGCCCTTGTTCGTACCAGTGAATAAGGTGGGCAATCAATCGCAACACAGATCTTTGCCGGAACGCCTGAACGAAGCATATCAATCAAACCTTCAAATGGTTGTTTTCCCAGCTGGCATTTGTTCCAGACGTATTAAAAACGAAATAACCGAATTGGCATGGAATAAATCGTTTATTAAAAAATCGATTGAATATAAGCGGGATGTCGTTCCCGTATTCTTTGAAGGAAGAAACTCCAACTTCTTTTATACCCTTGCCAACATACGCAAATTCCTGCGTATAAAAATCAACATCGAAATGCTTTACCTGGCTGATGAAATGTTTAAACAGCGGGGTAGAACATTTCGCATTTATTTCGGCAAACCAATACCCTACACAACCTTTGACAAGAGCCAGACTTATCAGGGATGGGCAAACTGGGTACGACAGCAAACGCTTGACTTAAAAAAGACGATTAATGAACACAATGGAAAAGATCATTGAACCTATTTCGAAAGAATTGATCAAGGCGGAACTGACACCTGAGAAGCTCCTGAGAAAAACAAATAAGGCCAACAACGAATTATATGTCATAACTCATTATGATTCTCCAAACACCATGCTTGAAATCGGTCGTCTTCGTGAAGAAGCTTATCGTTTTTCAGGGGGTGGCACAGGACAAAAAATAGATATTGATATCTTCGATACGATGGAAGGCTGTTATAAGCAATTAATCGTTTGGAATCCTGACAGTTGCGAAATCATGGGCGGATACCGCTACATTTATGGAAAAGATGTTGTTTTTAATGAAGACAGCTGCCCCAAGCTATCCTCAGCCCATTTATTCAGTTACTCTGACCTGTTTATAAAAGAATTCCTGCCTTACACCATCGAATTAGGACGTTCATTTGTCACCGTGGGTTATCAATCTTCCGTTGCCGGATCGAAGGCTCTTTTTGTCATGGACAACCTGTGGGATGGCCTTGGCGCACTGATTGTCATGTACCCTGATATGAAATATTTCTTTGGCAAAGTAACCATGTATCCGAATTTTGGCGAAGTGGGCCGGAACATGATCCTCTATTTCCTGAACAAACAATTCCCTGATCCGGATCGCCTGGTCTATCCTACCCATCCACTGAAAACCAATATGGACCTGCCGACCCTGAGTAAGTTGTTTGTTGGCAGCAACTTCAAGGAAAACTACCGGATTCTCAATGCCAATGTCAGAGAGCTAAGCCGCAATATACCACCACTGGTTAATGCCTATATGAACCTCTCACCGACTATGCGTGTATTTGGCACCTGCATCAATGATGAATTTGGCGATGTAGAGGAAACGGGAATTATGATCAATGTGGGAGAAATCTTCGAAGAAAAACGAGACCGGCATATTGCAACATTCATTGACCAGCTCAAAGTTAAAGGCGTAAGATTTGATTGATTTTTTGTAATTTTGTGGTCAAATTTAGAAAGAATGACCAAGACGTTTAAACGGACCACAGTCACAACGGCATTGCCTTATGCCAACGGTCCGGTTCATATAGGGCATCTGGCCGGCGTTTATGTTCCGGCAGACATTTACGTACGTTACCTGCGCCTGTTGAACAAGGACGTCCTGTTTATCGGGGGATCCGATGAACATGGTGTGCCCATCACCCTGAAAGCAAAAAATGAAGGCGTCACACCGCAAGATATTGTAGACAGGTATCATACCATTATCAAACAATCATTCGAAGATTTTGGCATTTCTTTCGATATCTATTCCAGAACTACCTCTAAAATCCATCGTAAAACCGCTTCAGATTTTTTTCGGAAATTGTACGAAAAAGGCGTATTCATCGAGAAAACTTCCGAGCAATACTATGATGAGGAAGCCAAACAGTTTTTAGCAGACCGGTACATTACTGGCACCTGCCCACACTGTAAAAACGAACGCGCTTACGGCGACCAATGCGAAGCGTGTGGCACCTCGCTGAATGCTACCGACCTGATCAATCCCCGTTCAGTTATTAGTGGCAGTGCTCCCGTTATGCGCCAAACCAAACACTGGTACCTCCCGCTTGACAAGTACGAGTCTTTTTTGAAAACATGGATACTCGAAGACCACAAAGAATGGAAATCCAATGTCTACGGACAATGCAAAAGCTGGATTGACATGGGTCTGCAACCCCGCGCCGTCAGTCGTGATCTTGACTGGGGAATTCCTGTACCAGTTGAAGGAGCCGAAGGAAAAGTACTGTATGTCTGGTTTGATGCTCCCATCGGTTATATTTCCAACACGGTGGAATTGTTGCCTGATACCTGGGAAACCTGGTGGAAAGACAAAGACACACGTCTGATTCATTTTATCGGTAAAGACAACATCGTCTTCCACTGCATCGTTTTTCCGACGATGCTGAAAGCTGAGGGATCCTTCATATTGCCCGATAATGTCCCCGCAAATGAATTCCTTAACCTGGAAGGCGACAAGATTTCCACCTCCAGAAACTGGGCTGTCTGGTTACACGAATACCTGATTGATTTTCCCGGCAAACAAGATGTATTGCGTTATGTGCTCACAGCCAACGCCCCGGAAACCAAAGACAACGATTTCACCTGGAAAGACTTTCAGGCTCGCAACAACAACGAACTGGTTGCCATTTTTGGCAATTTCATCAACAGAGCCATGGTCTTGACACATAAATACTTTGACGGGAACGTACCAGCCTGCGGACAACTGACGGAGTACGACCGGCAAAGCATGAAAGAATTTGTCGAAGTCAAGCAGCATGTGGAAGACCTGCTCGACGTATTCCGCTTTCGCGATGCCCAGAAAGAGGCTATGAACCTGGCCCGGATAGGCAATAAGTATCTGGCTGACACCGAACCCTGGAAAATTGCCAAGACTGATATGGATCGGGTAGGAACCATCCTAAACCTTAGCCTCCAGATTGCCGCCAACCTGGCTATTGCCTTTGAACCTTTCCTGCCTTTCAGCGCGAAAAAGCTCCGTGACATGCTGGGCATGGAAGATTTCAAATGGGAAAACCTTGGACGGACCGACCTTCTGGCCAGTGGTCATAAAACTGCACCACCCGAATTACTCTTCGAAAAAATAGAAGACGCAGCTATTGAGACTCAGGTTCAGCGGTTACTGGAAACCAAAAAACAAAATGAACTGAAAGAATACAAGGCCAAACCAGCAAAATGCGACATCGATTACGAATCGTTTGCGAAAATGGACATGCGTACCGGAACTGTCCTGGAAGCTGAGCTGGTACCCAAGACCAGCAAACTGATGAAACTGAAGATCGACACAGGAATCGACCAACGTATTGTTGTTTCAGGCATTGCTGAGCAATACAAACCCGAAGACGTGATTGGCCGCCAAGTATGCATCCTGGTCAATCTGGAACCCCGGAAACTTCGTGGCATCGAATCTCAGGGCATGATCCTGATGGCAGAAAATGCAGATGGGAAACTGGTGTTTGTTCAACCGGCAAACTCAGTCAAAAACGGCTCTCAGATTAGCTGATGGAATCCAGGCCTGAGCTGTCAAAACTTCACGCCAACTTCAAACGTCATACCAGCATCAAAGTGGTATAACTTGGAGGTCATCATGCGCTGATAAAATCCCAGACCAAGAATCAACCCGACTTTATCGGGCGACATATAGAACACACGCTCTTCGATACCTAAACCAGCCAACAGATGCGTGTGTTTTTTGTCTGCTGATGTCTCACTGGCTAAGTGATATCGTTCCCAGCCAACGGGCAATTGCCCGCCCATCGACAAATAGAAATCATTTTTAAGGTTTATGAAGCCTGACATACCCAGATCCAACAGGTACTTCTTCCAGGTATACGGATCATACGCTGGATCCAACGCGTTCAGGTTGTAGCGCGTTGAACTGGACAACCGTAGACTGATGGGCATAGTCCATTTCTGTTTAGTCAGAAAGTAACCATAATAGGACAGGTTATGGCTGCTTTCCACAAAACCGATACTTTGCCGATAAGTCACCCAATTGATCCATTTGATGCGGAAACGGATGTCATTCTGCCTGATGCGCAATTCCTCCAGCTTGACTTGCCGGATACTGTCCTGTACACGTTGTTTTTCAAGAGCCTCTTGTTTCTGTTTTTCATAAGCCTCGGTGTCCAGCGTAAACTGAGCAAAAGCCGTCGTGACAAAAAACAACGAAATCAATAAAAAAACAACTCGTTTCATCGAAAATAGTTATTGTTGACTTAGATAATCATGCATAGCGGCGGCGGCCTTCCGACCATCGCCCATAGCCAGAATGACCGTAGCTCCACCCCTGACAATATCGCCTCCAGCAAAAATAGTGGGTATGGCAGACTGCATTTGTTCGTTAACCACGATGGTTCCCCACCTGGTCACTTCCAGCCCTTTTATAGAACTCGGAATCAACGGGTTAGGCGAAACGCCCACGCTGACGATTACCAGATCGACATCAAGCCACTCGGTAGCACCTGGTATGACAACGGGTTTCCGGCGACCTGAAGCATCCGGTTCGCCAAGTGCCATTTTTTGCAACAGCATTTGTTTCACCCGACCTTTTTCGTCCCCCTTGTATTCAATGGGATTGTGCAACGTCATAAATTCAACACCTTCTTCCTTAGCGTGCTTCACTTCTTCCAACCGGGCTGGCATTTCTTCTTCCGAACGTCTGTAAACAATCATGGCTCGTTCGGCACCCAGTCGTCTGGCCGTACGGACAGAGTCCATAGCGGTATTGCCACCACCGATGACAGCGACCTTCTTACCAAAAGGCACTGGCGTATCGGCTTCCGGATTGGCAGCATCCATCAGATTGACACGCGTCAGATATTCGTTGGATGATAACACGTTGATCAGGTTTTCACCAGGAATGTTCATGAAGTTCGGAAGGCCTGCTCCGCTACCCGCGAAGAACCCCATAAAGCCTTCTTTCTTTAGGTCTTCGACGGAAGCGGTTCGTCCAATAACGAAATCTGTGATAAATTCAACGCCCATTTTTGAAAGAATGTCAATTTCAACATCAACAACGCTGTTGGGCAGACGGAACTCAGGAATGCCGTATTTCAGTACGCCACCAATTTCATGAAGCGCTTCAAAAACAGTGACAGTATAGCCTTTTTTAGCCATGTCACCGGCAAAGGATAAGCCGGCGGGACCAGATCCGATGACAGCAACTTTCTTTCCGTTAGCGGGTTCCAGTTCCGGCACAGAAATATGTCCGCTTTCCCGCTCGAAATCGGCGGCAAAACGTTCCAGATTACCGATACCGACAGGCGTCTTGCCCAGTTTGAGCTTATAAAAACACTGTGCTTCACATTGCTTCTCCTGCGGACAAACACGCCCGCAAACAGCCGGTAGCGCTGACGTCTTTTTCAGTACTCTGGCAGCTTCCAGAAATTCTCCCCGCTCAATGTTCTTGATAAATCCCGGGATGTTGATTTCAACCGGACATCCTGTTATGCAGGTCGGATTGATACAATCCAGGCAACGTCTGGCCTCTATTATGGCTTGTTCAGCCGTCAGTCCCAGGTTAACCTCCTCGCGGTTATGGCTGCGGTATTCCGCATCCAGTTCGTTCATCGGCACTCTGGGTATATCGGTACGTTCTTTGGCTTTCATTGATTTGCGCAACGTGTCACGCCACTCCAAATCGCGGCTATCAGATAGTGTTGTTATATCGGTCATAGTCTATTGGTATTTATTATTCCACGTCTTTGTAAGCACCCAGACGCTGAATCATTTCATCAAAATCTACCTGATGGGCATCAAATTCAGGTCCGTCTACGCAAACAAACTGGGTTTTTCCACCAACCGAAACCCTGCAGGCACCACACATACCGGTTCCGTCTACCATAATGGTATTCAACGAAGCCACGGTAGGCACCCCGTATTTTTTCGTCAATAGGGACACAAATTTCATCATGATGGCAGGGCCAATGGTGACGCACAGGTCAACCCTCTCCCGTTGGATGACTTCTTCGATGCCATTGGTGACCAAGCCTTTTCTGCCGGATGATCCGTCATCGGTCATCAGAATCACTTCGTCAGAGCTGGCCCGCATTTCATCTTCAAGGATAATAAGGTCTTTCGTTCTGGCAGCCAGTACGGTAATGACACGGTTACCGGCTTTTTTCATGGCCTGTACAATAGGCAATAGCGGAGCAACGCCAACACCACCTCCTGCACATACCACCGTTCCGAAATTTTCAATATGCGTAGCTTTGCCCAACGGTCCAACTACATCCTGTATATAATCGCCTTCCTTCAGGTCACATAATTTTCTGGAAGAATTTCCGACACGTTGAACCACCAGCGTGATAGTACCTTTTTCAACATTCGCTTCGGCTATGGTCAGCGGAATCCGCTCTCCCCTTTCCGAAACCCGAACCATTACGAAATGACCTGCCTTGCGGGCTTTTGCGATGCGGGGTGCTTCAATGTCAAAACGCACGACCAGATCTGAAAAGTCCGTTTTACGAATAATTTTGTTCATATACCTGATTGACTGAAAAATAGCTAAAATGTTACTTCGCCTGTAAAAACGGCACAAAATTACAGGAAAAAGACCAGTAAGGCAAGACTTTTTTCAGCTACCTTTGTAATAATACCAGTTATTTTTATTGCATGCTACTGTTACCCTCCGATAAACCCATACAAGCCGTTCTGTTCGATCTGGACGGAACCCTCATTGACTCTCTGCACGATATAGCCGATGCAATGAACCGTGTTCTTGAGGCAAGAGGTTTTCCCTTGCATACGTACGATAACTACCGAACATTTATCGGAAAGGGGTTGAGAAATCTGACCGAACGTTCCTTGCCCGAAAACTGCCGGGACGAGGACACTGTCAACATACTTCATCATGACCTGATGGTAGATTACGGCATCCATTTCGTTCGCAAAACCAGACTTTACCAGGGAATCCCTGAATTGCTCGATGCACTAACCGAAAAAGGACTGAAATTGGCCATTCTATCGAATAAAGCTGACGAAATCACGCAAAAGATTGTCGGCGATATGCTTGATCGCTGGCCATTCGGTTGTATCCTGGGTACCGGTGGCAAAATTCCCCGAAAACCGGATCCCACCGGTGCTTTTCTTTGTTGCAAAAAGCTTCAGGTAAAACCCGAACACATACTGTATCTGGGCGATTCCGGACTGGATATGCAAACAGCCATAACCGCAGGAATGATTCCCGTTGGTGTTACCTGGGGGTTCCGCACCAGGGAAGAACTAACAGAAAACGGAGCCAGACAGTTGATCGACAGGCCAGAAGAACTACTGACTTTACTATAGCCATGCTGCTAAAGCTTGGTTTCAAAAACTCCGGACCGTTTGATTTCGACCCTTTTTATAAAGTCGTACCTGCTTAAAACAAATAAGCCAGCGAAATGCTGAAATTCCTATTTTTGAGTTCGTTGAATACATTGGTATTGATACCAGCCACCAACACTTCTTTACCCATCGGAGTCAATGCCCAGTCATATTTTGCAGACAACTGAAAGCTCAGTATTTCAATACCGGCACCAATACCAGCACCAAAATCAATGGTGTTGATATTTTCCTTAACATCCTCATAACTGTCCACGCTACCATCGATCATGGCACCTGTCAGAAAAGATACGTACGGACCTCCCTGAACATAGACCCTGAACAATCCAAGGTCCAGACCATACTGCAGATTTACAGGCACTTCAATATTTTGTGACAAAAATTCGTTGCCTAAACCAGTGGTAGAATTTGTGTACGTACCGCTTTTAACACTATACAGCACCTCGGGCTGAAGACCTATGCCAAACGCTTTTGCCTGAAACAATACACCAAACTGATAATTGGTGGCACCCTTTACCTGATCATAGATGGAAGATGTCGTTGAAAAATCCGACATGTTGGCACCAGCCTTAACACCAAACTTCAATTGGGCATTAGCCATACTGGCAACAAACAAAATGGCCAAAGCCACCAGTGTGATTTTTTTCATAATTCTGATAATTTAAAATTAACTACTAATGAAAGGATTATATACAGTACTATATTGCTCCTGAATGAAGACGATAAAATGAAACGAACGCTACAGCCCAACAGCTTTTTATGTTTGTTTTCACGGGCAAAATTAACACTTATCCACTTACCATTCACCTATTCTGTGAAATAAAACCGAATCAAAAACTTATCCGCTCCAACGTTTGGTGAATCCAAAAAAAGCACGTATTTTTGCGCCCGCTATGCCCAGATGGCGGAATTGGTAGACGCGCTGGTCTCAAACACCAGTGGATTCACTTCCATGCCGGTTCGATCCCGGCTCTGGGTAC
>Ga0153915_10000403_pt1 | contig 39510 bp, 35 predicted proteins | sample Opewatmetagenome_2_FD_107003 | JGI IMG/M metagenome (GOLD analysis project Ga0153915, IMG submission 107003) | Freshwater wetland microbial communities from Ohio, USA - Open water 3 Core 3 Depth 3 metaG | ecosystem: Environmental > Aquatic > Freshwater > Wetlands | place: USA: Ohio, Lake Erie...
GCTCATCATACCACACTGCCGCCCTGACGGGGAGCTTGCTTTCGAGGTCAAACTGCATCCGCCAGTATTTCATATTATCGACAGGCCATTCTAATGTTACAAACACGCTGTCCCTGCCCGTAACTTCGTCTTTGCGATACTCTTCTTGCCAATTTTTGTCCTGGCTTCTGAGTTGCTCGAACCAATCGTTTCCAGGAAACAGGCCGCCGCCTCGCCGGTTCAGTCCTTCGCTGATATACACAACTCCGCCGGTTCCGAACCAGCTATAATAAACATATGTGAGATTCTTTTCTTCAGATGCAACATGGGTAAAATATTGCCCCTCTTGGTATCTGAAATCCCCCGTAGTGTCGGGATTTGTGCTGTTAGGCCGCATCCATATATCAACCGTATTTCTGTTTCCTTCCGGGCAGCAATTACCAACGCCTGATATATGTGCTGTTTTAATGTGCCGCAATGCTTCTATCGTTTGCTCTATTGCCCAGGCAGGCTTCGATGTTATGCTCAATATGCTTAATACCGTGACCACCGCTAAAAGTAGTACCGCGGCTGTTGCTAATCTCACGCTTTTACTCTTCATGATGGTTCTCCATACATTCGCCTTCTCAAAAGGCGATTGCGTTCCTGTTTGTTCGTGTGCCTTCATTGCGTCATCTAAGATTTGCTTTCGCAGTTCGGTACCGGCTGAAAAATTCATTTTCTTTACTGAACTTTCTATTTTTTCTGTCGGCCTCATTTTTGCACCTCATCTTTTAACATTGACCGCAGTTTATCTAATCCGTATCGATATCGCCCCTGAATCGTATTTACTGACACATTCTGCAGGGTAGCTATTTCTCTGAATTTCATCCCGCCTTTCAAGTGCAGAACTACTGTCTCACGCTGTTCGTATGGCAATTCTGCGAGAGCTTTGTTCATCTGCAACGATGCCTCGTCGCCTATGACTGCCTGTTCAGGGCAGTCCGACTCACCAATCAAAGCTTCTTCTTTTAATTCGCCAGGCGGATATCCGGCCCTGCGAATCTGGTCGCGTGCTTGGTTTACTACACAAGTTGTCAAATAGCTCTTAAGATTTCCCGTTTGGCCGAAACCCTGCCATGAGGCCGCGAATCGAACAAATACGTCGTGCACGATGTCCTGGGCCGTATTGAAGTCGTTCACAAACCCCACTGCTATAGTCAGCAGATAGTCGAGGTACTTCTCGTATATCCGGCAAAGCGCCTCTTTGCTGCCTTGTCTGAAACGCCATTTCAAAATTTCGTCTTCTATCATCTGGTTCCGGTCTAAACCTTTTTAACGGCCGTCATTCACTGATAACACGATTGTGCTATGTGTTTTAGTATAGGAAAAATAACATTTTTAGGAAGCGCATAAAAAAAACGCCGTCCCTTAGGGACGGCGTGTGGGGTTTTGTGTTTTCTTTGGTTATTTCACCTGGTAATCCTTGGCAGGTATCAGCGAGTTGATTAACCCGGTCAGTTCTTCTTCGGTTACAGGGCCATTCACAGCTATCAGCGGGAACGTTCCTGCTGGTGACTGAACTATATACCCGCATCTGTCCTTTGCCGGCTCAACGCCGGAATTCTTGAAGCACAGTTCCGTCCAGAACGCCTCGCTGCCGGTATTTCTGTAAATTTTGAATCCGTTGTATGTCTTCCAGTCGAACTTGCCTCCTTGTGCTTCGGCCTGTTTGAACATCGCGCTCATATACTTGTTATGCGTCTGGGATTGAATCAGCATAACCATCCGGGTATTATTTTCCTTGGGCTCATAAATCACTATGAACATCCTTGCCGGCGGATTCATCGGATCCATCACGTCAATAATCATTCGGCTCTTTGTCCAGTTCGGGTCGGTCGCAAAGATATATGTCTCGAAATCGGCCTTGTCTATCATATGCCGAACAGATACGTTCGGAATCGCAACGTCCGAAGCCACCGTTACTCCGCTGGGTGTTTCGCCTGCAAGTTCTTTACTGCTAAGCTCTGCGAGGTTCCACGAATATTCCGGCTTATCGACCTGCTCGCTGACTACCCTGCGAATTACCATTTGCGGCTGACCGTTAAAGATGTAGTCAATCTCGCCGATAATCTCGTCGGCCTGGCGAATCTTGAACAGGTAATACGTATTCAAATCTCCCCACGGATTCGGGAAGCCAACCTTGTAAATGTACACCGCTGTCCCGTCATCGAGTGTGCCTTTTGTTACATCCTGAACCGGCTGATTGAAGCATTTATCGGTCATGCATTGCTGAACGCCGGCCGTTATACCAAGAAACTCCGCCGGATTTTCAGGCGCCTTGAAATTGGCGCTTGTTCCTTCGCTTTTGAGCTGGACTTTTCCATCTGCCGCTGTCTCGGTGATGTTTACAAATTGTCCGTCATAGGAGTTTGCGAAAATCACCTTGTCATTGATATCCATCGTGCGGACAAATCGTCCCGTCTTCGCCTCATACCAGGAATTGTCATAAATTGTGTAGGTCTGGTTGGCGTCTTTGGCCAGACGGATTTCGGTTAACCTCTGTTCGCCGCTTGGTTGAAGCGACATCATCGGAAGCCAGTTTATTAACCAGGAGCTGATTAGCTCTTTATTCGTTTTATTGAGCTCCTCGCCCGTCATCTTTGTGTTGCCGATTTTTTCAATCATTTCCTGACTCTTTGGATTATACTGACTGCGATAGACCGTGATTTCACTCATAATGTGAACAATACGGTCTCCTTTGAAAAGCTGACTTTCAACCGCTTTAGCTTTTTGCAGAATTTCGATTGCCGACAACATTGGTGTTTCCACGTCTTTGTGGAACATTGCCCAGCTTCCAATTCCCACGACAGCTATTACCGCTGCCGCTGCTGCTAATCTCATCTTGTTTTGCATAATTGTTCTCCAAACCTCGTTTTGGCGGGATTGTTTTTCCTGTTGCCATTGGCGTCGTGCAAAAGCAGCCAGCAGTTTCTGTTCCAGCTTATCTCTGTGACGGTGATCCGGTTTGTCGTCGAATGTCATCCTGCTCATAAGTTCTTCAAATTTTCTTTCGTTAGGATTCATATTGTCACCTCCTGCCCGTCAATCTGGGCTGAAGAGATATGCTTTCGCAGTTTTTCCATTGCCCGCGATAACTGACTGCGGACAGTGCTTGCGCTTGTGCCGACTACCTCGGCAATTTCCTCATGTGTAAGGTTTTCAAAAAAACGCATTGTGACGATAGCTTGTTCGTTCGGCTTTAGTGTGAGTAACGCCTTTTTGATGACGGCCTGGTTATCCTGCGACTCGTCAGCCGCAACTGCCTCATCGACACCTGCTTTACTCGCCCCCCACCATACCCAGGTCAATATCGCGCTTCGGCGGGAGGTCTTTCTGATGTGTTCATTGACGGCGTTCGTTGCTATCCGGTAAAGCCAGTTCCGGAATTGCTTCTCGTTGCCGTCAAATGTCTGGAAGTTCTCCACCATTTTCAGGAAAACTTCCGATGTGATGTCTTCCGCTGTGGTTCTCTCGAAGAGCCGGTGTGCACAATACCTGAATATCGCATCGTAGTGACGTAAATATAACCTTGTGAAGGCCCCGGGGTCACTTTTCGCCTGCGTCATCGGGTCCGGCTCGAATGGAAAACCGCTGACTTCGCTCACATTCATCATTCTGCTCTCTAAATCGATTTGTAAATTTCTTGCTATCATCGCAATTATAAATGCGCGGTAATTACAAATGCGGCAGTAAAACTTTTGAAATTTAACAGTTTTTAGAGAGTTCGGAATGTAAGTCCTGATATAGTAGAAGGTTATGGCTATGTCCCGAGGTCGATTATTTTCGCTGTCGGTATCCGGTTTTTTATGATTTCACCTGCCAAATCGACCCATTTGCCGCATTTATCCAAAACCACGCTGTCACTGCTTGCGACGATTTTTCCCCCTTTTATCAGCACTGCGTCCGGGCTTGTCACGAGCTCGATTTCCCAGTGCCATCTATTTTTTTCCGCAAGTTCACGAAGAAGAGTTTTTAATCGACCGCTGTTCGAAACCGGACTGTCCAATAACCATAGTGCCTGGCTTGTCCCGATTTGTTGCAGAAATCCGCCTATAAGTTCGATAGCGGGTTGCGTTTCACTGACCCTGCGATATGTCCCGTGAATGCTCGCTAAATCCCGGCAGCATCCGTCTCGCCCCCTGAAAATCAGCCCTCCGCTCATCGCCGCCTCAATCGTTATCAATAAATTATATCCGTCAATCGCTATCATCTGTCCGGCGACGGCGTTAATATCTAACTGTCGATTTTTGCGGCTTGCCCGCTGCTCTTCCGAGCACGCGCTTCTCATCACCGCTAATCGCTGTCTTTCGGTCAGTGTGAATCGGTCGCCAACAAGCTTCAGCGAGCTTTTTTCAGCGTACCCCTTGCTCAGCAAAAGCGAATAATCCGCGACCGCGCGTCGTATGTCAGGTATCCTGTTTGCGGCAAACAGCGTTGCGTCGGCAGGATGCTGCCCCCTGTGTGCTCGTTTGTCAGGCATAATCAATCATCAATTTTATTTATTTGATAATTTGCCGTACTATTTTCCCGCTTGATTAGCATCTCCTGTTGTCGGTTTTTCGCGGTCGGTCATAATCTTTGATATCGAATTGGATGCCATCGCCGAAAAGACCGGGCAGATTCGCATTGCCATACGATATTTGTTGACGGCCTCTTTCTTTTGGCCGGCCAAACTCAATTGCTCCGCCTCCGTGATATACTTATCAGTTGTTGATATGGCCGATGTCGCTCGAACAACGGGTGCCATAAAGTTTTCTACGGGGACATAATCATCATCGAGGACAATCCAGTCTGTTTTTTTCCCGAACGCGGTAAGGTCATTTTCATTGCCTATTATCAGTTCTGCGTCCGCGAGGTTCTCCTCTGTATTAAGGTTTTCAAGATTTACAGGCCTTTTAGCAGCTATTACAACGAAATTGACAGGCAAATTATAGTCGCTCTTCTTGGTCACAACATAAATATATGGAAAGGTCTTCTTTATGGTCTCTACGAAACTGGCGATAACTTTTCCCCCTTTACGCATATCAATTATGTTCGTCACATATACCCCATCCGCCGCCAGTATATCGAAAATCTTCTCGTTAAACTGTTTTGTCACTAATTGAAAAGGCACCGACAGATCGTTAAACGCGTCCATATATATGAAATCATATTGCGGTATCTGTTCGCCCCGGCGTTTTTTCCCCAGCAGTCCATCGACGTAGTTCCGCCCGTCAAGATTAATCGTGCGAATAGGCGTATTTCTCGGCAGCCCGAACGCCTGTATTGCCGTCTCTGTTACCGCCGGGTCTATTTCCGCCACGTCCACGCTGCTGCCCGGCCACAAGTCCAGAATATATCGCGGAAAAACATATCCGCCGCCTCCTATCGACAGCGTGCAAAGTTTTTCTTTGCCGGAAGCGGCCCTGCGGGTCACCGCCCCGTAAACCCGGACATAGAAAAACCGCAGGTCCCGAATCTTACCCATTATTATCCGGCTATGGCTTTTCAGATTGTCCTGGGTAAACTGTCGCTCATCCGGCTGCTTGGTCAGTTGTTGGACCGCTACATAACCGTATTGGCTCTCGGTTTCATACAGCGTATCCGGCTCGTGCGGCTGCCTCAGCGACATTGCCGAACCGACGTCTTGTGCCCATTTAGCAGGCATTGTCCCCGCGACCGCAAGAAAAATTACTATAACCGCATAAACATACATCGCCGCTGTTCTCGGTTTGTATATCAGGGCTGTTACAAGGAGTATTCCTGCCGTCAGCCATAGTGTGTTTACCGTCCCGATTGTCCCGATTAGCCAGAAACCCGCCAGGAATGTTCCCAGGATACTCCCGGCCGCGCCAAGTGCGTACATCCTGCCAACGGTCCGGCCGCTATCCTGCTTCGACTCCAGGGCCATCTTCACTGCCACGGGGCTGATAGCGCCCATAAGCATCGATGGGATAAAAAACACAATCGCGATACGACACAGTGCTCGTTGTGCCATTTCCATACGCCACAGGAAATCCCATTCGCCAACAAGGTTGTTCAGGATTATGGCGGCGACACAAGCCCCCGATGATGCTGCGAACAGCCAGCCGATTGTTTTCCTTGCCGGAAACGAATCCGCCAGCTGGCCGCCAAGATAATACCCAAGCGTAATTCCCCCAAGTATCACGCCTATCACCGCCGTCCACGTGTAAAGTGACGAGCCGATATGCCTTGCCGCCAGCCGGCCCGCCACAATCTCAACCATCATAACGCAGACACTGGCGAGAAATATCGTCGCACCAACTGCCGCGGCTGTCAGGAAACCGTTAGTCAGTGGCTTGTCTGTTGTGGCTTTTTTTTGCATCCGCCGAAGTATAAAGCAGCGTTTTTATCCCGGCAAGTTGTTTCTTCAAGGCGAGGAGTTTTCGTATGTTATTTCTTTGTTTGCGATTGCTTGGTTGCAACCTGTTCTGCGATTCGCTGTAGCCGGGAAATTGCCTCAGTGTTTCCGCCTTGTTTCATGGCATTTATAGCGTTTGTTATTGCGGTTTGGGCTTGTTCATAATCCTTTTGGTCTATCAGGATTGTTATAAGCATAAAATGATAGTCGGGATTGTATGGTGCCGCCTTTACTGCTTGCTCCAGATATATCTTTGCCTCCGCGATATTTCCTGTGCTCGCCAGTGCCATCCCCAGATTCGCCAGGACGTCAGGTGCTTTAGGAGTTATCTGGAGACGGTGTTTAAATCCTTCGATTGCACGATTGAGATATTTTTGGGATTCCTCAAGTTGTCCGAGTCCACGCAGTGATGCACTCATACAGAGATGCATTGTGGAAATATCCGTTTCGATTTTGGGCCTGTCGTAGTATTGAAGCCCGTTTTGGCAGACGAAAAATGACTTTTTAAATTCATGATGCGCCAGCAGGTCATTGCTTATATCGATATAATTATTTACAGATAATGGCTGGCAGTTGTGAATCACTTTCATATACAGCTTGACGGCTTGGTCCCATTCGCCGGCTTTGCCCAGTTCGCGGGCTTTGATTATATCGTCGCTGGTTGATTTCCAGGTCTTGTCCCGAACCGAGATTGGTGCGGCCAGATTATCTATAGGCGCATAATCATCGGTCAGCGTAATTCCATTGTTCCTTGTTATGAGTGTGTCAAGTTCATCCTCGCTTAATCGCCAGATATCAGGAAAGTATTTGCTGACTTCCGCAACTATCGAATCGATATCGAGCGTTTTCTGCGAGGCGATTAAAACGAAAGTCATTCGCCCGTAATACTCAAATGTTAATGTCAGTACGTAAACGTTTTTGAATGTTTGCCTCAATGTGTTTAAAACGCTGCCTAAAACCTGGCCGCTGTCATAAACATCGATGAGATTCAGCATATAAAAACCGTCTTTTTTGAGCAGCCGGGCCACTTTTTCGTTGAACTCCTTGGTTACAAGCTGGTATGGGACGGAAAAATGGTCAAAAGCGTCTCCGTAGATAAGGTCGTAAGCGTGTGTGTGATTCCCTGCCTGTTCTTTTGCAATTATATCATCTATAAAGTTACGTCCATCCATCGTGAATATGTTAAGGCCGTGGTTCTCTTGCAGTCCGAAGGCCGCTCTTGCCGCCATGGTTACTCCGGGGTCAATTTCCACTACGTCAACTTTTCCTGTTGGCCACATGTGTTTGAGATAGCGTGGAAATACAAACCCCCCGCCTCCTATAGCAAGAAAGGCCGGGTTATCTCGCCCTTTCATTGCTTGCTCTGTTGCTGCCGCGTAAATTTTTTCGTATGAATATTGCAGATTTGTGATATCGCCCATTGCGGCAATGCTGTGAGTAAGTTTGTCCTGAATGAATACGCGAATGTCTGGATTGTCGGATTGTTTACTTATTCGTATCCGGCAATACTGGGTTTCGTTATCATAAATAATGTTCGGGTCAGGTTTGCTTCTCAAAGAAAGCATTGCGCCCGTCTGTTCGAAATACTGACTTTTCGTGCTTCCCAAAAATATCATTAGAACCAGTATTCCTGCCCACGGGTAAAGCAGCCGGTATTTCAGGTCATATAATAGTCCTGCAGCTAAAAGTATTGCCGCAGTTGCCCAGATAACTCCGTTAGACCCGATGGCGGGTATGAGCCAGAATCCTGCTATCAAGGTGCCTGCGATACTGCCGGCGGAGCCAAAGGCATATACCTTTCCTATTGTATTTCCCTTCTCCTGTCGTTGGTCCAGCGCTGTCTTTGCGGCTACGGGGATTATCGCACCTATGAATACAGGCGTCAGCAGGAATATGACTGTGATACAGGCCAGTGAGTATACCGGCCAGATGAAACCCTCAAAAACCGCCCATTTTTCCAAACTGTTATTCAACCAGATACTGCCGACGCACGTTATTGAAGCGACGCCAAAAAGTCCTCCTATGGTCCTTTTGCTGGGGGAGTAGTCCGCGAGTCGTCCGCCTAAATAATTCCCTGTTGTCAGACCCGCCAGCGTTACTCCTATTACTCCTGTCCACGTGTATAGTGACGAACCGAAATGGTATGCAACCAGCCGGCCTGCGGCAAGCTCCAGCATCATAACGCAGGCGCTGGCCAAAAATACTGTCGCCCCAGGCATGACACGGATTAAAAATGTCGTTTGTTCTTTTTTTGTCTCAATCATTTAGCCGACCGCTTCCTTAATTGTACACCGCGTTAAGGTTGATTGCATACGCGTTTGCTGTTACAATTATCATTTATCAATTACTAATAATCAATTGGGTATTTCAGAAAGATACGATGCCAAGCCATAACTTAGCAAAGATTACGATAGATGACCTGGATATAATCGGCTATTCGATTGCCGGCGAAGAAACCGTCATCGCTATGCCTCAGCTCGACGTCTGCTTCGATATCGGCAAGGCCCCCGACCAGGTTATACCCATAAATCACGTCCTGCTCACACATGGCCATATGGACCACGCCGCCGGTATTGCCTATTACCTCTCTCATCGCAATTTCTGCGGACAGGCCGCCGGCACAATTGTCGCCCCCGAAAATCTCCTGCCCCCCATTAGGGACATTATCGACGCCTGGGCCCGTCTCGACGGCAACCAGCTTCCCGCCAATCTCGTGGGCGTCAGGCCCGGCGACGAATTCCAGATAAAACCAAATCTGGTCGCTCGCGTATTCCCCACAAAGCACAGCAGGGGGTCTGTCGGCTTCACCGTAATAGAAAAACGGAAAAAAATAAAACAGGAATTTGCCAACCTCTCAGGCCCGCAGATTGTCGAATTGAAAAAGCAGGGCGTTACAATCGATAATCCCATTGAGATACCTATTGTAACTTACCTCGGCGACACCCAATACGTCGATTTCTCACAGCTCAATTATATCGCAGAAAGCAAAATCCTTATCGCCGAATGTACCTTTTATGTCGATGAGCACGCCGACAGGGCACACGCAGGCAGACATATGCACATCGATGAATTTGTGAAATTGATTACTGAGCTTAACAACCAGTATGTTGTAGTTACGCACACCACCCAGCGAACGCCTATGAGCCAGATTCGTAAAATACTCAAAAGCCAAATACCCCCTGACCGCTTCGACAGAATCATCCTCTTGATGGACAAAAACCAGAATAAAAACACCGTATAATCACATACCAATTTCGTTATTTCTCACGATACGGCTGTCCCGCCTCGTAAAGTTTTATCCGCTTCTCAATCTCGCCGGCCAAATCTGTCTGATTGCCGGCTTTTGCGATGTCAAGAGATCGATGGGCTGTTTTTATCGCATCGTCGAATCTGCTTGCCGCGGCGTATGTAGCAGCCAGCGTATCCAGATACTCGGCATTTTTGTTGGCTGTTAATTCGCAGGCACGTCCGGCGGCTTCTATCGCCTTGTTTGCGTCACGAACAGATTTGTCATCAACAGTGGCCAGTATCCATGCTATATTGTTGAGGATTTCAGTACTGTTGGGTTTAAGCTTCAGTGCCTTGGCCCAATTCTGGACCGCCAAATCGTACGTGCCTGATTGGACATAAGCATTGCCAAGGTTTCCATAAAGTCCCGCATCGTTAGAATTTGTTTGCAGGGCTTCGTTAAGGTGCTTTATGGCCTCGGTCTTTTTTCCTGTTGCAAGTAATGCGATTCCCATATTGTTATGAGCATCAGGGTATTTGGAGTCCAGTTCTAATACCTTGGCAAAGCACTTTATTGATTCTTCGTATTTTTTCTGCTGCATTAAGGTTATGCCCAGATTGTAATATATTTCTGCAGACCCTTTATTGTATTTCAAAATCTTATTGAAACACGCGACGGCCTCATTCAATTTTCCCTGTTTGAAGTAAATTTTGCCAAGCTCGTTGCCCGCTTCGAGATATCCAGGATGCGTCATTAATGCGTTTCTGAAATGTGCTGCGGCTTCGTCGAGTCGGCCCGCTGCGAACAGCTCGCTCCCATATCCTTTTTCTGCCACGTGGTTGTTTTTTGTAACCTTCAGGGCGTGTTCGAATAGAACCATACCGTTTTGCCAGTATCTGATTTGGTTTTGTGTAAGCACAACTGACGAAAACAGAATAATCGTCGCCAGAACCGATATAGTTAGTTTCAGGCGGGGCCGGTTGAAAACGAAATCTCTTGCGATCCATCCGATTATCACAAGCAATCCTATTATCGGTAGATACATATATCTGTCGGCGATTGCCTGCTCGCCTGCTTGGACCAGTCCTATCATCGGCACAAGTGTCCCCACATACCACAGCCAGCCCACTGTTATATATTTTCTCTTACCAGCAGCGAAGATGCCTATGGCTGTTATAAGGATAAATATCAGTGCGCATAAAATTATTACCGTTACTGAAAAGGTTGTATTGGAGTGCGGATAAAACACAGCCAGTCGGCTTGGGAAAATTGTTTTGCCGATGTATTTTATATAAGAGAGGAACATATTGGCAACTCGGGAGTCGAATGGTATTGCCTCCGCCGGGATTAATGCCCCGGCGTTTTTTTGAGCAGCAATGGTTGCTGCGCTTAGAATGGCCGACAGTACTAAAAAAGGGGCCTTTTCCATAAATAATCGGCTCAACGGCTCAGTTTTTCCCGCAGGACGGTGTTTCCAGTTAAGACGCTCAAGCGGCCAATAGTCCAGCAACAGTAAAACCAGCGGAAGAGTTACAACAACGGGTTTGGTCATAATGCATAAGGCATACGTTACGAAAAGCAATATGTATCGTCCTATGCCCGGTCGTTTGGTATACCAGATATAAACGGCTATTGTGAGAAACCAGAAAAAACCGCTTAATACCGTTTTTCTTTCGGCTGCCCACGCCACCGACTCTACCTGTAAGGGGTGAATCGCAAAAACCGCCGCGACGAACGCGCTTGGCCAGATTGCTCCCGTAATTTTTGCGAGAATCCAGAAAAGCAGAAGTGAACTGGCAATATGAAGCAGGACATTGATAAAATGATTCCCTAACGGGTTAAGTCCGAATATCTCGCAGTCCAGCATATGGCTAAGCAAGGTCAGTGGGTACCAGTTGCCCATATGTGAATTCGTGAATGCCCAGATAACAGACGCTTGTGTTATTCCGCCGGTTACGTTTGGATTATCCGTTATGTATGCGGTATCATCATAGCTGACAAACCCGTTGTGTCGAATCGGCTCGTATGCGACAAGCGTAGCGGTCACCAGTGCCGCCATTATTAAAAACAAAATATGTTTTTTACTGAGCATCATTTATTTCTGCCGATACGGTTGTCGTGCTTCGTAAAGCTTTATCCGCTTTTCAATCTCGCCGGCCAAATCCTCTCTGCCGGATGATTTTGCGATATTCAACGCTTTTTCCGCCGTTGTTTTTGCTTCCTCGAACCTGCCCGCCGCCGCGTATGTCATCGCCAGGGTATCCAGATACTCGGCCTCCTTGTTGCCTGTTAATTCACAGGCGCGTCCGGCGGCTTCTATCGCCTTGTTGGCGTTACGCAAAGATGTGTCCTCGACAGTTGCCAGCGCCCATGCCAGGCGGTTGAGATTTACTATGCTGTCGGGCTTTTGTTCGACCGCTTTGTTAAAATTATAAATCCCCGGCCCATATCTACCCAGTCGCATATAAGCCGTGCCGAGATTTCCATATACCTCTGATTTGTCCTTGTTTATCCGCAGCGCCTCGTTGAAATACCTGATTGAATCATCCGGTTTTCCGGTTGCCAGCAGTGCTATCCCCATTTTGTTGTCAGCATCAGGATAGTTGGGTTCTATCTCCAGTGTTCTGGCAAGATGTTTTATCGCCTCGTCATATTTTTTTTGCATACCCAGTGATAAGGCTAGGTCGTAGTGTCCATCCGCGGAGTTTTCGTTTTGGCGTAAAAGGTTGGTAAAGCAGGATATGGCTTCATTTGTTTTCCCCTGCTTTATATAAACCCTGCCCAGGTTACTGATTGCCTTGGCGAATGTCGGGCTTATTCGCACTGCGTTGCTCAAGTGCTTTTCCGCCTCATCGAGTTGCCCGGCTTCATAGAACAATGCGCATCCGTAATAGGTCTCTATGACGGGATTGTTTTTGGTTGTTTTCAGGGCATATTCGAACAGCGTCAAACTGTTCTGCCAGTGCCGTACCTGCATTCTGGTTAGCACAAGCAGGCACGACAGCGATATCACGCCCGTTATCGCCGCAATGGTTTTTAATCGGGGATATTTTGCGATTAGCTCTTTGCCGGCCATCGCAATGATAATAAGCAGGCCAAGCATTGACAGGTACATATAGCGGTTGGCCATAACCTGGTAACCTGCCTGGACCAGCCCTATCATAGGCACAAGTGTCCCCACGAACCATAACCAGCCGACTGCCATATATTTTCTGCGACGCCCGATATAGATGCTTATGGCCGATATCAGGATGAACAGAAGTATATAAACTGCCGTTGTGGTTTTTGGAATGGCCGGATACGAAGATGGATAGAAAACAGCCAGCCCGCTGGGCCATAATAATTTGCCGATGTATTTTATATAAGAAGAAAACACGTTGGCGATTCGAGTGTCTAATGGAATTATATCTAACGAAATAACCGCCTTTCCGCTTTTTTGCGCAATGATGGTTATGACTGACAGGGCTGCCGACATAACCAGCAAAGGAATTTTCTCCAATATCAGCCGTCCGATTTGTCCCCATCGGATACGCTCTAACGGCCAATAGTCAAGAAGCAGTAATACTAACGGCAGCGTAACAACCACCGGCTTGGTCATAATACAAAGGCCGAATACAAGCAGCAGCAGCATATATCGGCCGAATCCGGGCTTTCTTGCGTAGTGTATGTATGCAGCCATTGTCAAAAGCCAGAACAGCCCGCTTAGCACCGTTTTTCTTTCAGCCGCCCATGCGACCGACTCTACCTGTAACGGATGCAAAGCAAATACTGCTGCGACGAACGCGCTTGCCCACAAGGAACTGCTAATGCTGTTAAGTATCCAGAAAAGCAGCAGGGCGTTGACGATGTGAATCAGGACGCTGACGGAATGATGTCCCGGCGGGTTCAGGCCGAAGAGCTGGTAGTCAAGCATGTGGCTAAACCATGTCAGGGGGTGCCAGTTCGCCGCGTATAGCTTTGTGAACGCCAGGATTACCGAATCGTGAGTTATCCCGCCTGTTACGTTCCGGTTTTCTGTTATGTACCCGTTGTCGTCATAGTTGACAAATCCGTTGTGTCGTATTGGCTCATAAGCGACTAATGTCGCGATTACCAGTGCCGCACATATAATAATGAGAATATGTTTTTGACTGAAGCGCATTTATTTTTACTGTTCCCGCGTGCCAGCTCGGTAAAGTTCCATCCGTTCCTGAATTTCGACGACAAGATTCTCCTGCCCTGAAATCCTCGCGGCTTCTAACGCTTTTTCGGCAATCCTCGTCGCCTCTTCGAATTTGCCTGCCGCCGCAAAGCTGCTTGCCAGTGTCTTCAGACATTCAGCGTCCTTGTCTCCCGTCAGCTCACAGGCGCGTTGTGCATACCCGATTGCTTCGTTTGTCTTTCCTGCCGCCAGTAGTGTAATCCCCATTCTTTTGTTGGCAGCCGGGTCCCGGGGATTCAGCTCCAGCGACGTGGCATAGTATTTTATGGCGTCTTCGTATTTCTTTTGTATTTCCAGCGCCGCCGCCAGGTTGTAATAAACCTCCGCTGTCCCCTCGTTGTGCCTTATCAGCTCATTAAGATGCTCGATTGCCTCGTTGAGTTTCCCCTGTTTCAGGTAAACCTTGGTTAAGTTGTTGCGGGCGACCACAAACGCCGGGGCCAGACGAACTGCTTTACTAAGATGCGGCTCTGCCTCATCTGTGCGGCCCTCATTGAACAAAGCGACCCCATAGCTGTTTTCTATAACAGGGTTGTCTTCGGTAACATTCAGTGTGTACTCAAACAGCGTCAGCGTGTTTTCCCAGTGTCTGACCTGTATTCGGGTGAGTATGAGCATGCTCAACAGAACAATCACGCCCATTGCCGTTGCGGCAATTCTTATGCGCGGTCTGTTGACGATGAAATCTTTGACTGCCCAGCCGATAATAATAAGCAGACCAAACATCGGGATATACATATATCGATTTGCCATTGCCTGTGCGCCCGACTGAACGAGTCCTATCACAGGCACAAGTGTCCCGACGTACCATAACCAGCCGACTGCCACATATTTTTTTCGCCGGCCTATATAAATGCTCAAAATGGTCAGTGCGATAAACAGCATCGCGCATGTCAATACCGACGCATCTGAAAGAACTACGAGGGGATATGGGTAACAAACTGCCAATCCGCTGGGCCATACCATCTTGCCGATGTACCTGATATAAGAAAGGAACATGTTGGCTACTCGATAATCCAGCGGCATATTCTCCAGCGTAGGGACGATTCCTCCCTGTTTTTGCGCAACGTAGGTCATTATACCCAAAAATGCCGATATTGCCAGCAACGGGATTTTTTCTGCAATCAGCCATCCTGCGGATTTTTGGCTTGATTTAGTTTTTGCTGGTTGTCCCCATCGAACCCTGTCTAATGGCCAGTAGTCCAGCAGCAATAGCGCAAATGGAAGAGTTACAACCACCGGCTTGGTCATAATACAGAGGCCAAAAACCAATAGTACCACCAGATATCGGCCTAATCTCGGCTGTCTCGCATAGCGAATGTATGTAGCCATCGTCAGCAGCCAAAACAATCCGCTTAGAACCGTCTTCCGTTCCGATGCCCACGCCACGGATTCTACCTGGACAGGGTGCAGCGCAAATACTGTTGCTACAAATGCGCTTGCCCACATTGTTCCAGTAATGTTTTTAAGTATCCAGAACAACAGCAGAGCGTTGGTAATATGGAGCAGCAAACTGACGAAGTGATGACCTAATGGGTTCAGCCCAAAAAACCGACAATCCACTATATGGCTTATTGTGGTCAGCGGATGCCACATAAAAAAATGCGGCTTTGTAAATGCCTGGCCGAATGATTGCCAGCTTACACCGCCTGTTATCATCGGGTTTTCGTAAATATATTTCCCGTCGTCGTATGTAACAAAACCGTTGAGCCGTATCGGTTCGTAGGCAACAAGCGTTGTTATCACAAGTGCCGCGCTTATAAGTAAGATAATTTGTTTTTGACTTAATCTCATTTATTTCTGCCGATACGGTTGTCCCGCTTCATAAAATTTTATCCGTTCTTGTATCTCGATGGCCAAATTCTCCAGGCCTGTTTTATTTGCGAGGTTCAATGCTTTTTCCGCCGTTGCTTTTGCTTCATCGAATCTGCCTGCCGCAGCGTATGCGACCGCCAGGGTATCCAGCAGCATTGGGTCATTGTAACCTGTCAGCTCACAACCTCGCTGAGCGAATTCAACGGCTTTTTGAACGTTATGAATCGATGCGTCATCAACAGTGGCAAGTAACCACGCTAATTTGTTAAGAACATCAGTGTTGTCCGATTTTAGCTCTGCTGCCCTAGTAAGATTCTGTATAGCGAGGTCATACTTGCCCACTTGTATATATGCCGAGCCGAGATTCGCGTATGTTTCCTGGTCTTTGCTGATTTTTAGGCCCTCGTTTAGATATTTAATGGCCTCATTGGGCCGGCCGGTCAACTGTAGCGCAAATCCCATTTTATTGTAGGCGTCGGGATACGTGGGATTCAACTGAAGCACCTTAGCAAGGTGCTTTATGGCCTCGTCATATCTTTTTTGCTTACCTAACGCTATGGCCAGATTATAATATACTTCAGCGGTTCTATGTTTGCGGTTTATAAGCTCAGTAAAGCAGGCAATGGCCTCGTTAAGCTTTCCCTGTTTTGCGTAAATTCTGCCCAAGTTGTCTCTGGCTTCAGCTATATTTGGGGTTATCGACAGCGCCTTGTTAAGATGCAAAATGGCCTCGTCGAGCCGGCCTGCCTCAAATAATGCGCTTCCGTAGTTGCTTTCCGCTACTTCGTTATTTTCGGTAACCTTCAGGGCATAGTCGAATAAAGTCAGAGAACTCCGCCATCGCCCGACCTGCAAACGGGTAAGTGTTGTCGCCGATGACAAAACAACAACGGCTGTTATTGCCGCGACGACTTTCCAGCGGGGCCGGCTGGCAACAAGGTCTTTGACCGCCCAGGCGACAATAAACAGCAGGCCAAGCATCGATATATACATATATCTGTCCGCCATCGCCTGCGCTCCCGCCTGAATCAGTCCCATCATCGGTACCATGGTCCCGACGAACCATAGCCAGCCCGTCATTATGTATTTCCCGCGACGACCTGTATAGATACTGAGCGCTGTTATCAGAACGAACAGCAGTGCGCAGATAACCGTTGTAGCGACAGAGAGATTATATGGATAAAAAACAGCCAGCCGGCTCGGCCATATCATTTTGCCGATGTATTTTATATATGAGACGAACATATTTGCGATTCGGGAATCCAACGCCATTTTCTCGATGTAAGCAAATGCTCCCCCGTCTCGCTGTGCAATGAGGGTCATCACGCTTAGAGTTACGGACAAGGCCAGCAGGGGGATTTTCTCCGTTATTAACTGCCCCTTGTATGTCGTTTCAATTCGGCCAAGTGGCCAGTAGTCCAGTAAAAGCAACACAAATGGCAAGGTCACGACCACCGGCTTGGTCATAATGCACAGGCCATAGACCAAAAACAGCAATATGTATCGCGCTGTGCCCGGCCGTTTTGTGTAATGAATATAGGCGGCCATAGTAAGCAGCCAGAACAGTCCGCTTAATACCGTTTTTCTTTCGGCTGCCCACGCCACCGATTCTACCTGCAGCGGGTGAAGCGCGAATATCGCCGCAACAAATGCGCTTGGCCACAGTGAGCCCGTAATGCTATTAAGTATCCACAAAAGCAGCAGGGCGTTTACGATGTGAATTGCGACGCTGACCAAATGGTGCCCTAACGGATGCAGCCCGAAAAGCTGGCAGTCCGCTATATGGCTCAGCATAGTCAGCGGGTGCCAGTTTCCCATGTGTGAATTCGTGAATGCCCAGATAATCGACTGTAGTGTTATACCGCCGGTTACCTTGGGATTTTCTGTTATATAAGCCCGGTCGTCGTAGTTGACGAAGTCATTGTGCCGTATCGGCTCATAGGCCAAAAGTGTGGCTACGATGAGGCCGACATATATCAGTATTTGTGCGTGCTTTTGGCGATGTTCCAAAGTCACAATAACACTACCCAATTTATTGTTATCGCGAGCCTTTGCGGACGTTCTCTTTTATCCGCTGTATGTGTCCTCTGCCCAGTCCTTTTACCTCGCAGCCAAGCGCGAAATATTGCTTTATCTGTTCATCGCTCAGTATCCCGAAGCAGTCGATTATCGCGATCGGCCCGCCTGCCCACTCGACAATCTTTTTCGGGTCGAGGTCCAGATACTGCTTATGAGGCACCGCCAGTATCAGCGCCGCCACACCCTTAATCGCCGCCGGCAGTTCTCGCTGCACTCGGATTTTTACAAGCTCATCCTGGTTATGGAAAAATCTCGCCCACGAATGTCCCGGCGCAGGATAAACATCCTGCTGCTCAAGCTCATACCAGTGTTCCACGTAGGGGTCATGAACCTGCATCTCCGCACCCATCTCCGTCAGCTTTCGCACGACGATTTCCGAGCCGCTGTATCGCGTGTCGCCGACGTCCTGCCGGTAGCTCGCCCCGCAAAGCAGCACCTTGGCGCCGGCTATCATTTTGCCCATATTCCGCAGCGCATCGCGAGTCAGCTCCGCCACGTGCAGACCGCGTGTGTCGTTCACGTCTATCGCCGTGGTCGTCATCTTGAATATATCATCCTCGAATCCGAGGATATGCTTATATGCCCAATAGCCCAAACCGCCGTCCTTGGGCAGACAATACCCGCCGATGCCGGGGCCGGGGAATATCATATTGTTATGCGTGGGCCGCATCTTTATCGCCTTGATGACCTTAATCAGGTCAACGCCGTTTTTCTCCGCGAACATACTCCACTCATCCAGAAACGCCAGCGTCGTCGCCCTGAACGAATTCTCCACTATCTTGGTTGTTTCGGATTCTATTGGGCGGTCCATCACAGTCAGCGGGAAATCCTTCGTATTCAAAACCTCGTGCAGGAATTTCTCAACCCGCTTCCTTGCCTCCTCGTTGCAGCCCGAGCACACCCTCCAGAAATCCCGAATCGACGAAACATAATGCCTTCCCGGCATCACTCGCTCGAAACTGTGCGCCAGCAATGGTTCCGTCTTTATCCCGCGGGCGGCGAACGACTTTTTCATAATGGGCCAGGCGATAAATTCCGTTGTCCCCGGCGCAACAGTCGTCTCAATCAGCGTCAGGCAATGCGCCTGCACTCTTTCGGCGATTGTCTTCATCGTCGCTTCCAGTGCGCCCATCTCGACAACGCCGGTTCTCATATTGCCCAGTTCCCGCTTGCTGTAATCGCACTGCACGTCAACAACCACGCAGTCCGCAAGTTTCAAACAATCGCTGTTATATGTTGCGATGAGCGTCTTCTTTTCCAGCACGCATCGCTTTATCATCGGGTCAACTTCCGGGTCCTCCGCCTTCACCGGCGAGCGGCCCTCGTTGAGCATAGGGATTTTCCAGTAACTCCGCGTGCTCGGCCTTTGGCAGCCGATGACGAACTTGCTTGGCTTGCCCGTCTTTTTATCCACGGTGTCCGCTACTATGGCTGCCATTACCGCCCCGACAAACCCCACGCCCATTACCACGACGATTTCCTTGCCTTCTTTGCGGGCCGCATCTACCAGCGATTCGACTCTCTTGAGTTCTTTTGCGTAGTCCTCCTGGCTCGGCAACGCGAATTTTTCCCCTTCAGGGTTCATCGAATAGTCAGACATTTATAACTCCTTTCTTATAAAGTTGTAATGCACATCAAACCGGTCTTGAATTTTACGCAAATTATCCCCTTAAGGCAAGCTTTTATCGTTTGTCCGGAGTGGGCAATTTAGCCCCTCAATTTATTGAGAGGTTACTCCGATTAATTTGTAGGGCGGGGTTTACCCCGCCGATTATTCTGATTACGCTGTCCGGCTTCGCTTCCAGCTACGCCGAGACCTTCGCTTCGCTCGTAAAATTAAGTCGGGCGAACTCGCCGTGATACTTCTTGGCCGCTTCGTCATAGGCGCGGGCGGCGTCGATTTCGGTTGTGAAACTTCCGAGGTATATTCTTTTGTTTTGGAACCTGATTTTGGCTCCCCATTTGTCCATACGTTTATCAAAGAAGACCCCGATATATATCGATGCGGTTTTTGTTTTAATTTTACGCCTGTTATGTATGTTCTGTGAATGAGTGGCGAGGTGGAGGTTGGCGTGGCGATTTCGAGAGAATCGCCATTTCTGTGGTCAACGAGAAGACCTTTGGGAGGATTCATAATTTCTCTGTGCAGGTACATATATTTGATTCGTCCGAATTCGGTTTTTCGCAGGATACGGGCGGCATACAAACTATCATCGTCACGGTCACAGGCGGACCATTTGAAACAGTTGTACCGGTAATAATCCTTCGGGTCTAAAATAGTGAACTCACCTTCGCCGAGGTTGATTTGGTGCTAAAACGCAAAGGTTTTTTGACACGGATTTACACTGTTTCTTATGGCCGCGAAAAGGCACAAGAGGTGCAAAAGGTTAAATGAACCACGGATTACTCTTGAGCTTTTTGTCCGCCGAAGGCGAGACCTCGCTTGTGGCGGGTGCCTCTTTGCGGCTGATAGAATCAGTGGAATCTGTGTAATCTGTGGTTTCGGTCCGTGTCCCAAAATAAAACTGCCGCGAGGCCCTTCTATCCCGCGGCAGCAAAATCCTGTTTTCTCTGTGTGCTCTGTGCCCTCTGTGGCTAAAAAACTGTGTTCTCTGTGGCCCTATTTAGCGAAGTTGTACACGTCGTCCTGTGTTCCGTAAAGGCCATCCCAGCCGGCTGACAAGAGGATATAACCATCTTCATTATGCGGCCTCGGAGTCGATGTAACCTTGTCATTCGTGATTGCATTAAGGAAAACTCTGGGGTCCGTATACATGGGGTGGGGATTAACAGTTGCAGCAGATTCCCATGGGCAACCAAGCCCTGTGAGCGCGTAATTGTCATCAAAGTTGTAAATGTTTGTGTTAGCAGTGCCAGCGGTGGGTATAGTCGTAGTATCATGGGCAATTTTTGACGAGTCGGCCTTGTAATAAAGCACGGGCATACCCACCTTTTGTCCTGACCTTGCTGGGCAATATTTGCTTTTTATGTCGGCTTTCTGGAAGACATCGCCAATAACAGCATTTGGGTAATCTGATGGCGTTAAAGTATCGGTTTGGAATACTGCTGATGGGGTGTAGAAACTTGCCCCAGAAGTAATAGGCCATGTGTATATATCCTGAAGGCGGTAGGCCTTGATATTTTCGGAATCGGTATATTTGGTTCTGTCACGCAGGTTTGTCTTAAGTGTGTCGGTGTAAGCGGTCGGGTCGGTTATAGCGCACAGGTCAAAAAGATAGTCACCGGTTTGTTTTGCCTGGAAACTGGACGATGGATGATTGCCCATACCGTCCCGGCCTAATAAGGCCTCGCATAATCTCATCGCGCCGCAGTAACCAACGCTATTGGAGTCAACGGCGCCCGAGTCCGGGTAGGATTCCTGATGGTCATTTCGGAATAGTTCGAGTCCTTTGCTTATTTCGTTGAACTGGCCCCTCTGGACTACGACCTTGGCGAATCTGCGGGACCTTGCTAACCCGGGCACAAGGACGCTCATCAGGATGATGATAATGCTCATTACCGTGAGAAGTTCGACGATTGTAAACCCTGTCCTTAGTTTTTTAGCGGTCATTTGGTTCTCCTTAACAGCTTAAATATGTAACAATAAAGACATTTGGCCACAGAGCGAATTTATTTATTTTTAGCCACAGAGGCCACAGAGCACACAGAGGAAAAAAACGAAATCAACTATCCTTTTGTGCCTTTTCGCGGCCATAAGAAACAGTGTAAATCCGTGTCTAAAAGTCCGTGTCAATCCGCCTTTGGCGGACAAGTCCATGTTTTTTCCACGTTTAAGTACGGAAACAATATCCCCGCACCATATAAGTAGTATAGTTTATAGGACGCCCTTTGTCAATTGTTTTAGGGGTTAATTTGGGTGGATTCAGCCCTCCCCGTCTGGCGGGTAAACCACACCTCCGGCGGGTAAACCTGCCACAGAACACGGCGGGTAAATGTCGCATTTCGGGCAATATGGTCGCCGGAATCTTGCCGAAACTTGTCTCGCCATTTGTTATAATAGGGGGAAATCGGCCGTGAACAAAAGCAATAAGATGTTCGGGATTGGAAGTAAATGAAGCTGGAAATGCGAGGACAGATGCGGTTAGAGCAGCAGATGAAGCTGGCTCCGCATATGATTCAGTCGATGGAAATCCTCCAGCTTCCGCTGCTTGCGCTTCAGGAGAGAATTGAACAGGAGCTGAACAGCAATCCCGTTTTGGAGGCGGATGAAACGCCCGAGCAGGAGGAAGCGACCGCAGAGGCGACAGCGGAAACGACAGAGCAGGTCGTGTCCAAGACGGAAATACCGGAGGACTACAAGGGCGATGACCGGATGGATGAAGAGGTGCGGGATTATATCGAGCATCGCGACGATTATGCCAGGCCCCGGTCGGACGAGCCGGATGCGAAACTCGCCGCGATTAATAATACCGCCGCGCTGCCGCAGTCGCTGCACGATTACCTCGATGACCAGTGGCGAATGGTCGAAGCGGACGAGCCGGTGAAAAAAGCAGGCAGTATGATTATCGACTACATCGACGACAAGGGGTATTTGTCAGTTCGCCTGGAGCAGTTGCACAGCAAGGACCGGACCGATTTTACGCTTGAGGATTTGCAGAAGGCGATTGTGCTGATTCAGGAGTTAGACCCGCCCGGCGTCGGGGCACGCGACGTCAGGGAATGCCTGCTGATTCAAATCAGGCAAAGCAGTGCGGATGTCAGCTTTGAGACGGCCCTTGTTACCAATCACCTGGAAGACATGCTCGAAAACCGGCTGCCTGATATTGCGAAAAAAATGAATTGCACCCTGGAGGACATTAACCACGCCATTGTTCGGCTGAGCAAATTTGACACATCGCCCGGACTGCAAATCGGCAGAAACCACAATCACCCGGTTACCGCTGACGTCATCGTGGAGTACTCCGAGGAAACTAATGATTATACGGTCCGGCTGGCGGAAGATGGTTTGCCCCGGCTGCGCATAAGCGATGATTACGTCAAAATGGCTTCCGGCGATACCTCGACTACGCTCGGTACAGGCAAGGTCGGCGATAACGCAAAACAGTTCCTGCAGAATAATATCCGCTCGGCCCAGTGGATAATCGACGCGATACAGCAGCGCAAAAACACGCTGCTCAAAGTTACACGTTCGATTGTTAACCGGCAGAGGGATTTTTTCGACAGGGGACAGTTGTATTTGAAGCCGTTGCCGATGGCGAAAGTTGCCGAGGATGTCGGCGTGCATATCGCCACCGTTTCACGCGCGGTCGCGGGTAAATATATGCAGTGTTCCTGGGGCATTTTACCTTTGAGGAAGTTTTTCAGCGGCGGCATCGAGGATACGCAGGGTAACGAGAAAAGCTGGGAGGCAATCAGGGGCAAATTGCAGGAAATAATTAACGCGGAAGACAAATCGAAACCCTTCAGCGACGACCAGATTAAGGCCAAATTAACTGAAGCGGGCATCACAGGCCTTGCCAGAAGAACTATCGCCAAATACCGAGGCCTGCTCAAGATTCCCCCCGCTCGTCTTCGTAAAAAATACTAAAAAATAGTTGTTGACCGGGCGAACATATCCGATACTATATGAGTATATACTCACATAGTAATATAGCAAGGAAATGAATATGCCTGATTCGAAAAAACGATTGTTGTTTCAAAAACAGGCCCAGGTTGCGCAGGCAATCGGCCATCCTCTGCGTCTGGCAATCATCGACTTTCTGAAAGACGGGCCGCAGTGTGTCTGTGATATTGCCGAACATATCGGCTCAGAGCGTTCCAATGTCTCGCGGCACTTGTCTCTTATGGTCACAGCGGGAATCCTCGGGCATAACAAAAAAGGACTGCAAGTTATCTACGAGTTGAAATGTCCCTGTATCCTCGATTTTTTCTCCTGTATGTCGGGCGTGCTGAAACAACGGGTTAAGGATGACAAAGAGATATTGAAAGTTCTTTGAGGCACAGGCGATGAGGATTCTGAAATGGACATTGCTTCTGACGGCTGCGGTTTTGCTCTGGGGACTGATTTACTGGAACCTCGCGGCTTTCGGAGGATGGTTTACATATTCACTGCTGAAGATGCAGCAGGGCGGGCATTTAAGTTCGGCGGTTGAGTTTTTTGTTTTCGAGACGCCCAAGGTTTTAATGCTGCTTGTGCTGATTGTTTTTGGGATAGGGATTATTCGTTCGTTTTTTACGCCTGAAAAGACGAGAAAGATTCTCAGCGGCAAAAGCGAAACAGTGGGCAATATTCTGGCTGCGCTTCTCGGCGTGGTTACGCCTTTTTGCTCGTGTTCGGCGGTACCTTTGTTCGTCGGCTTTGTAACGGCGGGCGTTCCGATTGGCGTGACGTTTTCATTTTTGATTTCTGCCCCGATGATAAACGAAATCGCGTTAGTGATGCTTTTCGGGATGTTCGGCTGGAGGGTCGCGGGGCTTTATATGGGGGTTGGTTTGTTAATCGCCATAGTCGCCGGCTGGATTCTCGGCAGGTTACATATGGAAAAGCATATAGAACCCTGGGTTTTTCAGGCCAAGATGGGCGATGGCGCACAGGAAAATGCGATGAATTGGGAGGACAGGATTCGCTATGGCTTAAATGCGGTAAGGGACATTGTTTCAAAGGTCTGGATTTATGTAATTTTAGGGATAGCGGTTGGCGCGGGGATTCACGGTTATGTACCGCAGGATTTTATGGCGTCATTTATGGGTAAAGGGGCGTGGTGGTCCGTGCCTGCCGCGGTGCTGCTTGGTGTTCCGATGTATTCCAATGCCGCGGGAATAATACCCGTTGTAAAAGCGCTTTTGGAGAAGGGGGCTGCGCTGGGGACGGTTCTTGCGTTTATGATGGCGGTGATTGGCTTGTCACTGCCGGAGGCGATTATCCTGCGGAATATATTGAAGCCGAAACTTGTTTTTACATTTTTCGGCATCGTTGCCGTCGGGATTGTCATCATCGGTTATCTTTTTAATATCTTGCTGTAGGGACTTGAAGAATGAAAAAAATACAGATTCTCGGAACGGGGTGTCCCAAGTGCAAGGCGTTGACGCAAAACGCCGAGACAGCCGCGAAGGAGCTTGGTTTGGAGTACACACTGGAGAAGGTGACGGATATAAAAGAGATTATGAAGTTCGGAGTTATGATGACCCCTGCCCTGGTTGTTGATGGGCAGGTCAAAACGGCGGGCAAACTTCTGAACATACAGGAAATTAAGGAGATGCTGAAATTATGAATAAAGCCGCAGAGTTAATTATCGTTATTGTTCTGATAGTGGCCATTGCGGGCGTAGCGATGGTGAAGAAAACGCAAAAGAGCGCAAATGCTCCTGTGGCGGACGTTAATAAGCCATCCGCGACTATACAAGGGAATTTGCCCCGGCTTGTGGACCTGGGCGCTGATAAATGTATCCCGTGCAAGATGATGGCGCCGATACTCGAAGAGCTTAAAACCACGTATGCCGGCAAGCTTCAGGTGGATTTTATCGATGTCTGGAAAAATCCGGATGAGGCAAATAAATATAAAATAAGCGTAATCCCGACTCAGATTTTTTATGATGCTTCAGGCAAAGAACTGTTTCGCCATGAAGGGTTTTTCGCGAAAGAAGACATCATCGCAAAATGGAAAGAATTCGGAGTTGAGCTGGGCGGGACAAAATGATTGAGCGTATTTTTACAAGTTTGACGCAGGCGGTAGAGGGCACGGCAGCAATAGCAATCGCGGCATCTTTTGTCTGGGGGATATTGAGCATTCTGCTTAGCCCATGTCACTTGGCAAGCATCCCCTTAATTGTCGGCTTCATTGATGAACAGGGACGGATTTCGACAAAACGGGCATTTTGGATTTCCACGCTGTTCGCGGTTGGTATTCTCATTACCATAGGAGCAATCGGAGCTGTTACGGCGGCAGCAGGACGGATGATGGGCGACGTGGGAAAATACGGCAATTACTTTGTCGCTATTGTTTTCTTCCTCGTTGGCCTGCATTTGCTCGATGTAATACCAATGCCTGTTTCAGGGCCGGGGCAGGTAGGTATGAAACGTAAAGGAATGCTGGCCGCATTTATTCTCGGCCTCGTATTTGGCATTGCTCTTGGCCCCTGCACGTTTGCTTTTATGGCCCCTATGCTTGGCGTAACATTCAAATTGGCGTCAACTAATCTTGTATATGGTATTCTGCTTCTGTTGATTTATGGATTAGGTCACTGCTCTGTGATTGTATTCGCGGGGACATTTACCGAGATTGTCCAGCGGTATATGAACTGGAACGAGCGTTCGCGTGGCGCGATTATTTTAAGAAGGATATGCGGAGTCCTTGTTATTTTGGGAGGACTGTACCTGATTTATACGGCTTCATAATTGGTTTTTGATAAAAATATTTACACTTATTGACTTAGGAATAATTTTGTGTTAGTATCTGCATATCTGTGCGTATATGCAGATATATAAGAAGGATAGCGAAATGGATAAAGAAGCGGCACTGTTTAAGGTTTTAGCGGACCCAACCCGATTACGGCTGGCGATATTGCTGGCAATCAAGGGCGAAACTTGCGTTTGTATGCTCGCAGATGGCCTTGATATGGCCGGATATAAGATTTCACGTCATCTTGGGATAATGCGTTCTGCAGGAATAGTTGAAGTCAGGCGTGAAGGCACATGGATGTACTATAAACTTTCTAATCCTCAAAATCGACTGGAAGAGTGTTTGCAGGATTGCTTCAGGGATTGCCTTACAAACCAATTGATAGTGAAAGCAGATATAAAGCGGCTGTCAAAAGCAACTTGTAAAAAATGATGAATTAGAAACGATTGTCAGTAACCGTAAATGTTAGAAGTCAATCAATAGCAGCCAGAAATACACGAAAATTTAGGATTGAAAGACTTAGATATGTCCGAAAAAGTTGAGCAATTGCATTCAACTGCTATAGTAAATAGAGTTCCAACAACGCTAACTAAACAAGACCGGCTGGGAGACTGGAAGGTCCGTTGGGGCATAAATCGAATGGGCTATGTGGTTGAGCCAGGAATTTATGCTGTTAACAATCCCAATTCCGGCTCAGTGGTGTTTGTCTCTGCTAATTACAAGCTCAGTTTTGATGCTCTCAGAAGCCAGCTTGGAGGACTTGATGCCTGGATACTCGTGCTGGATACAAAAGGCATAAACGTATGGTGTGCAGCAGGCAAAGGGACTTTTGGAACAGAAGAACTGGTTAACAGAATAGAGGTTTCGGGATTAGCAGGCGTTGTTAATCATCGCAAACTACTTCTGCCCCAATTGGGCGCTGTTGGTGTGTGTGCCCATGAGGTCTGCAAGAGATCCGGGTTTTCTGTGATTTATGGTCCTGTTCGGGCTCGTGACATAAAAGCATTTATTAAAGCAGGAATGAAGGCGACCGAGAAAATGCGGCGGGTACAATTCTCATTGTACGACAGACTGGTTTTAACACCGGTTGAATTTGTAAACAGTCTGAAATATCTGCTGGTTGTGATGGTGGTTTTCTTTTTGCTGTCCGGACTGAATCCAAAGGGGTTTTCACGAGAGTTGATGTTTCAAAATGGTTTAGGTTCGACCGTTATACTCTTTGCAGCCTATTTAGCCGGGACAATTGCGGGGCCATTGCTGTTACCGTGGATTCCGGGGAGAAGTTTTGCTTTTAAAGGGACTTTTTTAGGTCTGCTTGTAACCGCCATATTATGGAATTTGGCGTGGACAGGTAATTGGGCAAATACATTAGCGTGGCTCTTATTGGTTTTGCCAATTTGTTCATATTTGGTTATGAATTTTACAGGCTCTTCAACCTATACTTCTCTTTCCGGCGTAAAAAAAGAAATGCGAGTTGCAGTTCCGTTGCAGATAATATCCGTGTTTGTTGGAATCGTATTTTGGGGGATACTTAGGTTTATCTAAGGAAATAATATGAAGCTCCGATATCTCAAAAATGTCGTTACTTTGGAACTGAATGTCGATAAATGTATCGGGTGCGGTATGTGCGTTGCTGTGTGTCCGCATAGAATTTTTCAGCTCAATAACAAAAAAGCAGAAATAATCGATAGAGATGCCTGTATGGAATGCGGGGCTTGCAGCCGAAACTGTCCTGTGGATGCAATCAGTGTAAAAACGGGGGTAGGCTGTGCAGCCGCTGTTATCCAAGGTTTTATACATGGAACAGAGCCTGTATGCGACTGCGGCTGTGATAAAAAATCAAAGTGTTGCTGACAACATATTTAATCTTTTTAGGAAGGCCTTAAATGAGCGACAATAAAGAGCATGCTTATCGTCAGGAAAACACGGACAATATATAAACATTAACAACGATAAAATAAAACGCTGGAGGTATTTATGGAAGATGTAAAGTCGGAAGGTTGTGGGCCGGGGTGTGATTGCGGTAAACCTTCGGGAAACAAAAAAGCAAAGACCGTAATTTGCCTGATTGTCCTGTTGGCGGTATGCGGAATTTTTGTTTATAAGGCAACAAGTGCCAGGCAGACGGCACAGGATAATACGAAAGCCGCATTTGCTGCGCCTATTGTAAATCAGGCAACCGGACAGGAACCGGCAGTCAAGTCGGTCGAGGACAAGAAAAATGTAGGTGAGGTCATATATTCGCTTGCTTCACTGAACAAATTAGCTATCAATCAGGACGCGGTATTTCTTTTTATCCCCGCCAACGATAATGAAATCGTCAAAAAGGAAATTTTAGATGCCATCGCGTCCGCCGAACAAAAAATAAAATCCAGCGGCGTAAAAATTGGCTTATACACTTTACAATCTTCGCCGTCTACAGAATACGCCAATCTCGCCAAACAATTGACCCTGCCGGGTATATTGGTCATGAGCAAAGGCAAGGGTATGGGAACTGTGGCCGGAGAAATAACGGAAGAGAAACTGCTTCAGGCATATGTTGCATCGTCCCGTGCGGGCGGTTGTTGTCCGGCTGGCGGTGGTTCGGCAGGTTGTAGCCCTACGGCCCCAGCCCCGGGACATAGGAAGTAAATTATAATGCTCGAATATATTACAAACACATTGCAGCAAGTCGCTTCAGAGCCACTGGGGCTTGTTTTTGCCCTGATACTTGGATTGGTCAGTGCCGCCACCAGCGCCTGCTGCACGCTCCCGGCGTTGGGGGTTTTGGTCGGTTATTCCGGTGCTGCGGCAAACGACAATCGAAAGACGGCTGTCAAGACCGCGATGCTCTTCACCTTGGGAATAATTGCCTCCTTGATGATTATCGGGGGAATTGCCGGGTTCGTTGGCCAGGTTGCGCAAAACTTGCTGGGCCGATACTGGAAGGTCTTTGCCGGCATAGTGGCGGTCTTTCTCGGTTTGGCAGCCCTTAACCTTCTGCCCCTTAAAGTGTCCTTCGGCAAGTTCGAGGGTATCAAAAGCAGAATGGGAAAATCCGGGGTGGTGCTGGCCGGTCTTATTCTGGGTGGAATTGTCGCTGCCAGTTCCCTGCCGTGCAATCCTGGTATTTTCATTGTCATTGGAGCGGCGATTCTGCAGGGGAAGGTTTTCTGGGCGACACTTATGCTGGCGATGTTTGCCATTGGTTTCAGTCTGCCGCTGGGAGCGGTGCTCTTGGGAATTTCGTTAAGCAAGGTCAGCTTCGCCGCCAGGGGCGCCGATGTCGCGATTCGCTGGATAGCGGGAGCGGTTCTCGTCGTCGCGGGTTTCTATTTTCTGGTCACGTTTTGAAAAGTTTTTATGAGGATGCCAAGAAACAATTAAGGGAGTTGAAAAATGACTGAGGGAATATCAAAACAGCTTTCTTTTCTGGACAGGTTCTTAACGTTATGGATTTTTCTGGCGATGGGTATCGGCGTCGCATCAGGTTATTTTTATCCCTCGATTGTGAATTTTTGGAACACATTTCAATACGGCACAACTAATGTTCCTATCGCCATAGGCCTTATTCTGATGATGTATCCGCCTTTGGCGAAGGTGAAGTACGAGGAATTAGGCGGTGTCTTTCGCAATTATAAGATACTGGGGCTGTCGCTGGTTCAAAACTGGGTAATCGGCCCGGTTCTGATGTTTGTCTTGGCGATAGTGTTTTTGAGGGGCTATCCGGAATATATGGTCGGCCTGATTATCATCGGCCTCGCCAGATGTATCGCAATGGTCATTGTCTGGAACGACCTTGCCAAAGGCGATACCGAATACGCAGCGGGTCTTGTGGCGTTTAATTCTATTTTCCAGGTTCTGTTCTTTTCCGTTTACGCATACATATTTGTAACGGTCCTGCCGCCTGTTTTTGGATTGGCCGGCAGCGCCGTAAACGTGTCTATTTCCCAGATTGCCAAAAGCGTTTTTGTTTATCTGGGGATACCGTTCATAGCGGGAATCGTTACAAGGTTTAGCTTGATAAAGATTAAAAACAGAGATTGGTATCAAAATAAATTCATTCCTAAAATCAGCCCCATTACATTGATTGCCCTGTTTTTCACAATCGTGGTTATGTTCAGTATGAAAGGGCAGTTTATAGTTTCGCTGCCTCTTGATGTTCTTCGTATCGCTGTGCCTTTGCTGATTTATTTTGTCGCGATGTTTTTTATCACCTTTTTCATCAGCGCAAAGGCAGGTGCCGGCTATGGTCAATCGGCAACTTTGTCTTTTACGGCGGCCAGCAACAACTTTGAATTAGCAATTGCTGTTGCTGTTACGGTCTTTGGTATTAACTCGGGCCAGGCTTTCGCGGCTGTCATCGGTCCGCTCGTGGAAGTGCCCGTAATGCTTATGCTGGTTAAAGTCAGTTTGCGGATGCGGGATAGGTTTGCCCTGCGGTCCTTCGGCCATTGACACAAGGCCGGTTCGCCTCTTATAGTATCTTGTTTATTAACCGGATTTATTATAAGCAATTAACGACGAAAGGACTATTTGATGGATCCTGCAATTTTCAAGGCGTACGACATCAGGGGTGTTTACGGCGTGCAGTTTAATGAAGAGGACGCCTGGAAGATAGGTTTTGCGACAGCGCGTTTTCTGCCTGCGCTTCTTCATGGCTTCGACAGGGGGCAGGCCAACGGCAGGGCAATATGCGTTGGCAGAGATATGCGGACTCACAGCGAGTCGCTTGCTAATGCTATGATTGAGGGCATCACCTCAGCGGGTATCGATGTCATCGATATCGGTATGAATGATACGCCCTTTATTTATTTCGCGGTCAATCATCTCAATACCTGCGGTGGTGTTCAGGTTACGGCATCGCACAACCCGGCCAAGTATAATGGTTTCAAAGTATCAGGTCCCGGCGCAAAACCCGTCGGCGAAGACACCGGTCTAAAAGACATACAACACATCGCGATGTCCCTTCTGCATACAAAGGGTAAGCCGACCGGTGCTGTTCAGAAAGTTGACCTGACAGAAGAATATAAAAAGCACGTCCTGAAGTTTCTGATGCCCAAGTTGCGAAAGCTCAAGATAGCCATTGACGCCTCGAATGGTATGGCGGGGAAAATGGTTCCTGCTCTGTTCTCCGGGCTTGGTTTGAAAATAATCGAGTTGAATTTCAAACACGACGGCACGTTCAAGCATGACCCGAATCCGCTGATTGAAGAAAACCTTGCGGAGCTGAGGGCAACGGTTGTTCAGAATAAATGCGACCTGGGTATTTGTTTTGACGGTGATGCCGACCGGCTGATGATGGTTGATGAAACGGGGCGGACAATCGGCTGCGACCTGATGACCGCTCTTATGGCGGGGTATTTCCTGAAAAAAGAGCCGAAGTCCACGATAGTTTATGACCTTCGTTCGAGCAGGGTAGTTGCCGAGGAAATTATCAAATACGGCGGGACGCCCCGGCGAGAGCGTGTGGGGCACGCGTTTATGAAAAAGGCGCTGCGCGATTCGCACGGTATTTTCGGCGGCGAATTGTCCGGGCATTTCTACTATCGCGATAATTACTGTGCCGATTCAGGGATGATTACATTTGTTCATGTGCTGAATATAATCAGTCAAAGCGATTTGCCGGTCAGTGAGCTGGCCAAACCGCTTCGCAGATATTCCCCAAGCGGCGAGATTAATTTCCAGGTCGAGGACAAAAAAGCCAAGATGGATGAATTGGCGAAACGATACCGTGACGGGCAGGTTGACTGGCTCGACGGCGTTACCGTTGGTTTCAAGGACTGGTGGTTCAACTGCAGGCCGAGTAATACCGAGCCGTTGCTTCGGCTGACGGTCGAGGCGAAAACGCCGGAAATGCTTGAAGGAAAGTTAAAAGAGATACAGTCAATGCTTGGTTCGCCGGTTCATCACGAGGAGCCGAAGCCGCAGGAACAACCGGCGAAAAAAGCGGGGAAAAAGAAACCGGCAGATAATAAGTAGAGGGACGAATTATGGAAATCAACAGAAAAACTTTTCAGACGCCGAAAGGCCTTGTTGAAGGCGTTCAGACAAAATGGCCCGGCTTTAATATCCTGATTGTTACCGGCTCGAAAGGATTTCTGGCCTGTCCCGCAATCGATGTTGACGCTTGCCAGAGATACGGCGTGGCCGCGGCCTTGGTTGAAAGCTCGCCGGCCAACCCGATTGGCACGCTCGACAGATTTCCTGATAGAAAGGTTACAAAGGTAAACGAAAAAGCCAAATCGCTGGGCATTAAGGAAGGTATGCCCGTTGCCGATGCCTTTGCGCTGATTGTATAGTGTCTGACTAATTTAAAGTTTGGAGAGCATAATATGAGAACCCCACACCTTCTCACATCAGCTGTTCTTTTTTCCCTTTTTTCAAGTCTCGTCTTTGCTCAGCAGGGATTACCAGGTGATATCAAACCCAATCCGGCTTTGGCTGGTATAGAAGAACTGTCGGTGGTTATCATGTCCGCCGACCCCGAACCTAATGCCGATGGTTTGAAACGAGCAAACATCAAAACGGAAGTGATAAGCCGACTTTATGACGCCGGTTTCAAAATAGGTCGTTCATCTGCCGATGCCTCCGAATTGAACATCAAGTTCACAGTTCTCAAAATTGAATCCATTGAGCAGTGTGCGATTTTAGTGCGGACGTCTCTTGTTCGAAGTGTTACTTTGGTTAATGGCGGTGAGCGGTTTTCTGTTGCTGCTGACGTCTGGAAAATCGACTCCGGCATACGAATTATGGCGGCGGAAAAAATTGTCGATGAAATTCCAGCAATAGTTAGAGAGCAGGTTCAGATGTTTATCGCCGCCTGCGCGCCGACGGTTTCCGTGGAGAAGAAACCCGATGTTAATCAGCCCCGGCAGCAGTTGCGCAAAGCAACTGATGAGAACGATACAAAGCCGGTTAAACAACAAGCTGTCGAATCTAAATATGTTTCTTCTAAGAACAGCCAGATATTTCACAAGGCGAGTTGTCCGTCTGCGAAGAGAATATCTTCGAATAATCTTGTGAGCTACGCTGCCAGAGACGAGGCAATCGCCGCGGGCAAACGACCGTGTGAACGCTGTAATCCCTGAGTAAAATGATAACCACACCCAACCGGATATCGAATTGGTTCGCCAGAGCCGTTAGTGATGCCGTTAGCGGGCTTGGTCAATTACTTTGGCCTGCTAAATGCGTTAATTGCGGCCGGCACAGTGTTGAAAGAGCAAGCGCCCTGTGCGATGATTGCTGGGAGGGACTCACTTCTGTATGTTCTGCTGATTATTGCAGGCGATGCGGCAGGGATGTAAGCCCTTATGCTGTTTGCGAAGGTGTTTGCCTGGGTTGCCGGGGCGAAGAAATTCATTTTGACGGGATTGCACGAGCCGGCAGATATGCCGAGTCGCTACGGAAGATGATTCTGGCGTTCAAGAATGACAGGACCGAGCTTGATTCGATAATGGTCTGGCTTGCGGATACCGCATTGCAGACAAGCGCGTTTTTTAATGATATCGACTTTTTTGTGCCGGTGCCCCTGCATTGGCGAAAACGGCTCATTCGCGGCTACAACCAGTCGTATCTTGTGGCAAGGGGAATAAAGCATCCTTTTGCGAAACTCAGCGATGATTTTGCCCGAATCCGCTACACAAAAAGACAGCCGGAAATGCCGACCTTTGCTGCACGGCAAAAAAACGTGGCCGGCGCATTTGCTGTCCGTTATCGACATCCCTTCGCGGGGCGCAGAATTTGCCTTGTCGATGATATTAAAACAACAGGAGCAACGCTCAATGAGTGTTCAAAGACGTTAAAAGAGGCGGGGGCGTTAAAGGTTTATGCGTTGGTTTTGTCTGTCGCGGGGCAAAATAATGTGTAGTGATATTTAATTTTATGTGTAATCTGAGTAATCTGTGGTTTATTTCTGGCAGTAGTCGATAAGGCGGGCGATTTCGCTGCGAAGGTCTTTGCGGTGAACAATCATATCGACGAAGCCGTGTTCGAGCATAAACTCCGCTGTCTGGAAACCATCCGGCAACTCAACCTTGATTGTCTCGGCGATTGTTCGCGGGCCTGCGAACCCGACTAACGCCTTTGGCTCGGCAATGAGGCAGTCGCCCAGCATCGCGAAACTGGCGGTAACCCCGCCTGTTGTGGGGTCGGTCAGGACCGAGATGAAGAATCCGCCTTCCTTGTCGAATTTGGCAAGTGCCGCGCTGGTTTTTGCCATTTGGCCCAGCGAAACAACACCTTCGTGCATTCTTGCCCCGCCTGATGAGCATATAGCCACGAGCGGCAGTTTTTCTTCGATTGCTTTTTCGACGGCCAAGCAGAGTTTTTCGCCGACGACGTAGCCCATTGAACCCATAAGGAAATTCGGCTCCATAACGGCGAGCGCTACGCCTCTTCCTTTTATGAAGGCCTTGCCGATTCGCATGGCTTCTTTTGAGCCGCTTTTATTTTCGTCGGCCTTTAGACGCTGGCGGTAGGTGGTTCCTCTGAAATTGAAGTCAAGCGGGTCGTTGCTGGTAAGGTGGTTGTGTGTTTCCTCGAAGGAGCCCTCATCGACTAAGTAGCCGATGCGGGTAAGCGCGTCGATGCGGAAGTGGTAATCGCATTCAGGGCAGACGTTAAGATTTTTCTCGACGGCGCTTTTGTAAAGCATCTGCTCGCAGGCCGGACACCGCGTCCAAAGCCCGTCGGGCATTTCCTTTCGCTTTTTAAGCGAAAAGCCGTTCCATTTCGATTTTGCTTCTTTTGCCATAATCGACATTCAGGTCCCGTCCACAGGATTCAGGAATTCTACCAAAAGAGCGAGCGGTTTTCCAGAGGCAATTATTTACTGGCCTTGCGGAGGGTCTGCGCTGAACTTTGTCGAATTGCGTTTATAGCGGCGATTCGGTTTTTTCTTCCGAATACCGCGTTGCCTGCGACAAGTGTATCAGCCCCGTAACCGACCACGATGGGCGTGGTTTTAACGTCGACGCCGCCGTCAACCTCGACCCTGATTTTCGGGCCTACGATGTTGCGAATGGTACGGATTTTTTTCGCTGCGGATGTGATGAATTTCTGCCCGCCAAAGCCGGGATGAACCGTCATAACAAGAATCATATCGCAAAGCGGCGCTACTTTTTCGATTGCCTTGACCGGCGTTTCAGGGTTGAGGCAGATACCCGCTGTTACGCCCATACCGTGAAGAATCTTTATAAGTTCCGCCGGCTTTTTTTCAACCTCGATGTGGAATGTTATGTGATTTGCGCCTGCCTTGATGAAAGCGGGGGCGTATTTTCGCGGCTCAGTAATCATCAGGTGGGCGTCGAAAAACAGATTGCTGTGTTCGCGGAGTTTTTCGACCACCGGCGGGCCGATTGTGATGTTGGGAACGAAGTGGCCGTCCATCACATCGAGATGGACCATTTTGACGCCAGCTTTTTTCACGATAGCAAGCTCATCTGCCAGCCGTGCAAAATCAGCGGCCAAAATCGAGGGATTGACTTCGATTGTGCCGGGTTTTGGCAATCTCCGTTTAATCATATACTTCCGTGCAATATTTCAGCAAAGGCCATAAGGCGGTTATTATTTTTCGTCTAAGATTTAGAGGCAGACGAATTTTTTGCCTTCGAGGAATTCCAGCGACGCTCCGCCGCCTGTTGATATATGCGTAACCTTTTTATCAAGGCCGAGTTTTTTCAATGCGCTTGCGCTGTCGCCGCCGCCGATGATGCTTTTTGCGCCTTTACTTGTCGCGTCCGCGACTGCCTGGGCGACCGCCTTTGTGCCTTCATCGAAGGGGGGCATTTCAAAAACGCCCATTGGGCCGTTCCAGACAATTGTCTTTGCGCCAACCAGTTTTTCCGCGAATAGTTTGCGTGTTGCCGGGCCTATATCCATACCTTGCCAGCCGGCTTCGATGTTGCCTGTAACGACCTTGTTTTCTGCTCCGGCCTTGAATTCCTTTGCCACAACATCGTCTATCGGCAGCAGAAGCTCGCACTTGGCGGCTTTGGCTTTTTCCTGAAGTTCCTTGGCCTTTGCAAGAAAATCGTCTTCGCAAAGGGAGTTGCCGACGGTTTTGCCGTTGGCTTTGGCAAAGGTGTATGCCATAGCGCCGCCTATGATGATTTTGTTGACTTTGGTCATCAGGTTTTCGATGACGCCCAGTTTGTCGGAAACCTTCGCGCCGCCTAAGATTGCGACGAATGGCCTGACAGGGTTTGAAACGGTATCGCCGAGGAATTTCAATTCTTTTTCGACGAGGTATCCGATGACGCGTGGTTTGCCCTTCATCATCGCGGGCACGGTGTACATCGATGCGTTATCGCGGTGAGCGGTTCCAAACGCGTCGTTGACATAAACATCAGCCAGGTCGGCCATTTGCTTTGCGAAGTCATCTTTTGCTTTGCGAAGGGCAGGGTCATCTTTTGTCTTTTTGTCTTTGATTTCCTCTTCTTTGTGGAAGCGGACGTTTTCCAAGAGCAGCACGTCGCCCGGCTTTAATGCCTTGGCTTTGGCCTGCGGGTCCGGGCCGACACAATCGTTGGCGAAAATCACTTCTTTGCCGAGGAGTTCAGACAGCTTCTTGGCGACGGGTTTCATCGAGGCCTTCGGGTCCGGCTTGCCGTCTGGTCTGCCCAAGTGACTGGCGAGAATAAGTGAGCCGCCGTCTGCGAGTACCTTCTTTATTGAAGGCAGCGCGGCGACGATTCTTTTATCGCTGGTGATGTTGCAGTTTTCATCGAGCGGCACATTGAAGTCCACCCGCATAAATACTTTTTTGCCTTTTACATTGATGTCCGCTATCGTTTTCTTGGCCATAACAATCTCCTCTGCCTTTTTCTCAAAATATGATTCGATTGATATTTTAACTTCTGTTTATAAGATATTTTGCCACAACGGTATTTAATCTCCCCTTTCCAGGTTCTTTGCGTGCGTGACTCTGGAGGATTTCAAGGTCGGTTTTCCATACCACGTCACCGGGGGCCAGTAAAAACATACTGTCGCGTTCGTATGTATCATAAAGCCGGCCGTCCTTGTAATAATAATGAGTGTGGCATGTCTCTACAGGATAGGCTCGCATCATCGGCGGAATGTCGTTGGGCAAAAACCAAAGTTTAATTTCCCGTTCGGCCTCGGGATGTGTTGCTGAAGTATGGATTAAATTATCCATTCGATTGCCGATAACATTGCCTGCCGCGTCTTTGATTGGCACTACTGTTCCAAGCGCCCTGATACAGCCGGGTTTTTCCTCTCTTGCCTGGTGCGGATTTGTCGGGCCTGCCAATGCCCTTATTTTATCCAGGACACCGGGGCCCTGATATACAATCGCGATTACCCTGCGTTTCCATTTATCCTTGTCGCTGTAATGAATCGCGCCGGTAATGTAATCGAGCAGCGACTCATAAAACGGCTTGCCATAGTGTTCTGCGTAGTGCTCTTCCGCGAGGTACCTCGATACATTTACAACCTTGGCGGCGGCAAAACGCGCTCCGGTGTGAAATTCTGATAACTGTGAAAAGATAAATCCTGTGATTGAATTTTTAAGAGCATCCGGCTTGATAAGAACAAGTGTCTGTTCAAGCTGTTTTTCTAACATAATCCCTTATCCTTTATGAAAGCGAAAAAATCCTGAATTCTATCGACACGTCACAGGATATTAAAAAAGGACCCGTCCGGGTAAGGACGGGTCCTCGTCATTAACTTTAAATCTTTGCCATTTTTTCCATAATATCAACCGTGCGGTTCGAATAGCCCCACTCATTGTCATACCAGCTTATCGCTTTAACGGTTTTGCCCTTTACCATTGTGAGCAGTGAATCGAAGATGCTCGAAGCTGGGTTGTTGACGATGTCGCTGCTTACGATTGGCTCATCGCAATAGACCAGGACGCCTTTCATCGGGCCTTCCGCCGCTTTTTTCATCGCCGCGTTAACGTCGGCGACTGTTACGTCTTTTTTCACGTTGACAACGAGGTCAACCAGACTGCCGACCGGGATTGGGACGCGGACAGCGAAGCCATCGAGCTTGCCGTCGAGTTCCGGGACGACCTTGCCGATTGCCTTTGCTGCGCCTGTGCTTGTTGGAATTATATTTGCGGCAGCGGCTCTTGCCCTGCGCAGGTCTTTGTGAATCTGGTCGGCCACTTTCTGGTCGTTGGTATAGGCGTGAATTGTGGTCATTACGCCGCTCTCGATACCGAACGTATCGTTGAGTACCTTGGCGATTGGGGCAAGACAGTTCGTCGTGCAGCTTGCGTTTGAGACGCACTTGATGTCCTTGGTGAGCTTGTTGTCGTTGACGCCCATAACTATTGTTGCCTCGATATCGTCCTTTGCCGGGACGGTGAGGACAACCTTCTTTGCGCCGGCTTTGATGTGGTCGCCGTAGCCGCCTTTTTCCGATGATGCCTTGGTGAATATGCCGGTCGATTCGACGACGATATCGACGCCCATAGCTTTCCAGGGTAACTCGGCGGGGTTCTTCACGGCCAGGACTTTAATGGTCTTGCCGTTGATAACGAGGTCCGTGCCCTTTGCCTCGACGGTTCCCTGCCATTTGCCTTCGACGGTATCATATTTGAACAGGTGCGCCAGCGACTTGGCGTCCGACAGGTCGTTGATGGCGACCAGCTCGAGGTTGTTTTTGCGTGTCATCAGGATTCTTGTTACGGCTCTGCCGATGCGGCCAAAACCGTTTATTGCTACCTTTGTTGCCATTTGCTTATCTCCTTTTAAGCTTATATTAAAAAAAGTTTCTTTTGGGCAATTGGATATTCCGCCGCACAGGGCGAAATACAGCCGAACTAATTTATTTATATATACTACGATTGTCAAGGGGATTAAAGCCAACGTAAATCTTTTCCTGAAGGGCGGTTTTGGGTTTTAGGTATTAGACGTTCTTATCATTGTTTTGATTTTCGGAAAAATATTCGGAGGGAATTGGCTGATGAGCGGGACTTGCCGCCCAGATTGGCGAAAAAAGGCCTATTCGTGGGAATGCGAAAAGATTTTCGTCTCAAAAAAGTTACAAAAATGAGGGGGGACGGGACACGGGACTTACGAAAATTTCGGAATTTTTTGGAAAAGTGAGCGGTTTTAAGCCAACCTTTTTGAGCTCAGTGTATTAGGGGAAGTGATAGTAGCGGGTAGCGTATGGTGGGCAGGCACCCTACTTCGCCCTGCGGGCTACTCAGGGCAGGCAATGGCACAAGGGGAAAAACAGCGTACGGCGAGGAGCAGTATAACCGTTTGCCTGGTTTGGCATAAAAAATAATGCCGACAGGTTTAACCACCTGTCGGCATTAGGATTACAATATTACCTTTTTGGGTTACTCAATACCCGTCAGCCATTCATCCGCAAATATTGTCAGGTCGTCAATAAGGACGGAGCCGTCACGGGTGAAATCGAACCCATTGCACCAGTTGTTATCAGCATTGCAGCCGGTAGTGTTCCATTGCTGTGCCAGATTCGCGAAATCC
>Ga0153915_10000404_pt1 | contig 39501 bp, 31 predicted proteins | sample Opewatmetagenome_2_FD_107003 | JGI IMG/M metagenome (GOLD analysis project Ga0153915, IMG submission 107003) | Freshwater wetland microbial communities from Ohio, USA - Open water 3 Core 3 Depth 3 metaG | ecosystem: Environmental > Aquatic > Freshwater > Wetlands | place: USA: Ohio, Lake Erie...
AAGGCCTTCGCTGACTTCATGGTCTCCGCGGAAGCCCAAAAAGCGATCGGGGACTACGGCACGGACAAGTACGGCGCGCCGCTGTTCTTCCCGGATGCCGGCAAGACCGAGGCCGAGCTCGGCAGTCAGTAGATTGCCGGAAGACAAGGAACTGTTGTTGAATTGATTAGAGGCCCCCGTAGGCAAGGCGGGGGCCTCTGGCTGGCAGTATGCAGAGCATTATCGACGGCATTGGGCAGGCGTTCTGGCTGCTGGTCCACGGCGACCCGCGGGTGATGCAGATCGCCCTGCTGTCCCTGCTGGTCTCGGGCGCGGCGACACTGCTGGCCCTCTGTATCGGCATTCCGGTAGGAAGCTGGCTGGGGCTGAGCCGCTTTCCCGGGCGGCGGTTCCTGGTCTCGATCGTTAACACCGGCATGGGCCTGCCGCCGGTGGTCGTCGGCCTGACCGTCAGCATCTTCCTCTGGCGAAGCGGTCCCCTCGGCCTTTTCGACCTGATGTACACTCCATACGCGATGGTCATCGCCCAGCTCATCATCGCCCTGCCGGTGGTGGCCGGCTTCACGATGGCCGCCACGCAGCAGCTCGACCCGAAGCTGCGGCTGCAGATCACCGCCCTCGGCGCAACGCGGCCGCAGCTTGTCTGGCTGCTGCTGAAAGAGGCCCGCCTGCCAATGCTGGCCGCCGTGATGGCCGGCTTCGGCGCGGTCATCTCGGAGGTCGGCGCGTCGATGATGGTCGGCGCTAATATCCAGGGGCAGACGAGGGTCCTCACCACCGCCATCGTCGGCGTCAACTCCGCCGGCGACATGCCCTTCGCGATCGCTCTTAGCGTGATCCTGATGGCGTTGGTCTACCTGGTGAACTTCATACTGACACTGGTCCAGCAGAGGTCCAGGTCCAGATGAACCCGGAGCCGGTCATTGAGGGCAGAGACCTGCGGGTGATCTACGGGCCGCAGACGGTGCTCGATGTTCCCCTGCTCCAGGTCTTCCCGAACGAGGTGCTCGGCATCATCGGACCGAACGGGTCGGGTAAGACGACCCTGCTGCTCTGCCTCACACGCCTGATCAAGCCGACTACCGGCACGCTGACGTACCGCGGCGCCCCGGTGGCTGACAACGCCGCCGCGTTGAAGCTGCACCGCAGCCTGGCGGCCGTCTTCCAGGAACCGCTGCTGCTCAACACATCTGTCTGGGACAACGTCATGCTGGGCATGCGCCTGCGCGGTCTGCCGCGCGCCGAGGCTAGGGCACGGGTGGACGTATGGCTGGCCCGGTTTGGCATCGCGTCGCTAGCCGGGCGCCAGGCCAAAACGCTCTCCAGCGGTGAGGCCAAGCGCACGAGCCTGGCGCGCGCTTTCGCTCTTCAGCCGGACGTCCTCTTTCTGGACGAGCCGTTCACCGCCCTGGACAGCCCCACCCGGCAGGCGCTCCTCGAGGACTTCCTCGGGGTGCTGCGGGAGACGCGGGTCACCACCGTCATGGTCACCCACGACCGCAACGAGGCGCTGGCGCTGGCGAGCCGGGTGGTGGTCCTGATGCAGGGCCGCATCCGCCAGGCCGGCACCCCCGCGGAGGTCTTCGGTCTCCCGGCGGACGAGGAGGTCGCCGCCTTTGTCGAAGCCGGTAACGTCTTCGCCGGCGTGGTCAGCGAACAAAGGCAGGGCCTGGCGCTGGTCAGCATCGACGGACAACGGCTCCAGGTCGTTTCGAGCTTGCCCGCCGGCGCCGAGGTCACCGCCTACCTACACTACGAGGACATCACGTTGTCCGTAGCCACTGGTGGCCGGCCGCCGCCGAGCAGCGCCCGCAACCAGCTCACCGGCAAGATCGTCAGGGTCTTCCCCTTCGGGTCTCAGTCGCGTGTTACCATCGACTGCGGTTTCCCGCTGGCGGCGGTCATCACCCGGCGGTCGTGGGAAGAGCTGGGATTCGCTATCGGTCAGGACGTACTGGCCAGCTTCAAAGCCTCCTCGGTGCGCCTCGTTCCTCGGCTCGCCCGGCGGGCGAGTTGACGGCCCGAATCCAAAACAGGCACAATACCTTAGGTGCTACACTTCCACGGTAGAGGGCATTATGCCTGAGTTCCTCAGTCTAGTAACGCCGGAAGAGGCGCTGCGCCGCCTGAACACGCACCTGCGGACACTCGTGGGCGTGGAACTGGTCCCCGTCGTCGACGCGCTGGGGCGGACCATCGCCGGCGAGGTGCGCTCGCCGGAGGACCTGCCCGCCTTCGCTCGCTCGACGATGGATGGCTACGCGGTGCGGGCAAGCGATACCTACGGCGCCAGCGAGGGCCTGCCCGCCTACCTGCACGTGGTCGGCGAGATGCCGATGGGAAAGCGAGCCTCCCTCACCGTGCGCAAGGGAGAAGCGGTCAAGGTGCACACCGGCGGCGCGCTGGCTGACGGGGCCGATGCCGTCGTCATGGTGGAGAACACGCAGCCGGCCGGCGCCGACACGATCGAGGTTTCCCGGCCGCTGGCGCCGGGCGAGAACATCCTCAACGTCGGTGACGACATCAAGCAAGGGAACTTGCTGTTTGCCTCCGGCCGCGTGCTTGGACCGCAGGACATCGGAGCGATGACGGCGCTCGGCATCACGCGGGCGAGCGTCTTCGCCCGGCCCAGGGTAGCCATCATCTCCGCCGGCGACGAGGTCATCCCGCCCGAGGCCACGCCGCTGCCCGGGCAGGTGCGCGACATCAACACGTACACGCTCTCCGGCCTGGTGAGACAGGCGGGCGGGGAGCCGATGCCCCGCGGGATCATTCGTGACGACGCGGCCGCGCTCGAAGCCGCCGCCCGCCAGGCCCTCGCCGAGGCCGAAGTCGTCGTTATCTCGTCGGGCAGCTCGGTCAGCACGCGCGACATGACGGCCGGAGTGATATCGTCGCTCGGCCAGCCGGGCGTGCTCGTGCACGGCGTCTCGCTGCGCCCCGGCAAGCCCACCATCCTGGCGGTCGTCGATGCGAAGCCTGTCTTCGGACTGCCCGGCAACCCGGTCTCGGCAATGGTCGTCTTTGACCTCTTCGTGAGGCCAACGATCTATCGGGTGGGCGGCTGTCCGCAGCCCCCACTGCGGCCCGTCGTCACTGCCCGGCTGGCGCGCAACATCGCTTCCACCACCGGCCGCGAGGACTATGTGCCGGTAGCGCTCGAGGTCAAGGACGGCGAGTACCTGGCCACGCCCATTTTCGGCGAATCGAACCTGATCACGAGGCTGGTGCGGGCGGACGGCCTGGCCAAGATACCCCTCGACAAGCACGGCCTGACCGCCGGCGAGATGGTCAGCGTCAGGCTCTTCTAGGAGAGAACGTGGCGAGAAAGACGTACCTGGAGGACATCCCGCTCGAAGAGGCGCTGGCCCGCTTCTTCGGGGCGCTTGAGGCGGCCGGAATGAAGCCGCTGCCGGCCGAGACCGTTGATCTCGACCACGCCGCCGGGCGCATCACCGCCGAGCCGGTCTGGGCCAAGATCTCCTCGCCACACTATCACGCCGCGGCGATGGACGGTATTGCGGTCAACGCTGACGACACGCACGGCGCGTCCCGGACCGCACCCAAACGCCTCCGGATCGGCGCTCAAGCACACTGGGTGGACACCGGCAACGCCATGCCGCCGGGCACCAACGCCGTCATCATGGTTGAGGATGTGCAAGTCATCGGCGAAGAAGCCGAGATCCAGGCGGCCGTCCCTCCCTGGCAGCACGTCCGCCCGCTCGGCGAGGACATCGTCGCCACCGAGCTGGTGCTGCCGGAAAACCATCTCATCCGCCCGCACGACCTGGGAGCAATGGCCGCCGCCGGACTGACCGAGGTGCCCGTCCGGCGCCGACCGCGCGTCGCCGTCATCCCGACCGGCTCCGAACTGGTACCGCTCGGGTCGCCGCTTGCCCCCGGCAAGATCCCCGAGTTCAACTCGCTGATGCTGGCCGAACTGGTCCGGCAGTGGGGCGCCGAGCCGCACCGCTCCGCCATCGTGCCGGACGACCGGGCCAAGCTGAAGAGCGCGGTCGCCGCGGCGCTCGACGCCAGCGACGTGGTGGTCATCAACGCCGGCTCCTCGGCGGGCAGCCGTGACTTCACGTCAAGCATCGTCGAGGAGTTCGGTGAGCTGGTGGTGCACGGCATCGCCATCCGGCCGGGCCACCCCACGATCCTCGGCGTCGCCCGCGGCAAGCCGGTCATCGGCATCCCGGGCTATCCTGTCTCGGCCCTGATTACCACCGAGCTCGTCGTCCGGCCGGTGGTCTACCGGTTGCTGGGCATCGTGCCGCCGGCCGCTCCCAGGGTGCCGGCGACGGTCACCCGCAAAATGGCCTCGCCGATGGGCCAGGATGACTTCGTCCGGGTAGCCCTCGGCAAGTTCGGCGACCGGACCGTGGCCACGCCGCTTTCCCGCGGCGCCGGCGTAATCATGTCCCTGGTGCGGGCGGACGGCATCATGAAGATTCCCCGCTTCTCGCAAGGGCTGGACAGCGGCGCCGCCGTGGAGGTGGAGCTGCGCCGCCCGCCGGAGGACATCGAGAACACCATTGTCCACATCGGCAGCCACGACATGTCGCTCGATATCCTGAACAGCCTGCTGCACCGGCATTATCCGGGCAAGGGACTCTCTTCGGCGCACGTTGGCAGCCTGGGCGGGCTGATCGCCCTGAAGCGAAAGGAGGCCCACATCGCCGGCACGCACTTGCTGGACGAGAGCACCGGTGAGTACAACGTCAGCTACGTCAAGCAGACCCTGGCCGGCGAGAAGACCGTGCTCGTCAACCTGATCTACCGGCAGCAGGGACTGATGGTGGCGAAGGACAACCCCAAACATATCGCCGGGCTGGCCGACCTGCTGCGGCCCGAGGTCAGTTTCGTCAACCGGCAGCGCGGCTCCGGCACGCGGGTGCTGCTGGACTACAAGCTGAAGCAGGCCGGTCTGGACACGGCCCGGATCAGCGGGTACGAGCGGGAGGAGTTCTCCCACACGGGCGTAGCCGCCATCGTGGCCAGCGGCGCCGCCGACGTCGGTCTCGGTATTCTGGCCGCGGCGAGGGCGCTCGGCCTCGACTTCCTGCCGCTCTTGCAGGAACGGTACGACCTGGCCATCCCGCTGGAATACTACCGGAGCGAGCTGCTCCGGCCGCTCCTCGAGATCATCCGCGGCCAGGAGTTCAAGGACATCATCACCTCTCTCGGCGGCTATGACACCTCGGAGACCGGCCGCGAGCTGGGAACGATAGAATAGGCCAAGAGCCGAACAGACCCCGTCGCCCCGGACCATGCCAGGAAAGAAGGAGGCGGGCCTTACGGCCCGCCTCCTTCCGTGTTTGACCCTAGGGGAGGGACGCTACCTTAGAGTGGCGCCCGGGACGTCCTTACCGGTGAGCGCCTTGTAAGTGCGCTGGAGGACCTGGACGGCGAAGGCGGTGTTGTGGACACCGCGGCTGCCGTCGTTCGCGATCACCGAGTAGTTCCACAGCGCCTGCCGCTGCACCTCGGTGGTGTTGTCCTTGGTGATCGAGGATAGGATGGCTCCCTTGTCGTCCTTGGGCAGCTTATCGGCGACCAGCTTGAGCAGGCCGTCGATCTCGGTCTGAACGCCCTCGACTTTGCCGTTGCCGTCGTAGTCGCCGCCGGCCTTGCGGTTGAAGGTAGTCAGGTCCTTGTGGCAACTGGCGCAGGCGGCCACGTTCTGGATGGCGGTGTTGCTGTACTGCGTCTCCATGTTCCAGCTATGCCCACCCACGGAGATCAGGGACAGCGCACCGTGGGAGCTGACAACCTGCTTGCCGTCCGCGGTGGCGCCCTGCGGTGCCGCCGGGTTGGGGGCCATGTGGCAGCTCACGCACGCCTCAGGGACGATCCCGGAGTGCGGCGAAGTCGCGAATTGGCCACCGCCGAAGTCGAACACGGCGGCGCTGACTCCGTAGTAAACGTCAGCCTGGGTGTCGTCATGGGCACCGCGGGTGTTCTTGCCGGCGGAGTAGTCGGCCTTGTAGGCCAGGTCCCGCTTGTCCGCATGGCAGGTGACGCACAGCGCCGCGGCCTTAGCATCAACGGTCTGGCCGTTGGGCATGGTAACATCGCCTTCCAGCCGCAACTGGTTGGACGCGATGTTAGGCGCCGCAGCGGTCCCCTTGTTATAGGGCTCAGTGGCCGCGTGCGGGTCGTGGCAGGTGGCGCAGGCGATCTCAGCCATATTGCCCGGGTCAGGCAACGTTGCCGGCTGATCGACGGTCGCCTGGTTGGGGAAGACCGCCGGCTTGCCCTGGATGGTGACGGCGACGAAGCCCTGCCCGGTGTGGCACGCGACGCAGCTAGCGCCCTCGGCCGTATGCAGGTTCTTGGCGCCGGTGAGCGAGTGGCCCGAGTTCCGCCATTGCAGCTCCTGGGCATGGCACTGCGAGCAGACGCCCGGCTCGAAGCTGAGCGCCTTGGTGTGAACGCTGCCGGGACCGTGGCAGTTCTCGCACTGGATGTTGGCGAAATTCCCCATCGGGGTCGCCAGGACCTGGTCAACGGTCATCTTGTTGCTGATGATCCAGGCGGCGACACTGCCCTTCGATGAGTCCCAGCCCGCCTGCTTGGCGGCAGCGGCAAAACCACCCGCTTTCGACGTCTCGTCATACCCGGTAGTGTGGCAGCGGAGGCAGTAGTCGCTCTTTGCGCTGTAGGAGGCGAAGGTATTGACGAACTTGTCGGCGTGACCCGTCTCTTTGAAGGAGGTGACCACATCCGGCATGACGCTGCCGCTGTGGCAACTGATGCAGGTGCTGCCGCCGACGTAGTGCCCCGCGTACACCTCGAAGGACGAGCTTTCCTTGACTCCCTTCTCGTTGGTGGCCGTGATGGTGACCTCGTAGCGGCCCTCTTCAGTTGCCAGAAAGCGCGGCAAACGACTGTCGGCCTTCTCGACAGTGATTGCCTTTTCGCGCGGCCCGGTTACCGTCCAGGACCAGGCGGTGATCTTGTTGCCCTCTTCGTCAGCTTCCTTGCCCTGGAGATACACGTATGTCCCGACCGGCACATTGTTCAGGCCCGAGGTCGTGACGACGTTGTTGCCGCTGGTGCCGTAGCCCGCGGTCAACGTAATGGCGACCTGCTGATTGGGGTACGTCTCGGTGTCACCAGTGCTGCTCGAGACTGCCCGAACGCTGCCCGGCGGGAAGGACTCGGCCGGCGTCACGGTGAGGCCCACCGTGGCGCTCTTGCCCGCCTGGACCGAAACGCGCGCCGATCCGGCGTCCATGCCCGTCACTGAAGCAACGACCACGTAGGCGCCGGCCGGCACGTCTTTCAGAGTGTACTTTCCATCTTTGTCGGTAGTGGCCGAACCGCTGGCCGGGCTAGTGGTCACGGTGGCCTTCTCCACCGGCTTGCCCGCCTGGTCCAGCACAACTCCGGACACAGTACCGATGCTGGCGCCGGCCGCGCCGACCGGACCCGCATCACCCTTGGGGCCCGCTGGCCCCGCGGGACCCGCCGGCCCGGAACAAGCCGAAATCAACAACAGCAGCAGCCCAAACCCCACCACCCCCAGACCCAGTGGTACAACGCGTCTCACTGTAACCTCCTCGGCATCGTCTTGGTAAAGACCCTGCCTTAGGGCAGCAAACCTGTCCGCGAATCGCCGGAGCGATACCGGACATTGTGCTCCCCAAAAACGCCGCAGGAAGTTTAACAGAACCGCGTTACAGATGCGATAGGGCATTCGACTCGCGCGGCCAGCGAAAAACGCCCCAAAAAACGGGCGGGCGGTCGGCTGTCTTTGCTGGCGTTCTGCCTCGCAATCGGGCGGCAACTGGGGGGCCGGCGCCCCGACGGGCGTCGGGGCGCCGGCAATGACAGTCTGAAGAGCTACTTCAGCACGTCGAGAGAAGCCTTCAGCACGTTGGCGACGAAGGACGGGTTGTGCACGCCCTTGCTGGAGTCGCCGTGGACCAGCCAGTAGTTCCAGCCGGCCCGGTAGAGCGGGTCAGCGGCGGCGATGGCCAGGGTCTTGCCGTCCTTGGTCAGGCCGCCGAGCTGGAACTGGGCGGTCGTCAGGGTCTGGGTATGGGTGTCTTCGCCGGCCGGCGCGTAGGTGAAGATGACCGGGGTGGCGAAGGTGACCGTGAAGCCCTGCCGGCCGTGCACCTCGACCGGTACGAGAGACTTGATGTTGCTCTTGGCGACCGCAGTCGCCGTACTGCCAACGTCGTAGCTCTTGGCGCCGATGGTGTGCGGAGTGGAGTCGACGATCATGACGCTATCGGGCAGCTTGCTCAGGGTGTAGGCACCGAGGCGAGCGCTCAGCACCTCAAGCTGTGCCTCGGTGCTGGCCATCAGGTTCTCGCCATTCTTGAACTCGCCGTGGCAATCGCCGCAGATCTCCGCGCTGGCGCTGAAGCCGTGGTTGGTGGAAGTGGTGTAGGGCTTCGGCGGCGACGACAGCTCAACGTGGCAGGTGGCGCACGTGTCCTCGATAAAGGAGTGGCCGCCGCGGATCCCGGTGGTCACGAAGTAGGCGTTCTCGCCCAGCAGGACGTCGCCCTGGGCGGCGGCATGGGGGGCGCGATCGGGGGATGCCAGGTCGGGTCCGATGGCATCGTTGTGCGCGCCGTTACGGGTATTGTGGCACGTGATGCAGGTGGCCCCTTTGCCAACGTCCGTGGCCTGGTAGCCGGAGGGCAGCATCGCCGTATCGCCCTCGATCCGCACCTTGACGACGGACGGATTGGCGACAAGGTTGCCCTCGTCATGCGGGTCGTGACAAACGACGCAGGTGATCGGCTGGGCGGTGCTGGCCGTCAGGTTGAGCGCCTTCATTTGATCGCTGGTCAGGCTCTTGGTCATGTCCGGCTGCTGGATCCAGGTCAGGAAGCCCTGGGCGGTATGGCAGCGGGCGCAGGAGGTGTTGGTGCCTTCCGCCGAGGCGGTCTCGTAGTTGGCGTGGGAGCTGGACTGCCACTGCTGGAAGAGGCTGTGACTTGGTGGACGCCCGTGGCACACGCCGCAAACGTCGGACGCGAGGCTGATGCGGGCACTGTCAAAGGCGCCGTCCGGGTGCAGGGTTGTATCGGCGCCGTTCGGGCCGTGGCAGTTCTCGCACTGGATGTTGGTCAACCCGGCGGTCTTCGGCTGCTGCGCCAGGATGGCCTGCCAGTTGCCCGCCGCCGGGTGCGCCAGCATGCCGCTGGACTGGAGGGCGGCGAAGTCCGCCTGATCGTTGCTGCCATTGTTCTTCGCGTTCAGCGTATCGAAGCCGACGGTATGGCAGGCGAGGCACGTTTCAGCATAGTGGTCGGCGGCGTTGGAGATCGCGCTAGTGAAGACGACGGCGTGGCCGGTCGTCTTCCAGGTCGCGAAGTTGTCCGGGGCTGCCTTACCGTTGTGGCAGGCAGTGCAGCCGGCGGCCAGCGGCTCGTTCTTGGCGTCCGAGCCGGTGATGGCGCCCGCCCAACTGCCGGCGTACACGTCCAGGCTGGCACCCGTAGTCGCTTCTTTCAGGGTGTATTTGCCACCGGCATCGGGGGTGAAGTACGGGTCCTGGCTGGTGGCGTCGGAGAGAGCGGCCGCCGAGCCCTTCGGCCCGGTGACAGTCCACTTGTACGACGCGGCCGACTTGGAGTGCAGCAACACCGGGATATTCAACGGTACGTTGGCCAGACCGCTGGCGGTAACGAACGGCATGACAACGCTGACGTTTACCGTGCCGCTGTACTTGCCGCTCGAGGTGGTCACCGTGAGCTTGAAGGTAGCCGTTTGTGCGGTGGCCAGCGCGCCGGAGTTGATGGGCTGGACAAGGGTGCGGTCGAGCTGCTGGAGGCTCTTCAGGAGCAGGCCCTTGTAAGCCTGGGCATCGGCCAGCGTGACCCGAGCGGTAGCCGTCGCGCCACTCTCGATCTTCGCGGTGACACCGGCAGTCTGCGTCCATTCGTACCCGCTTACCGTTGAGCCGTCGAGTACGGTCACGGTTGCCGGTATGTCCACGGCGGCGCCGGCGCTCGTGCCGGTGACGGCCGCGGCGCTGATGACCACATTGGCCTTGGGCACAAGTGCGGTGTCGTTCTTGACGGCCTGCCCGCCGGCCAGCGCCACGTTCAGCGTGGCCGAGTTGAAGCCATCCTTGGCGATCGTCACCTTGTAGGCGCCGATCGGCAACGCCGCCGAGTAGGTCCCGTCAGCCTTGGTTTGTATCGCCACGCCATCGATGGCCGGTTCCAGAGTGATCTTGGCCCCGTCGACGGCGGACTTCGTCAAGGAGTTGGTCACCGTCCCCGACATCGTCCCTGAGCTTGCCCCCGCTGGCCCCGCCGGGCCCGCCGGGCCGGTACAGGCCGCCATTAGCACGGCCAGCACCACAGCGGCCGTGGTGCCGAGACCAAGCCAAATAATGCGTCTCACTACGACCTCCTTACCATCCGTTCCAAGAAGAATCGCCCGGCCGCCGCGCTGCGAAAAACGGCGCTCAGCAAGCAAGGCAAACCTTCTCACCAAGAATTCCGCCTGAGAGTCTACCAGAACGGCAGAGCGCGCAGAATGATGTGTTTTACCTAGGATATGGCAGAAAAACACCCTGAAAATGGCGGGTAGAACACCCCGTACGGATGATGGTCAGGCTCGGACTAGCCCGGCGACGGCCCTGGCGGTGCCCCTATGCGGGCTTCAGCCGCAGCGCGGACCATGTCTCGTCGACCGAGACGAGGGCGACCGCCTGCCAGCCGACGGTGGCCGCGTGGGCCCGGATGGTGTCCCGGTTGACGTCTGTCTTCACCTTCGAGGTGCCCTTCGGGTAGAGGACCCAGAGCAGTCCCTTCGGCTTAAGCAGGGCCTTCACCCCGGGCAACCGGGCCGCCAGCTCGGCGGCGCTCGTCACGAAGAGCTCGATAAGGTCAGCCGGCTCGCCGGACGGAGCGGTCAGCGCCCGGGCGCCCGCGGGCAGCGGCCCGGCCGCCGCCTCATATCCCGCCGGAGCGTGCAGGACGAACACCCGGTAGCCGGGTTTGATCAGCAGCTTCTCAGCGACCGATTTCTCCGCCATGCCGGTATCCTCCCGCCGATGTCACGGTAGATAGACCTCGTCAACGTAGCACCATTTCCAGCCCTCATCGGGGAGCGGCTGCATGATCGGGTGGCCGGTCTCCAGAAAGTGTTTGGTGGCGTGCTTGTTCTTCGAGTTGTTGCAGCAGCCGACGTGGCCGCAGGTCAGGCACAGCCGCAGCTCGACCCAGCTATCGCCCATCTTCAGGCATTCCTCGCAGCCGTCGGTCCTCGGCTTGACGTTCTTGATCTGGCTAACGTGAGAGCACTTCCGCTTGGCCACCACCCACCTCCCCAGGCTCACCTACTGGACATTATAGTTGAGTTTTGACAGCGAGCGGAGCGCACAGTATCATCAGCAGCAGGCAACACCGTGTGGGGAGGCAGCACATGGCCGCGAAGGACTACGGGCGCTACATCATCACCAAGCCGCTCTACGACGGGACCGGATTCGAGCGGACACAGCGGCGCATCCCGCCGATGACCTTCATCAGCAACCAGCAGATACCCGGGGTGAACAACGTCCTCGAGGTCGGCTGGGTGAGCGGGATCGAGCCCAGCCCGCGCGTCTATGAGCATACCCACAAGTTCGACGAGATCATCATCCACTGGGGCACGGACCCCGAAGCGCCCCAGGAGCTCGGCGGCGAGATTGAGTTCTACATCGGCGGCCAGCCGGTCACGGTCAACACGACAACGGCTTTCTTCATCCCAAAAGGCGTCCGCCACGGCCCGGTGACCTCGAAGAACATCCGCCGTCCCCACCTTCAGATGACGCTGACGCTGGGCACGGGCGAAATCGCCGACGCCCGCCGCGGCCTGATCGTGCCCCGCCGGGAGCTGCCCCGCAAGAGCGACAAGTTCGACTACGAGCAGTGCGTGGTCCGCAGCCCCCTGCGGGAGACCGGCGGCATTTTCAAGAGAGGGCGGCAGGCCCCAACGATGACCTACATGAGCCGCCTCCAGGTCAACAAAGCCAACTGCTACATCGAGTTCGGCTGGATATGGGATGAGGTGGAACCAAGCATCGGCGAGATGCGCCACAAAGAGCACGACGAGATCGTCCTGCACATGGGCAGCGACCCGGTCCATCCGGAGGACCTCGGCGGCGAGATGGTGATGGGCATGAACGGCAAACTGTTTACGCTCAACAACAGTTACGCTGCCTTCATCCCGCGCGGCGTGCGTCACGGTCCGAACATCTTCAAGGGCGGCGTCCGCAAGCCCTATATCGAGATGGCCATCATGCTCGGCGCCGGCACCTACGCCGAGGGTTGGGCGGACAGCTTCTTCGAGAAGCCGGCCGGCCGTTAACGGGGGGTCACGGCCGCTTATTGGGGTCCACACTCTGTCATTCTGAGGGAGGAGTCCCGACCCCGTCGGGACGACGACTGAAGAATCTCGTCACTCGGGGGCTGGGAGACGGGTTCTTCCTCGCGGAGTTCACACTGAGCGAGGCGAATGTGCTCCTCAGAATGACATCGCGGCGGCTACGGCCGCTTGTCGGAGTCTTGCAGGTAGATCGGCCCGGTGCCGACGGCGGCGTGGTAGATGGGCCGGTCCACCCGCCGGATGATCAGCGGGCAATGCTTCATCCCTTTCGGTACGAAGATGAGGCACGTCTTGGTCAGGATATGCTGCTCACCGTCAAGCCACATCTCGATCTCGCCGCCGAGGTCATAGGGGTTATCGACGTCTGAGCCGATGAAGGAGACCACCTCGTCGAAATCGTGGTAGTGGGGGACCCGCTCGGCGAAGCCCGGATAGCGCGACCCGGGCATGATCCAGACGCACTCGACGTAGAAAGACCCTTTCATGATCGAGTCGTCCATGTAGAGCAGTTGGATGCGGCCGCGCTCGCCGGGCGGCAGGTTGGGCGGCGGGGCGTCCCGGTGGCGTGAGATCGAAAGCGGCGAGGGAGACCTCATGTCCTCGACAATGTACTTGGCGGTCCGTGATTCGGCCATCCGTTATCTCCTTGCCAGGTATTTCGGGCAGCCCGATTGTAACACTGGCCGCGCGGCGCTACAACCGCGGGACTGTCACATGTGATGGTCTTGTTGACACCAACGGCGGAGTTGTTGTAACTTGCTGGCGGCCCGGCAGCGGCTGACCGAAAACAGGGGAGGGCATGAATGGCGAGACTCGAGGACAAGGTGGCCATCATCACCGGCGGGGGCACCGGCATCGGCCGGGCGACGGCGATCAGGTTCGCCGCCGAGGGAGCCAGAGTAGTGGTGACGGCCCGCCGGCTTCCTATCCTTGAGGAAGTGGTCGCTGAGATCACGTCCAAGGGCGGTAGGGCTAAAGCCATCCGCTGTGACGTCTCCGACGAGAAGCAGGTCCAGCGCATGGTGGCCGACACGATCGGCGCTTTCGGTCAGATCGATATCCTGGTCAACAACCACGCCGGCGGCCGCGGCGGCGGTCCGGTGGCCAACATGGACCTCGGCGGCTGGAACGAATCGATCGCGATCATCCTCACCGGCACGATGCTCTGCTGCCGGGAAGCGCTCAAGTACATGATCCCGCGCCGGCAGGGAAGCATCGTCAACGTCTCCAGCCTGGCCGGCATGTACGGCGTGGCGGGCCTCAGCCCGTACGGCGTCAGCAAGTGGGGCGTCATCGGCCTTACCGAGACCCTTTCGATCGAGGCGGGCGCCCACAACATCAGAGTCAACGCGGTCAGCCCGGGGGCGACCAAGACGGACCGCTTCGAGGACCCGCAGAAAGCCTTCGCCAAGAACCGCGGCATCGCCTACGAGGAGTGGATGAAGCAGGTCCTTGAGCACTATTCGCTGGGGCGGATATGCCAGCCGTCCGAAATAGCCGCGGCGATTCTTTTCTTCGCCTCCGACGAGGCCAGCGCCATCACCGGCCAGACGCTGGTGGTTGACTGCGGCTGGCACGCCCTTCACCCGTAGCCACATACTACAGTAGCGGAGGGTGGACATGCCGAAGGAGTGGCCCGCGCTGACCAGAGAGGAGAAGCGGCAGGAGCGTTTCCGCCGCTGGCACGAGGCGCCGGGAGTCCAGTTCGACAGTCCGGCGGCTAAGCAAGCCTATCAGGAGCGAGTCAAGCGGCTCCAGGACGTCCTCCTTCTGAAGGAGCCGGACCGCGTGCCCGTCTCGTTGCCCCTCGGCAACTTCCCGGTCTACTACGGCGGCTCGAACCTCCATGAGGCGATGTACAATTACGAGGCCCTCTGCCGCGCCTGGCGCAAGTTCCTCCACGATTTCAAGGACGATATGGACACCTTCTCCGGCCCGGGCATCTACTCGGCGAGAGTGTTCGAGGACCTCGGCTTCCGGATGTACAGGTGGCCCGGCGCCGGACTGGGCAGAGACGTCTCCCAGTTCCAGTTCGTCGAGGCCGAGTACATGCGGGCCGACGAGTACGATGACCTCATTCGCGACCCCTCGGATTTTGCCCTCCGCGTCTTCATGCCGCGCACGAACGCCGCCCTGGAACCGCTGCGCGATCTCGTCCCGTTTTCATCGGTGATGGGGATCGGGTCGGCGGTGGGCTTTGTCTCGCCGGGAGCGCGGCCGGAGATACGGGCTGCCTTCCAGGCCATTTTCGAGGCCGGTCAGGAGCAGGCGCGCTGGGGACAGATGGTGGGCGCGGTCGGCCGCGAGGTGGTCGCCGCCGGGTTCCCATCAATCCGCGGCGCCTCCGCCCTGGCACCCTTCGATAGCATCGCCGACATTTTGCGCGGCACGTCCGGAGTGTCCAAGGACATGTACCGCCAGCCGGACAAGCTGCTGGAAGCGATCGACCGGATCGCCGACCTGACCATCCGGCAGACCATCAGCACCGCCAACGCGATCGGCGCGGTCGCCGTCGGCATGCCGCTCCACAAGGGCGATGATACCTTCATGTCCGACAAGCAGTTCGAAGTCTTCTACTGGCCGACGCTGAAGAAGCTCATCCTGGGATTCATCGAGGAAGGGCTGATGGGGATGCCCGCCGCCGAGGGGCAGTACAACCGGCGCCTCGAGGCGATCCAGGACCTGCCGCGCGGCTGGACAATGTGGATGTTCGATCAGACGGACATGGCGCGCGCCAAACGCATCGTCGGCCGGAACGCCTGCATCCAGGGCAACGTCCCCTCGTCGCTCATGATCACGGGCACCCCGCAGGACGTGATGGAGTACTGCCGGCGGCTGATCGAGATGTGCGCTCCGGGGGGCGGTTACATCCTGGCCGGCGGGTCGGGCGGCAGTGAGACGAACGCGGCCAACCTGCGGGCGTTCATGAAGGCCGCCAAACAGTACGGAACGTACCGTAAATGATAGCGGCCCCCGCTAGCTGCTGGGGACTTCCATCGGATAGTCCGGCTGGTTGAGCCAGACGATCAGATAGAACTGCTTGCCGGGAGTAAATGGGCTGCTGTAGAACATCGGGCCGTGGGTCACTCCGGCCGGGATGTAGATAACGGTCGTCTCATGGAAAACGTGCTGCTCGCCCTCCTCGCCCATGTGGAAGGTGACGTTCGTCCCCAGCTCGGCGTCCGGGCCGGCGGCGACGAACATGACGATCTCATCGATGTCGTCATGCTTGTGGGCGAGCAGAAAAGGCTGCTTCTCCGGGGCCTCGGCGGTGCGCTGAATGCTGACGTACACCGGGCACTCCGGGAAAGCCTGGTCGTTCAGGTAAACGCCGGAGCCGGAGCGCACGGCCGGCCTCGCCGTTCGGGCGCCTCCGGCAACGCCGGCGTTGAAGCTGTCGCTGTGGAAAGCCAGCCGGCCGCGCGGCGGCGCGTTCACCGGCATCGTTCTGACGTATTTGCCGTACTTTCCCTCCGACACGTCGATCCCTCCCTGTCAGGCAGACTTCGCCCGTATCCTCGCAGGTCTCCTGGCGGTTGTCAAGACGGCGGACGGAGAGCGTTTGCCAATAGGGAGTGCAGAAGGGCGAAGCCACTTTGCCAGGGGTGGGGGTGTCCCCCACCTCCGCTCAAGTCCCCCAAGCCTGCCCTGAGCCTGCCGAATGGGACTGGGGGATTTAGGGGGTTCACCGCCGCTACCGGAAGAGTCCACCGGCTAAGGAGACACACATGTTCGAAAAAGTAGACCACGTGACCATCGTCGTGCGGGACCTGGAGAAGGCGATGAAGGCGTATGAGGAGATCCTGCGCTTCACGCCCGGCAAGCGGGGCTTCGTCAAGGACTTCGGGCACACGCGCCTGGCCATGTTCACCGTCGCCGGAGCAAGGATCGAGCTGATGCAGCCGGACCCGGTGCGAGACGGCCCGTTTTCGAGGTTCCTCGCCGAGCACGGCGAAGGCGTCTACAGCTACTGCGTGTACGTCCTGGACTTCGATGCTGAGATCAACCGGCTCAAGGCCCAGGGAATCAAGCTCACCGAGGCCACCCAGGACTTCCTCTTCCCGGACCATCCTTTCCGGATTGCCTGGGTGCCCGCCGAGGCGGGGGTCGGCGTGAACATCGAGCTGGTCGATGCCGCCGCCCTGCCCGATTTCGAGCGCTAGGGAGGGACGAGATGGAGCTGACCTACGACAACATTGTGAAGTGGATGACCGAGTACTTCGAGGTGTACAGCCGGTACGGGCAGGAACCCGCCACCGCCATCCGCATGAACGAGTACTTCGCCGAGGACCTGCGTTTCATCCCATTCATCGCTCCGCTCGGCGGGCCCGAGGGCGGCTTCCGCAGCCGCGCCGAGTTCATCCGCACCGCAGTGGCGCACACCGCGTGGTACGAGCGCCTCACCCCGCTCGACATGACGGTGGACGAGCGCAAGAAAGCCGTCGTCGTCCTCTTCAACATCGATGTCTACGACCGTCAGAAGAACGCGGTGGTGGTCAAGCGCAGCGCCATCGCCCACTACAACCTCGTCCTTGACGAGCACGGCCGTCCCAAGATCAAGACAATCCGGTTCTTCTGGGAGGTCATGCCCAAAGGCGCGCCCGAGTTCTTCGAGCTATTCGGCCGCGAAGGCTAGCCGCCGGTCCGCCGCGGTCGGGTAGCGGAGGTAAAACAGGGCAAATGCCCTCTTGACGGGCAATGGTATAATGGGACGTACGTATGGGATAGTCTATAGGGACATCACTCCGGAGGCGGCGCCGGGAGAGTGCGGCGGGGTGGGGCGGCCTCCGTGCTAAGGGTGGTTCTCAGCAGCTAGACGGCGGTCGACGTGCGGCCGCCGACCATGAATAGGGGAACGGAGGGAGGCTATGAAACTCGGGAAGTTGTGTCTCGTGTCCTGCCTGCTCATCGTCGCGTCCCTCGTGGTGGCGTCCTGCGCAAGCCAGACCACCACAACGCCGCCGCCACAGACCACCACTCAGACCCAGGCCACGACTACCGCGGTCCAGACCAGCGTGCCCACCACCCCGCAGTACGGCGGGACCGTGACCATCGCCCTCGCCCGAGAGCCGAGCGGGTTTGATGAAAGCATCAGCCAGCCCGGCGATGCCTTCACTCTCCACCTGACGAACCAGGAGCTGTTCCTCGGGGACTGGACCAAGGGCGCCGCCGGCACCGGCCAGGCGACCTGGGCCAGCGGCTCCGTCCGCAAAATATCGCTCTCCACGGGCGGCCTGGCCGAAAGCTGGGAAGTCACCGTACCGAACAAGACGCTGGTCTTCCACCTCCGCAAGGACGTCCGCTTCGCCCTCAACCCGTCCAGCGAGGCCAGCCGTCTCGTCAACGGACGGGAGGTGACCGCCAAAGATGTCGCCACCGTGCTCAACAAGTACATTACGACGCCGCGGTCTCCCCTATCGCTCGGTGACACCCGGAAGGCGATCATCACGGCCATCGGCACCTATGACCTTTCGGTCACATTGCCCGAAGAGAACTTCTCGGACATGGACATCATCGGGGACTATGCCGACGTCGATTTCGCGCCCGAGCTGTGGACGAAGTACGGTAACCTGACGGACTGGCGCAACAACGTCGGCACCGGGCCGTTCATTCTGACAGACTACGTCAACAGCAGCTCGGCGACGCTGAAGAAGAACCCGAACTTCGCGGGCACTGACCCGGTTGGGCCGGGCAAGGGCAACAAGCTGCCCTACGTGGACACGGTCAAGTTCGTCATGATCCCGGACGCGTCCACGCGTATCTCAGCTCTGCGCGCCGCCAAGGTGGACATCCTGAACGCCGTCTTCTGGGAGGATGCCAAGAGCCTGCGGCAGACCCACCCGATGCTCTCGGAGTACAAGTACTACGAGGACTCCGGCTTGGCCATCAACATGAGGACCGACAAGCCGAATCTGCCGTACAAGGACAAGAAGGTCCGCCAGGCGCTCATGATGGCCACTGATTTCGAGACGATCAAGAACACCTGGGCAGGCGGCGAGGGGCAGGTCGTCACCTTCCCGATACTGAAGGTCCCGGAGTACGCGGACGCCTACTGCTCGATCGAGGAGGCTTCGCCGGCGGCCCAGGAGCTGTACAAGTACAATGTCGAGAAAGCCAAGGCGCTGCTGAAGGACGCCGGCTACCCGAACGGGTTCAGCGCCAAAGTCGCCGCCTCAACCACCGCGGTGGACTACCTGTCGATCATCAAGCAGATGTGGGCCAAGGTGAATGTTGACCTGACGATCGAGCCGAAAGAGTTCGGCGTGTACATGGGCATCTTCTGGGGCCGGGCCTACGATGACATGATGTGCGGCGGCCCCGGACCGGTGGCCAACCTGTACATCGCGTTCTCCTTCGTGACCGGGCCGGCGGGCGCCAACTTCAGCTACGTCGATGAGCCGGTGGCCAAAGAGGCGAAGCAGAAGATGATGGCGGTGGCTCTGACCAACACCACCGAGGCTGACCGGCTGCACAAGGAGCTGATGAAATACATGCTCGAGCAGGCGACTTCGATACCGGGCGTGGCCCCGCCCAGCTACCACATGTGGTGGCCGTGGGTGAAGAACTACCACGGCGAATCGAGCCTCGGCTACACCAACTTCCCGAACTATTTGAGGTACGTCTGGATCGACCAGGCCGGTAAGGTGGCCCTTGGGAAGTAGATAATCTCCCGCGCCGGCTGCGTTCCGGCAGTCAGGGCGCGACTTCCCTTATCCCTCCAGCGAGAGGGCCCGAGATGAAGGTGGTGGCGTCTCGGGCCCTCACGGCTTTTCGGGGCTGACAGAGGCTCAACCGGGCGGCATTGCGCCGGCCACCACCAGGCACTGCCCGGTGATGCGCCGCGACACGTCCGAGACCAGGAAAGCCACGGCGTGGCCGATGTCCGCCGGCGTCGTTGTCTTGCCGGCGGCCGCCATCTTGTCCCGGTTCTTGATGTACTCGGCGGAGAAACCGCTGGCGGCGTGGAAGCCGGTGGCTCCCAGCCCGGGCGCGATGCAGTTCACATTGATGCCCACGTCGGCGACCTCACGCGCCAGCCCGGCGGTGAAGTTGACTACCCCGGCCTTGGCCGCGCCGTAGATCGTGCCCGAGGGCGTGCCGCTGAGGCCGGCGATCGAGGACATGCTCACAATCTTGCCGCTCTTGCGCGCGATCATCTGCGGTAGCACGGCCCTGGTGCAGTTCAGCACGCCCTTCAGATTGATATCGATGCCCCGGTCCCACTCCGCGGGCGTCGATTCAACGAACGGCTTGGGCGGCGTACCCACGCCGGCATTGTTTACCAGAATGTCGATCCGCCCGAAGCGTTCGAGCGCCTGCTGCACCATGCTCTCGACCCCGGCCAGGTCAGTCACGTCCGCCCGGATGGCCATCGCCCGCCGGCCCAGCTTGCTGACGGCAGCGGCCGTCTCCTCAGCGCCCTCAATGGAGATATCATCAACCACGATGTCGCAGCCCTCTCCCGCCAGCGCCAGGGCGATGCCCCGGCCGAAGCCCACCCGGCTGCCGGCGCCCGTCACCAGCGCCACCTTGTCCCTCAGTCCCAGGTCCATCGTCTCCTCCTTCGCTTCACGCTGCGGGCCACAGCTCCCGGGCGACATCCGCCAGCCCGAGCGAGACCAGTTTGGCCTGGCTCGGACGTGCGGTCTCGGGGTCCCAGTCCATCTCCTTGAGATATTCGCGGACCAGCCGCTCCGCATCGACGGTTACTCCCGCCAGCGGCCCGGCCCGGTGCGGCGGCCGGCCGAATACCCGTCCGGGCACGTTGAACTGCATCGGGTCCACGCCCTCACGTATGTTGAACGCCTGCCGCAGGTTGGCGATCCGCTCACCGGTAACGAGCAGCTCTTCGGTGGTGATGTCCCAGCCGGTAACCGCCCGCATGAACTCGGTCATCACCTCGACGTGCGGCAGGTTCATGTAGACAAAGAGGCACATCCCGCACGCCATCAGAGCGTGCTGGAAGTTACTGCCGCGGGCGTGCAACGGCGCCCGGCCCTCACGGGAGCGGCGGTTGAACTCCGGCAGCAGCCCCTCCGGATGGTGCTCCTCGGAGCCCTGGGTGTGGCGGGCGGGAGTGGCGTTAGTGAGGTAGGTCGTCGCCACGTTGATGCTAGCCAGCGGAGTGTGCGCCGGGACCTCTTGACCGTGAATGTGAATGGCGTATTGCTCAGCACCCCGCCCGATCCTGGCGGCGGCCGCCCGTACGCCGTCGGCCAGCACGCCGCCGAAGCCTTCCCGCCGGGCGATCTTCTCCGCCATCGCCACCAGAGACCGGTGGTTGCCCCACGTCAACTCGATGCCCTCGGTATCGGCCTTCCCGATCAGGCCGTTCTCGTAGCATTCCGTGGCGAAGGCAAGGACCGCGCCGGTCGATATTGTGTCGATCCCGTAGCGGTTGCAGAGATCGTTCATGTTCAGAATGGACTCGACGTTGTTGTTGAGGCAGTTCGTCCCCAGCATGGCCACCGTCTCGTACTCCGGACGGAACGAGCCGGCCGCGTAGCGGTACTCGCCGGCGCCTTCCTTCATGATGGCCTCGCAGCCGACGGGGCAGCGGTAGCAGCCCGTATTCCTGAGCTGGCGGGCGAGCAGAGGGTCGCCTCCGATGGGCGAGGGGTCGGGAAAATCGGTCGGATCGCCGCCCCAGTTCTTGATCGGCGAATCGCCGCTCTGTGCCGAGGGAACCGTCACGAAGGTTGTGCCGTACCGTTTTATCAGGGCGACGCGCCCGCTCAGCTCGGGCAGGTACTTGCGGCGCAGTGTCTGGACGCGTGCCGCGTCGGCGACCGGGACCTTCTGCCTGCCCTTGACCGCGATCGCCTTCAGCTTCTTCGCACCCATGACGGCGCCCAGGCCGGCGCGGGCGGCGACGCTGCCTTTGCCGTGCACGATACCGGCGATGAGCGAGCGCTGCTCACCCGCCGGACCGACGCAGGCGATCGCCGTGTCGTTGCCAAGCCGCGACTTGAGCTGGTCGTCGGTCTCGTAGGTATCTTTGCCCCAGAGTTCGGCGGCATCGCGCAGCTCGGCCCGGCCGTCATTGATGAAGAGGTAGGCGGGCTTCTCCGCGGCCCCGGCGACAAAGACGCCGTCATACCCGGCGAACTTGAGGTAGGCGCCGAAGCAGCCGCCCGAGTTGGCGTCCCCCCAGCAGCCGGTCAGCGGGGACTTGGCCACTACGGTGAAGCGCGTGCCCGAGATCGCCCCGGTGCCGGTGAGCGGCCCGGTGAGGAAGCCGAGGGTGTTCTGCGGCCCGAGCGGGTCGACACCGGCCGCCTGCCGGCCGAAGAGCGTGCGGACGCCGATCCCGTAGCCGCCGATGACCTTCCGGGCGAGGTCCTCATCAAGCGCCTCGACCCTGATGCGGCCGCGGGTCAGGTCGACCCAGAGCAGCTTGCCGAGGTAGCCTCCCGCCATCGCGGTCCCTCCCTGGTTGGCGTAAGCGGCGATGCTGATGGTGGCACGTTTGCACCGGCGTGTCAAGCGTAATATACTGCGGTCGCGTTGACTGTTGATGGTATAATGGGCGAGCTGGTACGCATATGATAGTCGATATAGACCTATCGGTCAACGCCCGGCACGCCGATGGATTTTGAACGCCTCTATGCCGCCGCCCAGTCCGCCCCGAGAGCCGCGGCACGGGCTATCCGAGACGACCTGACGGACTCCGCGACGCCTGTGTTCAGTTTCGAGCTGCGGACGGCCCTGCGCAACTGCGGCCACATCGAACCGGGGGATATCAATGACTATATCCGGCGGGGCCGCGGCTACGGCGGCCTGGCCAGGTGTCTGAAAATGACGCGTCAACAGATGCTCGCCGAGTTGGCCCTGGCCGACCCCTTCCCGACGCTCGCCGAGACCGCCGGCGATGACGAATACGTGGTCTGCAACGCCATCGACCCCGACCCGCAGGCGCGCACCGCCCGCCTCTTGCTGGAGAGCGACCCGCACGCCGTCCTCGAAGGCATGCTCATCGCCGCCTTGGCCGTGGGGGCACGGCGCGGCGTCATCGCCGTGGCCGACGAATACCGGGCGGCCATTGAGCGGCTCGCCACGGCCCTCGGCCAGATGCGCGCGTGCGGCCTGCTGGGCGGCTCCATTCTTGACTCTGCCTTCAGCGCCGAGATCGAAGTCCGCCCGGTGAAGCGGGCGCTGGTGCTCGACGACGAGACGGCGCTGCTGGCCGTCCTTGAGGGCAGACCGGCGCTGCCCCGATTGCGCGCGGGCCGCCTTGAGCTGTTCGGCAAGCCCGCGCTGGTCGACGGCCCCGAGGCCTTCGCCCGGCTGTCGGGCGTCCTCGATGGCCATCCGAACGGCGAGACCAGAGTGATCACCATTGCCGGCGAGGCCGTCCACCGGTACACGGTCGAGGTGCAGTTGGGGACAACCTTGCGCACGCTTGTCACCGAGGTGGCCGGTGGTGTAGCTGGGGCCGGGCCGCTCAAAGCGGTCCAGTTCGGCGGGCCGGCGGGCGCTTTCTTCGGCCCGGACTCGCTGGACACTCCCGTGAGTCGTGACAACGTCGGCTCGGGGACGCTCCGACTGTTCGCCGCCGGTGCGTGTGCCGTGGAGATGGCGCGGGACGCCGCCGTGTACCTCCGGGAGCAGTCGTGCGGCAAGTGCGTCTTCTGCCGGGAAGGTACCTACCAGATGTCGGTGGTACTGACGGACATCGTCGAAGGCCGCGGCCGGCCGGCGGATGTGGGCCTGCTGGTTGAGCTGGGCGAAGCGATGAAGACCGGCGCCATCTGCGAGCTCGGCGCGCGGGCGGCCGACCCCGTGCTGAGCAGCATCGCCCGGTTTCGCGGCGAGTTTGATGCCCATATCAGCGACCGGCGGTGCCTGGCACGAGCTGAGTGAGATGGCAGGACAGCTAACCCTCAACATCGACGGACGTGACATCGCGACCGCAGCCGGCCGGAGTGTGCTGGCCGCCGCCCTCGACGCCGGCATCTACATCCCGCACCTCTGCTGCCATCCCGACCTTTCGCCGCTGGGCGCCTGCCGCCTCTGCGTCGTCGAAATCGAGGGCAAGCCGGAGCCGGTCTCATCGTGCGCCAGCCCGGCGGCTGACGGCATGGTCGTCAGGACGCGGTCGGCACGGATCGACCGCCTGCGCCGGCTGGCCATGGAGCTGCTGCTGGCCGGGCATCCCCAGGAGTGTGACACCTGCAACAAGTACCTCAACTGCGAGCTCCAGTCGCTCAAGCAGTACCTCATCGACAAGGAGCTGAGCGTACGGACGCGCTCGAAGCTGCTCCCGATCAACGCCAGTAATCCGCTCTTCCTGCACGACCCCAACAAGTGCGTCGTCTGCGGCCGCTGCGTGCGGGCCTGCCGGGAGCTGCGCGGCGTCGGCGTCCTCGAATACCGGACGAGGGGGCGGGAGACCTACTGCGGCCCCACCGCGGAGATGCTGGCGGACTCGGGCTGCCAGTTCTGCGGGGCCTGCGCCGAGGTCTGTCCCACCGGCGCCATCGCGGACAAAGCCGAGCTGGTGAAAGGCAAGAAGCGCCGGGTGGCGTTGGTGCCCTGCCGGTATTCGTGCCCGGCCGAGATCGACGTGCCGCGCTACTTGCGTTTCATCCGACGGCACGATTACGCCGCGGCAGCCGCGGTGATCAGGGAGAAAGTGCCCTTCCCGCGCGTCCTCGGCTACGTGTGCGAACGCCCGTGCGAGGGCGTGTGCCGGCGCGGCGAGGTGAACCAGGCAGTCTCGATCCGGGAGCTCAAGCGGTTCGCGGTTGAGAAGGATGGCCAGCCGCCGGCGCTGCCCGAGCCGAAACCGCCGACGGGCCAGAAGGTGGCCATCGTCGGCTCCGGCCCGGCCGGTCTCACCGCGGCCCACTACCTCGCCAGCCAGGGGCACCAGGTGACCATCTTCGAGGCGCTGCCGTTGGCCGGCGGAATGATGCGCACCGGCATCCCGGACTTTGTCCTGCCGCGGCACGTGCTGGACGCCGAGATCCGGGATATCGAGCGACTCGGAGTGGAGATCAAGACCAGCACTCGGGTGGACAAGGTCGATGACCTGTTGGCGCAGGGCTTTCAGGCGGCCGTCATCGCTATCGGCACGCAGCGCGGGCAATCGCTGCCGCTTCCGGGGGCGGATGGCGCGCGAGTGACCAACTGCATCGACTTCCTGCGCGACTTCAACCTGGGCAAGCCGGTCAGCGTCGGGCGCAGGGTGATCGTGCTGGGCGGCGGCGGAGTGGCTTTCGACGTCGCCCGCGTGGCGAAGAGGTTGGGAGCCGAGGAAGTGCGGGTCGCCTGCCTTGAATCCCGGGACAGCCTGCCCGCTCTGCCCGAAGACGTCGGTCTGGCGGAAGGAGAGGGCGTGCTCGTCTGCCCCACCCGCAGCGCCACGCGCGTCCTGCGCCAGGACGGTGCGGTCCTCGGTGTTGAGTTCCTCGAGGTGACGTCTTTCAGCATTGATGACGACCGGAGCATCCAGTTCGAGACCTGCGCCGGCTCGGAGCAGACTCTGCCGGCGGACCAGGTCATCTTCGCCATCGGCCAGCGCCCCGATATTCCGCCGGGGTTCGGGCTGGAGGTATCGTCACGGCGCCTTTTCGAGGTTGACGCGGCGAGCCTCCAGACGAGCCGGGAAGCTGTCTTTGCCGCCGGCGATGCGGTCACCGGAACGGCGTCGGTCGTCAAGGCAATCGCCTCGGGACGCCGGGCGGCCATCGCCGTCGACCGTTTCCTCGGCGGCCGCGGCGATATCGAGTGCAAACTGGCGCCCGATGTGCCGCCCGAAACGTGCCTTGGCCGACAGGATGGCTTCGCCGCCCTGCCGCGCTGCACCGGCTTGCTGGACGAAAACGCCGCCGACTACGAGGCCGGCCGCTGTCTGCAGTGTGACTTGCGGCTCGATATCACGCCGGTCAAGTTCTGGGGAGGTTACTAGCATCAAGGAGGCGAGTTGTGAGTGCAGGAGCGATACAGGCTGACGTAGCCGTCGTCGGGGCGGGCGCTTCCGGTCTGGTGGCGGCGCTGACCGCGGCTGAAGGCGGCGCCCGCGTCATCGTCTTCGAGAAGGAGCGCTCGATCGGCGGCACGTCCAACTTCTTCAAGGGCACGTTCGCCGTCGAGAGCGACATGCAGCGAGAGCAGTACATCACCTACACGCGGGACGAGGCCTTCCGGGCGATCATCGAGTACAGCCACTGGCGGGCCAACCCGCGCCTGGTGCGGGCGATCGTTGACGAGAGCGCCGGCACGATCCGCTGGCTCCAGAAGCAGGGCGTTGAGTTCAGCGGGGCCACTATCAACATGGTCGATGCGCCGCGCACCTATCACGTGATCCGCGGCGAGGGCGCCGCCGTCGTCAAGGTCCTGGCCACCAGGCTCAAGGAGAAGGGCGGCGAGATCCGGGTGATGTCCCCGGTCTCGACACTGCTCAAGGAAGGCGGCCGCGTCACCGGCGTCGTTGCCGAGGCCGATGGCGAAGACACGCCGGTGCGGGCGAAAGCGGTAGTCATCGCCAGCGGCGGCTACGCCAACAACAAGGAGTGGATCAAGAAGTACTCGGGCATGGACCTGGACGTCAACCTGCTGCCGGTGGGCAACGTGGACAAGATGGGGGACGGCATCCGCATGGCCTGGGAGGCGGGGGCGGCCGAAGAGGGCATCGGGACGATGGAGCTGTTCCGCATCGGGCCCATCCGGCAGGAGCTCGGCAAGGGCGGCCGGATGAGCCAGGTCGTCATTCAGCCTGACCTCTGGGTCAACCAGGCCGGCGAGCGGTTCTGCGACGAGGGCATCACGTTCTACGATACCTCGGAGGGCAACGCCAACGCCCGGCACCGGGAGGGCTACACCTACAGCCTCTTCGACAGCGCGGTCCTCCAGCGCCTCGCCGAGAATGGCATCGACAAGGGCATCACCCCCGAGTCCTACCCGGGCGACCGCCTGACCGGCTTCGACGAGGTCATCAAGGCAGCCCTGGTGAACGCGCCGGACGACCTGTTCGAGGCGGACTCGATCGAGGAGCTGGCCGGCAAGATGGGTGTGCCGCCGGCCACACTGCGGGCCACCATCGAGGAGTACAACCGCTTTTGCGACAAGGGGCACGACGACCTCTTCGCCAAGAACCCGAAGTACCTGCGGCCGCTCAAGGGCCCCAAGTTCTACGCGGCCAAAGCGCGCACCGTCTTCCTGGGCACAATGGGCGGCATCAAGATCAACCACCGCGCCGAGGTGATCGACAAGAAGGACAAGGTCATCCCCGGGCTCTACGCGACCGGCTATGACGCCGGCGGGATGTACGGGCATGACTACTGCATGAGCGTCGCTTCCGGCCTGTCCTCAGCCTTTGCGATGAACTCGGGGCGGCTCGCCGGCAAGAGCGTTCTGAAGTACCTCAGCGGCGGTCTTCAGGTGAATGTCCAATAGGACGGTCGTATTGGATTGACAACGTCTCCCTGAGCCACTATAATCGCCGCGACGAACCGCCGCTGACCCCGGGACCGACGGCCGAAGGGACAAGGAGAACTCATGAGCGAAAGGAAGCTGAGGGTCCAGAACAAGCGCATCGATGATGACCTCCTGATGAAGCGCCGGCGTGAGGCCCTCGACGTCTGGCCGACCGGCAAGGAGGTCGATTTCGAGGACGCCGTGGCCTATCAGAAGAGCCTGCCGGACAGCAAGGTCTGGTGGAAGGTGATGACCAAGCTGGAGAAGGAAGGCCGGATGAGCGTCTTCCCGCGCGCCGGCACGCCCATCCTGGAAGACATGATCGAGCTGTGCCAGGGCATGGCCGCCTCCGGCGTCGTGCTCATTCCGGTGACCACGGACAGCTACACCCGAGCCGGCCAGTACGAAAAGATCGAGGAGATCCTCAAAGAGTGCTACCGTACGCACAAGCCGCTGCTCAACGGTTTCCCCATCATCAACTACGGCGTGAAGAAGACCCGCAAGCTCGTCGAAAGCTGTGACGCCGCCTTCAGCCCGCGCGGCGCCGGCGGCGAGGTGGCCATTGCCGCCGGAATGACCACCGCCGGCGGCGGCCTGGGCTTCCTTCACTTTGGCAGCTACGCCAAGCGCACTACCGTGAGGGAGCTGGTCCAGCGCAGCCAGAACGGGATGCGCATCGTCGGCTGGTACGCCGACCGGGGCGTCATCCTGTGCACGGACCTGCACGGCTGGCTGCCCACCGGGCCGTTCCCGCTGAGCGTCAATATCGTCTGCCTCATCATCGAAGCCGTCACCGCCGCCGAGCAGGGCCAGAAGGCGCTCTATCCGCTCGTTCACTGTATGGGCAACATGGCCCAGGACATGGCCTGGATCAGGCTCGCCCCGCGGCTCATTCGAGAGTACCTGGACAAGTTGGGCTACCGGGACTGCATGATCGTCGGCTGCTGCCCGGCCCAGACCCCGCTCTTTCCGGTAGCGCAGGACCTCGGCGGCGCCTTTGCCTACCTCACTTACGTCTCGATGGTCGGCTCGCTGGCCAAAGCGAACGCGGTCGACCTGCGCACGGTCGATGAGGGCGCCGGCGTGGCGACCAAGGAAGCCCACTCGATGAGCTACCGGGCCGCCAAGTGGATCTTCGATGTTATCCGCGAGCAGCGCATCGAGCTCGAGGTCAAAGACGTGGCCATGGAAGAGAAGGTGACCGAGACCGAGGTCAGGGCCATCCTCGACCGGATACTCGACCTGGGTGACGGCGACATTGTCGAGGGGACCGCCCGCGCCGTCGAGTCCGGGGTGCTCGATTCGCCGTGGAGCCCGAACATCACGGTCAAGGACCAGGTGCTCGGGGTGCGGGATGCGCGCGGCGCCTGCCGCTACCTCGAGTTCGGCAACCTGCCGATTCCGGAGGACATCAAGGACTTCCACCGCGCCCGGATCGCCGAGCGGGAGCGCCTGCAGGGGAGGAAGGTCGATTACTATGACGCCGTCCGCGACCTGTGGGGGCTGAGCAAAGGCAAGATGGTGGGCCTGCCTCCGTACGACAAATAGCGCCGGCCAGCGAAGGAGAGGCGATGCAGAAACCAGCTACGGTCATCACCGGAACGGTGGGTATGGACGCCCATGTGATCGGCACCAAGATCCTGTCGCGGGCGCTCAAGGACGCCGGCTTCAACGTCGTCGCCCTCGGCATGCAGGTCTCGCCGGAGGAGTTCATCCGGGTCGCCCAGGAGACGGACGCCAGCGCCATCCTCATGTCCTCACTCTACGGCATGGCCGCGCTTGACCTTCAGGGCTTCAAGCAGAAGTGCCTTGAAGCGGGCCTGGGCGATGTCGTCCTCTACATCGGCGGCATCCTCGGCATCGGCCGGCACGATTTCAAAGAGGACGAGGCGAAGTTCAAGGCCCTCGGGTTCGACCGCGTCTACCCGCCCGAGGCTGACCTCGCCGCCGCTATCGCCGACCTGCGCGCCGACCTCAACGCCCGGGGCAGGGCCTAGCGGCTCACTACGATGACCGATATCAGGCTCTTTATCGACTTCGGCAGCACGTTCACCAAGGTCGTCGCCGTGGACCTCGACCGGGCGGACGTGGTCTCCGTGGCGCGCGTGCCGTCGACGGTCGATACCGATGTCACGATCGGGCTGGAAGAGGCCTTCACGCTCGTCGGGAAAGAAGTCCCCATCGATGCCGCGGCGAAGAAGCGGGCGATGGCGTGCTCCAGCGCCGCCGGCGGGCTGCGCATGGTCTGCGTAGGCTTCGTCCCCGAGCTCACGAGTGAGGCGGCGACGCGGGCCGCCCTCGGGGCTGGCGCCAAGGTGATCGGCCGCTACTCGTACCAGCTCACCCGCGCCGAGGTGGACGAGATCGAGGCCCTGGCGCCGGACATCCTGCTGCTGGCGGGCGGCACCGACGGCGGGAACGAAAAAGTCATTACGCACAATGCGCGCATGATCGCCCACTCGGGCCACCGCATCAAGAATATCGTCGTCGCCGGCAACAAGGCGGCCCATGACGAGGTGAGGAGCATCCTCCGCGATTACGACCGCCATTTGTTCGTCGCCAGAAACGTCATGCCGGAGATCGGTACGCTTGACGCCGAGCCGTGCAACAAAGAAGTGCGGGAGATCTTCATCAAGCACATCGTCGAGGCGAAAGGCATCGCCAAGGCCAGGGCGATGATCGACGAGGTGATCATGCCGACGCCCTCCGCCGGGTTGGAGGCGGCGCGGCTGATCGCCAGCGGCGCTGATGGGGTAGCCGGAATGGGCGAGCTGCTGGTGGTGGACGTGGGCGGGGCAACAACCAACGTGCACTCGGTGGCCACCGGCCGGCCGAGCGGCAGCGCCATCGTCCTTGACCACCTGCCGGAACCTTACGTCAAGCGCACGGTCGAAGGCGACATCGGTCTCAAGTACAATATCGCCACGCTGGAGGAGCTGGCCCGCGAGCGGGAGCGGCCACCGGACTTCGATGCCGTCATCAAGCGGTTCTACGGCGGCAAGCTGCCTGAGGGCGAGGCGGAGGCGGCCTGCCACGACCTGATGTCCCGCATCGCGGTGGAAACGGCCGTTGGCCGTCACGCCGGCCGGCTTGAGGTGTTCTACGGTCCCTCCGGCGAGGTCTTCGTGCAGCGCGGCAAAGACCTGACGCAGGTCAAGACGGTCATCGGTACCGGCGGCGGCATCGTCTTCGCGGCCAACCCGCGGCAGGTGCTCGCTGGAGCGCTCTACTGCGACGCGATGCCAACCATGCTCAAACCGAAGGCCCCGGCGCTGTTCGTGGACGAGTGCTACATCTTGTTTGCCGTGGGCCTGCTCAGCCAGGTGGCGCCGGCGCCGGCGCTGAGCCTGATCAAGAGACACTTGAGGAAGGTTTGAGGTTGGGGTGACAGAGCCCGGCAGAATCAGCCGGACGAGCGAGACCGTCATTCCGGACTTGATCCGGAATCCAGAGGGGGCTTTGCCACGTGGGCGCTGGATTCTGGCCTTCGCCAGAATGACGGGCGGTCGGGGGTGAGGTCACTCCACAGTGAAAAGGAGGTTGCCTATGCCAGTCCTTGAGGGCAGAGTAGCTCTGGTCACCGGCGCGGCCAGCAAGCGGGGCATGGGACGCCGCGTGGCGGTCCGGTTGGCCGGGGAAGGGGCGGACGTGGCCATCCTGGACAAGCTCGCCGCCCCCAAGAGCATCTGGCCCGGGGACGAGGACTGGGGCGGCCTCGAATCAGTCGCCGCTGAGGTCCGCGCGCTCGGCCGCCAGGCGCTGCCGCTCGTCGCCGATGTCAGCGACGGTCAGGCGGTCGACGCGACGGTGACCAAAACGCTCGCCAAGTTCGGCAAGATCGATATCCTCGTCCACTGCGGCGGCATCCGCGGCTCGATGACGACCGCCATCGTCGACCTCTCCGAAGCGGAGTGGCGCAGCATCATTGATGTCAACCTCACCGGCTCGTTTCTCATCGCCAAAGCGGTGGCCAGGGCAATGATCCCGAACCCGGCCGGCAAGAAGATCGTCCTCATCGGTTCCAAGGCATCCACCGAGGGCTACCGGGGCAGCGCCGGCTACTGCGCCTCGAAGCACGCCGTCCTCGGGCTGGCGCGCACGCTCGCCCTCGAGCTGGCGCAGTACAAGATCAACGTCAACATCATCAACCCGGGCGCTTTCGAGACCAATCTCCGGGACCAGTCGATCATCGACCGGGCGAAGGCCGAGAGCATCAGCGTGGCCGAGCTGCTCGAGAGACAGGCCAAGGGGCCGCGCACCGGCCCGGCGGCCAACATCCCCCTCGGCCGCATGGGCACGCCGGATGACATCGCCAACCTGGTGCTTTTCCTCGTCTCCGAGCAATCAAGCTACATCACCGGGGAGATGATCGATATCGACGGTGGAGTGTAGCGGTATGCTGAAGGGATGCCGGGCGCTCGACCTGGCCGACCAGAACGGCTATCTGTGCGGCAAGATACTGGCCGACCTGGGCGCCGACGTCATCAAAGTGGAGCGCCCCGGCGGCGATCCCGGCCGCTGCACCGGCCCGTTCTGGCATGACGATCCTGACCCGGAGAAGAGCCTCTACTGGTTCGCCTACAACACGAACAAGCGCGGCGTAACCCTCAACATCGAGAGCGCCGACGGCCGGGCGGTCTTCCGCAGCCTGGTCAAGACGGCTGACTTTGTCATCGAGACCTTCCCGCCCGGCTATATCGACCGACTCGGCCTCGGGTACGCGGCGCTGCGTGAGATCAAGAAAGGCGTCATCCTCACCTCGATCACACCGTTCGGTCAGACCGGCCCGTACGCCGGGTACAAGGCATCGGATATCGTCGTTACCGGCATGTCCGGCATACTCTATCAGAACGGCCAGCCGGACCGTCCGCCGGTGAACATGAGCCTGCCGCAGGCGTGCCTGCTGGCGGGCGCTGATGCCGCCGTAGGCACGATGCTCGCCTATTACCACCGCGAGCAGACGGGCGAGGGCCAGCACGTGGACGTCTCAATGCAGCAGAGCGCCGCCTGGTTCCAGGCCAACGCCATCCCGATGTTCGAGCTGAACAAGGCGGTCCTGCGCCGCGCCGGTGCGGCACGCTCGGGGACGAGCCGGGACGACACCGGCCAGCGCCAGATGTGGGAGTGCCGGGACGGCTATGTCTTCTTCGTCGTCATCGGCGGCCGCCAGGGTGCCAAGTCCCTCAGCGCGCTCGTGCAGTGGATGGACGGCGAGGGCAAAGCCACCGATTTCCTGAGGGGCATCGACTGGGACACCTTTGACATGTGGAAGGTGTCGCGAGACGTTATCGCCCAGATCAACGGGCCGGTGGCCGAGTTCTTCAAGCTCCACACCAAGGCCGAGCTGCTCGCCGGGGCCACGCAGCGGCGCATCTCGATCTGCCCGCTGTCCAGCATGGCGGACCTGGTCACCGACCCCAACCTGCGGGCGCGCCAGTTTTGGACGGAGATCGAGCACCCGGCGCTAGGCGCCCGCATTGCCTACCCTAGCCAGTTCATCCGGTCTTCGGCCGCGGAGCTCGCCACGCGCACGCGCGCGCCCCTCATCGGCGAGCACAACGGCGAGGTATTTGGCGAGATTGGGCTGTCGAAACGAGACCTGGTCGCCCTCAAGCAGTCGGGCGTGATCTGAAAAGGAGCCGCATCTTGGCAGACGGACAGCAAGAGGTCTTCAAAGGGCTGACGGTGGTGGCCTTCGGCGGCGCCGTCGTCGGCCCGCTCACGATGAAGATGTTCGCCGACCACGGGGCGACGGTGATCCGCACCGAAAGCACGAAGCGGCCGTGCACGCTGCGGACCTCCGGCCCGTACAAGGACGGCAAGCCCGGGTTGAACCGGGCCGGGTACTTCAACTTCTACAGCGGCAACATCCTCAGTATGGGCCTCAACATGACCAACCCCAAAGCGGCGGACGTGGCGAGGCGGCTGGTTAGCCGGGCGGACGTGGTGACGGAGAACTTCACGCCGGCCATCATGCCCGGCTGGGGCCTCGGCTACGAGGACCTGAAGAAGGTCAAACCGGACATCATCATGCTGCGGCAGAGCGGCTTTGGCTCGGCGGGCCCGTACGCCCAGACGGCCGCCTTCGGCATGGTGCTGGCGGCCATCGCCGGCCTGCCCAATTTCGTTGGCTGGCCGGACGGCCTGCCCCTGCCGCTCGGCGTCTCGGCGTACACGGACTGTATCTCGCCGCGCTTCGCCGCCGCGGCCGTGATCGCCGCGCTGGACCACCGCAACAAGACCGGCGAAGGCCAACTCCTTGACCTGGCCCAGTTCGAGACGGCCCTCTACTTCATCCTGCCCGCCATACTCGACTACGTCTCGAACGGGCGTGAGCCGAAGCTCGCCGGCAACTCGTCGCCGGGCGCGGCCCCCCACGGCGTCTACCCCTGCCAGGGGGAGGACCGCTGGTGCACGGTGGCCGTGACGACTGACTCCGAGTGGGCGGCCCTGTGCGAGGTAATCGGCAAGCCGGAGTGCGCCGCCGACCCGCGCTTTGCCACGCTCATGGCCCGCAAGCAGAACGAGGCTGAGGTCAACCGCACCGTCGCCGAGTGGACGGCACAATTGCCGCCCGAAGAGGTGATGGCCCGGCTGCAGGCCGCGGGGGTACCGGCGGGGGTGGTGCAGAACACGCGGGACGTGTACAGCGACCCGCAACTGCGGCAGCGGAACATCTTCTGGCCGATGGAGCACAGTGAGATGGGCCGTTTCACTCACCTCGGCCAGAGCTTCCAGCTGTCGAGAACCCCGTCCCGTCCCCGCTCGCCCAGTCCCACGCTCGGCGAGCACACCGAGTACGTCTGCACTAAGATCATCGGGATGAGTGACGATGAGTTCGTCAGCCTGATGAACGAGGGGGTCTTCGAGTAGCCTATGGACGCGTCATATGATCTCGCCCGCTACCTCGTGAGCACGAAGTACGCAGACATCCCGACGGCGGCGATCGAGGCGGCCAAGAAAGAGGTCCTCGACCAGCTCGGCGTCGCTCTCGGCGGCTCATCCCGGCCCGGTGTGGCCGAGCTGCTGGCGCTCAACAAGGATTGGGGCGGCAAGCCGGAGAGCACTGTCTTCTGCTTCGGGGACCGTCTGCCGGCGCCGATGGCCGCCCAGGTGAACGCCACGATGGGCCACGCACTGGACTATGACGACACCGGCGACGGGCCGACCCACCCCTCGGTGGTCATCGTGCCGACCGCCTTCGCCATGGCGGAGCGCCGGGGCACGGTCAGCGGCCAGGAGCTGCTGGCAGCGGTAGCGACGGGCGCGGACGTGATGTGCCGGCTGGGTGCGGCCTGGCGGCAGGGCCGGAAGAGTCCCAATCCCGGCGGCCACCCCGGCGCCGGCTGGCACCTGACGCCGCTCTACGGCTATTTCGGTGCGGCGGCAGTGGCCGGCCGCTTACTCGGACTCAATGAAACAGGGATGGTCAATGCCCTCGGCATCGCCTATCACCAGGCCAGCGGCAACGGCCAATGCGTCGTCGATGGCGCCCTCACCAAGCGCATGGGGCCGGGCTTCGCCGCGCGGGGCGGCATCACGGCGGCGATGATGGCCGCGCGCGGCATCTCCGGCGCGCAGAACTGCTTCGAGGGCGAGCTGGGCCTCTTTCCGCTCTACCACGGCGGCGAGTACGACCGCAGTGCCCTCGTCAAGGACCTTGGCCGGGAGTTCCGGGGAGTCAACGTTGAGATGAAGCCATATCCGTGCTGCAAGGGGACGCACAACTTCGTCGCGATGACCGCTGAGCTGGTGGCCAAGCATCACATCAAGGCCGCCGATGTTGAGGAAATCCTGATCGCCTGCCCGGGCCAGGCCAACCTCGCCCTGCCGCTGGAGGTCAAGGCCCATCCCCGCAACCCGGTCGACTCGCAGTTCAGCATTCCGTGGGCGGTGGCGGTCGTCGTTGCCCACGGGAAGGCCGGCATCAACGACTTCAACGAGCAGTCCATCGTCAGCCGGGACATTCTCGGGGTCTGTGACAAGATCAGGCTGGACATGGCCGGCCGCCCGGGGCGCAGCGCGGTGCAGATAACCATGCGCGATGGGCGCGTCTTCAGCGAGACCAGAGCCGGTTTCGGCCCGGGTGCGGAGACCGCGCTCCCGTTCAGCGTTTACGAGGACAAGTTCCGGGACTGCGTCTCGTACGCCGCCCGGCCGATCGCCGCCGCCAACACGTCCCGCGTCGTGGACCTGGTGCGCGATCTGGAACAGGTTGCCGATGTCGCTGAGATCATTCGACTGATCAGTTGAGGAGACGGAGATGGCACGTCCTTTGGAAGGGATCAAGGTACTCGATTTCAGCATCGCCGTGGCCGCACCGCTGGGCGGGGCGATGCTGGCCGACATGGGAGCCGATGTGATCAAGATCGAGCGCGTGCAGGGCGAGCCGCAGCGCCTCGGCATGCCCTCCGGCATGGACGACGTACTCGACACGAAGATCGCCGAGGGCGCTCTCGATACCGGCTCCTGGATCGCCCTTAACCGCGGCAAGCGCGACCTCGCCATCGATGTGCGTACCGAGAAAGGCAAAGAGGTGGTCCTGAAGCTGGCCAAGGATGCTGACGTCATCCTGGAGAGCTTCCGTCCCGGAGTCATGGAGCGGCTCGGACTGGGCTATGACGTGATCTCGAAACTGAACCCGCGCATCATCTACTGTTCGTTCTCCGGCTTCGGCCCGGCCGGACCGCTGGCCCACCGCGCCGGCGGGGACATGTGGACGCAGGCCATGTCCGGCATGATCGCTGAGGGCGCCCATGCGCAGGGCCGCCCGCAGATGCTCGCCCCGGGCATTGTCGATCACGCCAGCGGCATGCTCTGCGCCTACGGCATCATGACGGCGCTCTTCGTCCGCGAGCGCACCGGAGCCGGCCAGGAGCTGACCGTGAACAACCTGGACGCCGGCATGTACCTCCAGTTCGGTGCGCTCGCCGGCTACCTCATCGAACACCGCAGCCCGGCGCAGACGGACCGGGACGTCGGCGGGCAGCCGCCGCCCTACGGCCCATATCGCGCCAAAGACGGTGACGTGCTCACTATCTTCGGCACCGACCCGCTTTGGCCGGCCTTCTGCAAGGTGGTCGGCGTCGAGCACCTCGCCAACGACCCCCGTTTCGTCAATGACAAGGTCCGGCGGCAGAACCGCGCGGAGGTTAACCGCCTGCTCGACGAAGCGTTCATGAGAAAGACCCGCGCTGAGTGGGCGCAGGTCTTCCGCGAAGCCAAGATGCGCTGTGACCCGTGCCTGACCTTCGCCGAGCTGTGCGCCCACCCGCAGGTCGAGGCCAACGACATCATCTTCACCACCACTCACCCGGCCCGCGGCGAGACGAAGATGCTCGGTGTGCCGGTGAAGCTCAAGAAGACGCCTGCCGGACCTCAGGGGCCGGCGCCGCTGCTTGGCCAGGACACGGACTCCATTCTGGGCCAGCTTGGCTACACGCCGGCCGAAATCGCCAAGTTGGAAGCCGACCAGGTCATCCGCATCGCTCACCAGAATCCGTCATGAACGTTGCATTGTTCACCACGAACGATGAAAATAACCTCGTTCTGGCAGTATGGTCAAGGGCCTCTGCCGGGAGTCCAAGAGGGGTGAAACCCCTCTTGAGAATACAACTCCCCCTGTCCTGCTCGGAGATGGGGCAGGGGGTGAGGTCACGCGAGCGACAACCTGACGCTCGGTCGTTTCAGACTGCTTCGCCTTGCTCCTGCGAAGCAATGGCTCGCGATGACAACTAAGTGGTCATCGGTACCTTTGTCCAAGAGGCGTTGATGGCAGACAAAGCTTTTGCCGGGCTGACCGTGGTGGACCTGACCCTGGGCGTGGCCGGGCCGTACTGCACCAAACTGCTGGCCGATTTCGGCGCCGAGGTGATCAAGATCGAGCCGCGGGACGGCGACCCGGCGCGGCGGATGGGTCCCTTCTTCCAGGACCGGCCGGGCCCCGAGCGCAGCGGCACCTTCTTCTACCTGAACACGAATAAGAAGAGCGTGACGCTGGACGTGCACACGGAGGCAGGCCCCGCTATCGTCAGACAGCTCGTCAAGACGGCCGGTGCGGTCGTCGAGAGCTTCCCGCCCGGCACGATGGACGCCCTCGGCCTGGGCGCCGAGACATTGCGCGCGCTCGCACCCGGGCTGGTGGTCACTTCGATTTCGGATTTCGGGCAGACGGGGTCCTACCGGGACTACCGGGCGTCCAACCTGACGCTTTCGGGCCTCGGCGGCACGATGTACACCATGCGGCCGGGCAGGCACCCTACCGAGCGGCCGGTGAAGGCCGGCGGCCGCCAGGCAGAGTATGCCACCGGCGTGCTCGCCTTCATTGCCACCGTGGCCGGTTTGATCGGTGCCAGCAAGACCGGCGCCGGCATGTCGGTTGACGTGGGCGCGATGGAGTGCGTCGCCAGCACACTGATGGGCAACGTGGGCGAGTACTCGTACCTCGGCCTCAGCCGCCGGACCAACCCTTTTCCCATCCACGGCTATCCGCAGGGTGACGCCGTGCCCTGCCAGGACGGCTGGGTGAGCCTCACGCCGGGCATCGGCGGCGCGCCCAACATCGCCTTCTTGATCGGGCAGCCGGAGCTCGAGAACTCGCCGCTGCTCGCCGAGCCGCGCGCTCGCATGGCCGAGCCGGACAGGTTCGATGCGCTCATCAGTCCCTGGCTCGAAGATCGCGGCAAATGGGACGTCGCCCGGCAGGCGCAGGAGCTGAGGCTGGCATTCACGCCGGTGCTCAGTCCGCGGGAGCTCACCGAAGACGAGCAGATCAGAGCGAGGCAGTTCTTTGCCGCGGCCGAGCATCCCGAGATGGGGCACGTCAGCTACCCGGGCGCCCCGGCCAAGCTCGGTGGGTCCCCGTGGCAGCCGGGCCGGGCGCCGCTCCTCGGCGAGCACAACCGGGAGGTCTACGGCCGCCTCGGCATCGCCGACCAGGAGTTGGCGGCACTGCGGGCGAGGGGGACCATCTAGCCCATGGCGTACCGATTGCTCGACGGCATCCGGATCATCGACCTGACGATGGTCTTCGCCGGCCCGGTGGCGACCCGGATACTGGCCGACCTGGGCGCCGAGGTTATCAAGATCGAGTCTATCCCGCGGCCCGACACGTTTACCCGCGGCAACGTCTTTCCCGACAATGTGCCCGGTGACGACCCGTGGAACCGCGGGTCGAACTTCCACGCTCTCAACGCCGGCAAGAAGGGCATCTCGTTGAACCTGGGCGACGAGCGGGGGCGCGGCATCTTCAAACGTCTGGTCGCCATCAGTGACGCCGTCGTCGAGAACTACTCGCCGCGGGTGATGGACAACTGGGGCCTCGGCTACGAGGAACTGAGCAAGGTCAAGAGCGACGTGATCATGGTCTCGATGAGCGGCCTCGGTCACTACGGGCCACTGCGGGACTTCTACATGTACGTCCCCGGCATGGAGGGGATGAGCGGGCTGACATACGCAACCGGCCGGCCGGATGCCCCGCCGCTGCTCACCGGCCACGCTTACGGCGACTGGGTGACCGGCGCCAACGCCGCCGCCGCGCTGCTGACGGCCCTTTTCTACCGCCAGCGCACCGGGCGCGGCCAGTACGTTGACGTGTCCGGCCGGGAGGCGGTCGCCTGCCACCTCGGCGACGTGATCATGGAGTACACGCTGAACGGGCGGGACCCGCCGCGGACCGGTAACCGCGATGCGGCGGCGCCGCACGGCTGCTACCGGTGCCAGGGGGACGACCGCTGGGTCAACATCGCCGTCGAGAATGATGCACAATGGGCGGCTCTCTGCCGGGTAGCCGGGCATCCCGAGTGGACGGCCGACGCCCGGTTCGCCACCGCCGAACTGCGCCGGCATTACGCCGACGAGCTGGACAGGATGATCGAGGATTGGACGTCGGGGCTCCAGCACCTCGAAGCGATGCGCATCTTGCAGGCGGCCGGCGTGCCCGCCGGGGCCGTGCTTGACATGCGTGGGGTGAATCTTGACCCGCACCTGCACGAGCGGGGGTTCTTCCATGCCGTTGACCACGGGCCAGGGGTCGGCGTACGGCCGGTCCCCAGCCAGCTCCCGGCCAAGTTCAGCGGCGTGCCGAGCTTCGTGCCGAAACGGGCGCCCCGCTTCGCCGAGGACGACGGGTACGTGTTTGGCTCGCTTCTGGGCATGTCGCCGGAAGAGATGGAGACGCTCGCCAGGGACAAGGTCATTGGCGGGCCGCCGTCCTTCCCGCGCGCTCGCCCAACGCGGACCGATCTCATCGAGCAGCAGGGCTCCGGCTGGTTCGACGCGGACTACCGCGTGGCGCTGCAAAAGCGGTATGATAGCTACGGCCGACGGGACGACGGTGAAAGCCGCTAAGTTTCGCTAGTCTGTGACGAAGGAGGAGGCAAGAGAATGCCGATCGACTATCAGAAAGAAGGTCGGGTCGCCATCTTCACGATCAACCGGCCGGAGGTCCTCAACGCGCTCAGCCCCCAGGCACTGGCTGAGTGGACGGAGGCACTGATCGATTTCCGCGACAACAAGGACCTCTGGGTGGGCATTATTACCGGCGCCGGCGAGAAGTCATTCTGCGCCGGACTCGACCTGAGGGGCGGACCGGGTGGCCCGGGCGGGCCGGGCGGGGCAAGACCCGCTCCCCAGGCGACCCTCGTCCGCGGCCTTGAGCTGTGGAAGCCAATGATTGCCGCGGTAAACGGGTATGCTTTCGGTGGCGGGTTCGAGATCGCCCTCGCCTGCGAT
>Ga0153915_10000405_pt1 | contig 39477 bp, 65 predicted proteins | sample Opewatmetagenome_2_FD_107003 | JGI IMG/M metagenome (GOLD analysis project Ga0153915, IMG submission 107003) | Freshwater wetland microbial communities from Ohio, USA - Open water 3 Core 3 Depth 3 metaG | ecosystem: Environmental > Aquatic > Freshwater > Wetlands | place: USA: Ohio, Lake Erie...
AGTTTTTGAGGTGTAAAATGGCTAAAAATGAACGTATAATGTACACTAAGCACATAAACCTAGAGATTATTAAGTTAATTAAGCACGTTAACGCTTTGTGTGATAATGACACTGACAATCGAGAGTTAATCTATGCCATATTCACGCAGGAGGTTGTTAATCTTGCGGCGCAAATGGCTAATTTTGAAGTTATAGGAGTAAAGCAATGAATAATAAGGAATTTTTAATTGGTTTTTCTGTGGCTAAGTCTATGGTTCAAAGGGATATTGGAGGAGAAGAATTTAATTTAATTAAAAAGAATTTTAATTGGCAAAACCAAGATTTTAGTTTTGAGCACTTAGATATTATATTTGGATTAGAAAAAGGCTCAATTAGACCCAAAGCAGATGAAATATTAAGCGAATTAAAAATGAAAGACAAAAAATAACTGTTGCATAATTATCACAGGTGTGCTATTATCTCTACAAATCGGAGGTAATATAATGTCTAATCAAAATTCTCTCACGTCTTATGATAATAATGGAAGCCCTAATTTCGATGATTTAGTGGCTTTAGGATTAATACCAGGTGTTTCACTTTGTAGAATAGCAGGTTCTGGCTCGGCTGTTAATGGATTTACGACTTGTATGGGCGACTTATCTACCGGATGGTCTGAACAGGATGCCGCAAGTGTTATTAAAATATCTTCTGGCTCAACTGATGACGTTATGACTTCCGGAAGTGGAGCTCGGACTGTTAAAGTTTCCGGAGTTGATGCTAATTATAATAAAATCACTGAAATTGTAGAGTTAAGCGGGCAAACTGCGGTAGATACTGTGGCTTCATTTCGTTTCGTTGAGGAACTAGAAGTTTTAACAGCAGGCACAGGACTTGCTAATGCGGGTATTATATACGCAGGAGTAGGAACGGTAACAAGTGGCGTTCCGGCTACTAAATATTGTGCAATGGCTGTGGGGATTAATGTTTCACGTCAGGCTTTCGCGGTAGTTCCAGCAGGATATAATCTTGTCTTAACTGATTTTGATGGGCAATGTGCTGTAAAAGAAGTTGCAGGCTCAAGTATGATTTATCGTAAAGCTTTTGGCGGGTTATGGGAGAGAAGATTAAGCTCTCAACTTGGATATGGTAGTTTCGCGAGTAAGATTAAATATGAAGCTTATCCTGAAAAGACTTTGATTAGATTGGTGGGATATTCAGCCGCCACTACACACTCTATGTCATCATCTTTGCAAGGCCACCTTTACAAATTGGTAGACTAAATGGCTTTAACTCCTAAACAGGACAAATTTTGTCAAGAGATTATTAAAGGTGAAAATCAATCTGATGCTTATCGTAAGGCTTATGATGCTAAAAATATGACGGATAAGACTATAACCGAGGCAGCTTCAAGATTAATGGCGGACAGCAATGTTACAGCAAGACTTGCTGAACTACGCCAACCTATTATTGAAAAATGTCAAGAAACTGCCGCTGACTTGATAAGAGAATTAAATGAATTAAAGCTAGATGCCCACGCTGATAAGCAATACGCTCCGGCAATAAGTGCTGTTATGGGTAAGGCTAAGTTGCTAGGATATGATAAAAATATAATTGAAGGAAATGTAACTGTAACCGTAATGGAAATGGTTTCTAAGGACGGGAAGCCGTTAAAATATAACATAGGAAAGGAATTAAAGAAATGACTACGAGAGATTTAGCATACAAAGGAACTGATGAACTAACAGCTGTGGCTGCTTTATAGATTAGTGTAAATGATTAATGTCCCGAAATTATTAGATGTTCCGGATAAGTTACTTCCTTTAATAGAGGATTTTGACAAGTATAGATATTTTTTAATTGAGGGCGGTAGAGGTTCAAGCAAATCGAGTACAATTGCCCGTTTGCTTTTATACATTGCCGAGCTTTACAATGTTAGAATTGTATGCGGACGTGAAACTCAAAAGTCAATTGATGAATCGGTTTATATGATTTTAAGCGACTTAATAAGAGAATTCAGTCTTGATTTTATAATTCAGAAAGCCAAGATTAAAAGCAAAACTGGTTCTGAGATACGTTTCAAGGGCTTTAGAGAGCAAGGAAGCGTAAACATTAAAGGTCTAGAGGGTGTCGATTTGCTTTGGGTGGATGAATCTGAAAGTTTGACTAAGCCCACAATTGACATTATAGTACCTACAATTCGTAAAGAAAATTCAAAGATTATTTTTAGTATGAATAGGTTTGTTCGTGATGACCCCGCCTATTCTATGTTTGTTAATCGTCCTGATTGTTTGCATATTCATATAGATTACTTTGAAAATCAGTTTTGTCCTTCGACTTTAATTGCTGAAGCTGAGGAATGTAAGGCTAGGAATGAGAGAGATTACAATCATATCTGGCTAGGACAGCCTTTAGACAGGGCTGATAATTATTTATTCTCCGTAGAGAAGCTTGATAAATGCAAAACAATCGAACCAATTGGAGATTTATACAAAAGACAAACTGTAATGGGTATAGATTTAGCTGCTTCAGGTGGAGATAGTTGCGTTGCTTCGCTTTTAGAGAGAGTTTCAAACGTTCATTGGGAATTAAAAACCCAAGAAGTATGGACTGAGAGTAATACTATGGCTAGCGTTGGTAAAATTGTTGGCTTTCTTGGTAAGTATAAGCCTGATATTATTGTCGTTGATGCAGGAGGTTTAGGTCTACCGATGTTCCAAAGATTAAAAGAGCTCGGAGTTAATAACTTATTCGGCTTTAATGGCGCGACAACAGATGGAATTGCGTTAAATGCAGGCAATGCGAGAGCAGATGGATATCTTTCGTTTAATGAATTCTTAGATAATGACTGGTTAATTATCCAATCTGAGCAAACTTTAAAGGAAATGGAAACAATTCAATTAAGTCCGCATCGTCATTCTAACGGCAGAATTTACATTAAATCTAAAGAAGATATGAAATCAGAAGGAATACACAGTCCCGATAAGGCGGATAGCGTAATGATGGCTATTGTTGGGATTAAAAGATATTTGGGTAAAATTAATTATTCAGATAGAGCGGTTAGTTTTAATTACAAGCGAACGAATACTCGGGCGCAATTTAGAGAAAGGAGAGCATAATGGGTTTTATAGGAAATGCAATTAGCAGTATATTAGGAGGTTCTACACCTTCAGTTACTTCAACGAGTACAGACACGGAGGTTTCGGCTACTACAGACGAAGAAGAGAAATTAAAGAAACTTCGTTCAGCTTTGACCGCTACTTCGGGCGGAATGTCCGGACAAGAAGTATTAAGCACGTCTAAAAAAAGTGGACTGTTTGGCAATTAAAATGGATATAAAGCAAGCAAAAGAACTATATCAACAATTAAAAACTAAAAGAGAGCAATACAAGCCTCTTTGGCGAGATATAGCTAAATACGCAGGTATCAGATGTAATATTGATTATGATAATAATCTTGCCAATAATACTGCCGCTAATCAGTTAGACCAGTACGTGGATGACCCTACTTCTGCGATGGCTATAGAACAGTCGTCTAGTTATCTTAATGGAATTGTTTGCGGAAATGATAATAAAATATGGGAATATACTCCAACTGAAGATATTATCAGAGAGGCAGGAGGTATTGAGTTAATAGGCCCTTATTATAAGTTTGTCACTCAGCAGATTATGAGGCATTTGACTAACCCGGAGAGCGGGTTTGTTACTTCAGCGGCTTCTTATTTCTATGATGATGTAGCTTTCGGGACTGCAGGGGTTGGATTATACAAGAATCCTGACTATATACAAGGACGCTCACAAACTGCTTTCATTGCTAAAGGCTACGGAGTTGACAATATAGCCATAGATGAAGGTAAAAACGGATTAGTCGAGTACATATTTATAAATTATAACTGGTGCGCTAATCAAATCGTTAGAGAATTCGCCTTTGTTGATGGGGAATTAGTAGAAGAAAAACTAAATCGTTTACCTAATAAAGTAGTTCAAGCTTATCGCGCCGGAAGGAATTACGAACAGTTTAAAATAGTTCACGGAGTTTTTCCTCGCGAGGATTACTCGCCTAAATTAAAAGGAGCAAGAGGAACTAAGTACCAAGGGATTTGGTTTACTGAAGATAACAACGAGGGAATATTTGCTAACGAAGATTATTCAGAGTTTCCTATCGGTGTATGTAGACCTATTCGTATTAGAGGAGAGATTTACGGTCGTTCCTCGGGTACAATGGTTCTAAGTACAATTCGAACTGTAGATTACGTTGTTGGTAAATTAATCGAAATCATCGAAAAGATGGGCAGTCCTCCGATGGGGATTTATAATTCTTCATTATTCGGGGACAAGGTAATCGATACTTCAGCGGAAGGATTAGTAGTTTTCAATGAAGCAATGCAAGGGAATTCAAGTAATCCGATGTTTCCTTTATTTGATGTAAAAGACCCGAGCGGAATAATTAACTTTATAATTCCTTATTTAAATGAGAAAATTTCCTCAGCTTTCAAGATTGATATGTTATTAGATTTTAATTCTAAAACTCAAATGACAGCCGCAGAGAGTTCTCAGAGGTTCGTAATTAGAGGTCAAGCATTAGCCGGAGTTTTAAGCCAACAGTATAATGAGTTTATTTACCCATTGGCTAAAGTCGCAGCTTCACACGGTATGTCAATGGGATTGCTTGGTATATCTCCACAAACTGACAAAGGATTAGCATCTAAGCTTAAGGAATCGGGATTATCTGATAGACTTATCCCTGATGCAATTTGGAAAGCAGTACAAGAAGGGCGTCAATGGTACGATGTTAAACCTAACGATAGGATGATTAATCTTGTAAATACTCAGAAACTTGAAACATTAATCCAGTTTATGAACGTAATCGATATGGTTGCGCGAGTTTATCCTCAAATTTTAATGGGAGTTGACTTCTATAAGTTGATTTCTGATGTAGCTAAAGAGCAAAATATAGATGCTAGCGTGTTAATTGGAGAAAGACAGTTCAAAGATTTACTCAAACAACAAGCTGATACTCAAGCTAAGATGATGCAAATACAAGAAATCCAAGCCGGAGCAGAAGCAGGAAAGAACGTTGCAACAGCTCAAGCTACTATGAGAGGTGCTAAATGAGTATTATTGATGAATTAGAAAAGATGTCTAAAAAACAGGAAGAAGTAAATAAGCTTTCTTTAGAGGAATACGACAGACTTAGAAACATAGCTAACAGTAAATTTTCAGATGAGAACGGTAAATTATTATTAAAAGCTATTAAATTATTCTGTAAGGTCGAGGATTTTGGAATAGAGGACGATAAGAAAGTCCAATATTTCAGAGGTAGAGGAAGTGTCTTTCGAATGCTTCTTAATTTGTTAAACAAAGATGTTAGAAATAACTTTGAAAGGATTGATTAATGGATGAAAATACGGCTGTACCTGACGGACAACCTACAGATAATGCAGTTCCTGCCCCTGTAGTCCCTGCGGTACAAAGTGGATTTAATATTCCGCAAGAATACGCCAATGAAGGGTGCTTTACTAATTATAAAAACCCTGATGGCACATTAAATGTAGATAATTTAGTAAAGGGTTTTGCAAATCAAGCTAAGGTTATCGGCAAAAAAACAGTTGGAATCCCTGATTGGAACAACCAACAAGAAGCTGATGAGTTCCTCAGTAAATTGCGCCCTGAAGACAAAAGTAAATATTCATTACCTGATTATTTAACCCCAGAACAGAAGGAAGCGACTTCTGATATAATGCATCAAGCCGGACTTAGCGAATACCAAGCTAAGAAAATCAGCGATTTATACTTCAAAGACCAGGAAGCGCTTAAAGAAAAACTCTACGGCGTTGAAACATTTAAGAAAATGGCTAGCGAAGTATTTAAAGATGACAAGAAATTAGCAGAAATACACAACGATGTTAAGGCTTTATTCGGAGAGCAATTCATAGACAAGGCTGATAATAACACATTAGTTGAAGTCTATAAGGGAATGGCTAAGATTAAAGAACAATACGGAGTGAAGGAGTTATCTGCTAATATCAATAATCCTTCTAGTATGGCTAATGTTTCTATTGATGACTTAAAGATAAAGATTGATGAATCACGCAAGAAACTTCAAGATTTATCCGGTAGAAATCACACAGAAGCAGAAAAGAAGATTGAGTTAGATAATTTCAATAAATTAATGGCTGATAGATTTAAAGCTGAAGGTAGGTTAAAATGAGTATGTTAAAATTTAAGATAAACGGAATTTATAAAAATGGTTATGGCTCACAAGGAGAGCGTTTTGATTACGAATGTGAAGGACTAATGCCTGTTTGTGATGAAGAATACTATCAACAAAACGCTAATCGTCTTGTAAGTTTCTGGGTTAAAGACAAAGGGTATAAAGAACGTTTCGAAGAAGCCGAAACAGTTTACATCGATAAAGTCGAAGAAGTAGACGAAGAATGCCCAATCGATGGCAAGAATATCAAAGAGCTTGATTGGTTGGGATTACAGTATTTAGCTTGTAAACATCATTTAAATGCTATTCCTTTACATCAACAGACCGCTTTATCCGAGGCTAGATTGAGAGCTTGTAAAGAATATACAGTAAAAGTACTAGGATTAGAAGCTCCAAAAGATGCTACTAGACTTGATGATTATCCAGATTTAATATTAGATAAGTCAAATTATCAAGCTGAGCCTGAAGAAGTTTTAACAAATGAGGAAGTTCTAAATTCAATGCAACAAAAGACTGATGCAGTTAAGGAAGAATACACCTTAGAAGAACTAAAACTAATGGCAGATAATAAGGGAATATCTTATCATCCCAATATAGGATACGCCGCATTACATAGAAAACTGTTTAGTTAAATAATTGTTGATTTAAACATTTATTTGTATTATATTGAGTTATATTTAAAGGTGGAGTTAAATATTACGTATCCGTTTGAGTGTTACAGCACCTCACGGATATTACTAAATTAATTAAAATCCCTCTATACTGGCGTTATGCGGTACAGGGGGATTTTTTTGTCTTTAATCAATCTTGGGTATCTTGAGTTAATCTTGAGTTAAAAAATACCCGAGATTAATTGCGTATAATTAATATTATGAATAATTACCTCCTTAAGTTATTATGTATTAACAGCTTACAAGTTTTGTTAATTCGGCATCAAACGCCGAATTATTTAATATAGGGTTGAATAGGGTTTTTATATAATTTAAGATTAAAATAAGTGTTGCAAATATATCACATATGTGTTATGATTAATAATCAGACAACCTCTCTGTAGACCTGATGATAAAGTTTTTGGTTCTTTACTTGAAAAGGACAAGAAGAATCTATCATTGCGGTAGACAACTCCTCGCAAATGGTTAATTTTTTAAAACTTTTACAAAGAGAGGTTATTATGTCTGGAACTTATGCTCCATCATTAAGCCAAGTGGCGCTACTCACTTTCGAGCAGAACTTTTATGACTTGGCTCAACAAAAGAATACTCTTTTAGGTTCATCTCCTGCAATTCAGTATTTGGACTCTAAAGGCAAAACCCACAATTTACCAAGAATAGGTGGTTTAGAATTATCAGAAACAAACGTTAGAAATCCGGTTGTTACTCCTTCTGACTACTCGGTAGATAATCGCCAATTAACAAAAAGACGTTTCACTAAGTCTATCTTAATTGATAAGAAATACGACATTAATGAGTTAATTTCTGACCCGACAAGTGCTTTAGTCAATCAGTTAGTATATGCAAAGAACAGGGTTATTGACCGTGTTATCGCTGCCGCTGCTGTTGGCAATGTTACAGTCGGTGACCCTGGGGCTACAGGTACTTCTATTAGTGCTGCTACTGACGGTGTTTTAACTGTTGATGCTTCTGCTGGTTTAACTTATGCCAAGATTTCAGAAATCACACAGAATTTTATTACAAATGAAATTCCTTATTCTGAATTTATGGGCTCACAGTTATGCGTATCTGGTAAAGAACACAAAACATTAATGGGATTAACTGAATTTATCAACAATGATTACATTAGTAATAGACCTGTTGATAAAGGTATTATGGATAAAGTAGGAACTTTCGGCGTTCAATTGTTCGCTGGTTCTATATCCGGTGGTACTACGGTTGTCAATCCTGTTCTTGTTGAGGGAGTTACTTATCGTTCTAATATTGTATTAGCTCCTAAGTCAATTGCACTTTCAATGGAAATCGGAAGATTAGACGTTGTAGAATGTAAAGAAACTTACGTTAATTCGAATATGATTACGATTGACTTGTGGATTAACGCAATGAGAATTGAGGGCGCTAAAGTCCAGATTCTTAAAACAACTATATAAGGAGGCAAAAATATGGCTACTTATCAAAACTTAGGCTCTGCGGCAAAACCAAATGATGCGGTTTATTTTACAGGCAAGCAGATGGTAACAATTCCGGCAAGGTTATTTGTTGACATTTCGGAAGTTGCTGATAATGACGTTTGGATTCTAGGAGCAGTTGATATCAACGCTAGAGTTCATCGTATTGTGGTTGGCAAGGCTTTCGATTTAGCCGCTGCTGCAGACAATGACATTGGTTTCTACAAGAAAAATGCTGATGGCACTTATACTGCTATCGATGCTGACATTCTAGTAGACGGTGCTGATTGGACTGCAAGTTCAGGGCTAATTGCTGGTTATGATTTATTAACCGCTAATACTAGTCTTGACCGCAATAAATCAGTAGGAGAATTACTTAATTTAAATTCTGATTCAGGATACTCTCAAGTTTATCTTGGAATAGTTATGAAAACTAAGGAAACTACTGCCGATGTTACACTTGATTTTGACGTAATTGTCGAACAAGCTACTACACTCTAACAAAAGCGGGGGAGGGTTCGCCCTCCCTGCTGATAGGGGAATAAATGACTATTTCAAAAGTTGTTATATGCAATATGGCATTAGGACACTTAGGCAGCGATGCCACAGTTGAGGATATTGATACCCCTCGCAAAGACGAAGAAAAGATTTTTAATTTATGGTATGATTTAAGTCGTAAGGATTTACTTAGGTTAGTAAAGCCTAATTTTGCATTAAAGCGCGCTAAATGGGCATTGTTAACGACTACTCCAGTATTTGGGTATGTTTATGAATATCAAATTGCTCACGACTGTCTTATGTTTCAAGGCGTTGATACTATAGATGTTAAGTTAAATAATTATACTATCGAAGGAGATAAATTACAAATAAGCGAAGTTTACACAGATGGGCTTCCGGTTAGATATGTTTCTGATGTAACTGATGTAACTAAATTTACAGTTGATTTTGCCAAGTTGTTAGGTTGGCAATTAGCTTTTGATACCTGTATGCAGATTACACAAAGCGTTGAAAAACTACAGATGATTTCTAGTATTCTTCCGGGACAGTTATCTAAAGTAGCGGCACAAAGCGACCAAGAGAATAGACCAGTTAGGATTAATTATTCTAAATTCAGAACGGCAAGATGGAGTAAGGTTCCTATATTTGGAGAAAAACTTTGAAAGTTAGTACTGTATTTAATAATTTCTCAAGGGGACAGATGGATTCAAATCTAAAGGGTAGGTTTGACTTACCTATTTTTTCGTCAGGAGCTGAGAGGTTTATTAATTTTATATCTAATTTCCAAGGTAATGCTCTATATCGTCCAGGTACTGAATATATGGAAGATTTATTCGATTGTAATATGATTGAATTTAGATTTAACTATGCTCAGAATTATTTAGTTTTTGCTTATAATACTAAGTTTAGGTTTATGACATTTGATTCTGTTGGTAATTTTGGCTATGTATTAAGCGGAGCAAGTCCTTTGGAAGTTACTTCCCCGTATTCTTTAGCGCAAAGCAAAGAGGTTCAAGTTGCACAAAATGCCGACGTGATGTATATGACACACCACGGGATAGCTCCTTATAAACTCACTAGAACAAGCGCAACTACTTTTACAATGTCAACTTTTGATTTTAAAGATGGCCCATATTTACCTGAGAATAGCACTACTACTACTCTTACTTTCTCTGCTTTAACTGGCTCAGTTACTGTAACGGCAAGTGCGGCTTTATTTTCGTCAAATGATGTGGGTAGATTAATAAGGGTTGCTTATACTGTTAGTTCTACGGTTACTTGGTACTGGCTTAAAATAACAGCTTATACAGACACTACGCACGTCACGGCTACGGTAATGGGTGATAATTTAAGTGCAGCTACAGCGACTACAAGGTGGAGATTAGGGGCTTTTTATACTGGATGTTATCCTTCCGCTTGTTGTTTCCATAATGGAAGATTATTTTATGCTAATTCAGATAAACAAATTACCACGGTTTGGGGAAGTGTAGTCGGAGATTATGACAATTTCGCTACTGGAAGTGATGACGATGATGCTGTTTACCTTACTTTATCAGAGATAACCGAAGAAATAAGTTGGTTATTTCCTGCAATAACGTCGTTAGTCGCAGGTTCTTCTGAGGGTTTATGTACTATTCACGGGGCAGATGTAGGCGACCCTATAACTCCGACAGACGTAGAAGCTCCTAAGGTTAATTCAGAGGGTTGTAATTCTACTATTCCATTAATAAAAGACGGAGTTGTTTTCTATCAGAGTTTGACCGGAAGAAGATTGTATTCATTTAATTATAACCTTTTGACTGAAAGTTTCGTTTCTGAAGATGCTAATGTTGTTTCTTATGACATAACTTCTAGTGGAGTTTCTCAGTTAAAGAGAATTAAAACCAAACATGATTTAATATTTATGGTTCGTTCAGATGGAAAATTACTATCAACGAATATTAATTTAAATGAAAAAGTGGTTTCTTGGCATTTACACGAAACCGACGGATTAGTAAAAAGAATTGCCTCAATAACAGACAATAACGGTTATCCTCGTTTGTTCTTACTTATAGACAGAGGCGGAGATTATAGATTAGAAATGTTATCAAGTTTTGTCGATTTCCCTATAAGAAGTGATTTCTACACCGGAGATGCCCCTGAGGATATAGACGATGATGATATGGCTTACGCTTATAAAGTAGCGGATAAATTACAAGAGTGTAACTTTTTAGATTGTATGATGTCTTATGAAAATTTACAAAGTAACGCCATTACTTACAATCCTACAGCTCATACTATAACAGCTACTAGTTCAGTTTTTACATCAGGGGATGCCGGGAAGTATATTTTTTACAAGACTTCAACAGGTTATGAACACGGAAGATTTGAAATAACAGCTTATACCTCGGGTACGGTGGTTACTGTTTCAGAATTAAACGGAGCGCCTACGTCTAATACTTATACCGATTGGTATTTAAGCTTTTCTTCTGTTTCAGGTTTAACTATTTTCGAAGGTCAAGAGGTTTCAGTCGTGGCTAATGGCGGATACTTGGGAGATTTTACAGTATCAAGTGGGGCAATTTCTTTAGGTACTCAAGTTCATTCGGTAAAGATAGGGCTTCCTTATGTCGGAGAGATTAAGACTTTTGATTTAGGTTTCTATGTTCAAGGCGTTAATACTCAAGTTAATGCAAAAAGTGTTTATGAGATTGTATTAAGATTAATAAATTCCTCCGGAGGGTTAGTAGGTACGAGTAAATATAAGATGGCTTCAGTTCAATTATGCGATACAGATGGACTATGGGGGCTTCCTGCGTTACCGATTGACGGAGATGAACACAGACAATTATCTGATAATATTAAGAGGAATAAAGTAGTTTATATCCAACAAAAAGAGCCAATGCACTTTGAGATTTGCGGAATGTTTGTTAATGCCAAATATGAGCAGGGAATATGAGAGAATTTAAAATAGGAGATTTTGAGAGATTAGATTTAAACGGTTTAACTTGTGGATTAAGAAAGGTAGATATAAATTTACTTTTAGAAAATTCAATAAGTTATACCTTTGAGTTTAATGGAGAAATAATTGCAATAATGTCTTATTTAGAGTATGATGATAGATGTTTTTCTGGGTTTCTTCTATGCTCTAAAAAAATGAATTCTAAATATGGATTAATAATCAGGAAGGCGATTAAAGACGAAATGATTAAAACAAAAGCAATAAGACTGGAAACCTGTAGTTTTGACACACCGGAGTTAAATAGTTGGCACGAGTTCTTAGGTTTTACTTGCGAGGGAATACGAAGAAAATATTCTCAAGGTATGGATGCTAAAATGTGGAGTATAGTTAAATGGGAATAGAAACAATGATAGCCTTGTCGGTTGGCTCCGGAATAATGGGGGCTGTATCGGCTAATAAACAAGCAAAAGCAAATGCTGATGCGGCTGTTCAGCAAGGTAATCTTGAATTAGCTAAAATGAAGAAACAAGCCACGGCTTTACAAAAGGCAACGGCATCTCAAGTTGGAAGTCAAAAGACCTCATTTTTATCTTCTGGATTATCGTTAGAAGGCACACCATCGGATGTTATGACAGAAACTTATGATACAGGAATAGAGGATTTACTAGATTTAAACACTGATATGAAAAACACCGCTTCTTCATATAACCAACAAGCTAAGAATTATATTACTCAAGGACGGTCTGAGGCATTAAATAGTTTAGTTAGTGGGTTTTCAAGTGCCGCTTTAATGGGGTATAACGCAGGATATTTCAAAGGTGACGGCTTTGGATTAGGAAGTAATACGATAACTGCTGAATATGGAACATCCCCTAATATTAAGAAAATGGGTTGAAAATGGTAGAGAAACCACAAAGAAGATACACTCAACAAGTAACCTCGGTAACTCCTGAAGATACAACAAATATCTATGCCAAAGCGGCGGGGACGTTAATCGAAACCGGAGAGAAAATAGCCTATCAATCTGCCAATGCTAAGATGGCGAATACTTTGGCTCAAAGTCAACTTAAACTATCAGAGTTAACAAATCAGTTCCGAATAGAAAATGCTGGTAATCCTGATTGGAAAAACCCTGACTACGTATCCAAGAGAAATGAATTATTCCAACAAATGCAAGCCGAAGTAAGTCCTTTGGTTAAGAGAGATTTTAATTTAAAGTGGAAAGAATTAGAAGCTAACAATGATATGTCAAATCAAGCTTGGGCGATTAAACAGAACCAAGATAATACGATTTATAACTTACAGGAATCAATTAAGGCAAATAGACAAACAGCTTATCTCGCTGGAGCTACTGGCAATAAAAATTATTTAGACTTAAAAAAGAACTGGGAATTTTCAGTAAAGAATTTATATGACTCTTCTGTTAAAGTTGTAGGTGATTTAGCTGCAAAGAAAACATTAGATAATGCAGAAAGTGATTATACAATAGAATACGCAAGCGGATTAATGTATAATAATCCGGCTGAGGCTATTGAGTTTCTAAATAGAGAAGATGTCGCAAATGACATTAATAATCCTGAAGTGCATTTGAAATTAAAGAAAGCGGCAACAAATTCTTTGCTTAACTTTAAATTAAGACAAGGAATAACAGAGCTTGCTATAAGTGGTAGTACAGCTAATTCTTTACTAAATGAATCTATGGCTGGGAAAGTTAGTATAGATAAAATACAATCTGCCGATATTTCTGGCGGTGCTAAGAATGCTTTAATGAAAATTAATAGTTATGATATAACTACTTATGACCAGAATCTTAAAAATGTTACTGTTTCTAAAAACACGGTAGATTTATCAAGAGAGTTTGAAAGTATATTTTCTAAACGTGCGGTTGAAGACCCTGATAATCCTGAATATGGAAAGTATGAATTAAGCCCTAAGGCTTCGATTGATAAGGCTATTAAATTCCAAGAAAAGGTTGCTGATACTTTAGCTAGCGGAGGAATAGAAAGAGGTCTTGCCACAAAATGGTTAGGAGCAAGCGGAGCAGTATTCGAAGCACAAATGAATCTCGCCGACCCTAATATTAACTCACAGGAGTTTCTTAATAATCCTCTTGCTCAAGGGTATAGAGAGATAAATACTAAATTAAATAATATGGGAATAAACGATGTAAATATGAAAGCTAACGCTTTTCAAGGATTTACTGAAAACTTATTTGATACTTTAGACAGCCGAGGGGTTAGTATTAATGATTTTAATTCTATGCCAAGAGGTCAAAGGGTTGGAATATTAAGGCAAGCTTTGGATAATACTTATTCTGAAGTAAACATAAAAGAAGATGATAGTATTATATCTAAACCTATATTTGACTCTCAGCTTCCTAGTTCTCTAAAAGAACAGGCTAATAAACAATTTATGAGTAGCATTACTCCAACTATGACTAATGAACAGAAAAGTAATTTAGCTCAGAATATAGCTAATCAAGTTAGAAGTGAAAACCACGCTAAGGCTTTAGATTTAGTTAACAAATCTTATAAATATGAACCTAACGAAAGTGATTTAAAATTGTTACAGTCTAAAGGTTATACAATAGATGACGTTAAATCAACGGCTAGTAAGTATGGAATTTCAGAAGAAGAAGTTATAAAGAGGCTTAAGTAATGGTAGATATATTTAAAAAAGAAGGAATAGAAGCTAAGCCAAATATTGATATTTTCGAGAAGGAAGATATCCAAATAAATCCTAATCAAGAGGCTCTTAAAGTAAAAACTATGGGTGATGTCGATAATTTCTATAGTTCTCCAGTTGGAGAGGGAATTAAATACGTTAATAATATGTCTTGGGATAATACTATAAATTCAGAAATTGAAGATTATAAAAATAAACAAGATTTTATTAACAATAATATTCCTAAAGAAAAAATAAAAGAATGGGAAAACAAAGGTGCAATTGGTTGGACAGAGTCATTTAAAAAGTTAGATAAATGGAAAACTGTACCCTTTGGCTCTACGGTTTCCGCCGTTAAAGATGTTAATGTCTTAAGAACGGTAAATAAAATAAAAAATAACGAGGAAGTTTCCGAAGAAGAAAGACAAACGGTTGATGATTACATAAGCGATATGGCTGAACTCCAAACAAGAGGGATGACATTCGGAGGTAAGATTGCAACATACGGTTCACAGATGCCTGCCTTTGCCTTAGAATTTATGGCTCTTGGAGGTTTGGGAAAAATAGGAAAAACTGCCGCCACTAAGGCAACAGGAGCGGTATTAGAAAAAGCTATTCTAAGCGAAGGCATAACTGGAACGCTTGCGAGAACAACGCAAACAGCTAGTGGATTAATTGCTTCAGGTGCGGCAAGAAGCTTGGGAATGCCTAACAGGTATGTCGAGGGTTACGCTGAAAGACGAATAAACGATGGATTAGCAGTAACAGATAAAGGACAAGTTGTTCTTACTGATTCTACTGAAAAGCCACTTACTAGTTTTATGAAAGCTTATTCAGATGTATTTATTGAAAACGTATCTGAAGAAGCGGGGGTGGTTTTCTTAGGTAAGGCCGTTGATTTAGGAATAACTAAAGCCGCAAGTTTTCTTCCTACAGGTGTAAGGACGGCGTTGTTTGAAGCTTATCGAAAAATAAAACCCGATGCCTCAGTAAGAGAAATGTTCTCTAAGGCAGGTTTCCAAGGGGTAATAACAGAACTAGGAGAAGAACGTATCGGCGATGTCTTAAGAGTAGGTTTCGGATTAGACGAACGAAAAGACATATCTACATTCCAAAAATTAGAAGATGCAATTTTCCCCGACAAGGAACAATTGGCACTTGAGCTTGGATTATTCTCTATAATGGGTGGAGCTTCTATTGGAGCCAGTAAACTTAAAAACATTTTAACATCTCAGGGTAAATCTCCTCAAGAGATAGAAACTGTAATTACTGGAACATCTCAATTAGAAAAAGAAAACATTATTGACAATTTTACTCAGCCGCTTAAAGATGCAGGTAATAAATTTTATCAAGAGATGATTGATTCTCTAGACCCTATTAATGCTTTGCAAAAAAAACTTATTGAAGCTAATCCTGACGTTAAAACAGGAAAATTACCTTATTTATTAGCTAGAGAATCCAAAGGAAGTATAAGACAGGCTGAATCATTTATAACTAGCAAGGTTTATGACATTGATGAGAATGGTAAATCTGTAATATTAGGCGAAGGATTAGAACCTATATTGCAAGATTTTGATTTTGAATTTAAGAGAATGGAAAAAGACCAAAAGATAAGGCGCGAAGATTTATCAGAATATCTTAAATCAACTCGTATCTTACAGGATTTAATTAATCGTGAAGATGTTAATGTAAGCGAATCACAAAAGGAAGCTGCTATTATATCTCTTGACAATGTTCGTTCTAAATACGGCAAGAGGGCTGACTTATTACCAGAGTATGCTAAGAGAATTTACGATTTCCAAAAAAACACATTAAGTCTTTTGGTTAAAGGAGGACTAATGAGCCAGGAGAAATATGACAATATACTTGAAAAGAACCCCCATTATATTCCATTCTATAGAGTATTAGAAGAAGGAGAAATACCAGATTTTCAAGTTGGGGTTGGAACTAAACCTAAATTTACCAAAGCTAGAGATATAACTAAAAAAATAACAGGTTCAGAAAGAGATATTAAAGACGTCTATGAAAGTATGATTTATAACACAATGAGAATTGTTGATAATTATACTCGCAATAAAGTTGCCAAATCTGTTGCAGATGCTGCTGAATTTCTACCAGATGATATTAAAAAAGTAAAGCCTAATATGACCAAAATTAATATGGAAATAAAAAAAACTAATATTGTTTCTAATCAAGATAAAATTAATATTATTAAAGAAAATATACCAGATATAATATCTCAAGATAAATTAGACGTTGCCAAAGAAAAATTATCTAAATTAGAAGGGCAAGACAAGCTGGATGCCCTGGGATATATAGAACAATTAGAAAATGGCGCAAAACCATATAATATTTATAATTATATTAGTAAATATCAAACAGATGATTTTATGATAATGTTTGATAAAGCAGTATTAAATAGAAAATATTCAATATCAGAAAAAGAAATTATAGAAACATTTAGACCTTCTGCCTTTGCTCCTAAAGGAAACATTATAGAATATAGAGAAAATGGAGAGCGTAAATTTATCGAAGTTGAGAAGAGTTTATATAATGCTTTAACTTCTATGAACGAAGAACAAACAAGTTTCGTTATGAAAATGCTAGCTGTGCCTACAAACGTATTAAGGTTTGGGGCTACAATTATCCCTGAGTTTATGTTGCGAAATATCGTTCGCGACCAGCACGTTGCTTTGTTACAATCTAAAGGTAAGTTTATTCCCTTTCTTGATACTGTAAAAGCTCTTGCTTCGGTAGTTAAGAAAGATGATTTATATTATGATTGGATACGTTCGGGAGGGGCTTATTCATCTTATATGGATTTGTCAGACAAAGGACTTGAAAAGGCTTATGATAGATTGCTTAAAGATAAAAGCAAGTTTAGATTTCTAAATCCTATTACTACTTTACAAGAAACATCAATAGCTTTAGAAGAAGCCACTAGAGTAGCTATATTCAAGAGGTCTAAAGAAAGAGGATTGTCTGATTTAGAAGCTGGATTAGCTTCGAGGGAGGCTACTTTAGATTTCAGTCGTTCAGGAACTAAAGGTAAAAAAATAAATCAGATTATAGCTTTCTTTAATGCGGGTGTTCAATCAGCAGATAAAATGGTTAGAACATTCAAAGAAAGACCTGTTGCCGCTACTGCTTGGTGCTTAGGGACTATAACAATGCCATCCTTAGCAATAACAGGATATTATCTGTTCGGGGCAAGTGATGAAGATAGAGAGGAATATCTTAATTTACCAAGATGGCGTAAGGATATGTTTTGGAATATAAAAGTAAACGGAACTTGGATAAGCTATCCCAAGCCTTTTGCTTTAGGATATATATTTGGTTCAATGCCTGAGAGGTTTTTAGAATATACTTATGCTAATGATAAATCAGCCTCTAAGGATATTTTGAATAATTTATTTTCTGTATTAACCCCTATTCAAGATTTCGGAAGTATAATCCCAACAGGATTGAAAACCCCTATTGAATGGATTTCAAATTATAATTTCTTTACAGGAAGAAATATTGTCCCCGAATGGATGGAGAATATCGAGCCTAGTAAACAAGCTGTAAGGAATACAACAGAAACATCTAAATTAATCGGGGAAGTTATAAATAAATCACCTGCTAAGATTGACAATTTATTAAGAGGAACCTTTGCAGGACTTTCTAAATACATAACAGACACAGGAGATTTTCTAATTAATTCAATCAATGAAGAAAAACCTAAGAAAGAAAAAGAATTAGGAGAATATCCAGTTGTGAAAGCTTTTGTAAGTCTAAGACCTGAAGGAATGCGCGCCAATGAAACTAGTGATTTTATGGACAATGTTAATACATTATCTACTATTAACAGTACGTTCAATTATCTCAAAAGAAATGACGTCAAAGCAGCTAAGGCATATTACGAAGAAAACAAAGATAAGATAATTTTATATTCTAAATCTAAAAAATATTACGATGCTATCTTAGATACTAATAAACTTATAAAAGCTGTAGAAGATAAAGGCGGGGATTTAACAGAGAAACAAATTAAAATAGATAACCTAATGAAGAAGATAGTTAATTATGCAGAACAAGGAAATATTTTAATAGAAGAAAAATAGTGTTGCATTTTTGCAACAGTGTGATAAAATGAAACAAGGAGAAAAAAGATGACAGTAGGAAGCACATACGCCCCAGCAAAATATACCGGAAATAGTTCAACTCTTGATTTTACATATTCGTTTCCTATTGGAGCTGCAACGTATTTAGAGGTTTATCTAGAGTTAATTTCTACCGGAGTTCAGACTTTACAAACTCAAGGCTCAGATTATACCTTAGTTTTTGATGATACTGGCGGGACGGTAACTTTTGCTTCAGCTCCCACAGCTTTACAATATATTATTATATCTCGTAATGTTGCATTTGAACAACAAGTTTCATTAACTACATCTAAGGTTTTCGACCCGAAAGTTATCGAAGGAGCTTTAGATAAATTAACAGAACAAACTCAACAGCTAAAAGAGTTTGATACTCGTGTCCCTAGTTTGCCTTTAGGTTCTCCTATAACAAGTGTTTCTATTCCTACTCCTTCAGTAGGCAAGGCTTTATTATGGAATTCTACGGCTGATAATTTAATTAACTCTACTGATGATTTTAATGACATTGTAACTGATGCAACAGCACAAGCGGGCATAGCCACTACGCAAGCAGGATTAGCTACGACACAAGCAGGGTTAGCTACGACACAAGCAGGGTTAGCTACGACACAAGCAGGGTTAGCAAATACCGCAAGGATAGCTGCTGAACTAGCAGAAACAAACGCCGAAACGGCTGAGGCATTAGCCGAAGATTGGGCTAGTAAAATTAATGGGCAAGTGGATAGCACAGATTATTCATCTAAGGCTTACGCTATCGGAGGCACAGGAGTTACTACAGCTATCGGAGCAGCAAAAGAATGGGCGGTTACTCTAGGGGCAGCGGTCATAGCTGGTTATTACTCTGCTAAAGAATGGGCTGTTGGTACATTCACTCGAGGGGCAAGCGGTGGGGGTTCCGCTAAAGATTGGGCTACTTACACATCTGGAACAGTAGATAACGCCGAATACTCTGCTAAGTACTATGCTAATTTAGCCGACGTAGACAAGATAGCCTGGATGGGCACTTGGAGTGCAGGTACTTATAATCAAAGTGAAGCTGTTGAAAAAGATGGTACAAGTTACATTGTTAACACAACATCCACAAGTGAAACTCCAAGCGGGAGCGCAACTGACTGGGACGTTTTGGCATTAAAGGGAACAGACGGTACAGGTGCAGGAGATGTAGGTTCTAATACTACGACATCTGTTGATAATGAAATTGTCTTATTTTCAGGAACTGGCGGTAAAACAATAAAGAGAGCAACAACTACTGGAATTGTTAAAGCAGCTTCAGGCGTTATAAGTGCCGCCGCTGCTGGAACTGATTATGTCGTACCTAGCGGTTCTGTAGCAACATTAACAACAGCTAGAAATATAAACGGTATGGCATTTAACGGTTCTGAGGATATTAACAACTACACTACTTGCTCTACTGACGCAGGAACAGCTGCTAAAACTGCTGCTTTAACCGGCTTCAGTTTAACCACAGGCGCTAGGGTTTCGGTTTTATTTTCTAATGCTAACACTGCTGCAACACCAACTTTAAATGTTAATTCTACAGGTGCTGTTTCTATCGCTTCTGAATATGGAACGGCCTGCTCTGCAACTAACCCAGCTTATTTTCCAGCCGGCTCACTTGTAGAGTTTGTTTATGACGGGACTTACTTTAGATTTAAAAATAAAATAGTTCGAAGTTATGTAAACGGGACTTCTTGGTATAAACAATGGACAGATGGATTTATTAGGCAAGGTGGGACATTTTCTTTCACATCCGGCAATCAAACACCACAGAGCATTACTTTCCCATTGGCGTTTACTAGCGCTTGTCTAAATATCTTCATGGGCTCATTTCCTTATACAGGGGGTTATTTAAGATGTTTTTATTCATATTCATATTCTACAACTACATTTTCTTGGACATCAGATAGTCTTAACGCTTCGGGAGCATCGGGTACAGTAGCTTGGGAAGCTGCAGGATATTAATTTAAGGAGAAAAATAAATGACAAATAATACTTATGAAATAGGGCAAACTTTCGAAGGAGCGTATCCTCCCGAAGCCGCAATTTGGTGTAATGAGAATGGAGCTTATATTGGTTTAGTAGATGGTATTTATCAAATTATCGCGGCTACAGTTACTATTGATGGGGAAGAGTGCAGCATAGATAGCGATAAATATAAATGTTATCTATGCTACAACTCAGACCTACACCTAACAGCATGCTCTACTTGTACGATAGGAACCTTGGCAGAAAAAAAAGTTTGTAAGAAATCTGTTATTAAATCTAACCGTGATGCTAAATATTCAGAAGGAATTAAATGTACCATTGACGAGATTGATTATTACATCAAGGCTGACTCAAATACTTTAGCTCAATCTTCTGCTAAAGACAATTCAATATCTAAGGGGACTGGAACAGAATCGCAGAAAAAGTCTTGGGTATTCGATGGGATTTATGTTGATGGCGTTGTAACCTTATGTAAGACTAAAGTATCGCTTGCAACCTCAAATGATATGTCACAGTTAATGGCAAATATCGGTGATTATTTTGAGAGAATGCAACAACACTATGGAGATTTAATCATAGCGGTTCAAGATGCTGCTACGGTTGAAGCTGTACAGGCTTGTAGTACAAGTTTCAGTACAGTAAGTAATGACGTAACACCTAGTTAGGAGAAGTAATATGCCTTGTGGAAAGAAAGGAAAGAAATAATGTCAGTAGGTCGTAGAGGCAAGAAGAAGAAGAAGAAATAATGTTCTATTTACTTAACATAGTTTATTGGATATTAGATTTCTGGCAAATCAAGGTGTATGATGATTTTATCGACACCTTGATACTTGCTCAAATTATTGTGATTAATGGATTATGGTTTTACGCTTACAATGAAAAAACCTTAATGACAAGAAGCGTTTGTGTTTCTTATATGTATTACAGCGTTTATAATTTATTAGCTACCTTATTCTTTGTTCAAACTGAATATTCAGTAATTTATAATACCTGTTTATTCTTCGTATTAGTTAATTATCAAGTTTATAAAAGTTATTCTCTACCTAATGATAAAATTAATCCTGAAAATGTATGTTTAGCTTTTTATAAACCTAAGACGTTTTGGCAATATACATTAAGTTTATTCGGTAGTCCTGTGAGCTCTCCTTGTTTAATTCTTGGAGATAAAAATTATAGGCTTTCTAAGACTGAAATCAACCCTATTATTGATAATAATGAAATATCTGAGGATTATGCTATATTAGATACAGGAGTTAAAATAACCGAGGAAATTATCGAAGCAGCTAAGTTAATAAAAAATCAGCCTGTTAGAAACTTTAGCAGCTTGTATTTAAGATTAAATTGTGTTAGAATATTAAAACCAGTCTTGAGCGAGATGCCCAGAAAATGGCGCTATAGATTTATGGATTGGCTCCCTGCAATTTATTTATCTAGGCGGTTAGAATGGTCAAAAAAATGTTAACTGATGAACAATTAGAAGCTTTAATTGAGAAGGCAGCAGAAAGAGCAGAAGTAAGAACTCGTAAAGAGATACTTAAATATGTTAAAGTTATCACAAAAATTGACCCAACTTCAGATAAAGGAATACAAGAATTAAGTGAAATATGTAGTTGGGCAAGAAGCGCCAAGAGTGGAAGCAAATGGGCTTTTATAACTTTCTTTAGCACTATAATAGGAGGAGTAGCAATGGGCTTTCTTTATGTAATATATGAAGGTGTAAAAGGATTTTTAGGAGCAAGTGAATGAGTTCATTTTCAAAACGTTCAAAGGAAAATCTATCTCAATGTGATATCAGACTACAAAAGATATTCAACGAGGTTATTTTAATAACTGACTGCGCGGTTATCTGTGGACATCGTGGAGAAGAAGAACAAAACAAAGCTTATAATGAAGGTAAATCTAAACTAAAATATCCACAAAGTAAGCATAACAAAATCCCAAGTCAGGCAGTTGATGTCGTGCCATTTCCCATAGATTGGAGTAATATTGAGAGATTTAAGGAATTAGCAAGTAAGGTAAAACAAATTGCTGAGGACTTAGACATTAAAATTGAATGCGGTTGTGATTGGAAATGGAAGGATTTTCCACACTTTCAAGTTGATTAATATTATTAATATGTTATAATTTATTTTTAAGGGGATAGAGTAGCTCTTGATAAGCAAATATTCCGAATTTGTTTCCTCTTATCAACCAATCGGAAAATACTACGGAGGTATATTATGGAAGAATGGAAGAAAATTAACGGTTATGATGGTTATTTTGTATCTAATGAAGGGAGAGTAAAATCATATCGTCAAGATAAAATAGATGGTGTTGTTCTAAACCCCTCTCTTGATAGCAAGGGTAATTATTTACAACTAAGTTTGCGTGTTAATAAAAGAACTAAGATGTGTCGTGTTCATAGGCTTGTTGCGGAGTCATTTATATTAAATACTTATGGTAAACCTCAGGTAAATCATAAGGATTGTAATAAGAAAAATAATAAAGTAGAAAATTTAGAATGGGTTACAAGAAATGAAAATTCTAAACACGCTTTTGATAATGGACTAATTATTATGCCCACTCCATTTAAAGGTAAGTTCGGAGCAGAACATAATAAAAGTAAGCAATATAAATTACAATGCCCTAATGGGGGAATAAAAGTATACGGTAGCGGATTAGAATTTCATAGAGAAACTGGATTAGACCATACTTCACTATCTTACGCTTCCAGAAAGAAATTGCCATATAAATTTAGTAGCCATTTCAGACTTAATGGATACACGTTATTAGAGGTTAATAATTATGAACTGGTTTAGTAATATAAAAAACATACTATATCTATCAGGAGCGATTTTAATCGTTTCTAGCTTAATCTGGTTGAATTGGTTGTGGAATAGCCGAGCTTATTATAAAGAGCTTACAGCTACCCAGCAATCAACAATAACTAATATGGAAACTGATATGATTAAGAAACAACAAGCTTTAATTAAACTTGAGGAAATCCAATCACAAACTAAAAAACAAATGGATAAGTACCGTAAACTTGTGGAGGCAAGCAAAGATGATAAAGAATTTAATGAATGGCGTAATGATAAGTTGCCTAGTATTGTTGTTAACAGCTTGCGCGACGAAGATAACAACGCAAAGCCCAAGTGAAGCTTTATTAATTAAGTCTGAAACTCCTAATTTAACCTGCTCTACAAATGAATGTTTATTTGCCTATGCTTCGGAGCTTAAGGCTAAACTCGACGAAGCTAATCTTAAACTTGAGGCATTAAAGAATGAAAGTAAACTATAAGACTTTCTGGATTATTATTTGTCAATACTCAATAGCTATAGGGTTCGTTTACAATTGTTCATATTTAATTCTTAGTAATTTTATCAATTTAATGCCTGTAACTCAGGAATATTCAGAATTTATATTGTGGGGATTTACCGTGTGTTCTGGAGGTCAAATACTCAAGAAGCATTTTATAAAAGAAAAGATTGACAATAATCAAGAATAGTTTATAATCTCTATGCTAGAGATAGCTAATCAGACAGACAAATAAGGAGATATAAAATGATAATACAATATTACAAAGGTGATTTCAAATATATATTAGACAATGTTACTGATATTAGATTCCAACATAGTGTTGGAGAAAAAGATAAGAAATATACTCTAGAAGAGTTTTGGAGAGAAGCGGAAAAATATGATAACAATATCTTAGTTTCTAATAAAGAAACTCCTATTGAAATTAATAAGTTGCACAAAACTTTAGTGACTTTCGTTAAAAATGGTAGAAATTACATAATGCTAATTATAGAAGGCACAGTAGTTTATTTATGTAATGATAATGGGAAAACACTAGAACAAATAAATTTAGTTTAAGTTTATTTAGCTTGACAACCGTGAATAACTATGTTACTATTTAATCATAAGCACACAAGATGCTTTACTAAAAAATAACTCTAGGGCTGCAATTTAAGTTTCCCCAAACACCACCACCGCAGCCCTTTTATTTGTTCTACCAAGATGTAGAATAAATTTCGGTATCGCTAAGGCGTAATCCGCTAATATCTTTATAAAGCCAATATCGACACAACATAATCACTTGTTTTTTTTATTAGAACGTCTGCAATTTGCCGGCGTTCTTTTTATGTATAAAAAAGCCCACCGATATACGATGGGCGCACTAGGGGCAGGATAATCACGTCCCTAGCGGGATATTATTATGCAATAGATTTGAACCCCCGTTGCATAACAATTAGATAGTAATACAAATTTATATAAATGTAAAGAAAAAAGAGGATTGTCTATTGACTTTCCTCTTTTTGTTTGATATTGTTTTAATGTTTGGTAGTGCTGTTTTACTTAATGTAAATTTTTACAATGAGGTTAATATGCGTACCAAAAAGTATTTAGAAAAGACCATAGAGATATTAAATCAATATGGTTATTCATTTAATAAAATATCAAATCAGACCAGAATAGACGTATGTTCAGTTTTGAATAAAAACTTTGGAATATATAATTATAGAAAGAGCAATAAACCAAAACAATTAAGAATGATGGCTTACTTCCTGTCTTTATTGGGCATAGATACGCCTATGTCTATAGTGGTTAATCCCAGAGGTATATTGGGTTTAAATGAAGATAAGTTAATATTATCTAAGAATCAAAGGATAATAAAAGAAAAAATAAATAAGGTTATAGTAACTAATAATGTAAATACAGACAAAGAACGCTTAAATACATTAACTAGCAGAGGTTATTTGTATTCAAGAGAGAATGCTATTAAACTATATAAGTCCGAAGAATGGAGAAGTTTAAGATACGAAGTACTGAAAGAGCAAGGTGGAGTTTGTCAACTATGCGGACGTTCTAAGAAACACGGTGTAGTATTGCACGTTGACCACATTAAGCCATTATCTAAAAACTGGGAATTAAGACTTACAAAGTCAAACCTTCAAGTTTTATGCGAGGATTGCAATCTAGGTAAGAGTAATAAAGATTGTATAGACTGGAGGTAACGGGGGTTCACTTATGTCTAATCTTCTCTTGTCAACCATTATCTAAGATTATACGCTTAGCGTGTTCTAACATACCCAATGCCCTGAAGTAGTTTTTATAATCTGCCTTTAACCATACTGTTTTTATTCCTCCAGCTAGAAATATTATATCATAGAATTTATCATCTGGTATTTCATCAATGAATTTCTTAAGTTGTTCCTTTGTGAAATAATCATCATTATTTCTTGGTTTGAATTTTACTATGTTATCCATTAATCCTCTCTTCCTAATTCATATTTATGCTTGAGTATCATTACAGTTTCAAAGTTAATTCCTAAACATTCAAGTCCGGTTAATAACACTCTTATAGTATCTATAAACTCTATTGCTAGTCCTTCAGGTTTATCGTTTATTATCTCATTTTTATATTGCTCTTTATCAATACACTCCCTAGCCTCGAATAATTCGTTTATAGCGGCATCTATAAATTTGTGCATATCTGGTATGATTAAATCATCTTGTGTTATCTTACCCCTCCTTATTGCAATGGCGGCACATTCTTTTTGTAGTTTATCCATATCAATCAAAATAATATCTCCTTTATTTTCTTAGCACAGTTAACCACAGCATTAGAATCGTTATTTGATTGGATTTCATCTTGTAATAAAAATGTTTCGTATTTTCTAATCATTGAAACAAACTCCTGCATATACTTTCCTGACTTAAGAGCTTTGTTGTAATGAGTTGTTAGAGCATCTTTAAACAATCTAATATCCTTAGTTGGGAGTTTTGAAATGCAGGCATCACACTTGTTTATTTCAATATTAATAAATTCATCTCTTATATAATCATCACTTGGCATCTTCTTTTACTCCTTCAAAAAATAGTTTACCGTTTTTTCTATAAGTAGTTACTCCACGTTTGAATAAATTCTTAATGTATTTGTCAGCCTCTTGTTCATCTTCAGCCAAGCAAACGCATTTTATACCTTGATTTCTGTATTCTATTTTAATCATAATTCCCCCGTTACTGCTAAAGTTAACGCTACAGAAGGTTTAACTCCTGCCCTCGTGTATTTAATATATTTACCGGCTGTTATGCAGAAAAATATCAAAGACAACCATACGATAAACATAGTAAAGTAAACAAATCGCATCTCTTTTTTAGTGACGTATCTATTCATTTTGTTTCTCCATAGAATTGTTAGGGCATACCTCAATGCAACGCCCGCACTCTACACAAGCATCTTGGTCAATGTATATGCCTTCTATGCCAACCAGTATTGCGCTCTTTAGGCACTCGTCTAGGCATTGCATACACTTGGTGCACTTTTTGGGGTTGTGAACTGTGGTCATTTTAATTTCTTTCCTATGAAATAGGTTGTTATATCACAAATTAAGAAAAGAAGAATTGTTGTAGCAAACCCGTCTGACTTAACTAATAATGAATCTCCATTAGATATAAACATCAATAGTACCATTAAAGAACTCATTTTACTTTCTTCCCGCAAATAATTCTCTCCAAGTTAGCCTTAGTGCTAGGGTCAAGCTCATTAAGATTGATGTGCATCTTCTCGGCGTAATCAGCCATAGCCTTACCGCACAAGATAAACTTAGCATTTCTTAGTCTATTAGTGGCATCTTTTACATTCTCTCCATTATGTAATTGTTGTTCTGATATGGACTTAATTTCTTTAGCCCTACCAATAAGGTAATCGTCTATGTGTGTTATGCTCATTTCACTCTCCCTATTGTTTTAAGTGCATTAATCCTTACTTGTGTAAAATCTCTGCCTTGCTCTAAACCTAATTTAAGTTCCCGGAAGTAAATCATATTGGCATTTGTCATCGCATTAGGGAATTCTATAGCGTTGTTCTTAGCCTCGCTGGCTAGTTCTGCATAGTTAACTCCACATACTATTAATCTATCGTGCTTAACGTGTCTGTCGTGGATATACTTATCAATGTCTGTGGTAAAATCAGATTCTTTAGTCATTTAAACCTTCTCCTTCATTAAATTGTTCTAGGTTAATACAGGCTAAACAATGTGCTGTTTGTAGTTTTTGGTCTTCTTTGGCTTCAGCTTTAGAGCTATAGTAAACCGATAATCCGTCATAAATATTAATCCACCCGCTTAACTTCTTTGGTTCGGTGTATTCTTCTATTAGAACGTTACCTTCTTTATTTACTCCTGTCTTAGTAAAGGTGCTAATGGATTGACTTATTACATTAATCGCTATTAATAAATCTAGATTAGGGTGTTTTGTAAATATCTCAAACACATTTCCGCTACTTGATTTATACTTCTTTCCAACTTCAATCTTCACAATCTTCATCCTCCACAGTTAAAATCAATATTCCTAAAAGTAAAATAATAATTTACTTCCTTCACCCGAAGGTATAACAATTTCTAATCTATCTATGTTAATAAGTTTATCAGATAACTTTATAAATTCACTCATCATCAATTCTCCTTTACTGGTGGGGTTAGTTTACTATAATTAAAACATTTAACAGGGGAATAAACCTGTTTACTTTGTTCTGATGGTATATTATCACCTACACCTACGATATAAAGTTTTGGTTTAATGGTTGGATTGTTTCTGTTTTCACAGCTTATACAGTATTCACATTCTCCAAACTTACGGCATCTATCCATCTCACACCTCTTTTACATCTAATATCAAGCGGAGCTAACTATCTCCCAACATTTATCTTGTTAATATCTAGCCAGAGCCATCGCCATAGCCATTGCCAGAGCCAGAGCCATCGCCATCGCCATATCCATATCCATAGCCATAGCCAGAGCCAGAGCCATTGCCTTTGCCAGAGCCATGATGCCTATTCTTAATCTTCGATAAATTTAACATAAGTTTTCTCCGCTTCTTTTGTTGTTGGTATAAACTCAATAACGTTAGTAAGCAACACCTCTCCTGTTTTATTTAGTCTACCTTTTACAACCCCATTCTTAGCCACAGCTGATAAAGATAGTCCGCCATCTTCCCATTTCCATAACCTCAAGGCGTTTTCGAGTTTAATTTCCATAGAGTTTTCAGGATTAATCCAGATAACATCTCCGATATGAACCCCAGCTGAATATGTTCTAATTAAACAACGCCTACCCAACATAGGATGTTTAGTATTCAACTCTCCTTTATTAAATAAATTATGCAATTCTTTTACTTCTCTCAATGTTAAATCATCAATATTCATTTTATTTACTCCTTGTTAGTTGTTAATAATTGTTGCACACATATCCTGTTTTATAGTGGAGCGGATACACTCTGTAAATTTAATTGCTTTATTAGTATCCTTAATCCCTAGATACTCAAAGCCGTACTTGCTGGCATATATCACCGTGATACATACAATCAGCATTGCTATAAGCCATCTAGGAATCAACATCTTTTTCACCGTTTTCTATCATATTAACAAATCCATTATCTGAACATATTCCCTCTAAATCCTCAGTCTTAACTCTTTCGAATACTCCTTGAGGATAATTAGAAACGTGCCTTAAGCACCTCTCCATTACTGGGCAATATTCTGAGTTACAAACTGTCATCATCTACAACATAACTCCCTAACGTGATACAATGTTTTGTTTATTTCTTTGAATTCTTCGTATCTTCCCTTCCAATTATGATATGCTTTTACCATACATTCAGGATTAATTTCGGCTATGGCACACCAAAATTCACGACTGCGCTTAAATTCTCCCTTATCTTCAGTTAGAAAAAGTATAGCTTCTCTATTGTCTTTTTTAAGTTGGCTTTGGTCTTGATTAAATTTTGTTCTTTTAATTCTAATCGCGTCTGTCAAAGCTGTAAATAAAACAGCAGATGCAAGTTGCTTGCAGGCTTTATATTCCATTTCTATATCTTCAAATTTTTTCATTTAATTTCCCCTTTCAAATTACTTATACATTAAATAAAATAGCTTGTCAATAGTTTTTTTTACTATTTATAATATTAATCTTTAAATAGTTTATTGAAATCTAATCCTAGTTCTTTGCATTTATCTAAGAATTTATTTTGTCTTTTACTAAATCCTTTAAAACACCATCTATCTAAGCAGGATTTAGAAGTACCAAACTTACTTGCCACTTCTTCGTTGCGTTTTTTAATATCTAATGTTCTTTTAATATATTGCCAGTTTAAAATCATAGTTGCTCCTTTAGTTGTTTAAGTTTTTCCTCTAGTTCGAATGTTGGTATTTTTTCAACGCTGTAATCTTCAGAAATATTTTTGTAATCGTTATTAGTGATTATACCGTTTACAATTGCAATTTCCTTTAGTTTATTTTTATACTCAGGTTCATTTATATGTACTTGATATTTATGAACCCCTGCGTTTAAAGCTATTCCGTTTCTTAAATCCCATCTGTATTTCATATTAATTCGGTGTTTTATCCAATGATGAGCCTCTAAGTTTTTATCATTTAACGATAGCATACATTTTTTATCCCTTTTTCTAATTAATAAACTCCACGTTTTATCTAGTTCATCTATTAGTTCTTTTCTTTTATCTTTCTTTTTTCCTATTTTCTTAAAATCATTCATACATTCGACTAATCTTTCAAATCCTTTTTTTGGTACGAAATCAGGATATTTATTATAAAATTTACATAAATAGTTTTTAAAGTTCCGGCATCCTTTACATAAATCTTTAGTACAATGGATTATTAATTTACTGTTTTTATATTTCATTTAGTCTTTCCTCTACACAAATTAACATTTATCCTGCTGATTCCATATTGCATTCAGCTCTAGCTAAAGCTACCCTACCGCAACTAATTCCATCAAATAAAGATAATACATTAATAGGTTTCATTTAACTAACTCCATATAGCCCTTGCGTTCTAAATAGCTTTCAGGCAACTCCGTCATCTGAAACTCTCCGTGCGTGCGTTCAGTCCAGAATATTAACACCTTCATCATATAATCGCAAAACTCTCCGGTCTTCATCTTAGTAGTAGTCTTAACTCCGAATATTGTTTTGTTAATCTCGTGTATTATATCAGGTGTATAAGGTAAGTTTAAATCTCCGTAACTTAATCCTATGTCATAGAAAAACTTATTAAGTTCCGAACAAAATAACCAGTAGTAATTATTAGCTTCATTACTACGTTTGGACTTAAACTCTTTCACCTCAACATCAACTTGCTTTCCATTCTTAATCATTTCCTCAGCTTGCGTATAAGCTAGGCGGAAAACTTGTTTGATATGGTTTAAGTCCTTTATGAACATTATTCTTTAATCCAGCCACTACATAATTGTTTTAATCTAATTAATAATTCATCAACATCTTTCTTGTTTGATGAAGTAAATTTAAATTTAATAGAATAAACAATTTCAGGTTCAATGTGAACTACAGTCCCTCCTTTTAATGACATTTTAGCAGGTTCGTTTTTAATATCTTCTTTTTTCTTGGCATCTTCAGATATTTTTATTTCATTGGCTGATAAATAATCATTTTTAATAATATCCATTAATTCTACTATTGAGTTTTCAGAATAAATATATTTCGATATTCCCAAGTCAAACCCATAAAGTTTAGAATTTTCGGAATTAATTTTATTAATAGCTTCAGTTCTTTCAATTAACATTTTTTCTTTATCTTGTTTATCCTTAACCTCTTGTTGAATTTGCTTAGCTATATTATTAACTTCTTCAATAATTGAATTCTTAGTAGTAGTTTTATTAAGCCACTTTTCTTGAATTTCTAATCTTAATAAATATTCATCAGTTATTTTATATCCAGTTATTACACTTGATATTAATTCTTGAACATACTTACGTTTCTCATCCCTTTCTTTTTCCTTAAATACATTTACTTGGGAATTAAGTGCCTCTACAACATCTTTACCAATTTGTAATATATCATCGCAATCAGCCTTTAACTTCTTGCTAGGAGCTTCTAGTTCCTTTGAAATTGATATTCTATTATCATTAACATTCTTGATAATTTTATTAATATCAGCAACCTCTTTTTTAATATCTTCTAGTATGTCTTCGGTTACTACTAAATTTTTATATTTATCTGAAATTTGCATAAATCCAGCTTTTATTTCATCTAAATTATGTTTAATATCAATTTTACTTTCGTTTATTATTACTAAATCTTTCATTTTATTTTTCCTAAAAAGGTATGTTATCGTCTGGTAAATCAGGACTATTCAATGCTTCCTGTTTAACTTCCTCATCGACAGGTTTAATCGAATAACTCAAATATGTATTTCCGTTTTTATCTTTTTTCTTCCAAACTGATAACATACTTAGAACTCCGTTAATTTTGTTCTTAGTATAAAAGTCCGGTGAGTTTTCGCTTTTCTTTTTATTGTTAGCGAATATTGCTCCTGCATTTTCTTTTTGTTCCATTATGTTAAATCCTTATATCTAGTTGCTGCCTTTTTTCTAAACGCTTCAATCTGATAAACTGTCCACTTATCAGTTATTGCCACTCCCTCCTTAGTTTCGTTTACAAATTTAGTTACTTCATTCGCTGTGGGTATTAAACCTAAAGCCCCGATACAGGCGTTATAACTTTTTGTAGCCGCTTCTTTATCGATAGGATCTCCGTTTATATCTTCAGTTGGTAGATTTTGTTCAGGCATACCTTTATTTGTTTGTTTATGATGTTCGTCTGTATCAGCGTCCTTAGTGTCATCAATGCAGAATAATCCATTTAGAGCATACTTACGAGCATAACTAGAAGATGTTCCTGTAATTTGACTAGAATCCAACCCCTTCTTTTCATCTGGCTCTCTAGCATAGGCTATTGACTGATAGTTATTTTCTCCATCATTAAAAGTTGCTGTTGCTTTTACATAATATCTAGTACCTATTAAGACTACCTCATCTGATAAGTTAAGCAAGCTTCCTTTAAGTAACGGCTTGATTGCCTCTAAGATATCCTCGCAAGAACGATATTTATAGCCACCGAATTTATTTAGTTGATTTTTTGGTGCTTTTAATTCCTTAATTATTTCTGATAATGTCATTGTTTATCTCCTATCAATCCTAAAATTTTCATAATATTTAATGTTTCGTCCTGAATTTCTTTGTCTGTCATTTTACTTATCCTTTTTCTGATGTTCTTTAGCCATAACTAGAATAGGTTTTTTCCATTTGTTCCAAAATTCCAAAGCCTCGCTATCCATTCGTGATATTATTTCATCACTAACTTCATTCCAAAATGTAGTTGTATGTATTTGGCAACCTATTTTTATTTTTTTATCAGTAATCCATATTTGCCACTTTAATCCTGCATTAATGTAAATTGGTGACTTGATTAATTTTTCACCCCACAGGGTGGCACCCCACAGGTTGGCACCACACAGGTTGGCACCATACAGGTTGGCGCCACACAGGTTGGAACCACGCAGGTCGGCACCACACAGGTTGGCACCCCACAGGTTGGAACCACGCAGGTTGGCACCCCACAGGTTGGCACCACACAGGTTGGCACCCCACAGGTCGGCATCCCACAGGTTGGAACCACACAGGTTGGAACCACGCAGGTCGATATCCCGCAGGTTGGAACCACGCAGGTCGGCACCACACAGGTTGGCACCCCACAGGTCGATATCCCGCAGGTTGGAACCACACAGGTTGGAACCACGCAGGTCGATATCCCGCAGGTTGGCACCCCTTTCTCTTGCCTTTAGTAAACATTCTTTTATTGTTTCACATTCAAATTCAAAAATAACATTTCCATTAAATCTATTTAATATTTTCATTTTAATCTCCGTAAACTTCTCTGATTTTTTCTATTAAGTAATCATCAAGTTTAATAAATTTATCTCCGACTTTCTTATATAAATCACGGTCCATTAGATTTTCTCCTGTGCGGATATCTTCTAAGACGTCGAACTTTCCGTTGTAAAGATTAAACTCAACCTTGTAATTACCTAATTGCATATCACGGCTTTCGTTGCGATATTGTATTTCTCCGCTTTCTCTTTCATCATCATCCATAATTACACCTCAATATTTAAGCGTTGACGTAAATTTCTAGTATCTTCTTTCTTAACTGGACGTGGTATAAATAACATCGCTCCAATTAAAACTCCTATTAGTACGGATAAAACTATAATTAAGTAAATCATTTTAATGCATCATATTTTTAAATAAATTAAACTCAATCCATTGTCTTGTTAAATGTAAATTGTTTCTATTTTTATATTCTTTTTTAACTTTATTCCAGTATTCTTTAGTTTGCAAGATTCCACTTTCTTCTATTATTTTTGCTGAAATACTTTTTTCCCTTAGTACCGATTTTAATTTTATCATTTTAAGTCCCCTTTCATTGTTGATAACTAACTTATACACTAGATAAAATGTATTGTCAAGAGTTTTTTTTGTTATTTATAAGTTTTTTGTTGACTTGTTGTTAAGTTTAGGTTATAAAGGATTTGAAAGAGAGGAACAATGCGGATGATTAAAGAAAGGAAATGCTGTGCTGGCTGTATATTTCTTGGTATCTGCCTAATTAAGGATAAGATACACATTACTTGTCATCGGTACAATGAAGAAATAAGAGTAAGCACAAAAGAATCGGTAACGTCATTAAGAGAGACTCCGATATTAGAGGTGTGTAAGAATGAGAAGGGGTATAAGTTATGAAACACCTAGAAAAGATGACCATCATAAAGAAAGCTCTGTGTGGCACATCGGGCTGGTGGAATAGAACAGATTTAGGAATGATGGTCTTTGATAAAAAATACAGACAAGCTGCTGGTTATGTTGACAAGGCGGTTAAAGAGCTGGTTGAGCTTGGAGTTTTAGAGACAAATGGTAAGGGTAAGTATAGGTGGAAGCAATGAGTTATATAGAAATAAGTAAAATTATGAAATATAGGGGTTATTTTATCTATGAAATTGACCATATTAATGCTGATAATGAATTTGAGCTTGCTAAGATTAATAATGCCAGAAGGAGTATTAGAGGATTTATACAAACTTTAAAGTTCTTCATTAAAGAATTGGAGCGAGAAGGATTTAAGGTTAAGCGTGAAATAATATCTTCAAAAGAACTTGAATATTGTTCTTCTAGAAGATTTATAAAAACAGCTAAGCTTAACACGTATAGATTAACATTAAGTTAATAATTTGAAAGCGAGGAATTATGAGTTACATTAAAGACGGAGTCCACCGGACAGAGGATAACATCCTAATCGAGGCTTTATACTTGCTAGCTAAAGACATCCAAAGCGATGACGGTATTGCTAACGAGTGCGTTAGAGAAGCGGCTTTGAGATTAAGCGAGCTGGTTGAGGAGGTAAATATTTATAAAGCTAGTCAGAATAGTAGATTATTAGATATAATTAACCTTCCAACCCATAGTTTCTTTAAAAAATTTAGTCGTAAAAAGTGTTTAACTAATTTGCTATTAGATAGAGGTATTAATTTTATTAACCAGCTTTGTAGCCATACAAGACAGGAATTGCTTAATATCCCTGGTATGGGTATTAATGGAGTTAATTTTATTGAACAGGCTTTGGGAGAATACAATATTAAACTTAAATCTAATCTTGACAACCAAACTAAATAATATATATTAGTTAGAATAAACACTTTACTTCTCTAACATTATATGATACTATATAAATATGATAAAGATTATAGCGTATAAATACAGGATTTATCCTAACTTAAAGCAACAAGAGCTGTTAGAAAAGCATTTTGGTTGTTGCCGTTGGGTATATAATTATGGTCTACAAAGAAAAATAGAGGTTTATGCTAAAGAAAAGAGAATTATATCTAGGTTCGATTTACAAAAAGAGGTTGCCTTATTAAAGAAAAAAGAAGATACTAAATGGTTATCAGTGGCAGCCGCTCAATCGTTGCAAGAATCGTTGGTACACTTAGATAAGGCTTACACAAGGTTCTTTAGAGATAAAAAAGTATTCCCAAAGTTTAAAAGTAAGAAAGAAAACTATAAAAGTGTTAGTTTTGCTCAGCAAACTAGAGTTGATTTTAGTACTAATAAAGTATTTGTTATTAAGTTTAAGGAAGGTATCAAATGTAAGCTGTATAGAGAGTTTACTGGTAGGATAAAAACATCTACTATTTCCAAAGTACCATCTGGTAAATATTTTATATCTATATTGGTTGAGGAAGAAGTAGAAGATATTATCCAAAAGCCAATTAATGTGGAATCAGCATTAGGAATAGATTTAGGAATTAAATCATTTATAGTAGACTCTAGTAACAGAGAGTTTGATAATCCTAAATTTTTAAGGAAATCAGAAAAGAAATTGGCTAGAGAACAAAAAAGATTAGCTAGAAAAACCAAAGGAGGTAAGAACAGAGAAAAACAAAAAATTAAAGTAGCTAGAGTTTATGAGAAGATTAGTAACCAACGTAATGATTTTCTACATAAAACTTCAAGGCAATTAGTTAATGATAACCAAGTTAACACGTTTTGCATTGAAAATCTTAATATAAAAGGAATGGTTAAAAATCATAATCTAGCTAAATCTATTTCAGACTGTGGTTGGGGTACTTTTGTAAAATATCTAACTTATAAATCTAAATGGGCAGGAAAGAATATACTAATGATAGGTAGATTTGAACCAAGTTCTAAGGTTTGCAATAAGTGTGGATTTATTAATGATAAACTTACATTAAAGGATAGAAAATGGGAATGCGAAGGCTGCGGAGAAATATTAAATAGAGATTATAATGCTGCTTGTAACATAAGAGATTTCGCATTAAGTAAACAGAATTTAGTAGGGAGAGAAACTCCCGAATTAACGCTTTAGGAGATTTAGTAATGACTGAATCAATGAATAAAGAAGCTATAATACATAGTGTTTCGATATATAATGATTAACAGCAAGGAGAAAGTGTAATGGCACAAACTAATTTAATCCAATTAACAAACAGACATATAGCCAAGTTATTAGATAAACTTGAGCCTTTTGCTATGCCTGAAATTGCTAAGGACGAAATTAAACGTCAAATGCATTTTCTTCGTGAGGATATAGTTAACATTGAGCAAGGAGCAAGTGAAGATGAAAGACAAGAACAATCAAAATGAAGATGTAGTATGTTTTGGTATGCCAAGAACATACATCTATTTTAATCCTAACGAACAAATAGTTATTAAGCAAGAACCTGATTTATTAGGAGAAGAGCAATTTGTTTACTTTTATGCTGATAAGGTTGACATAATAGTTAATAAATTATTAGAATTAAAAAGGATTTATGAAGATGCAAAAAAATCATAATATCCTAGATAACTCAGGATTTATAAAAATACACCGTAAATTCATTAATTGGGAATGGTATGATGATATTAATACTAAAGTATTATTTATTCATTTAATACTTAAGGCTAATTATACGGATAAAAATTGGCACGGCATAGAAGTAAAAAGAGGCTCGTTAATAACTAGTACTCAAAACTTATCAACAGAGCTAGGTGTTAGTATAAGACAGGTAAGGACATCACTAACTAAGCTAAAATCGACAAGCGAGTTGACAATCAAAACAACTAATAAATATTCTTTAATTTCAATAACTTATTATGATAAATATCAATCAAACGACAAGCAATATGTCAGTCAAACGACAAACGAGCGACAATCAAACGACAATCAAACGACAACAACTAAAGAAAGTAAAGAATATAAAGAAGGAAAAGAAGTAAATATATATGATGATTATTTTAATGAATTTTGGGAATGTTATACTCCAATTAGAGATTCTAATGGGGACTGGGTAGCAAAAGGAAGCAAGAAAGAGTGCAAGAAGAAATTTATAAAAATAATGTCAGAAGGAGTAAGTTATGAAGAAATTATCAGCAGTCTTAAACAATACCTTGAATATTGCAAAACAGCGAATAGACAATCGTGTGGAGCAGAAGTGTTCCTCAACCAACGGAGATGGGAAAATGATTATTCCTGCGAACAAACAGTTAAATCCGATAGCGGAGCCGGAAGTAAACGACAAAAACCTGTTAACTATCTTGAAGTTGCGGCTAGGGTTGCAGCAAGATATGAAAATAAAGGAAAAGACGATATTTACTGAATTCGGAACTGAGTATAAACCAAGTGAACTTATATGCGGAGAATTAACTAATGAACAAAAATTACTGGGGTTACAGGTTATATATGAATTTGAGAAACCTGCAAATGTTAATGATATTATAAAATTATTAACAAGATTGAAATATACTACAATTTCAAAGAATGATGAGATTGATAATGAAGAAATAAGAATTTCAATTTATACTGATGAGATGCTTAAATATCCTGCTGATATTGCAAACAAAGCATTAACATCAAGGTTTAAGTTTTTCCCGACATTAAGTGAATTAATAGAAATTTGCGATGGTGAAGTTTTAAGGCGTAGAATAATTAAAAGAAAGTTTGAGTTATAATTAGGGGAATAAAATGAATTACGAAGAATTTATAGAAAGCAAAAAGCATTCAACCGGAGAGTTTGGATTTAATCCTGTATGGTATCCTGAAAATATATTTGATTTTCAAAAGTTCATAATAGAACGTGCGGTTAAAAAAGGTCGTATCGGAATATTTGCAGATACTGGCAATAAAATTATTAAGGTTCAAGTAAAGGCGACAGAATCACCAAAAATAACTAATCAATGGAGGGGTAGAAGTGAGGCTTATGTATTTAATATAAAAAGAAAAGGTTCTAACGGAGCAAAGAAATATCTTAATAACGAGGTTGATTTATTCGCACTAGTTAGTTTAGATACAATGCAAGTTGGATATATAAAAAATTGTGATATGCCAACAACTATAAATATAAGAGTTGATAACATAAAAGGAAGTTATCACGATGAAAAGGGGATAATAAATTATAATAATATAATTAAATTAAATAATAAGAGTATAAGAGAAATTATTAGTATCACTGGGTTAAGCGAAACATCTATACGTAATATTTTAAGAAAAGGATATGAGCCATTTAAGACTAAAGCGTTATATATGTCAGATTTAACAAGAAATAAAGAATGGATAATGGAGTTATAACGATGACAATGACAATGATAAACGACCATTTTCAGAATTTTAAAAGATGGAATGTCCCTAAATGTAGTCTTTTGTTGGCAGACATACCATATAACGTTGGTAAAAATGCTTATGGTAGTAGCCCGAAATGGTATATTGACGGAGATAATAAAAACGGAGAATCTAAACTTGCCAATAAAGAGTTTTTTGATACTGATAAGGACTTTAGAATACCGGAGTTTTTTCATTTCTGTCATAAGATGATTAAGCCTGAACCTAAGGGAGTGGGGAAAGCAGGGTGTATGATTGTATTTTGTGCTTTCGAACAGCAATTCACTCTAATTGAAGAAGCTAAGAAGTATAATTTTCCTAATTATATCCCATTAACTTTCTATAAAAACTATAGCCCGCAGGTACTTAAAGCTAATATGAGAATTGTCGGTAATACGGAATATGCTTTATTGTTTTACAGGGATAAATTGCCCAAGTTTAATAATAATGGCAGAATGGTTTTTAATTCTATGCCTTATGAACGTGATACTGTTACAACTAAAATCCATCCAACTCAAAAGAGTTTAACTTTGCTTAAACATTTAATATCTTTATTAACCGATAGGGGGGATGTTGTTATTGACCCTTGCGCTGGAAGTGGTTCAACTTTATTAGCTGCCGAGCAGTTAGGGCGTAAATCTTTTGGATTTGAGATTAAGAAAGAATTTGTAAAAGGTTTTAATGAAGTTATGGCTAAAAATGTTGAAATTGAATTAAGTTTTTGAGGTGTAAAATGGCTAATTTTGAAGTTATAGGAGTTAAACAATGAATAATAAGGAACTTTTAATTGGTTTTTCTGTGGCTAAGTCTATGGTTCAAAGGGGTATTGGAGGAGAAGAATTCAATTTAATTAAAAAGAATTTTAATTGGAAAAACCAAGATTTTAGTTTTGAGCACTTAGATATTATATTTGGATTAGAAAAAGGCTCAATTA